>ERZ773260.1148-NODE-1148-length-35926-cov-5.425971_pt1 | contig 35926 bp, 38 predicted proteins | sample MGYA00511387_ERZ773260 | MGnify/ENA primary metagenome ERZ773260 (study PRJEB29015, sample SAMEA2737745) | human gut metagenome | biome: human gut; feature: human-associated habitat; material: faeces | place: China | collected 2012 ...
GGTATCTTAACTGGATGCCGAGGCTGACAACCAGCAGAAAACTCTTTTTTTAGAAATTCTGAGGAGTGTGGTTTCATATCACACTCCTCTTTACATATGAGGTATATATGGCAACTAAAACGGATAAGAAAAATGCAATACGACAAGGAATTATAGATTCAGCTGCAATATATAGTCGGAATTTGGCTGGTAAAGCTTTTCTGTATGTATATGGAAATGAATATTTTGAAGTTTCATTTCCTGTGGATCGCTTCCTTCATTTAACGGGAGTTGAGACAAAACTATCCGCAAAGAATTTTTATAAAAATGCTAAAAAGGCGAAACTTACAAATAGCCAGTTTTATTTCGATGCAAGGCATCTATATGCGAATGCAAAAAAGAAACTACCATGCTTAAAAAGATTACCAGAACTTACAAATGACATGGTATGTATTCTAAAAGACATGCAGACTGTAACAATCATATACAAGCTTAGTGTCACTAATTTAGAGTTTACATTAGGATTTACAGAAAATACAGATGATAAAGGAAATAAGATAAATGATTTCTTCCTTCCTATGTCGTTGCGTGTAGAGGACACATCTGTTGAGAAGAGCAACGACGGAGAAATTGTTGATTTTATATTTGCTAAAGATGCAAGCGTTGCTAGATATGATACTTTATTGGTAGAGGATAAAAATAAAACAATTCCGGAAAATATAAAGCATTTGATAAGCGACGAATTTTATCCAACTTCAGTAGAAAACCCGTCTGACGCAGAAAGGCGTGGGTAATTCAAGTTTTTTTTCAATCAATTTCTTGATATGAAAAACAAAAAATATATCCAAAATACTCTGTGCTGGATTCTTTGATTGAACTTCTTCGCGGCGCAAGCTCCATCTGAACCTTATGGTTCAGGTGATGATAGCCGCGTTTTCTTGTTTTTTGTGTTTCTTTACTAGAAATCTGGAAATTAAACGCATAATTATAATGTAAGCAGCATCTGAACCTCTCCATGTTGGAATGTAAAGCAAGTGAAAGCTGATAAGAAATACAGTGTGGAAAAGTACGAATCTCTCCAGATTGGAATGTAAAGTTCATTTTTTGCAATACATATCCCTATCCATAATTCCCTTGTAAAATCACAGGTATTCGAGTAGCATCAATCAAAAATCGAATGGTTTGATTTTACCTGAGGCATATGCCTCTGCGACAATAGCGGAGGAGCCTCAGGCGCCTCCGATCCCAGGAGAGGAGGTGTTAGGAATAATGGGAAAACGAAATACAAAACAGGATCAGAGCTTAACGAACAAAAACTTGGAAATCATTCAAAAACTGAATATCATTGATGATTTCCTCTTTGCGAAAATGTGTGAAGACAAAGCAGTATGCGAAGAAATTCTTTCAACAATATTAGAAAGACCAATTCATGTATTAAAGAATGACATTCAGTATGAACTTCGAAATGCCGGTGCCAGATCTGTCAGATTGGATTGTTTATGCGTAGATCAGCACGGAACTTACATGAATATCGAAGTTCAAAACAGTAACAATGATGATCATTTAAAACGTATGCGTTATAATGCAGCGAATATTGATACATCATTTACGGAAAAAGGAATACGGTTCGAAAAACTTGCAGACATCTATGTGATTTATATCGCTCAATTTGACATTTTTGGATTTGGTGATATAATCAATCATATCGATGAAGTTGTCAGGGAGCATCCAGAAGCGCAGGCAAACAGCGTAATTCATAAAATTGTTGTTAATGCGGCAGCAGAATCAAAAACAAAGCTGGGGCAGCTGATGAAGATGTTTCTTAACAAACATTGATATGAGTCTATGAAAAATTTTCTGTAAATAAGGATTTTAAAGGTCTTCTATGATAAAATAATCAATCATAGGAGGCCTTTTATTATGGCAAGAGAAAAGAAACCGGTACACAAAGTACAAATGACAGAAGGAAAGAAAAACATCATCCAGATGCTCCTGCAGGAGTATGACATCGAATCCGCTCAGGACATCCAGGATGCGCTCAAAGACCTGCTTGGAGGCACTATCAAGGAAATGATGGAGGCTGAAATGGATGAGCATTTAGGATACTCCAAATCTGAGCGTTCTGACAGCGATGATTATCGCAATGGCTATAAAACTAAGCGGGTCAACAGCAGCTACGGCAGCATGGAGATCCAGGTACCGCAAGACCGCAAATCCACCTTTGAACCTCAGGTGGTTAAAAAGCGTCAAAAGGACATTTCTGACATTGATCAGAAGATCATTTCTATGTATACAAAAGGAATGACAACCCGCCAGATATCAGATACCTTAGAGGATATCTATGGTTTTGAGGTTTCTGAAGGTTTTATTTCTGATGTGACAGATAAAATCATGCCTCAGATTGAAGACTGGCAGAACAGACCGCTTGCAGAGGTTTATCCAGTCCTCTACATCGACGCGATCCACTATTCCGTCCGGGATAACGGAGTCATTCGGAAACTGGCAGCTTATGTGATCTTAGGCATCAACCAGGATGGTTTGAAAGAAGTCCTGACGATTCAGGTAGGAGAAAATGAAAGCTCAAAATACTGGCTGTCTGTCTTAAACGGACTGAAAAATAGAGGGGTAAAGGATATCCTGATCATTTGTGCCGATGGACTTAGTGGTATCAAGGAAGCTATTTCAGCAGCTTTTCCAAAGACAGAGTATCAGCGCTGCATCGTCCATCAGGTACGTAATACCCTGAAATATGTGGCAGATAAAGACCGTAAGCCATTTGCAACAGATTTAAAGGCTATTTATCAGGCTCCTACAGAAGAAAGAGCGTTGGAAGCCTTAGGGCGTATCACAGAAAAATGGAGTGAGAAGTATCCGAACTCGACGAAAAGCTGGAAGCAGAACTGGGACGCTATTTCTCCGATCTTCAAGTTCTCCGCTGAGGTACGCAAGGTCATTTATACCACCAATGCTATTGAGAGTCTGAATGCCACTTACCGGAAGCTGAACCGCCAGAGAAGCGTATTTCCAAGCGATACCGCATTGCTGAAAGCCCTATATCTGTCCACCTTTGAGGCCACGAAAAAGTGGACGATGCCGATCCGTAACTGGGGTCAGGTTTATGGTGAATTGAGCATCATGTATGAGGGACGGTTACCAGAATAAACCATAAATTTCCAACAAGACAGGCGGAAATTTCCGCCTGCTCTTGACATGCCCAGACAGCCCTGTTATATATAAAACGAGGGATGCAAGCTCTGGAACGAGCTTCCATCCCCAATCATTATCATAGAAGATCTTAATTACAGACTTTTCTTCACACACTCATTATAGCCTTGATAGACCCCCATAATTTCTTCATTACAAATAGCAACAGATTTAATATTATGATAAAAAATCATCGTAATCATTCCTCCTATTGTAACACCTATTAATACAAATGTATATTTAGCTCCGCCTGGGATAAGAAAACATATAAAAGCTAATAGAAACCCACCGAATATCAATGCAAGAAATTTAAATGCTTCAGGATCCATCTTATGCATTTTTTGTTTAAAAGCCATATAAACAATCCAGCCAAAAGCTGCCACACAAAATAATAATTCAAATCCTTCAAAGTCCATTGTTTATCCATTCCTTTCTTTCAATCTTACTTACTGAAATATTTCTTGTTCTTGACATTGTTTTACAGCCCTGAATATCCCTAAGTTTATTTGAACCATATCGTATATTCACCACCTCTATGTAGAAAATCTGCGAATCAGTAGAATGCTTCTCAGATTTTTCCTATCCATCTGGGACAGTATAACTTCCGGAAATTGCCTATGCCATTGGTTTTTCCGTAATGCTTACCACATTTTCCCCATCTATCTCAAAGAAAAAAGGCATATTTGGTTGGGAATTTGTGTAGGTATTTATGTATTGAATAAAATCGTTAATATCAGTTGTTGAAATGTTAACCTTTTCTGGATCATCTGAATCGGTAAAATTTCTTCCCCAGTCAATGAAGTTATATACGGTATCAGAAGTCAGCAAATATTCTTTTGTTTTTTCTTCTAGATTATAAATATAATATCCGCTCAATAAATCCTCCTCTGTAAGATTTAATTCTTTCATTCTTTGACTATTCTTGGGTGTTATATATTCAACCTCATCAATCACTCCTATGTATTTTACCTTTCTATTTGCCACACTGCACCTCCAGACTTAATCACAACTTCTAATTTCCTTGTTCTTTTCCACTCCCATCTTCTTGCCCTTACGGACAAGAAGCATCCCTCGCTTTGCTCGGTCAACTTCCGATTTTTTTATTTTTTCTTGCCTAAGCGAGAACGGAGCAGACAGCAGAATGTATTGTCTGCCCTTATTTAATAGTTCCATTGTGTTATATTTTCGATTAATACACCGTTTCGTTCAAGACTTTCAAAAACAAAATCCGTTTCATTTTTTAGAGAAGAAGAATTAAGAATACAAAATGGTTCCGCCTGTGGTTTCATGCCAGCTGCAATTTTTTCTGCCGCTGGAGGACAAGAAGAACACTCCCAGCTTGTCTGTATCGCCAAAACAGAAGAATGAATCCATACATTTTTTGCCAGAGATTTCAACTGCTCCATGCGTTTTGTGTTTCTCTGTACGGAATATTTCCCATTTTCCTTCTCCTCATATTCTCCTAAATCGTCTTCTGGTACAATTAATTCAAACGTAAAGGTAGATTCTTTTTGGTTATTCATAATAAATAATCTGACCTCTGAAAAGTCGAAATAATCAAACACAAATTGTTTATAATCATGTGAGTGGTGTTCCTTCTCTCCAAGTTCAAAGTTTTCATCTAATTTCTTTTGATTCCATTGAATCATATCTTCAAAAGAATCGTTTTCAAATTCCCAATATCCGCTCTTAAATGTAAGTCCAGAATGAATTAAAGCCCGGCAAAAAGCGCCGATGGCATCATGAGTTTTTTTCAGTTCAAATGTCAAAGAAAAATATGCTGGCATATTCAAACACCTCTTAATATGTTCTGTTTTTTTACTGCGTTTAGCATTCTGATAAGTTGAAATTGTTAATTTGGAACCAGTCCTATAATGCCAACTGCTATTACATCAATAAAAAGTATAAATGTTATCACACAAACAATTAAGATAGCCGCAATGACTTTAATAATAAGTTGTTGATTTCTTCTTAAATCACTCTTATTGACAATTTTTAGGGCAAAAACTAAAACAAAGATGGCAATAAGAGAAATAATATTATAAAGAACTACTGTACCCATCTATGTATCCTCCCCATCAGCTTCTTATCTGTAGGTTCTTTAATATCCATAGGTCATCAGTTTCCATTGCCCGCCTTCAGAATGAGCTAACCTATTATCATTATAAAAGAATTACTGACGGGATACTATAAAGATTTCCTTACAACTTCAAATTTTCCTGTCTTTTTTCGATTTTGCAGCGGTTTTTCAAAGAAATGCTGTAGTGTCAGATATTTACAGGGACGCATACAAAAAAAGAGGACATGGATTCTGCGGCTTTCGTTGAAGCGTAGAAACATGTCCTCTTTTATAGAAGATTTTAAATGTCAAAGTTATTCTTGTTCTCTTCTGAAGAATCAAGATCCTCAAAGAAAAGGTCGTCCAGGTTCTCCAGGCTCTCATCCGGGGATTCGCCCTCTGTTTTCATCTGTTTCGGGCTGTGGGCTTTTTTTTCCGCCTTTTTCGGGCGGCTGCCAGAGGAGCGTTTCTGGCTGCGCTTTCCGGCCAGGCGTTCTTTTTCCCTGCCGAGAAGCTCGTAGAATTCCTCTTCCGTATAATTTTCCTCTTTGAGTCGCTGCATACGCCGTTCGTGCCGCCGCCGTAACTCCTCCGCCTCTTTCTTCTTTGTATAGAGCGTATAGGCGCTCAGGAGAAGCACTGCGAAGACCAGAAGGCAGATGCCTATAACTGGGAGGGAGAGGGGAGGAAGGGCAATGCTGCCTTCTTCGCCGCCCTTCTGATCGGAGGCGTCAGTTTTGCCGTCAGGCTTTTCCTCCGGCGCGGCGCCGCCGGTCTCTTCACTGGACGCAGGGAGAGAGCCTTCCTTGGCCAGAAGATAGGCCTGTCCAATTTTCCGGTCGTTGTAGGTGTATTGTAAAAGAGCGACGGCCCGCTCTGGATGCTGCTCTGGCAGTTCTGTCACCAGTTCCATGGAAGCGTCTGAGAAGGCGGCGTCCTTTGGAAGGGTGATTACAGCGCCAGACTCCAGATCCAGTTCATCTGGCTGAAAGTCAGCTCCGTTAATGGAAACCGTTTCTTCGCCAGTCACATATTTCGTCTCGTTGTCCGGGATGGATACGTTCTGGAAATTCTCAAAACCAAACTGCAGCAGCGTTTTTCCATCCAGGAAATAGTTGGGAGAGGGCTGTCCTTTTAAAACGACGGAAATTACCCGTCTGCCGTCTTTCTCTCCGTAGGTGACGAGGGTATTGCCGGCCAGGGAGGTGTATCCTGTTTTTCCTGCCTTCGCCTCCGGGCAGTAGAGCTCGCTTGTCTCGTCGTCTGTGATAATCAGGCGGTGCTCGTTGGCGCAGGTGGCTCCGCTTGGGTTATTCTGAGTGGGAGCCAGCTTATAGGACTTGGTACTGGAAATTTCCAACACGTCTGAATTGTTAAAGGCAGCCTGGGCGATAATAGCCATATCGTAGGCAGATACTACCTGGGTATCGTCGTTTAATCCTGACGGGTTGGCAAAATGAGTGCCGTCGGTGCAGCCAAGCTCCTTTACCTTTTCGTTCATCATGTCTGCGAAGGCGTCACGGCTTCCAGCCACATGCTCCGCCAGAGCGTTGGCAGCCTGGTTGCTGGACTGGAGAAGGAGCAGGTAAAGGCAGTCCTTGACGGAAAGCTTGTCTCCCTCGGCAATGTTTTTCTTATTGCCGCTTCCAGACTCCACATTGTTGACCGCGTCGTAGGAGAAGGTAACCATGTCGTCCATGCTGCTGTTCTCCACTACCACCAGAGCGGTGAGAAGCTTTGTAATACTGGCCGGCGGCGTCAGCTCGTGAATCCCCTGTCCAAAGAGCACAGCGCCGGAATCTGCGTCCACTGCAATTCCAATATCAGCCAGAACGCCGGTATCGCTTGGCCACTCCGGAGCGGCCAGAGCAGTGATGCAGGACATCAGGGCCAGCTGCATGGAAAGAAGCAGGGCCAGTCCTGATTTTATGATCCGTTTTGCTTTCATTCTTGTTGTTCCTCCAAAATTCTGTCGTAAAACTTCTATCTTATAGTATACCGTTAGTATACCGTGAAAGGAGAAAGCTGTAAACGGTTAGAGGAGGAAAAAGTTTTGCAGTAAAAAGTTTTGCGCTCTGCAAAAGTTTTGCGTAACTATTGTAGAATCCCTCCGATTCAGTTATAATGATAAATTAGAGTAATAGTCGATTGTGAATGGCTGACCAAGACAGAAGAAATCAGGAGGATACGTTTTATGACCAGAAGAGAATTGCGTGAACACTGCTTTAAACTGCTGTTCTGCGCTGATTTTTATTCCGAGGGAGAGACCAGGGAGCAGATAGAGCAGTATTTTACAGAGCCCAGAGAGGATGATTACACACCGGAGGGCGTTTATGAACTGATTCACTGCCCGGAGCTGGACGTTTACGACAGCGGCTATGTGAAGACTAAGGTGGAGAAGGTGCTGGAGAAGCGTCCGGAGCTGGACGCTGCTATTGACGAGACTGCCAAGGGCTGGAGCACCCGCCGCATGGGAAAGGTGGAGCTTACGATTCTGCGCCTAGCGCTGTTTGAGATCCGCTTTGACGAGGAGGTTCCGGACAAGGTTGCCATTAACGAGGCGGTGGAGCTGGCGAAAAAATTTGGCGGAGACGAGTCTCCGGCTTTCGTAAATGGAATTCTGGCAAAATTAGTGTAGATGGAGGCGTTCCATGGCAAGCATTTACTCAGTGTCCCAGGTAAACGCCTATATTAAAAATATGTTTTCCCAGGATTTTGCCCTGAACCGCATTTCAATCAAGGGGGAGGTATCCAACTGCAAGTACCACACCTCCGGCCATATTTATTTTACCTTGAAAGACGGGCTGGCTGCGATCCAGGCCGTCATGTTTGCGAGCAGAAGAAAGGGGCTTCCTTTTCAGATGCAGGACGGGCAGCAGGTGGTGGTGAAGGGCAGCGTGGAGGTCTATGAAAGAGACGGAAGATATCAGCTCTATGCCCAGCAGATTGAGCTTTCCGGGGCGGGGGATCTGTTTAAGCGGTTCGAGGCTCTCAGGAACCAGCTGGAAGAGATGGGCATGTTTGCCAGAGAATATAAGCGTCCCATCCCCATGTTCGCCAGGACGGTGGGGGTGGTGACTGCCAGCACAGGAGCCGCCATCCGTGATATTATGAATATTTCTCACAGAAGGAACCCCTATGTCCAGCTGATTTTATACCCGGCCAAGGTCCAGGGAGACGGGGCGGCGGAGAGTATTGCCATGGGAATCGAACGGCTGGATCAGCTGGGAGTGGACGTAATCATCGCGGGAAGAGGCGGCGGCTCCATTGAGGATTTGTGGGCCTTTAACGAGGAGATTGTGGCCAGAGCTATTTTTTCATGCAATACCCCGGTGATTTCCGCGGTGGGACATGAGACGGATGTGACGATTGCCGATTATGTGGCGGATCTGCGGGCCCCCACGCCGTCAGCGGCGGCAGAGCTGGCTGTGTTCGACTACCGCCAGTTTAAGGAACAGCTCTCAGGAGCCGGGGAGCTTCTCAGGCGGGGGCTGTTCCGGAAAACAGAGGAGGCGTCCGGCCGTCTGGAGCAGTACCGGCTGCGTCTGCGCCTCCACGATCCCAAACGGCAGGTCAATGAAAAGCGGCAGCGGCTCATTTCTGCTCAGGACGATCTGAAACGGCTGATGGAAAAGAGGCTGTCGGAATACAGGCAGCGCCTTGCCCTTTTAAGCGGAAGGCTGGAAGGATGCTCTCCGCTGAAAAAGCTGAGCCAGGGCTTTGGCTTTGTGACGGATGAGGCTGGAAAGAGGGTAGATTCTGTAAATAAGGTAATGCCTGGAGAGAAGATTGAGGTCAGGACGGCGGACGGGCGGATTGACGCCAGAGTGGAAGCTGTGTTTCCCTACAGCCGCCGGGACTGCCATGGAGAATAGAGAAGAGAGGAAAAAGTCATGGAAGAGAAGGGACGTCTGCCGGAACCGAATCAGGAGGAATTAGAGGCCTGCTCCATTGAGGAGCTGTTTGAGCGGCTGAACCAGGTGATAGGAGGCCTGGAGGACGGCAGCAGCTCTCTGGAGGATTCGTTCCGGTACTATGAAGAGGGAATGCGGCTGGTAAAGGCCTGCTCAGGAAAGATTGACCGAGTGGAAAAGCAGATTCTGGTGATCGACGAGATGGGAGGAGACTATGGAGCTTAGAGAACAGCTTTTACAGTATACAAAGGAGACGGAGGACGTGGTGTACTCCTTTCTCCCGAAGGAAGAGGGACACCAGAAGACGATTTTCGAGGCGATGAATTACAGTGTGAAGGCTGGCGGGAAGCGGCTGCGCCCTCTGCTGATGCGGGAGGTTTACCGGCTGTTTGGCGGAACAGGGAAGGAAATAGAGCCCTTTATGGCGGCCATTGAGATGATTCACACTTCCTCCCTGATTCACGACGATCTTCCCTGCATGGACAACGACGAGTACCGGAGAGGCAGAAAGACCACCTGGGTAGCGTATGGCTACGATATGGCGGTGCTGGCTGGGGACGCTCTTTTAATCTATGCCATTGAGACGGCCAGCCGCGCCTTTGCCATGACGGCCCATGCAGACCGGGTGGGACGGTGTATCGGCATTCTGGCTGAAAAAACAGGAATTTATGGCATGATTGGAGGCCAGACAGTGGATGTGGAGCTGACTAATCAGCCGGTTTCCAGGGAACAGCTGGATTTTATCTACCGGCTGAAGACAGGCGCCCTGTTAGAGGCCTCCATGATGATTGGAGCGGTATTAGCCGGAGCGTCCAAAGAGGAGCTTCAAACGGTGGAGAGAATCGCCGCGAACGTGGGACTGGCCTTCCAGATTCAGGACGATATTCTGGACGTGACCAGCAGCCAGGAGGTTTTGGGAAAGCCGGTAGGAAGCGATGAGAAGAACAATAAAACCACTTATGTGACGCTGGAGGGAATGGAGAAGGCGAAAGCAGAGGTGGAGAGGCTGTCAGACGACGCGTTAAAGCTTCTGGCTGGCCTTCCCGGCCGGAACGAATTCCTGGAAGCGCTGATTCGCCTCCTGATACACAGGGAAAAATAATGGGAGAGAAGGTGAAGCCGTGATTTTGGAAAGAATCAATGGGCCGGACGACATTAAAAAGCTGAAGGACGGGGAGCTTGCGCTTCTGGCGGAGGAAATCCGCAGCTTTCTGATTGAGAAGATCAGCCGCACAGGGGGACATTTGGCGTCCAATCTCGGCGTGGTGGAGCTGACAATGGCTCTGTTTCTCGCCTTTGACCTGCCCAAGGATAAGATTATCTGGGACGTGGGACATCAGTCCTACACCCATAAGATTTTAAGCGGACGGAAGGAAAATTTCGACGGCCTGCGTCAGTACGGAGGACTCAGCGGATTTCCCAAGCGGAAGGAAAGCCCCTTCGACGCCTTTGACACAGGCCACAGTTCCACGTCTATTTCAGCGGGGCTGGGCATGGCTCTGGGAAGGGACGTGAGGGGCGACGATTACTCGGTGATTTCCGTCATCGGAGACGGCGCCCTGACCGGCGGCATGGCCTACGAGGCTCTGAACAACGCGGCCCAGATTAAGAAGAATTTTATTATTGTGCTCAATGACAACAACATGTCCATCTCCAAGAATGTGGGAGGCATTTCCAGCTATCTGAGCAATCTGAGGGCAGACGAGGGGTACAATGAGCTGAAAAAATCTGTGGTGGCGGCTCTTCGAAGTATCCCCAGAGTGGGAAACAGCATGGTTCAGACGCTGACCAGGACGAAAAACGGCATCAAGCAGCTGCTTATCCCAGGCATGTGGTTTGAAAACATGGGAGTGACCTACATCGGCCCGGTAGACGGACACAATGTCAGACAGCTGGTTCGTATTTTCAAAGAAGCGAAAAAGATGGATCACGCGGTTCTTATCCATGTGCTGACGAAAAAGGGCAAGGGGTATGAGCCGGCGGAGAAGAACCCGTCGGCCTTCCACGGGGTGGAGCCCTTTGACATGGAGACGGGAAAGCCCCTGGCGGCGAAGATTTATCCCAGCTACACAGACATATTTTCAAAGACTATCTGCCAGATTGCGGAGAAGGACAAGCGGGTGGCCGCCGTCACGGCGGCCATGCCGGGAGGAACAGGGCTTTCCAGGTTTGAAAAGCTCTATCCGGAGCGGTTCTTTGATGTGGGAATTGCCGAGGAGCATGCGGTGACCTCAGCTGCCGGAATGGCGGCGGCGGGGCTCAGGCCGGTGGTGGCGGTGTATTCGTCCTTTCTTCAGAGAGCCTACGACCAGATTCTTCACGACGTCTGTATTCAGAACCTGCCGGTGCTGTTCTGTGTGGACCGGGCCGGTCTGGTGGGAAGCGACGGGGAAACGCACCAGGGCATTTTTGACCTGAGCTTTCTGTCATCCATCCCCAATATGAGCGTGATGGCTCCGAAAAATCTGTGGGAGCTTCGGGAAATGATTCGGTTCGGCGTGAACTACGACGGCCCTATGGCGATCCGCTATCCCAGAGGACAGGCCTACCGGGGACTGAAAGAGGCGCTGGCTCCCATTGAGTACGGGAAGAGCGAGATGCTGTTTGAAGAGTCTGAAATCGCTCTTCTGGCCGTGGGAAGCATGGTCAGCACGGCAGAGCACGTGCGCCTGAAGCTGAAAAATATGGGAGTGTCCTGCACCCTGGTCAACGGGCGGTTTATTAAGCCTGTGGATACGGATATAGTGGACCGGCTGGCTAAGAATCACAGGGTGATAGTGACGCTGGAGGAAAACGTGCTGCGGGGCGGATACGGAGAGCGGATTACCGATTATGCCGCGAAGCGCTATCCGGAGCTTAAGGTGTTGAATATCGCTCTTCCGGACGCTTATGTGGAGCACGGAAACGTGTCGCTTCTCAGAAGTGATCTGGGCATTGACAGCGATTCCATTTTAAAGAAGATAAAAGAGCATTTTTTATAAGGAGGACGCAGATGAAGGAACGTCTGGACGTTCTGCTGGTGAAACATGGGCTGGCAGAGTCGAGAGAAAAGGCAAAGGCCATTATTATGTCCGGAATCGTCTATGTGGACGGCCAGAAGGAGGACAAGGCCGGCACCACCTTTGACGAGAAGGCCAGAGTGGAGGTCAGAGGAGCCGTTTTAAAATACGTGAGCCGGGGCGGCCTGAAATTAGAGAAAGCCATGACTCATTTCGGCGTGGAGCTGAACGGAAAGGTCTGCATGGATGTAGGAGCTTCCACAGGGGGCTTTACGGACTGTATGCTCCAGAACGGGGCGGTGAAGGTGTATTCCGTGGACGTGGGCCACGGACAGCTGGCCTGGAAGCTGAGAAATGATCCCCGGGTAGTCTGCATGGAGAAGACGAATATCCGCTATGTGACGCCTGACGATATCGGAGACCCGGTGGAGTTTTCCTCCATTGACGTGTCCTTTATCTCTCTGACCAAGGTGCTGGGGCCTGTGAAGGAGCTTCTCACAGAGGACGGCCAGATTGTGTGCCTGATTAAGCCGCAGTTTGAGGCTGGCCGTGAAAAGGTGGGAAAAAAGGGCGTAGTCCGGGAGAAGAGTACTCATTTAGAGGTGATTGAGACGGTGATTTCCTTTGCAAAGGCAATCGGTTTCCAGATTTTGAACCTGGAATATTCTCCGATTAAGGGGCCGGAAGGAAATATTGAATATCTCCTCCATCTGCAGAATAACGGCAGCGGCGGGGAGGAGGAGCTTTCCGTCAGCCCGAAGGACGTGGTGGAGGCGGCTCACAGAGAGCTGGATAAATAGCAGAAACGCAGAGGCCAAAAGGCCCGGAAAGGAAGAGGCGGGGAAGGCGGAGCAGGTGAGATGAAATATTTTTATATGATTGTCAACCACTCAAAGAAAAAGGCAGAATATGGGGCAGAACTGATCCGGGACTACTTGGAGGGCAGGGGCTGTGAGTGCGTGGTGTGGGACGCCAGCGATACAGACGCCTGCAGATCCCGCAGACTACAGTTCCGGTATACGGACAGGGAGGCGGTTCCAGGCTGGATTGAGTGCGCGATTGTGCTGGGGGGAGACGGAACTCTGATCCAGGCTGCCAGAGACCTGGCGGGAAGCAATATTCCGCTGTTGGGAGTCAATATGGGAACGCTCGGCTATCTGGCCCAGATAGGACGGGAGGAGGATATTCTTCCCGCCTTGGACGAGCTGATTGCAGACCATTACGGTCTGGAGCAGAGAATTATGTTAAAAGGAACTGTGATTTCAGACGGGAGGGTGATAGCTGAGGACATTGCCCTGAACGATATTGTCCTCTCCAGAATGGGGCTTAACATGCTCCGGTTCAACCTTTCCATTGACGGAGAGTTTTTAAACGATTATTCGGCGGATGGAATCATTGCGGCCACGCCCACAGGCTCTACGGCCTACAACCTGTCGGCAGGCGGCCCTATCGCGGTGCCGGATTCAGAGATGATCCTGCTGACGCCTATCTGCCCGCACACCCTGAATTCCAGAAGCGTGGTGCTGGCGCCGGACCGGGTGATCGAGCTGGAAATTACAGGCCGGGGGGAGACGGGAAAGTTTTTGAGTTTTGACGGAGATACCCAGGTGAATTTAAAAAATGGAGACCTGGTGCGGATTGAACGGTCGGAGACCGTGACTACGCTGATCCGCCTGAAAAAGGTATCGTTTTTAGAAAATCTGAGAGATCGGATGAAGCAGATTTAAGGCAGATGAAAAGAAGGGGAGATAACACATGAAACTGGAACGTCACAGCAAAATTGTGGAGCTGATTGGAAAATACAACATTGAGACTCAGGAGGAGCTGGCAGAGTACCTGAATAAGGAGGGCTACAACGTGACGCAGGCCACGGTGTCCAGGGATATCAGGGAGCTGAAGCTCTCCAAGATCCAGGGAGAGCACGGACGGCAGAAGTACGCGGTGTTCCATCCGCAGCAGACGGCCTTTAACGACAAGTATATCCGCATTCTGAGGGACGGCTTTCTCTCCATGGACATGGCCCAGAATATTCTGGTCATTAAGACCGTGGCGGGCATGGCCATGGCGGTAGCGGCCGCTCTGGACGCCATCCATTTCAGCGAGGTGGTGGGCTGCATCGCAGGAGACGACACCATTATGTGTGCTGTCAGAACGGTGGACGACACCATCCTTCTGATGGATAAATTAAAGAAGATAGTCAATCATTAAAAAGGTCCGGAACACGGACTGTCATAATAGAAAGAGGTGATACCATGCTGTTTCATCTGAGCGTCAGAAATCTGGCTCTGATCGATTCCGCTGAGGTGGAATTTGAGGAGGGGCTCAATATCCTGACAGGAGAGACAGGAGCAGGAAAGTCGGTTATCATCGGTTCTGTCAACGCAGCGCTGGGCGGAAAAACGTCGAAGGACATGATCCGCCAGGGCTGCGATTATGCCTATGTAGAACTGGTGTTTTCCGTCACAGATGAAAAAAAACGGCGGGAACTGGCCGCCAGAGAGGTCTGCCCGGACGCAGACGGAAATCTTATCATATCAAAGAAAATCATGCCTTCCAGAAGCATCAGCCGCATCAACGACGAGACGGTGACAGCCGCCAGGCTTCGGGAAATCACGGGCATTCTCATTGATATTCACGGACAGCATGAACATCAGTCCCTTCTCTATCACGCCAAGCATCTCGAAATTCTCGACGAGTATGGAAAATCCAGAATTGCCAAATTAAAAGAACAGACAGCAGAAGCCTACCAGGAGTACGCGGCTGTGAAAAAGAAGCTGGAGTATTACCAGAGCGGCAGGGAGCAGCTTCTGAGGGAGACGGATTTTCTGCGTTTTGAGATCGAGGAGATTGAGAACGCCGGTTTAAAGCCTGGCGAGGAGGAGGAGCTGGAGAGCGCGTACCGCCGTTTTTCCAACAGCAGAAGGATTGTGGAAAGCCTGTCCGAGGCCTATCAGGCAGTCAACGGGGACGCTGTGGCGAGAGCGCTTCTGGCTGTGGAGAAGGCAGCTGAGTACGATGAGGGAATTTCCGGCATCCGGGATCAGCTCTACGATGTGGACGCGCTGATGAGCGATTTAAACCGGGAAATTTCTTCCTACATGGAGGAGATGACCTTCGACGAGGCAGCCTTCCGGGAGACGGAGGAGCGCCTTGACCTGATCCGGGGACTGGAAAATAAATACGGCGACACCATAGAGAAGGTGCTGGACAGTCTGGATAAGAAGAGAGAAAAGCTGGAGGAGCTGGAACACTTTGACCTGAGAAGAGAGGAGACAGAACGCCGCTTTGCCCAGCTGGAAGAGCGCTTGGAGACTCTCTGCGGGGAACTGTCAAAAATCCGCCGGGAGACGGCGCAGACGCTGACAGAGAGGATGAGAGAGGGGCTTTCTGACTTAAATTTCCTGAACGTGGAGTTTACCATGGAATTCCGCCGTCTTTCCCACTATACGGCTGGCGGATTTGACGAGGCGGAATTTTTGATTTCCACGAACCCGGGCGAGCCGCCGCGTCCTCTGGGAGCTGTGGCCTCCGGAGGTGAGCTGTCCAGGATTATGCTGGCTATCAAGGCTGTTCTGGCGGATACGGACGATATTCCCACGCTGATTTTCGACGAGATTGATACGGGAATCAGCGGCCGGACGGCGCAGATGGTGTCTGAGAAGCTGAGCCTCATCGCAGGAAGCCACCAGGTCATCTGCATCACCCATCTGCCCCAGATTGCGGCCATGGCCGACAGCCACTATGAGATACGAAAGACTGCGAAGGAAAACAGAACTGTGACACAGATTAAGCGGCTGTCAGAGGAACAGATGGCAGACGAACTGGCAAGGCTTCTGGGCGGTGCGGAAATTACGGAGGCGGTGCGCCAGAACGCCCGGGAAATGCGGGCGCTGGCGGCAGAGAAGAAACGTCTTAATCGTCAAACCCCATAGCTTCCAGGGCGTCCTCCAGCAGATCTTCCTCCCGATCCATGGTTTCTTCGGTTCGGATGAGCTCGATCTGCTGAGTGATAAAGTCGTCTCTCGTCACGTCCCCAGACCAGTAGCTCTGCTCCAGAGCGTCCTCCTGGGCTTCCAGCTGATGTTCCTTTTGCTCCAGCTCAGATGCCATAGAGCGCAGTTCTTCCAGACTTCCTGACGGGAGAGAGGGACTGCTCTGGCTGTAGGCCAGATCCAGACTGTCTTCCAGACGTTCCTCCTCTCGATCCAGGGCGTCTTTCTCCGCTTCCAGCTGGGATTTTTGAGCGGCAAAGTCTTCTTTTGACAGTTTCCCCACCCGGAAGTCCGCTTCCAGCTTCGCAATATCAATGTGGATGGCGTCCTGCTCGGCCTTCGCGCGGTAGTAGCTTTCAGCGTCCGTTTCTATGCTTCCCGCCGTGCCAGAGGCGGACGGAGAGATCTCGGAAGCCGCAGCTGTCTGAGAAGTTTCTCCCAGCGCCTCTGAGCTGCTTTCCATAGAGGAAATAGGCTGGGTTTTGACAGGGTTTTTCTGAGAGCAGCCAGCCAGAAGAAGGGCCAGGAGAAGGCCCGAAGCCGCAGCTTTAGCGGCCCTGCCGGCGGTGTTGAGCATTTTATCATATGGATTGTCATTTCGTTTCATACAAAATCCTCCTTTTAAACAAGAAAATAAGCGGAAGAAAAATTTCCGGTGACTTTTGGTGGAGCAGGGAAAGCTTTCTTTCTGCACCGTTTTTCCTCTTTTTTGTTGATAACCATAGTTTACAGGGGTAAAATTAAAAATACATTAGAAATGATACATAAATAGAAGAAAAAATGCAAGGAAAAGACGAGGAGGGACCATATGAGAATTCTATTGGCGGAGGACGAGCCGGATCTTCGGGAAATTACGATAAAACGGCTCAGGGCGGCTGGATTTGGAGCGGACGGATGCCCGGACGGGGAGGAGGCTCTCTATTACCTGGAGCATACAGAGTATGATGTGGCGATTCTTGACATTATGATGCCGAACATGGACGGTCTCACCGTGCTTAGGACTTTGAGAAGCCGGGGAAGCCAGATTCCGGTTCTGCTTCTGACAGCCAGAGATTCGGTAGGAGACCGGGTGGGAGGCCTGGACGCAGGGGCGGACGATTACCTGACCAAGCCGTTTGAATTTGAGGAGCTGGCAGCCCGGATCCGGGCGCTTTTGAGAAGGCGTTCGCCGGAAAAGACAGACGCTGTCTCTGTGGGAGATCTGACAGTGGAATTTTCCACCAGAAGAGTGACCAGAGGCGGGAAGGAGATTCATCTTTCCTCGAAGGAATTCGCGCTGTTAGAGTCCCTAATCCGCCACAAGGGAGCTGTGCTGTCCAGGACGCAGCTGGAAAATCAGGTCTGGGATTACGGGTTTGAGGGCGGCAGCAACATTGTGGATGTTTATATCCGGTATCTCAGGAAAAAGCTGGACGATCCCTTTGAGAAAAAACTCATCCACACCATCCGGGGAGCCGGGTACACGCTGCGGGAGGAATAGTCCATGAAGAAAAGGCATAAAGGACTTTCCATCAAGGCCAGAGTCACGCTCTGGTATACCTTCTTCATGATTCTCGTATTTGGAATTACGGCAGTATACCTTGTCTCCTCCTCCCAGCGCATGTCGGGCAGGCAGATGCGGGAGCGGCTGGTGGATACAGTGACAGACGCGGTTTCGCAGGTCCGTTTCAGATACGGGGAGCTGGACGCGGAGGAACTGGATTTCTACAAGAATGGAGTTTCTGTCTTTCTCTACGACACACAGGGGCGCCTTCTGGCTCCTAAGGTGACGAGGGGGATTCAGGTGGATTCTCTGCTGGAGGATCAGACCATTAAGACGGCCTCCAGCGGCAGGGAGCGGTGGATGATCTATGATGTGTATTCGGAAGAGGAGGACGCCGGATTCTGGGTGAGAGGCATGATTTCCATGACAGAGTACGGGCAGGCCCTGGGCAACCTGCCGATTCTTTTTGGCTCTGCGCTGCCTCTTCTGGCGGTTCTGGCGGCTCTCGGCGGCTTCCGGATTACCAGGCAGGCGTTCCGGCCGGTAACGCAGATGGCGGAGACGGCCAGAGCCATTGGAACCGGCAGCGATTTGAGCCAGAGAATCGAGACAGACGGACGGGGAGATGAGCTGAACCAGCTGGGAGATACCATGAACGAGATGCTGGCCCGTCTTCAGGCCTCTTTCGAGGCGGAGAGGCAGTTCTCTTCCGACGTGTCCCATGAACTTCGCACGCCGATTGCAGTGATCCGTTCTCAGTGCGAGTTCGCCCTTTCCGGGCAGGCGGGGGAAGAGGAAAAGAGAGAAGCGTTTGAAGCCGTTTTAAAGCAGTCTGAGAGAATGAATTCCATCGTATCCCAGCTTCTTCTCCTGAGCCGGGCGGAAAATGGAAAATTTGTGCCGGAGAGGGAACCTGTAGAACTGAACGTACTATGTGAGACCGTCTGCGAGGAGCTTGAGGCCATGGCCGCAGAGCGCCAGGTGGAGTTGGCCTGGAACACGGAGAAGCTTCAGATAGTGGGAGACGAGACGCTTCTCATCCGCATGGTCAATAATCTGGTGTCCAACGCCATCCGCTACAACCGACCGGGCGGCAGCGCGGAGGTTTCCCTTAGAAAAAGAGGAAAATACGCCGTTTTGACGGTGCGTGATACGGGAATTGGAATCAGGAGGGAAGACCTGGGACAGATATTTAACCGGTTTTACCGGGCCGATCGTTCCCGAAGCTCCGAGGGAACAGGATTAGGACTTTCCATGGCAGCGTGGATTGCCAGAGTCCACGGGGGAAGTATCCGGGCGGAGAGCGTGTACGGGGAGGGAAGCGTCTTTACGGCAGAGCTTCCAATCGAAGAGCAGGCGTAAAAGAGAAGAAAAAGCAGACAAAGAAAAACAGAACCCGGTTTCTGGAAGATGCCAGAGACCGGGTTCTGTTTTTCTTGGAAAGGTTCATTAACAAATAAAAGAATTATTTCTGCATAATGTGGATAGCGAAGCCGCCGAATTCTCCTGCCAGATAGACGTTCTTTAATTTTCCGTCTTCTGTGTAAGCGGCTGTGTCCATGTTGAGGTCAAAGCCTTTTTCCTTCAGCTCCTCAGCGGCAGCTGTTAAATCAGGAGTGCGCATGGCAATGTGGCCGTTCGTTCCCAGGAATGGAGCCTTCATGCACTCAAAGTATGGCCCAGCGAACTCGGATTTCTGTCCGTGGCGAGGTTCCAGGTTGAATACCAGGCTTAACAGCTGGGCTAACTTCTCAGCCTCCTCTGGATTCGGAGTATTGATGCCAACGTGCTCTAATTCAAATTTATTCTTCATAACTGTACCTCTTTCTTTTACAGGCCCGAAACGATTACATCGGGAATACTAACAGGGCTCCTGCTGTTAATGCCAGCAGACGGATGAAGTACTGCGGAATGGTGAACTTACAGAATTCCTTACTGCTGTAGTTTCCGACGCCCATAACCATGGCCGGCATACCGTCGATAGGAAGGAAGTGTCCGCACCATCCGGAGATTACGATTGCACATGCTGCTGCAGTCGGATCAAGTCCAAGGCTTGTGCAGGTAGCGATGGCAAGAGGAGCGAATACGTAAACAGTTCCGATTGTAGATCCTGTCAGTGTAGCAAGCACACTTGTGAGGATACAGAAAACGAAAATCATAACGAATGGGTTTACGTTTGTTCCCAGCATATTAGCTACAGTGGAACCTACCAGGTCTGTCAGTCCTGTGCTTCCAAGAGCGTCAGCCACACCGATAACACCGGCAGACATCAGGATGATAGGAGCGCTGATAGAATCGCGGATTTCCTTGAAATCCAGAACGCCTGTCACGAGGATTACGCCAACGGAGATACCTGCGATAGCGTAGCCTGCGTCGCCGATTTTGCTCTGAAGAAGCATACCGACTACAGCCAGGATGAATACGAAGTATGTAACCTGCTCTTTCCACTTTGGAAGGGAAGGAGCTGCGTCCTCTGTCACTGCTGCGTCAGTGGAAGCTGCAATCGGATGATCCGGCAGAAACTTATACTGAATCACACAGTTAAGCAGGAAGCCTAAGGACAGGAACAGGTTTACAATGGCAAACTTGGAAACCGGGATGTTCGCTGCAACGCCGGCGCTGTTTAATACTGCGATTACGATACCGTACTGCAGCGCTGTGTTGAACGGAATTAACGGATGGTTCGCAGCGAAGCCTGCTGTCATAACAACCTTGGACGGCGGAAGCTTCTTTGTGTAGGGCAGTGTGGACAGGAAGCCGATAACCATAACGTAGTAAGCGGTGGAACCGGTTCCGAACAGGCTGCAGCCTAACATAACGATGAGAATCATCAGCATGTAAGCCTTGATTCCGCCCTGGTTGGCGATCTTAAACATGGTCTTCTTGAAATTAGCGATAAAGCTTGTTTTCTGAAGAGCTGCGATGATTGCCATGAACTCGGCAAGCATAACGATGGTTGCGTTAGAGAATCCGCCGAAGGCTGCCTTGATATCTGCTATTCCGAAAATAACGAGCAGAAGACAGGCTAACAGAGGCGGCGCGCCAAATGGCAGCTTGTCCATCATGATCAGAACGACCATGAGCGCTGTGATTGCTAAAGCAATAATCATTTGGGTGGTCATATGTTTTTCCTCCTCATATCTTATAGTAGCCTCATACCCTGTGCAGTCAGTTCTGCAATCTGCACAATCTGGTATGGCTTTCATTTGCATTAATTATATAAGATGCTGAGAGAGAAGACAATAAAATCAACCCCTGATTATGTTTCGTTTATGAACAAATATTAAAAAAATATAAATAGAAAATGAAAAACTGTTTATAAATGGAACAATAAAGGTAGATAGGAAAGAATGGGTTTCATTTTAGAACATATAGTGAAGGGGGGAAAGGTTTTCTTCTCTTCTGAAAAATTAGCGGAAATGATAAAAGAGAGAGCGGAGCCTGCGCTCCGCCCTCCTTAGGCAAGTGATTATGCGGTTAGTTTCTTCCCTTTGCCATGCGGACTGCATAGTCGATGGCATTGACAAGGCTTAACTCGTTGCTGGTGCCTTTTCCGGCCAGGGCGAAGCCTGTGCCGTGATCCACGCTGGTGCGGATGATCGGAAGGCCCAGCGTTACGTTGACACCCTCTACGGCCTTCCAGGCCTGCAGCTCCCTGTCATAGACAAAGCCCACTGTCTTCAGCGGGATATGTCCTTGATCGTGGTACATGCACACCACGATGTCGTACCAGCCGCCCAGAGCCTCGGAGAAGACGCTGTCCGGCGGAATGGGGCCAATGGCGTTGATGCCTTCTGCCTTTGCCGCCTCGATGGCAGGCTTAATCTCCTCGATCTCCTCTGTGCCGAAGAGGCCGTTCTCACCGCAGTGGGGATTCAGACCGGCTACGGCTACCTTCGGGTTCTCGATTCCCATATCTTTGCACGCCTTGTGGGCGATTTCGATTACCTCCAGAACGCGGGCCTTCTTTACCCGGTCGCAGGCCTCCCTGAGGGAGACGTGGGTGGAAACGTGAACCACTCTCAGGTCGTGGTGGGCTAACATCATGGTATATTTCTTTGTATTTGTGTAAGTGGCGTAAATTTCTGTGTGGCCGTCAAAATGAGTGTAGCCGTCGGAATTCTCTCCGTGATAGAACTCCAGAGCCTTGTTCATGGCTTCCTTGTTCAGAGCGTTGGTGCAGGTGGCGTCTACCTCTCCAGCTAAAGCCAGCTCAATCACCTTTTTTACGCACTGGAACGCGGCGTTTCCGCCTTCAATGCTGACCTGTCCAATGGGGAATTTCTCCACATCGGGAATCAGTTCCAGGTGCAGCACGTCGATGACGCCCTGCTGGAATTTGGCGTCGCTTACCTTCTCGCAGCGGTGAATTGTAATATCGGGACGGCCTACGAAACGGGCCGCCTGTTCGATGATCTTTGCATCGCCCACAACGATGGGGCAGCAGCTGTCATAGATCTCGGCGTGAGCCAGAGCCTTGACGGTGATCTCAGGGCCGTTTCCGGCAGGATCACCCATAGTAATACCGACAATCGGCTTTGCGTTCATAGTCGTACCCCCCCTTAATTAGCGCATACCTTTAGCTTCGTTTTCAGCCAGAACCTTCTTTAATGCCTGGATACCCTCTTCCGGAACCTGGTTGAACGGAGCGCGGCACGGTCCTACGTTGTAGCCTAAGAGACGAGTGGCAGTCTTAACGATAGTGTTCGGGTTGCCGTACTTGAAGCATGCGCGGAAGCTCTGAATGCTTGCATTGGCAGCCTTGGCCTCCTCGATCTTGCCCTCCATGAACAGGTTGTAGATGGAAGCCATGGTGTGCGGATATACGTTTGCGCAGCCTGCGATTCCGCCTGTACCGCCTGCCAGAAGAGTCCAGATGATTAACTGGTCGTTTCCGGACAGTGTGCAGAACTTGCCGTTTGTCTTCTTGGCGCCTGCGTCAATGTATCCTAAAATATTTGTGAAGTTTCCGCTGGAATCCTTAGCGCCTACGATATTCTCGATCTGAGCCAGGCGGGCTACAGTAGCCGGAGCCAGAGCGTTTCCTGTACGTGCAGGGATGTTGTAGAGAACGATAGGCATGTCAACTGCCTCTGCAACGGCCTTGTAGTGAGCGTAGAGCTCGTCCTGGCTGGCAGCAGCGAAGCTTGGTGTGATGATGGAGAGTACGTCTGCGCCTGCAGCCTGAGCCATCTTGCTCTGCTCGATGGTTTCCTTGGTGGAGATGCAGCCGGTTCCTGCGTATACCGGAACACGTCCGTTACACTGCTCGATAACAGTCTCTAATACAAGCTGTTTTTCCTTAGCGTTCAGGATGTAGCCCTCGCCGTTTGTTCCGAATGGGAAGAGAGCGTGAACGCCGCCCTCGATCATACGGTCTACCTGGTTGCGGAGCTCCGCTACGTTGATGCTCTCGTCGTCGTTCATAGGTGTGAGAATTGGCGGGATAATACCTTTGATTTCAACTGGTTTCATAGTGAATTCCTCCTGTGTTATGTAAATTATAAAATGATTTTTGGTTTCGAAACAGCGCCCTATAAAATCTCCAGATAGAGCTTTCTCGCATCCTCAGGCGTTACCTGGCGCGGGTTATTTACAAGGAGACGCTGTACCTGCATTCCGGCTTCTACCAGGCCGTCCAGATCCTCCTCAGGAACGCCGAACTCCTTTAAGCTGGTAGGAATGTCCAGGTGCTTTACAATCTCCTCCAGACGGCTGATGATCCATGCGGACTTCTCGGCGTTTGTCCTGCAGGTCTTTACCTCGTCATGGCAGCAGCGGTCGTAGGCAATAGCGAAGCGCTCCTGGCAGGCCGGCTCATTGAAACGCATAACCGGAGCTAAGAGGATCGCGTTGGAAACGCCGTGGGCAATGTGGTACTTGCCGCCTAAGGGGTAGCTGAGGGCGTGAACCGCTGTGGTTCCGCTGGCTGTGATAGCCAGACCGCCGTAGTAGGCTGCGATCTGCATACGGTTCTTCTCTGTCATGGCCTCCGGATCGTCGCAGGCTTTTTCGATGTTGTTGAGAATCAGGTCAAGACCCTCTAAAGCGTAAAGGTCGCTGAACGGATTGGCCTTGTTGCTGGTGAAGCATTCGATGCAGTGAGCCAGGGCGTCTACTCCGGTAGCCGCCGCGATCTTGCGCGGAAGGTTTTTAATCATGCGGGCATCCAGAATTACATAGTCGGCAATCATGTTTTCATTGACAATACCCACCTTTAATTCTTTCTCAGGAACGGCTACGATGGCGTTGGGAGTTACCTCTGCGCCGGTTCCGGCAGTGGTAGGAATCAGGATAATCGGAACACACTTTTTAGCGCGGCCCGGATCGTCTAAGAGCTCCTTGACACCGTATTCGTCTGTAACCAGAATGCTGGCTAATTTAGCCGCGTCCATAACGCTTCCGCCGCCGCAGGCCACGATCATGTCAGCTCCGCTGGCCTTGAATTCGTCCACCAGCTTCTGAACAGCCATGTAGCTTGGCTCGGCTGGAAGATCGTCCAGCACATAATATTCTGCGCCTGCCGCTTTGACAGCTTCCTCGGGAAGGGCGAAAAGACCGGCCTCCTCGATTCCCTTATCAGTAAACATAGCTACGCGCTTTACGCCATTGGATTTTAAAATAGAAGTAATGTTGTCCATAGCGTTCTCACCGCCGTAAACGGCGTGAGGCATTTTCAGGTTGTAAGTAGTAAGCATATTTAAAAACCTCCTTGAATGGTTTCGTGTATAAAGATTAACGGCTCTGAGCGGCGGTGGGGTTGTAAAGTCCTACGCGCTCTCTCTTCTCGCCCAGCACGTCCTGCTCGCTGAAGCGGACATATTTTACGCCCAGACGGGTGCGGGCGGCGTAGGCCAGGTGAAGCATGCCGTCGCGCGTCTGCATCAGGTACGGATATTCGTACTGTTTGTTGTTTGTCTTATTTTCGTCTCCGATGAAGCCCTCGCCTCTCTCCATCCAGCGGATGATTGGGAAGGTTAAACCGCCGTCCTCAGAGAGAGCCACCGCTACCGGGCAGCGGAGTCCCGGCCATGCGGCCTTTCCTGGCTGCGGATCTGGAGTGCAGGTCGGATTGTAGGCAATGGCGATGCGCCCGCTCTGAAGCTTAACGGCGCTGATGCTGGAGTTGTTGTTTGGAAGGGGAGTCGGCTCCGGCTTGGTCCATGTCTCGCCCCAGTCAAAGGACTCGCTTCTGTGAATGCGGTATGCCTCGCGGTTTCTCATAAATGCGGCCAGATGTCCCGGCTCTAATTCTACCACATTGGCGTGAACGTGGCCGTTGCTCTCAGGCATCATCACCTTTTTCCAGGTCTTTCCCTGGTCGTCGGAAATGCGGAAGGCGGTCGGATCGCCGGAAAGGCCGTCTGCAGAGTCGGTGCAGATCCAGTTGGAGAAGATCCAGCGTCCGTTTGAAAGCACCTGGATCGGCTGGCGGCAGAAGGTGCCCTCCTCCGGGAAGATGGTCTCGTAAGGTCCCCATGTCTTTCCGCCGTCTGTGCTCTTCTGGCAGCGGACCACAGAGGTAAACTGCATATTGTCCTTGCCCTCCTGGCGGTCTAACTGGGCGGTGTACATGGCCCATACGGCGTTGTCAGGTCCATAGAATAAGGAAGGATTCTGCTCGCTGCGCTCTGGATCTCCGGAAATCTCTACCGGCGGAAGCCATGCGGGAGCGTCCTTGGGAAGGAGGGAGCAGATGACATGGATATCAGCGCTTCCCTCGTAGGTTCCGGCAAACCAGCAGCACAGCAGATCGCCGTTTGGAAGTTCCACCATGGCGGGAGCGTGAGCGGTGGGATAACCGCCTGTGGGAAGCAGGGCTTCACAGGTTCCCATCTCTTCGTTTTCGTAAATGGTTCCATCCCAGGTCAGTCCGGGAAGTTTCGGATATGTCATAATGTTTTCCTCCAATATGTAATATTTAAAATAAAATGAAAAGATTAATCAGCAATCTGTTCTGCCAAATCGGTCAGCAGAGTTTCCTGGCCGAAACCGCCGGATTTTGTGATCACATGGCGGGTGCAGCCGTTGTAGGTGAAGCGGGCCAGTACGACGCCGCGATCCAGCTCGCACAGGGGTTCCAGTTCGTTTACTCCGACGCAGTTCATACACTGAAGCAGCGTGTCGCCGCCGGTGAGAAGCAGAGTTCCCAGAGAGGGGCTTGTAAAGATTTCTCCCACCAGGTAGCCGAGACAGCCGGAGATCCGGACTCTCAGAGTTTCCCGGTCAATGCCAAGGGCTGCGGCATAGTCGGCGGTGGGCTGGTTTCCGCCCAAATCGTTGCTCTCGATAATGCAGTGAGAGTGGGAGGCCAGCATGTCCTCGATGCCCTGAAGCGCCTCTTTTCCCCGCTCTGTCTGCCAGTATCCCGGTTCCAGCTTCTGTTCCGGGCTCAGGCGGAGCCTGGAAAATCCAGCTTTTTCTGCCCGATCCAGCTGCGCCAGGGTGATGGAATTGACGCTTCCGCAGACAACCAGAAGTCTCGGATCCAGCTTTGGGAGAGCGGCCAGCCTGTCTGGGGCAATGTCCAGCAGTTCAGGCAGAACGGCTCCGAAGCCGGCGCAGCCGGCCATGATGGAGAGCATGTCTGCCTCAGCCAGCTTTTTTCCTGTTTCCAGAAGATCGGAAGGCGTGGACGCGTCGAACACCAGAATTCCTTCCTGACTGGGCGCTTGTGAAGCTTCGGACAGAGCCGGAAAGCTGAATGCCGGAAGCTGGCACTGCTCGCCAATTAATTCTGTGACAACGGAATGAACCACCGGTTCAAACGGGTCGATTCCAAAGGGGCTTTCTGTCACGGGAACGCCGTCCACATAGTGAACACCCTCTCTGGTGACTCGTCCAGTCTGGGGAAACGCCGGAAGGAACGGAAGGCTTTTACAGCCGCTGGCAGTGAGAACCGCTGCAAGCTCGGCTCCTATGTTTCCTCTGAGAGCGGAATCTGTCTTTTTGTAAATATAGCGGATTCCTGCCTCCCTGGCTTTTCTGGTGAGCCGGGCAACGATATCGAAGGCTTCCCCGGCCGCGAGGTGGCGGGTTTCTGTGTCTATCACTAAAACGCTGTCATGGTAAGCGGAAAAGTCCACCTCAGGATCTACAATCACCCGGGTTGAAACGCCGTGGGCGGCGAACTGAACGCCAGTGTCCAGCGCTCCGGTGAAGTCGTCCGCGATAATTAAAAGAAGGATCATAATTCTTCCTCTTTTCTTGTATTGATATTATATATTATGCCGTATTTAAACGGATTTGGCATCGAAAAAAACAATAAAATTGTTTCGTTTTTGAACTAAATAATAATTGAAGGGAGAAAAGGAAGAAAAATGCGGCAGATATTGTTTCAAAATAAAACACAATATAAAAAGAAAGAGGAGAGGAAAATAAAAATAGTATCAAAAATAAACGAAGCCGCCGGAAAAGACTGGATTCAGTCTTCCCCAGCGGCCCTCTGTGGCCCTCTGGCCAGATTTACATGGCAGAATGTTTCATTTCCATATCCTCCGGCAGAATCAGATTCAGAAGGATGGATACGACAAATACTACCGCCACCACATTAGCGGAGAAAACGGACTGGACGATGTCCGGGAAAATGTGCCAGATCTCTGTTTCGCTGGCAGTGGTAAAGCCGATTCCGATTGAGAGAGACAGCGCCGCGATGGTGATATTTCTCTGAGTAAAGCCGGCCTTTGACAGCATCTCAATGCCTGAGGTGAGGATGGTGCCGAACATCATGATGGTGCATCCGCCCAGAACCGATTCAGGGAGAGAAGCAAAAAAGTTTCCAACAGGAGGAAGCAGTCCGGCCAGAAGCATACAGGCGGCCCCTGTCATAATGGTGAACCGGTTTACCACCTTCGTCATGGCAATCAGCCCCACATTTTGAGAAAAGGAGGTGACAGGCGGACATCCTAAGAAGGAGGAAAAGGCCGACGCATATCCGTCGCAGGCCAGAGAACCTGTAATTTCCCTCTCTGTAATGGCGCGGTTTAAGCCGCTGGAAGCCATAGCCGTGGTGTCTCCAATGGTCTCGGCAGCCGATACAAAGAAAATAATCGCCACAGAGAAAATCGCTCCGGGATGAAATTCCGGCATGTAGGGAAAGAATTTTGGCAGAGAAATCAATCCGCTTGAAAAAATAACGGAGAAATCCACCTTTCCCATAAAAATGGCGGCAGCATAGCCTGCAATCAGGCCGGCCAGTACGGAGAGCTGCCTGCGGTACCCTTTGGCCTTAATGTTCCAGATCAGGCAGACCAGAAGGGTAATGGTACCCAGCAGAAGGTTTTCAGCAGAGCCGAAATCTTCCGCATAGCCGCCGCCAAAGGATCTGGCGCCTACGGTGAAGAGAGAATACCCGATGGACGTCACCACAGAGGCCGATACAATGGGAGCGATTATTTTTTTCCAGTATTTGGCCAGAAGTCCCAGAGTCCCCTCCAGAATACCGCCCACCAGGACGGCTCCGATGACGGACGGATAGCCGTAATTGGCCGCCACAGTGCTGAGCACCGTTACAAAGGTAAAGCTGACTCCCATTACAATCGGAAGGCCGGAGCCGATTTTCCAGATGGGATAGAGCTGAATTAAGGTGGCGATGCCCGCCACAAACATGGCGTTCTGCAGAAGAACTGCAATTTCCGCCTGAGCCAGTCCTCCGGCTGCCGCAATAATGGTAATCGGTGTTAAGTTCGATACAAACATGGCCAGAATGTGCTGAAGACCGAACGGGATCGCCTTCATAACAGGGACCCGCCCCTCCAGCTGGTAAATATTCGACACGTCTGCGTTCATTTCACGTTTCATACGTCCCCCTTTTCCGCCGTCCTGGATGATTTTTCGGCGGATTTCTTCGTGTGTTTCCTGCGGTTTTGGCCAGTCTGAACTGGCGGCAAAACCATATTAAGTTTACCATAAAAAACAAGTTTGTCCAGAGGAGAAGCTGAGGGAAACCGGCATATTTTTTCATATGGAAACATAAATTGTAAAAAACATTTTCAGGGGTAATCCCATGAAAGAATATATTGAGGAACGGGCAGTGGAAATCGCCAATTACATCATAGACCATAACGCTACGGTGCGTCAGACGGCGAAGAAGTTTGGAATCAGCAAGAGTACGGTGCATAAGGACGCTGGTGTCATAATAGGAATAGTCAAAGGGAGTGCTGAAAAGCCTTGATTTTGGCGGGTTCCGGGGATTGTTTGGGGTAGAAACAGTTTCCACATATTATGACAGGAGGTGCAGGACAATTTCATAAGGATTACATAGAGCGTTTATTCGCCCTTTTACGGGCAGGATAGACGCTCTATTTTTATGCCCTAAATTTGGGGCTGAATCTAAATGATTGGAGGTATCTTCTTTGAACGGAAATAGTTTTACCGAAAATAAGCCAAAGGACTGCCGAAACTGCTACTTCTGGAGAAACAACAGGGTTGGCTGTGAGCTTGGCAAAGAGAATTGCTATTATCGGAAAGTTGAGAAAACGGAAGCCAGTGAATGTGATGACTGCCCGTATGGGCGGGCGTCCCCCTGCATTGGCTGGTGCATGAAGAAAGTTTTAGGGAAAAAGAAAGACACAGATACGGAAAAGAAGTGGTGACAGTGAGCAATGTATGATGAATTTTTCGGCATTGAGGAATCAGAGCAGTATGCGTTTTATCGTGTCCCGAAGCTGCTGTTTACTTCTAAGCGATTCTGGAATCTCTCAACGGATGCCAAAATGCTTTACGGACTGTTTCTCGACCGCATGGCTCTGTCACAGCGAAACGGCTGGATCGATGAACAGGGGCGAGTTTATATTATCTACACAGTGGAGAACATTATGGAATCTCTTAGCTGTGGAAATAAGAAAGCAATTCAGCTTCTTTCTGAATTAGAAAATAAAGCGAACCTGATTTTGAGAAAAAAGCAGGGACTGGGGAAGCCCAATCTGATTTATCTGAAGAAATTTACAGCTGTGGCAGGTAATGTAGACGGACATTTCTTGAAATGTGAAAATGACATTTCAGGAAGTGTGGAAACGGAAACTCCGGGAATGTCAAAAGAACACGGTAATAATACTGATATAAAAGATACTGATTATAGTGATACTGATCCTCTCTTTTCTTCCGTTTTCTGTGGAAAGGAATCTGAGGGGACGGAAGAATTTTCTCAATACTATGAATATTTTTATGACCAGCTTGAAATTGAATTTCTGAAAAAGGAATTTCCCTATGATGTGGAAACACTGGAAGTGATTCTGCGTTTGATTGTCGAGGTTATGTGCAGTAAACGAAAGCAGATCCGGATCGCCAGTGACGATAAGCCCATTGAAATTGTCAAAAGCAGTTTTATGAAGCTTGATTCTGAGCATATCCGGTTTGTTATGGAAGGCTTTAAGAATAACACAACAGAAGTCCGCAATCCCAAACAGTATCTGCTTGCTTCAATCTACAATGCTCCATTAACCATAGGTCCCTATTATTCTGCGTTATATCAACATGATCGGGCAATGGGAAAAATTTGAATTACGGGAGGTGGAAATTTGAAAAAATATAGCAACAAGAAAAGAGGTGGTGTTCGGTAATGCAGAAAAAAGCAACGGTCATTGCGGTAGTCAACCAAAAAGGCGGAACCGGAAAGACCACAACCTGCGAAAATTTAGGTGTTGGTTTGGCTTTGGAGGGCAAACGGGTGCTTCTGGTCGATACCGATCCGCAGGCGTCCTTAACTGTCAGTTTAGGAAATCCCTATCCAGATAACCTATCCCCTACCCTTTCAGATATGATGGGAAAAATTATCATGGAGAAGCCCATTACTCTGGGAGAAGGAATTTTGCACCACGCCGAAGGTGTTGATTTAATGCCCGCCAATATCGAGTTGTCGGGGTTAGAGGTTTCTCTGGTAAACGCAATCAGCCGGGAAACGGTTCTTCGCCAATATCTGGATACAGTAAAGCAGAATTACGATTTTATTTTGTTAGACTGTATGCCTTCGCTGGGAATGCTGACAGTCAATGCTCTGGCTGCCGCAGACAATGTACTGATCCCCGTTCAGGCCGCTTACCTTCCGGCAAAAGGCTTGGAACAGCTCCTTGAAACAATCAATAAGGTTCGGCGGCAGATCAATCCGAAACTGAAAATTGAGGGAATTCTTCTGACTATGGTAGACGGCAGAACAAATTATTCAAAGGAAATCAGCAATCTAATCCGGGAAAGCTATGGCGGAAAACTTAAGGTGTATAAGAAGGATATTCCCCGTTCTGTTCGTGCAGAAGAAATTAGTGCTGAGGGAGCCAGTATCTTTCAGCATGATCCAAAAGGAAAAGTGGCGGAAGCATATCGGGTTTTGACAAAGGAGGTGTTAAGCAATGCCGAAAAAAGGCGGAAACATCAGCTTGAAGGGATACGATGATATTTTCTCCACAGAACAGTCACGGACTGAATCACAGCAGGAACGGGTCCAGGAAATTCCCCTTTCTGAACTGCATCCGTTTGAAGGGCATCCGTTCCGGGTGGTTGATGATGAGGATATGCTGAAAACAGTGGAAAGTGTCAAAGAATTTGGTGTTTTCACTCCGGCGATTGTGCGTCCAGATCCCGACGGCGGATATGAGATTATTTCCGGTCACAGGAGACATCGAGCTTCAGAACTTGCCGGTAAAGATACAATGCCGGTTATTGTCCGTGATCTGGATGATGACTCCGCTATTATTTTGATGGTGGATGCAAATTTGCAGAGAGAAACCATACTTCCAAGTGAACGGGCTTACGCTTATAAGATGAAGCTAGATGCTATCAAACATCAGGGAACAAGGTCTGATTTAACTTCGGACCAAATTGGTCCGAAGTTGACTGCTGCACAAAAAGTAGCGGAAGAAGCCAACGACAGCCAGACACAGGTAAAAAGATTTATTCGTTTAACGGAACTGATTCCCGAACTTCTGGATATGGTCGATACTGGTCAGATTAAATTCAATCCGGCGGTAGAATTATCGTATCTGGCACATGAAGAACAGAGAGATTTTCTTTCTGCTATGGATTATGCACAGGCTGCCCCCTCTCTCTCCCAGGCACAGCGAATCAAAAAGCTGGCACAGGAGGGCGAATGCTCCCTGGAAGCAATGTGTGAGATTATGGATGAATCAAAAAAAGGGGAACTGGACAGGGTTACGCTTAAGACGGATGTATTAAGGAAGTATTTCCCCAAATCCTACACCAATAAGCAAATGGAGGAGAAAATTATCCAGCTTTTGGAACAGTGGCAGAAAAAACGAGAAAAATCAATGGAACGCTAAGGAGGAAGCAAATGTTTAGAAAAAATGAAATGGTTACAGCACTGGAATGGCTTTTGGATCTGTTTGATCTGGATGAATATGAGAATGAAGATGGCGAATCTGTGGATGTGAACGATTATTATTTCCCGGATATTGCCATGGTTCTGAGGGATAAAGCAGAGACAGTGTATCAGTACCGTATGGATACAGATTATCCGAAAGGTGTAAATTATCGTGGAAAGGAATTGTTCAGAGAGAAAGCCATTTTGATGTGTTCCGAAAATGAAAGTACCACATTTCACGATAATATCCGGATCTGCTATGACAATGAACTCTGGATGCTGGAGGATGGAACCTTTGCAGTCGTTCATTGTCTTAACACGCAGCATGACGATGATGCGGTGTATGATACGGCATACCGCAGTCTGGTGGGAATTGTCGAAACCGAAGATGATTTATTTTGCGGGATTGAAGATATTTTAGAAGTATTCGATCAGGCTCAGGAAAAAATCTGGGAGTGCGAAGCAGCTATTTATGAACTGTAAAGGTTCACAGATAGCTGTTTTTTTCTAAAAACGGAGGTGCAATCGTTGAAAGAATATGACATTAAAATCACAGAAACCATTGAAAAGACAGTAACTGTGACGGCAGAAAATCTAAGCGAAGCACAGGAAAAAGTAAGGAAATCCTATTTTGATTCAGTGTATGATTTTGATCCCGTTACGCTTGTCAACACAGAGTTTACGGTAGAATCAGAAAAAACGATTGATATGGACAGCCTGATGAAAATGGATGTACTTCTGGTAAAGCCCAATATGTATCCCCAGCCCGTCCGGATTGGCTGCGAACTGGAAGATTTGCAGAATGCAGTAGGCGGCGAGATTGAAGCCACCTACCCATTCAATGAACCGGTTGCCCTGCTTATGGATGGGAACGGAAAACTATCTGGAAAAGATTTGAACCGGGCATTGCGTGATGAAGATGGAGAAATGTATGACATTGTGGCTGGAGATTTTCTCATAGTCGGTTTAGGCGAAGACGATTTCTGCTCTCTTTCGCCAGATTTAATGAGACAGTTTGAAGAACACTTCCATCAGCCAGAAACATTTTTACGGATGGGACGGGGAATGATGGCACTCCCCTTACCCGATGACAAAGTGAAACAGCCGGATTCTCCGGTTAAGGATATGTCGCTTCCTCATAAAAACAATCACGACAGAGCGGCATTATAAGGAGGATTTTATGGAAAAAAATAAAACCATTGGCGAGCTGATGGAAGAAATGAGGCAAAAAGCAGGGGCAAAGGAATATGCCGGTCATTCCTATATGGATCTGAACCGTTTTGCAGATGATACCCGTCATATGATTATTTTTGATGTGCTGACCGATGATTCTCCGATTGGCTGGAAAGGCGAACGCACCAGAGTATATCTGAATGAAGAAGGTTATCAGAAATCTCTGAAAAATCAGGAACTGGGGCATATCAAGATTCTTAGTCATGCAAAGGTCAGAAATGGAAATTTATCCTATGACAGCAGAGAACAGATTCGATAGGAGCGATCAGATATGAATGAGGAAAAGAAAGTACCATTCAAGTGGGAATTTGGGGAAGAAATTATATCGCTGCACCTTGGAATGTATGCGAATAATGAGCGGCTTTATATTGGAATGACCACTCACAACAACGATGGAGCAGAACCTTTTGCAGATATGACAGTAAATCTTCCAGGGTATTCTCTGGAACCTGGGGAGGCGTTTATTTCCGGTGACATCAGCAAAGATTTACTGCAATTCATTAAAGAGAATAAATTGGGGAAGGTGCTTCCCTATCAGGTAAAATCCGGTTATGGGAAGTATTCTGTTGTTGCATTTGATCTGGAAAAGTTAAAAGCATTTGATCCGAAAGGTGTCGCAGAATTTAAGAAAGAGTGGAATTTGCCTGATAAGAAGCCAGTAAAGAAAAAGAGCCATGCAATGGAACGATGACGAAGCAGCTTCTCTGGCGTCTGATAGTCCCGCCTTAGAAAGAAATGCACCATTCTTTGCAAACTTCGCAGAAAGGAGGCAGTAAAAATGCAGGAAGAAGTGGAAAACAGGACGGTCAATCTGGCAATCAGCACCACAAAGCTGACAGCACGGAGTATTGTTTCCGGTATTCGACGGTATTTACAGCATCGTGAAAAGGTCAAAGCGGGAAAAGGTGGACGAAATACTGCTGTTCATGGAAAGCAGTCCGTAAAGAAACTGCTGTCTCAGAATCAGGGTGCGACCAATGCAGAGATTGATAAGGAAGGAATCAAAGACTTTGAACGGCTTGCAAAAAAATATGGCGTTGATTTTGCAGTAAGAAAAGACAAATCGGTAGATCCGCCCCGCTATCTTGTATTTGTCCGTTCCAAAGATGCAGATGCTTTAGACGCAATCTGCAAAGAACATCAGGCAAGATCTTTCACAAAGGATAAGAAGCCAAGTGTTCTGGCACAGCTGAAAAAATTCAAAGAGCTTGTAACTGCTATTCCTAAACAGGTTCGTGAAAAGAAACAGGAGCGTGATTTATAATGGATAAAGTGAAATTGAAAAAGCTCCTGATTCTGAATGTCCCATATATCCTAATGGGATTATTTGCAACAAATCTGGGAGAAGCATGGCGGTTAGCTGAGGGTGCAGATGCGTCTGCAAAACTCCTCAGCTTTTTTAATACCCTGCCGACAGCGTTAAACAATCCGTTGCCAAGCTTTTATCCATCAGATTTTTTCATCGGCATTGCCTGCGGTGCAGGACTTCGTCTTGCAGTTTATCTGAAAGGGAAAAATGCCAAAAAGTATCGGCACAATGAGGAGTATGGCTCTGCACGCTGGGGAACCGCCAAAGATATTGAGCCATTTATGGCTCCAGACTTTGAGGATAATATCATTCTCACAAAAACGGAACGGCTGATGATGAGTAATCGCCCAAAGAACCCGGCGAATGCCAGAAACAAGAATGTTTTGATTGTCGGCGGCTCCGGTTCAGGTAAAACACGCTTTTGGTTGAAGCCCAATCTGCTCCAATGTAATTCAAAAAAATTTCCGGTTTCATTTGTAATTACCGATCCGAAAGGCAGCATTGTAGTCGAGTGTGGAAATGCTCTGTTGCATTTTGGCTACAACATTAAAATCTTCAACACCATCAATTTCAAGAAGTCGATGCACTATAATCCGTTTGCCTATATTCACTCTGAAAAGGATATTTTAAAGCTGGTAACAGCATTGATTGCAAACACCAAAGGAGACGGAAAAGCCGGTGATGAGTTCTGGACAAAAGCCGAAACACTGCTCTATTGTGCTTTGATTGGATATATCCATTATGAAGCACCTGTTGAGGAACAGAACTTTTCTACACTGATTGAGTTCTTAAATGCCATGGAAGTTCGGGAAGATGATGAAGATTTTCAGAATCCGGTGGATTTGATGTTTGAAGCACTAGAGAAGAAAAATCCAAATCACTTTGCGGTACGCCAGTATAAAAAATATCTCTTAGCCGCCGGCAAAACAGCAAAAAGTATTTTAATTAGCTGTGGAGCAAGGCTAGCCCCATTTGATATTCAGGAAGTCAGGGATGTTACTGCCTATGATGAGTTACAGTTGGATACTCTTGGAGATCAGAAAACGGCACTGTTTTTGATTATGTCGGATACGGATGCCACCTTCAATTTTCTGATTTCCATGATTTATACGCAGCTGTTCAATCTGCTATGCGAAAAGGCGGATGATGTCTATGGAGGCAGGCTTCCCGTTCATGTGCGGTGTCTGATTGATGAGGCAGCGAATATCGGGCAGATTCCCAATCTGGAAAAGCTGGTTGCCACCATCCGAAGCCGTGAGATTTCCGCCTGTCTGGTGTTGCAGGCACAGAGTCAGCTCAAGGCAATCTATAAGGATAACGCAGATACCATCATCGGTAACATGGATACATCCATCTTCCTGGGCGGTAAAGAGCCGACTACCCTCAAAGAGCTGGCTGCCGTGCTGGGCAAGGAAACCATCGACACCTACAACACCGGAGAGA
>ERZ773260.1149-NODE-1149-length-35906-cov-19.660428_pt1 | contig 35906 bp, 36 predicted proteins | sample MGYA00511387_ERZ773260 | MGnify/ENA primary metagenome ERZ773260 (study PRJEB29015, sample SAMEA2737745) | human gut metagenome | biome: human gut; feature: human-associated habitat; material: faeces | place: China | collected 2012 ...
GTAAGCCCTTGCGCCCCAAGCGTTTCGGCGGGTAGACATCGGGTAGACATCGGCGCGCGATTACGCCGGGTGTGAAGGCAATATCATACTTTGGAATGATTTACATTTCGGGAAAAGGCCGTTATAATAGCCTCATCTATGCTCCAAGGGGATATCCCCTTGGTTTCTCCATGCGGAGGAACCATACCCATTCGCAGCGGTCCCAACGGGATACATTATAATATATAAGGAGAGAGCATGAAGAAACACACACTGCTTCAAAGGCTGCTGCCGTTGGCGATGCTGGCGGCGATGCTGCTGTCCGCGGTCCCCACAGCGGCCGCGTTCCGCGATACCGCCGGGCATTGGGCGGCGGAAACGCTCGACGAATGGCAGGACGAGGGCCTGATCGACGGCTATGGCGACGGCAGCTTTCAGCCGAACGGCACCGTGACCCGCGCGGAGTTTATCAAGCTGGTGAACCGCACGATGGGCTTCACGGCGGAGAGCGAAATTTCCTTTTCCGACGTGACGGAGCGCGACTGGTTCCATGCCGAGGTTGCAAAAGCCGTGACAGCAGGCTACGCGCAGGGCAGCGGTGGGCTGTTCCGCCCGAATCAGCCGGTCACCCGCGCCGAGGCGGCGGCGATGCTCGCCCGCGCGGCGGGGCTTGCCGCGAACGAGGAACGCGCGGACGCCTTTGCGGACGCTGCGTCCATCCCTGCGTGGGCAAGGGGCAGCGTGGGCGCAGCCGCGGAGGCCGGTTACATGACCGGCTATCCCGACGGCGCGTTCGGCGCGCTCGGCTCCATCACCCGTGCGGAGGCCGTGGTCACGCTCGACCGCGTGCGCAGAAGCGCGCAGAAAACGGTCATCGAACAGGCCGGAACGACGCTGGAGAATGAGACCGTCGCCGGCGACCTCGTCATCGCCGAGAGCGTGGGCGAGGGGAACGTCACGCTCAGAAACGTGACCGTCCTCGGCAGCGTGATCGTCAAGGGCGGCGGCGCGAACTCGATTTATTTCGACAATGTTCGCGTCGGCGGCACGGTCCGGCTGGAGAAGGAGGGCGTGCACCTGCGCCTGAGGGGCGACACGGCGCTCGAGCGCGTGGAGATCGGCCTGCCGTGCCGCATCACGCGGGACAGCACCTTCAAAGGTACGCTCGGCGCGCTCGTGATCGACCTGGAAAAGACCTCGAATCAGAAAATTCAGATCGAAGTCCCCGCGAAGCTCGTGGAGCTTCTGAGCCGCGCCAACGTGGCACTGAATGCGGACGTGGAGACGCTCCGAATCGATAGGGACGCGGAGGGCGCACAGCTCGACATCAAGCGCGGCGTAACGGTCGGCGAGCTGAGCATTGACGCCAGAGTGGCGCTGACCGGCTCCGGTCTGGTGGTCTCGCTGGTCGTGTCGGTGAGCGGTGTGACCGTCAGCGGCTCGTTGACCGTGGAAAAGACCGGGACCGAGGGCGGCGCGAAAGCGCCGACCACGTCCGGCGGCAGCTCGGGCGGCTCGTCCGGCGGGAGCTATGTGCCGGTCAAGATCGTCACCGGCGCAGAGCCGGTCGCGGACGTGGCCGTGGACTACGGCACGAGCGAGGCAGACGCCATGGGCAGGCTCCCCGGCACCGTCACGCTGAACGTGACGGAGAACGGCACGGCGGGTACGGTCGAGGCGGCGGTGCGCTGGGCGCTGGATCAGGCGTACAACGAGGACCCCCGCATGGACACCGTCTACACCGCGACCGGCACGGTGACCATCCCCGACGGCTATACCTACGACGGCACGCTGACCGTGACGGCTTCGCTGACGGTCACGGCCAATCCGGAGAATGTCGTCGTCGGCATTTTGGAGGTGGCCGGACTGGAGCTGCCCTGCGGCGCGCAGGAGAGCGACGTGCAGCTGCCCGCGCAGGTCACGGTGAAGATCAAAAACGGCCATACGGAGCGGGCAGACGTGCGCTGGACGCTGGACGGCGAATGGACCAGCCCCGGCGTGAACACCTTCATGGGAACGGTGAGCATGCCCCCCTTTCAATATTATAACGGCGAAATGAACGCGGACATCAAGACCACCGTGACCGTGCTCGAGAGCGGCGCGACGCCCAAAACAAAGGCGGTCGTCGATTACGTCCCCCTTGCCCTCACCTCCATCGGCTACATGAGGGCGGAGACTCTGGTGCTGGAGGCGGCAAGGCAGCGCCTGCCCGCGGACGTTCTGCTCCGGTGCGAGGACGATTCCTACATCGAGGTGGTCGTTAGGCCGGATGACTTGGAATTTACGAAGCTGCCCTATGCCCCGACTCCGGGCGAGAACCAGACGGTGTCCTTCACGGGGAACGCGGCGCTTCCGGCGGGGTATGCATACGCCGGCGGCACATCGCCCGTGCGCTGCCATTTGGAGGTAAAGGCGCTGGACACGGCGGCGCTGGACAACGCGCTGGCGGCGGCAAAGACGCAGCTGGATACGCTGACGGATTCGGAGGACGCGGCCCTTGCGGACAGCGAAAAGATTTTTGTTGCGGCAAACGGCGTGACGGCGGACAGCGTAACGAAGGGCGTGAAATTTATCGAACGCTCCCAGACCGCTACGCTGAAGGACGCTTACGCCGCCGCGCAGAGCAAGCAGAACAGCGGCAGCTTCACCTCTCAGACGGAATGCGACCAGACGGCGCAGGAGCTGCAGGAGGCAAGCGACGCGTTCGCTGCGATCGTGCCGAACGTGGGTACGCTCTATACGAACGCGATGATCCTGGAGGCCGTGAAGAACGGAGGCGCCGTCAACCCGCAGTACAACAGCGAGTTTGCCTATTCCGCCGAAATGCAGCCGCTGCGGAAGGATTACACCTATTGGCTCTACAGGAGCAGTTGGACTGTGCCGGACAGCAACGTGATGGTGAGCATTGACTGGTCGGTCAGCGGCGACGGTGCGCAGTACCTTGCGTTTGCGCCCGAAGGGGGCCGTGACCACAAAAACAATATGCACAGCTACGGCGTAACGGTCACGAGGCAGCCGGATGAGCCGACAGAGGTCCGGTTTGTTGCGACGGTCAAGGACTTTTATGGAAACGAGATCGGCAAGCTGGGGGAAAACGGGGAATACGCCGCCATCATCGGCGCGCCGATCCGGGTGGACACTTCGGCTCCGGTGGTCGCGCCGCGGATAACCTCCTCCAAAAACAACGACATTTCCGTCCGCGTGCCTCTGACGGGGGGCGTGTATATCACCGGCGCAGATACTAGCCTGGTAGCGGTCCAAGGAATCCAAAATGAAGTGGTCTCGATCAGCAACGCCTCCATGACGGCGAATGGGAGCTGGACGGCAAACGACTACGGACTGTTCCTGCCTGTCACCGCCACCTGCGGCGCGATGGAGGTGAAGCTGGCTCCGGTCGACTCTGGCGGAGGGTTGATGAACCTCGTGTACAGTGTCGGCCAAATCAAGATCACCATTCCGCGGGGCGCGCTGACGGTGGACGAGAGCAGCGGCTGGTACGCGCCGGATGAGGCTCTGGAGTACACCGCCGATGTGTGGTGCTGCAATCCTGCGGTTACGGTCATGACGCAAAGCGCGTCCAGCGGCAGGAATGTGACCGTGCAGATCGAGTACGCATACAGAAAGTTCTCCGGTGCGGTCGTATATACCCCGATTGACTATCGCACGAATAGTGAACGCAGCACCCCCGGCGCCACGGCCGCCGAGGGGGAGGCCTATGTACCCTTCGGCGCCGATGATTGGCAGGACGGTTTGGAGAAGGACTGCATCACCTGCACGAAGAACGTGTCCCTTGACCTGAACCGGACCTATTACGTCTGGTGCAACTTCAGCGGCGACAGCGACGGTACCCTGAATACTCCCGGCAACTGGATCAATACAGGCATGACGATCCAATAGGACGCGCCGCGAGCACACGCGGGAAAAAGGGGCTTTCCCTTTTTCCGCGCGCCGTGTATCATATCGGTACGATAGACCGGCGGGCCGGGGCGCGGAGGCGCTCCGCCCGCCCGACAAGGGGCATGCCCCTATTGTCCTCCGTACACGGAGGACAATCAGGTGACCTGCCGCGTGGCGGACAGCAACGAGGACTACACCGGCAGCGCGACCTATGCCTTTACCATCGGCAGGAGGGCCGCGGCGGTCAAGGCGGACTTCGTGAAGAAGGGCTTCTTTGCGGACGTTCCCGCGGATTCCTTCTACTACGAGGCGGTGAAGTGGGCGGTCGAAAAGGGCATCACCAACGGCACCGACGCGATGCACTTCAGCCCGAACGAACCCTGCACCCGCGCGCAGATCGTCACGTTCCTCTACCGGCTCTACGCGAAGGCGTAGGGGCGCACGAGGATACCTATATAATAGAAAGAGGGAAGTCCGGAGCCGTTACGGCTCCGGACTTCCTTATGGTACGGGACGACACAAATGCGTATGCCATTGAAATGGAGGGGACGCAGAGAAGCAAAAGCGCCCGGAGAGAGGGGGAGGCTCTCCGAGCGCCTTTGCCGAGAAAGAGGAGTTGGTACGGTATGAAATGAAAAACAGAGGGATTACAACGTGAGGCCAATGATCAGATACCCGATGCAGCCGATTGCGGCACAGGTCAAAGCATAGGGAAGCTGGGTTTTTACAAACCAGAAAAGAGATGACCAGGAGGGTAGTGGGGGTCATCCAAGCCTCTGTAATACTGACGACGTAGGCAGCTGTACCGATCTGTTTTGTAATGGCGTTTAAGCAGTATTTCCAGTCATGTTTTCTTCTGTACAACACAGGTAGGGAGAAGCTGCGGGCGACCGCGCCTGTAAAGCAGCTGTCAGTCGGGAGACCGGCAGACATCGCTGCACCGAAAGAGCTTCTATGCGGCAAAAGAAAGCCGATGTACCCAAATGAAAAAATTTCGGACCGCCCGAAGACGGCCCGATAGTCGATGCTCAAGGGTGGATAAGCGTATAGCTCAGGGGGTGGCCGGGGCGGGACATATCCGCCTCCTTTGCGATCTCGCCGCGTGCGAGCATCGGCTCCAGCGCGCGCTGGATCATGCGCGGCGCCATGCCGAGCCACTCCGACAGCTCGCGGGCGCTGCAGGGGCCGTGTTCTGCGAGGGCGGCCCGTATCCGCGACGCCCTCTGCGCCGCGGTCGTTTCCGCGCCGACGGGACGGTAGACGGGATGGTCGCGCGTCAGCTGCCCCTCGGCGGTGAGCTGCGTGAGCAGCTCCCGCGCGGCGCTCTCGGAAAGGCCGAGCAGCTCCATGGCGGCTTTGAGCGAAATGCCGCCGTGCCGTGCGGCATACGCAAGGAGCCTGCGCCTGCGGCTCTCGCGCGCCCCGTCCGAACGGAGCCGCGCCGGAAGAGCGGGGTCCAGCCCGTTCTTCGCCAACAGCTCCTTCGTCAGGTTGGAAAGCCGCGCGCGCGGGATCGGCTTGCGTGCATGGGGGGAAAGAAGCACATGCGTCTCGCTGACCGGCCCGCGCGTTTCGAGAACCTCGCACAGCAAGGAGACCAGCTCTGCCGAAAGAGGCTCGTCACGGTCGGCGAGGTGAAGCAAATGGTGTTCAAGATCGACCTGCTCCCATGTCAGCGAGGAGATCTCCGTATATTGTAAGCCGGTATCGCAGTACAGCCAAAGGGCAAGTCCGGCAGGGGAGAGGCGGTTTTCCTTCAAAACGGCTTGCAGCCGTTCCCGTTCGCTTTTTTCGCGGTGCGGCAGGGCAGGGGAGGACGCCTTTTTTGCCTTGGCGCTGCTGCGCGCGTTTTTGTAGCGCGGCCGGCTGCGGTAGGTGGAGATGGAGAGTCCCGAGGTACGCAGCGCCTCCTGCCAGCCCTGCTGCGCGGACTGGCGGAGGATATAATTGTAATGCAGGTCTGCGAGCCGCACGCCTGTCAGCCCCGCGCGGTCGAGCGCGCTGCGCGCCAGCCGCGAGATCGACTCCTGCAGCATATGCGTCCGCTTATGCTCGCTAACAATGACATAGGAACTGTATTGCCCGCAAAGGGTCTGCCATTGCCGCAGACAGCGCGTAAGGTCCTCGTCCATCGGCACATCGCGGCCGGGGAGCCGGAGCAGCGCGCGCTCGAAGTCCACCTGCTCCCATTGCAGGGCGTGGATCTCGTCGCGCATCAATCCGGCGCGCCACGCAAGGCGCAGGATCACGCCCGCGCCGCTGCACGGCTCCGCGGCAAGCAGCTTTTCCAGCTCGGTGATCGTGCTTTCGTCCAGCCTGAACCATTCCATGCCCTTATCCTCCTGCACCTGTAAAGGAATTTTCCCTTGCAAAGGGCGACTGTCTGTCAAGGAAAATGCCTTGCGGCAGCAACGGCCGTTCAAAAGCCGCCTTTCCCATAGTATACGCTATTTTGGGAGGAAAAGCAACGATGGAAGCACAACGCATTGCCGAAGGACGCAGAACGGGAAGCGGCGGCACATCGGTCGATGTGCCGCCGCTTCCTGTAGGAGAAAGATAAGTATTCAATATGGAATCAGAGCACGGGGCTCGTGATCGGCTTGCCGGTGAGCACCTCGTCGCAGCCCTTTGCCGCGCCGAGGGAGGAGCGGCTTTTGGATTCCTTGGTGCTGCCGCCGCAGTGCGGCGTCATAATGACGTTTTCCATGCGGAAGAGGGGACTTGCCGCGTCAGCCGGCTCCGGCTCCGTGGCGTCGAGACCCGCGCCGGCGATCTCTCCGGCGCGCAGCGCCTCGATCAGCGCCGCCTCATCGACCAGACTGCCGCGGGCGGTGTTGATCAGGCAGGCGGTCTTTTTCATGCGCGCGAATTCACGCGCGCCGATGCCGTGCTTGTTTTCCGCCGTGGCCGCCATGTGCAGGGTGATAAAATCGGCGTTGTCAAAGATTTCGTCGCGGTCAGACACCAAAGCGACATAGTCGGGTACGCTTTCAGGCTTGCAGAAGGGATCAAATGCCAGAATCTTCATACCAAAGCCGTCGTGCGCCATCGCAGCGACGCGGCGCCCGATTTGACCGAAGCCGAAAACGCCGAGTGTCTTTCCCGAGATCTCCACACCGGCGGCGAGCTTGCGCGCCTCCTTGAACTGACCTGCGCGGTAACGGTCCTGCAGGACGTTGAGCGTCTTGGCGCAGGCGAGCACCAGCAGCATCGCGTGCTCGGCGACCGCCACGCTGTTGCTGCCGCGGGTATTGACCACGCGGACGCCGTGACGACGGCAGCTCTCCAGGTCGACTGTATCGACGCCGGAGCCGTGGCGTGCGATGACCTTGAGCCGCGGGCACGCGGAGATCACTGCGTCGCTCATCACGGCGAGGCGGGGGATCACGCCGTCGCAGTCCTGTAAATCTTCAATGAGTGTTTTTTCGTCGGTGCCGCGGCCGTATTTGACCTCATAGCCGTTGGCACGCAGCCAGTCCGGTCCGTCCTCGGACATGGCCTCTGTAACTAAAATGCGATAGGACAAGGGATGACCTCCTAAATCTTCGTTCACTTCTCAGCGAAGTGGGTTTGCTTGAATGCGTCAAAGCTCTTGCGCTTGCCGACCACCGCCTGCTTGACGCAGGCCATGTCGGAGCCCACCGTGAACATACGGCAGCCGAGCGCGCAAAGCTCATCAAAATCCTCCTGCGAGGTCAGGCCGCCAAGGCCCGCGTCGCCGAGAATGACCTTGGAATCGCGGATGCGTCGGCAGACCTCCTTGACCGTCTCCTTCACCTCGGGCGTGACGACGCCGCCATAGCCCATATCCAGAGACAGGTCCTTCGCGCCGATGCGCAGCACGTCAATGCCGGTGGAGAGAATCTCGTCCAGATTGCGGATGCCCTCCCGGCTTTCGATCATGCCGATGACCATTACATTCTCGTTGACGTAGTCGAGAAACTGCTCGGTCGGCAGGAAGCCGAACTTGGAGGCTCGGGCGGAGTCGCCAAAGCCGCGGTTTCCGACCGGCGGGTACTTCACCTCGCGGATCGCGTGGAGCGCCTGTTCCTTCGTGTCGATGTGGGGGAAGATGACGCCCATCACGCCGGCCTCAATGACCTGCAGGATCAGTCCGTCCTCATGGCTCGGGATACGGACGATCGGTACCGCGCCTGCGACCTGAATGGCGCGGATCTGGTTTTCGACGGTTTCGATGTTATGTACGAAGTGCTCGCCCTCGATGAACACATAGTCCAGCCCGCAGTAGCCCAGCATTTCCGCGATGAGCGGGGAACGGCTGCGTACCTGACAGCCGAGCACCGGCTCGCCGCGCTTCATTTTTTCCAGCATGGGATTTTTTTCGATCAGGCTCATAAAACGCTTCCTTTCCTTACACGCCCTGCACGACGTAGGCAATGTTTTCCTTGCTGCGCAGGATCGAGATGTCCTCCAGCGGGTTCTTGTTCAGGACGAGAATGTCCGCGGATTTGCCCGCCTCGAGCGAGCCGGTCTTGTCCTGAAGGTCCAGCGTTTTCGCGGCGACGCTGTTCGCGCCCTGCAGGATCGCATAGTTCGGCAGGCCCGCCTTGGCGAGGGAGACGTATTCCTCTGGGCAGCGGCCGGTGCCGTGCATTCCGTTTTCGTCCGTACCGCAGGCGATGGGCACGCCGGCCTCCCAGGCTGCCTTTACAAATTCGCCGTGCTTTTCCACATTGTGGTAGAAGCGGTCGGCGGCCGCCTGATTGCCGTTCTTTTCCTCGTACTCGCCGAACCACTTGATGATGGAGAGCGTCGGGACCAGCGTGACCTTCTTTTCCAGCATCTTTTCCAGCAGCTCGGGGTTCTTCTCAAAGTTGAACAGGCAGTGCTCAATGGTGTCGATGCCGCCGTCGAGCGCGTTGCGCAGGCCGACGTCGCCGACGACGTGCGCCGCGATCTTCTTGCCCTGCTCGTGCGCTTCGTCGCTCATGGCGCGGACCTCCTTGAGATTGAAGCAGGCGCGGAACTTCATGTTGTCATAGGGCTGGCCCATGTTTCCGGTCGCGGTGACGATCTTCACCAGGTCGGCCCCCTCGCGCAGCAGGCGGCGGACCGCATACACGCATTGGTCCGGGCCGTCCACGAGGACGCTGCGCATGGAGGTCTCCTTCACGAAATCATAGGGCAGGATCGGCCAGTCGCCGTGTCCGCCGGTCGGGGAGAGAAACTCGATGGACGTCAGGATACGCGGACCGCGGCACAAGCCCTTGCTGATGCCCTCGCGGATCCCGATGCCGCGGCCCTTGGCGCCCAGCTCGCGTACGGTCGTATAGCCGTGCGCGAGCAACTCCTCGGCGTGACCCAGCGCGCGGATCAGGCGGACGTCGTTGTTTTCAAAATAGCGGCGGTAGGGCTCCTGCGTGTGCATGCCGGACATATGAAGGTGCGCCTCGATCAGGCCGGGCATCACGAACTTGTCGGAGCAGTCCCACACGGGGAGACCCTTGCCGTCAAAGCTGCCGCGCGGCGCGACCTGCACGATCTTTCCGCCGTCGAGCAGCAGATCGAGGTCGTGGGAGGCCTCCCGCCCAATCCCGTCGTACACGGTTCCGGTACGCAGGATCAGCGCTCCCTGATCCTTGGCGGTCACGATCCTGCTTCCGCGGATCGTATCATAGGTGATATTCATTTGCTTTCGGCTCCTTTCTTTGCCGTGCGGCTGCTGATGAGCTTGGGCATCAGCAGCGTCGCAGCGCACATAAGCCACAGGACGATACAGATGGGGCGGGTGAAAAAGATGGAGTAGTCATTGTTGGAGATGGCCAGCGCGCGGAAGAAGTTCGGCTCGATGATGGGGCCGAGGATCACGCCGAGCAGGAAGGCCGGAAGAGAGTAATTGTACTTCTTCAGGAAGATGGCCAGAATGGAGAAGACCATCATAATGAACAGGTCATTGACCTTGTTTCGACAGATGTAGGCGCCCAGCAGGCAGAAGATGGCGATGATCGGGCCGAGAATATAGGTCGGCAGAGACACGATCTTGACCATGTATTTTGCCATGAAGATGCCGACAACGCTCGCAAGAACGCCGACGAGAATGACGGTGATAAAAATCGCGTTGGATTCCGGCAGGTAATTGCTGAAGAACGACGGGCCGGGCTGCATACCGTGCATGAGGAAGGCGCTGATGAAGAGGACGGTCGTGCCGCTGCCGGGAATGCCGAGCGTCAGAGCCGGGACGATGGAGCCGGGGACGCTGGCGTTGTTCGCGGTGTCGGTCGCGACAAGGCCCTCATAGTGGCCGGTGCCGAACTTATCGGGCTCCTTGGACACGGAGCGCGCCATGCCATAGCTCGTGAAGGAGGCGATGGTGGCACCCGTTCCGGGGATCACGCCGATGATGAAGCCGATGACCGCCGAGATCAGCATGGCCTTCTTATAGCGGAACGCCGCGCGGAAGCCCTCAAACTGGCTCTTCACGTCGGGGGCGTCCGTCGCTGTGCCGGCGCCGATGGATTTCTTGAAGATCAGGGAGTACAGCTCGCTGACGCCGAACAGACCAAGCAGCAGCGGGATCTGCGGCACGCCGCCGTAAAGCTCTGCCACGCCGAAGGTGCAGCGCGTGACGCCGAGGAAGTAGTCCAGACCGACCGTGCCGACCAGAAGGCCGAGGATCGCGGCCAGCAGGCCGCGGGAGACGGAGCTGCCGGTCAGAGAGGCGACGGCGGTCATACCGAACAGGGCCAGCATGAACATTTCGGGCGGGCCGAAGCTGAGCGCGTAATGACCGAGGACCGGCGCGAAGATCAGACCCATCAGACCGCCGAGGACCGTACCCATCAGCGACGAGCCGAACGAACAGCCGAGCGCCTGACCGGCAAGGCCGCGTTTGGTCAGCTGATAGCCCTCAAGCGTGGAAGCCGCGGTGGAGGGCGTGCCGGGGATATTGATGAGAATCGCGGGAATGGAGCCCGCCGTCTGGCAGGCAATGAATACCGCCGTCATCAGAATGACCGCAGGAAACGGGTCCAGAAAGACGACAAAGGACAAAAAGAGGGTGAGAATGTTGGTGTCGTTCAGGCCGGGAATGGCGCCCGCCAGCAATCCGACGACACCGCCGATCAAAATAAAGAGAAGCACCTGAGGGTCGGCAAGCTCCTGAAGGCCAAGCAGTAAGTTTTCCATTTCACGCGCCTCCTCAGAGTGATTTCAGCAGCTTGAACAGCTTGCCCTTCGGCAGGCGAAGCCCAAGCGACAGGTCAAAGATCAGATAGAATGCCAATGTGATGCAGACGGCGGTGATCAGTGCCGTTTTCCACTTTCCCTTGCTCAGGTAATAGACAAGGAAGAAGCTCAGCAGGAAGTTGCACAGGTGCAGGCCAAGCGTTTTGAGCAGCAGCGCGTAGCACAGCAGGGAAGCGATGATGACAAAGATGGGGGAATTCGCCTTGAACCAGTCGCCGAGGGTTTTCTTTTCCGCGGCCGTCTGGTCCGCCTTCGCTTCCGCGGAGGCGTTCCGGACCAGTTCGACCGCGATAAAAAGAACACACAGAAGTGCACCTGCCATCAGAATATATGGCCAAAGAACGGCCTTGAGGCCATAGCCTTTCACAGAGAAGAAGTAGTAGGCAATGCAGAGCACGATGACGGTTAAAAAGCTGACCTCACCCCATGGCAGTTTCTTTTTCATGGGATTCTCCTTTCACAAGGTAAGCGATTGCTCAGCCGTTTGCCGGATCGAGCAGATAGGCGTACTCCTCGAGCGTCTTCATAAAGCCGGTGGCGTTGGCGGCCGTTTCATCGGGACCGAAGTAATCGATGAAGCGATCCTGGTTGGCGTTCTTCAGGTTCGTCGCAGCGTCGTCGGACTGGATCGCCTGCGCATAGGTATCGACCAGCATCTGGTAGACCTCGGGGTTTCTCTCGGCCATAGCCTTCGTGGTCCAGATGGAGCAGTGGCAGGTCAGGTCGGGCATTTCGAAGTCGGTGGCAAAGTCGGAAACGACCTGCGCGTCGGGCCAGATGTCCGTGACGGGGTTGTTTTCGCCGAAGATGCCGATGATCTTCACCTGATCGGCCAGGCCGACCGCAGTGGAGATGCCGCCGACGGAGACGTCGACGTGACCGCCGATGAGGTCGTTGCGGGCGCCGGAGCCGCCGCTGTAGGTGACGACATTGGCATTGATGCCGGAGGCCTCAACGAAGATCTGCGCGGTGATGTTGGCGGGCGTAAGAGCCTGCGGCGTGGAGATGGCGATGGGGCTGGACGCGGTGCGCGCATAGTCGATCAGATCCTGCGCGGAGTTGAAGCGGTCATCGTCGATGCGGACCATCAGGCAGTTCGCGTCGGTGTAGACGTTGCCGATCCAGGCGATGTCATCCACGGTGTAGGGAGAATCCTGGAACGCAAACATACCGAGCATCGCCTCGGGCAGGCCGCAGATCACGCCGAACTCGTCTTCATCAAGACCGCCGAGATCGTTGAGCGCCATGAGGTAGGTGTTGCCGGTATCCTCGTAGATATACTCGAAGGTGGTGCCGAGCGCATCCTCCCACTGATTGGTGAAGGCACGGGAGACAATATCGAGACCACCGCCGGCAGACGCGGCAACATAGTAGTTGAGCAGGTCGGCCGGGTAGACAACAGCTTCGCCGGCCGCATCCCCGTCAGAGGGCTGGGGGGCGGGAGTGGTATCCTTGCCGCCGCAGCCGGCAAGGGCAAGCAGCATGACGGCGCTGAGAAGCAGAGCAAGGAATCGAGACGTGCGTTTCATAACAATTCTTCCTTTCGATTTGTTTGATTACATCAAGCGGTGGACTTAATGTAATGCTATTTTACGATGAAAAATAGGCCTTGTAAAATACAAACACTTTAGATATTATATAACCAAAAGTTATTGTTGCCATTCCGGATTTGATGCATTCCGCCAAACTTGATGCTATTTTTTTGTGTATTTGATATAATAATAGAAGCGGTTTTGATAAAATTTTTACAATTATACTGTTTTTTTGAAAGACGGAGGAGAATTTATGCAGAAATTAGGGGACTATGAGTTTCTCATCACGCTCTATCACAGCAAAAACCTCACGCAGGCCGCACAGGCTCTTTTTGTGTCGCAGCCTGCATTGACCAAGCGGCTTCAGCAGATCGAGCACGAACTGGACACTGTGATCGTTTACCGGAATGTAAAGGGGGTTCAGTTCACGCCGGAGGGGGAGTATATTGTCCAGTATGCCATGCGCAGCCTGGAGGAATACAAGGAGCTGCGGCGGGCGCTGCTCGGCCTTCATGAGCGGAAGGAAACGACGATCACCATTGCCTCGGCCGGTTCGCTGTCGCACGAGATCCTGCCCGAGCTTTTTCAGAGGTTCGGAGAGCTGCATCCCGATATTCATCTGATCCTGCACGCGATCGGCAGCGGGGAAGCCGCGCAGCGCGTGCATAACGGGCAGGCTGATCTTGCGTTTGTCTGCGGCGACCAGCCGTGGGTTTTTGAGCAGGATTTTATCCGGCAGGAGTATATGACCATGATCTATTCCAAGCCGGTGGAGCTGGCGGATCTTCCGTTTCTTCCGCGCATTGACTCCCGCATGAGCGCAAACACGAAAAATATGATCACAAACTGGTGGCAGAATAATTTTGATATTCCACCCCGCATCGGCATGAATGTGCCGAGCATTCAGACCTGCGTGGAGATGGTCACGCATGGCCTGGGCTATAGCATTCTGATGGATCACCGGGTTTATCAGAATGAGTCCGGTCTTTACCGCTGCATTCTGAAGGATAACCGCGGTGAGCCGATCGCGCGAAACGATTATCTGATCTATCTGGCGGAGACGGCGCAGCGGCCGCCGGTGAGAACCTTTATTGAATTCTGCCGGACGTATTTTGGGCCGAAGTTCGATAAGGAAAGAAAAAACCATCATTAGCAGATGTTTGATATGCTCTCTCTGTGGAGAGCCTGTCGATAAGGACACATACCGTGGTGAAGTGCAGATAGGTATACGCCGTGATCTCGTTTGCGTCCGATCCGAGCAATAAGATTTTATCCGCTTTTATGTTTTATTGGTATTAGCGCCAGGCGGAATTAACCATTCCGAGCTATGATGTGAGCATCGGTGAGGACACGAACATTCTGAGCTTCGATGACGCGCTGACCGTCAGAGGATACGCCATCCCCGCGATGCAGTGGGCCTGCGGCTCCGGCCTCGTGACCGGCATCGCGCAGAACAGCGGAATGCTCTTGGCCCCCAAGGACACGACCACCCGTGTGCAGGCGGCGACGCTGATGATGCGCGCGCTGCTTCGGGAGATGCTGCAAATTGCAAGCGGGTAGTTACCAACTCTGTTTTCAAAAACTGCACGGCATCTCTAAATGGCATTATCCAGATTGACAGCAACAGCTAATCGAACTCAGACCACCCGTAATACGCCCTTGCTCCACAATGGCCGATCGCTTTTTCGTTGATAAGTTTTCTGAATTTGCAATAAATTTTTCAATAAATGGGTTGATTAATCCGCTCTGTTTATGTATAGTATTCATTGAAATGTAACATGATAATATCAGGTAAATCTTCAACGGAAGGGGTAGAGCTATGGGAATCAAACGAGATCGCTATTTGAAAAAAATCATCTCCTTTATGTGGGACGGTCAGGTAAAGGTGATCACCGGTATTCGCCGCTGCGGTAAATCCTATCTGCTGCACACATTGTTCAAGAATTACCTTCTCGGCGAAGGGGTGGCCGAGGACCATATTCTGTCCTTTGAGCTGGACTTGACCCGTGATATTCGCTACCGCGATCCGTTGGAGCTTGCGGCTCATGTCCGTGAGATTGTAGAACACAGCGCAGGCCAGTATTATCTCTTTGTAGACGAGATCCAGATGTCGGATGAAGTTCCGAATCCCTACAATCCGGACGGAAAGAAGATCACCTTCTACGACGCGCTTAACGATTTGAATGCCTTGTCCAACTTGGACATTTATGTGACCGGCAGCAACTCCAAAATGCTGTCCTCGGATATATTGACCGAGTTTAGAGGGCGCAGCGATGAGATCCGTGTGCATCCGCTTTCCTTTGCCGAATACTACTCGGCTGTCGGTGGTGATAAGCAGGACGCTTTTGATGAGTTTGCTTTCTACGGCGGTATGCCGCTGATCCTTTCCCGTCCCACAGACGCTGCAAAGATGGCATATCTGAAATCGCTGTTTTCTGAGGTCTATCTGAAGGACATTGTAGAGCGGAAGAAGATCAAGCGTGAGGATGTACTGTCCGCTATTCTTGATCTGCTGTGTTCGTCTATCGGGTCTCTGACCAATCCGACGAAGGTTGCAGCCACCATCAACACCGTGCAGAAGCGCAGCGGTGAGAATGTCGTTGCCCTGAACACCGTGAAAGCCTATATGGATCACTTATCGGATTCTTTCCTCTTCACCGAATGCAAACGCTGGGACGTCAAGGGAAAGAGCTATTTTGACTATCCCAACAAATACTACTGTGAGGATATCGGATTGAGAAATGCCCGCATCGGCTTCCGCCAGCAGGAGATGACGCACATCATGGAGAACATCATTTTCAATGAGCTGATGATCCGTGAATGCTCTGTTGACATCGGCATCGTCTATGGCAATGAGAAAAATGCCAAAGGAAGGATCACGCCGGTCGCGCGGGAGATCGACTTCATTGCGACTTCCGGTGGTAAGAAGACCTACATTCAATCCGCCTACGCATTGGGGACCGAGGAAAAGGCAATCACCGAAAACAAGCCCTTCGCGCTGACCGGCGATTCTTTTCCGAAGATTATCGTGCGTCATGACATTCGCAAGCGTTGGTATGATGACAACGGTATTCTCAATATCGGCGTCATCGACTTCTTGCTGGATGACATGCTTGTCTGAGCCCGCACATAGCAAAACTGCCTACCGTGATTGACTCATGGCAGGCAGTTTTCTGAAAGAATAAAATAGATTGCATCGACAGGAGATAACTGCAATGATGTATCCATTCCTAGTAATATCGGATTCGTTCAGCTCCACATCTTCAATAAAAAGGGAAGCGCGTGCGCTTCCTGATTATTTGAGATACAGAATTGAACAAAATCAAATTTTTGTTCAAAAGGGGGGGAGCGTACAGACGAGTTCCGGACAGCAATGTCTGCAATGACCGTATTCAGTATGGCTGTAGTGATTCTATGAGCGGCCCATTCCATGACCTGCTGCACGATAGAACAACAACCGCGCCGTATCATCTTGCTGATCGCAGTAACGTGATACGGTGCGGTTGTTGTTATTTTTTCAGTCTGCGAGGCCGTCCGTAATGTGGATTAGCGTACGCTTAGCAGTGCAGTCAAGATGATAGCGCATCGCTTCCTCGGCCCTCTTTTCATCGCCTGCACAGATTGCGGTCAAAATACCGCGATGCTCCAAAATGACTTGCTCCGCCTGCTCGGGACTGTCGAACGCGGACTGCGTCTCGATCCGCAGAAAGTGATCGCGCAGCTTCTCGATCTCCTCCTGCATCCAGGTGTTGCCTGAGGCAAGAAAGATCTCACGATGGAACTTGCGGTCAAGCTGGTATGAGGCCCGCACCGCGCGGTCGTGGCAGCGGCTCTCCTGCTCAAGTAGCAGCTGCTCCAGCGCCTCTATCTGCGCTGCCGTGCGTCGTTGCGCCGCAAGTCGTGCGCCGCTCAGCTCCAAATAATAGCGCGCCTCGACAATGTCCTGTGCGCGCTTCCGCGTCACCGGGATCACCTGAATCCCCTTGCCGCGCATAAATGCAATGTACCCCTCCTGCTGCAACTCCAGCAGCGCCTCACGCACCGGCGTGCGGCTGATATTCAGTTCGCTGCACAACGCATCCTGAGAATAGGTAATGCCAATCTGCAGCCGACGGTATAGAATTGCGTCTTTGATCAGCTCATACGCCTGCTGCTTCATGGTGACGGGCGCGATTGCGCTGCCATTTAAAAGTCCGATTGGTTCGATGCTGGCCACAAAGCGTTTCCCCTTTATCTTCATCATTCGACGGCCACGCTACGCTTGCACAGTAGATTTCTTCCGCCGTTTATGCCGTATATATTCCTTTAATATAATACTATATAACAAATAGTCCTTCTTTGCAAGAAGTTTTTTCTCCTGACAGAGCCCGTTCCATTTTTGCTAAAGTCTCCAATTCGACGCCACAATTCTTGTCGAAAAAGCCAAAATACAATCTTAACGGGAGAAAAACTTTACAAATCGGCTGCGATATGCTATATATAACATATCTCCTGCGGCTCCTGCCGCTTTTTCTAAAATGAATATCATGTATATATATTAAGGAGGCAGATGCTTATTATGAGAGTCAGCGCAATCCAGATGGATATGAAATTTGCCGACCCGGCTTACAACTTCAAGCATGCGGAAGAACTCATCCGTGAAGCCGCGGCTTCCAAGCCCGACGTGATCGTCCTTCCCGAAACCTGGAACACCGGATTCTTCCCTAAGGAGAATCTCAAGGAGCTGAGCGACAAGGACGGTGCTGCTGTCAAGGACATGTGCTCCGCCCTGGCCCGTGAGCTGAACGTCAACATCGTGGCCGGTTCCGTTTCCAACGTTAAGAACGACAAGGTTTACAACACCGCCTACGTCTTTGACCGTCAGGGCGTGTGCATCGCCGAATACGACAAAACCCATCTCTTCACCCCGATGGGCGAGCATGACTATTACGAGGCCGGCACCCATGTGACCACCTTCGAGCTTGACGGCAAAAAGTGCGGCATCATCATCTGCTACGACGTCCGCTTCCTCGAGCTGGTGCGCACCCTTGCGCTGACCGGTCTGGACGTGCTCTTTGTTCCCGCCCAGTGGCCCGCGCTGCGCAAGTATCATTGGGATACCCTCACGGCGGCCCGTTCGATCGAAAACCAGATGTTCGTCGTCGCCTGCAACTCCTGCGGTAAGGCGGGTGAGACCGTGTACGGCGGCTCCTCTCACATTCTCGATCCCTGGGGCAATCCGATCGTTGCCGCCGGCGGCAGCGAGGTCATTCTCACCGGCGACCTTGATTTCTCCGTCATTGAGGGCATCCGCGCTTCGATCAACGTTTATCGCGACCGCCGCCCCGAGCTTTACCACGTCTGATTTTCGCATTGCCTTTCATCAGAAAAGTGCTATAGCAAAAAATATTAAGGAGGATATTATCTTGGACAGCAAAATCACATTTACCCTGCACGCTGACGGCAAGTCCACCGAGAAGACGATTGTTTACAACCAGCTTCTCGCCATCGGCTACGCCGGACGCAACATCGCCAAGACCATGGAGCACATTAAGGAACTGGAGGAGCAACTCGGCGTTCCCGCACCCAAGAAAATCCCGACGATCTTCCAGATGTCCAATATGCTGCTCACGCAGGATCCCGACATCGACTTTGTTGGCAACAACACTTGCGGCGAGGTGGAGTACATCATCATCACGCAGGGCGATGAGATTTACATCGGCCTCGGCAGCGACCACACCGACCGCAAGCTCGAGAGCGCCAGCGTTCCCAAGGCCAAGCAGGTCTGCCCCAAGCCCATCGGCCACGACATTTGGAAGTACGATGATCTCAAGGATCACTGGGATTCCATCAAGCTCAATTCCTATCAGACGGTGGACGGCAAGGAGATCCCCTATCAGCAGGGTACTCTCGCCGACATTCTCCCCGTCGAGCACTTACTCAAAGAACTGCGGGAGCGCATCGGAGATGTTTCGCATTGTGTCATCTACTCCGGTACTGTCCCCGTTTTGAACGGCTTCCAGTACGGCGAGAATTTCCGCTGCGAAATGATCGACGAAACACTCAACCGCAGTCTGAGCATGAACTACAACATCCACGTAATTACTGAGGAGGAAAGATGAAAATGAAAAAGCTGATTACCCTTTTGCTTGCCCTTGCCATGGTCCTCTCCCTCGCCGCCTGCGGGAGCAAGGACACCCCTGCACCGGACGGCCAGAATACCCCTGCCGCAACCTATAAGATCAAGCTCGGCACCACCGGCAACGAAGAGCACCAGTCTACCATCGCCGCAAACTTCTTCAAGGAGAAGGTCGAGGAGCTGACCAACGGCGCTGTGACCGTTGAGATCTACCCCAACTCCCAGCTTGGCAGCGAGCGTGAAATGGCTGAGGGCGTCAAGCTCGGTACGCTGGAGATGACCATCGTCACCACCGACGGCACGCTTCCCGCATGGGTTCCCGAAACGCAGGTTCTCTCCATCCCCTATCTGCTGACCTCCAAGGAAGTTGCCTACGAAGTCTTGGACAACACGCTCCAGCCCTACTTCGCCCCGCTGTTTGAGGCGCAGGGCTTTAAGCACCTCGCTTTCTGCGAGCTTGGCTTCCGTCACTTCACCACCAATAAAAGAGAAATCACCTGTGCGGCCGATATGAAGGGTCAGAGCATCCGCGTGCAGGAAGCCCCCATCTGGTTTGCTCTGACTGACTGCCTTGGCGCTACCGCTACCCCCGTTGCATTCAACGAGCTTTATACCGCGCTTTCTCAGGGCATGGTCGACGGTCAGGAAAACCCCATTCCCTCCATCGCCAGCTCCAAGTTCTATGAGGTCCAGAAGTATATGTGTCTCGACGGCCACACTTACGGCGCCGAGAGCATCCTGATCAACCTCGATTATTACAATAACCTCCCTGCCGAGATTCAGACCGCCATTGATGAGGCCGCCGCTTACGCCGGCGAGCAGCAGCGCGCCGCCGTCTCTGCCAATGAGGCCGCTCAGCTCCAGCAGATCAAGGATGCCGGGGTCATCGTCTGTGAGGATCCCGATATCACCTCCTTCCAGGAAGCCACCGCTGAGCTCTATCTGCGTCCCGAGGTTCAGGCCATTGTCTCCCCCGAACTGACTGAGATGGTCCGTTCCGCCGCTGAGGCTGCCGCCAAGTAAGTACCGCTTATTTTCAGGATGGGGGACCACTTCCCCCATCCTGAAAAAGACTTATGCAGATTCAGGAAAGGAAACTGAATGAAAACAATTGATAAATACCTCACCATGCTCGTGCGCGGCGTGATCGGCGTGGCATTGATCGTGCTGTTTGTCGTCGCGTTCAGCGTGATCATCGGGCGCATTTTCTTTGACGCTTCGATGGGCTGGTCGCAGGATGTGATCCGCCTGTGCTTTACCTATATCATTTATCTGGGCGCCGCATACTGCGTACGCGAAAAAGGGCACCTGAATGTTGACTTTGTCCTGGGTATGATGAAGCCGCAGGTGCGCAAGGCGGTTGAGTTTGTGATCAACATCGTACTTCTTGCGTTCTTCGCATTCATCGTTTATTACGGCTTCCAGTTTGCCGCGACCGGCGCTTCCCAGAAGTCCCCCTATCTGATGCTTCCCATGACCTATTATTACTATGGTGTTCCTATCTCCGGTATCCTGATGTTTTACTATATGCTTGAGCAGCTCATCGATGAAGCCAAGGAGCTCTTCGGCAAGAAGGGAGACAACAAATGACCATTATTCTCTGCCTGTTTATTGCCTTCTTTGTCGGCGTTCCGATCTGCTTTGCTCTGGGCATTGTCTCCATCGGCAGCCTCATCGCCAGCGGTATGCCGCTGATCGTTACGGTCCAGCGTATGTTTACCGGCGGCGACAGCATCGCACTCATTGCTATTCCCCTCTTTATGCTCTCCGGTGAGTTGATGTTCCGCGGCGGTATGTCCAAGCGTCTGGTTGATTTTGCGGACACCCTGCTTGGCCATTTCCCGAGCGGCCTCGCGATGGTCAGTATCCTCGCATGTATGTTCTTCGCTGCCATCACGGGTTCGGCGATCGCGGCCACCGCGGCCATCGGCGGCATCATGATCCCGCTGATGAAGGAGCGCGGCTATGAATACACCTTCTCCGCGCCGCTGCTTGCCTGCGGCGGCTCAATCGGCCCGATCATCCCGCCGTCGATCCCCCTGCTGGTCTACGGCGTTCTGGCGAGCGTCAGCGTTGCCGACCTGTACGTCGGCGGCGTTATTCCCGGCATCCTGATGGGCATCGGCCTGATGATCTACAGCTACTTTGTCGGCAAGAAGCGCGGCTACATGGGCCGTGAGACCCGCGCGAGCTTCCGTGAGGTGGTCAAGTCCGCGGTCAACGCGCTGCTGGCGCTGTTCATGCCGGTCATCATTCTCGGCGGTATTATGAGCGGCAAGTTCAGCCCCACCGAGGCGGCGGCTGTCGCCACGGCGTATGCGCTGGCCATCGGCCTATTTGTCTACCACGAGCTGGACCTCAAGGGCATCTGGGAAGCCTTTGTCAACGCTGCCAAGAGCACCGGTCAGATCCTGATCATCGTTGCGCTCGCGTCGCTCTTCTCCTGGGTCATCACCGTCGCTCAGATCCCGCAGACCGTCAGCGCCATGCTCCAGGATAATATCCACAGCAAGGTCGCCATGCTGATGATCATCAATATTATTCTGCTCATTGCAGGTACCTTTATTGATACCACCAGTGCAATCGTTATCTTTGCCCCGCTGTTTATCCCCATCTGCAAGGCGATGAATGTGGATCTTGTTCACTTCGGCATGATTATGACGGTCAATCTGACCATTGGTATGTGTACGCCTCCTCTGGGCGTGTGCCTGTTCGTGTCCAGCTCGATTGCCAAGATTTCGCTCAAGGATCAGATGCGGGATCTGCTGCCCATGCTGGCAGTGCTCATCGGCGTCCTGCTTTTGGTCACCTATATTCCCGGCCTTACCCTCTGGCTTCCGAGTCTCTTTAAATAAGTAGGTTTTCCAAACTATCTTCTTTTCAAATAGAACGCTCCGGACTGTTTTTACAGCAGTCCGGAGCGTTCTATTTAGTGGCTCATATGCGGCGCGAGTATTTCAGCATAGAGCAGTTCAATGATGACCTATGGATGGCGCTCATCGACACACAACGCTGTCTATTTTACGACAACGAAGCTCGGCGTCTACATTGACAACGATAACGATATGCTTCGCTACTTCGATGCGTTTGCGCTGATGCTGAGAAATTAGCGAAGTCCCAGCAAACTATCATATCGAAAAGATCAGAGTACCTCCGCTGAGTGATATGCTGGCAGAAGTGCTTCGCTTTTTTCATGCCGCACAGCCCCCGTTGATCTCCTAACTGCTTGATGATTTTTCTTGCTAAACCTTAAAAACTTATTGAAAATAGCAGTTATTTCGGTTATACTAACAACTGTGAGGGAGGCGATACGATGATCAACAGGCCGGATTATATTGAGGCCGTTAAGCCTTTTATCGACAAGCCGCTCGTCAAGATACTGGCAGGTGTCCGACGCTGCGGGAAGTCCACCATTTTTGAGATGCTGAAGGAAGAATTCCTGCGCCGCGGTGTCTCTATGGATCATATTATTTGCAAACGATACACGGAGATGGATATTCCTGAAAATATCACCGCCAAGCAGATGTATGACGAACTGGCCGCAGCCATGGCAGACAAAGGACATTGCTATCTTTTGCTCGATGAAATTCAGGAAATCGACGGTTGGGAAAAAGCGGTCAACAGCCTGCTGGAGAGTACAGATGCCGACATCTATGTGACCGGCTCCAATTCCAAGCTGATGTCCGGCGAAATCTCGACCTATCTGACCGGCCGTTATGTTTCTATCCCGGTCTATACGCTGTCGTTCAAGGAATACCTTGCGTTCAAACAGGATAGCTCATTATCCCGTAGAGAGCTGCTGGAAGATTATATCCGCTTCGGCGGCTTCCCTATCGTGGCGCTTAGTGAGTACGACGAGCAAAGCGCCTATCAGATCGTCAACGGCATCTATCACACCGTGGTTTCCCGCGATATTGTGAAGCGCCATCGCATCAATAAGCAAGACCTTTTTGACCGTGTGGTGAAGTATATCATCGAGAATATGGGCAAGACCTTCTCGGCAAACTCGATCTCCACATTCTTAAAGAGCGAGCATCGCAAGGTTTCGGTGGAGAGCATCTATAACTATCTGCGATGGCTGGAGCAGGCGTTTATTATCTATCCTTGCGAACGCTATGACCTGCAAGGCAAGAGCATCCTGAAAACCCAGGAAAAGTATTACCTTGCCGATGTTTCCCTGAAATATGCTCTGCTGGGCTATAACCGCAAAATGCTGGACGGTGCAATGGAGAACATCGTGTTTCTTGAACTGAAGCGCCGAGGTTACGATGTTTTCATTGGAAAGAATGATACAAAGGAAATCGACTTTGTGGCCACACGCCGCGCTGAGCGAATCTATGTGCAGGTCTGTGTCCGGATTCCGGAGACTTCTGACCGCGAGGTCGGAAACCTGATGGAGATCCGTGACCATTACCCCAAATATGTCGTTACGCTCAATGAAATGGATACCGGTATCGAGAATGGCATTAAGATCATTCATCTTGCAGACTTTTTGCTTGCGGAAGCGTGGTGAATACGGATCGCAGAATCATGCGCTGCACATCCTTGCGGCTTTGACCGTGAGGATGTGCAGCATTTTTCTTGCATGTGGGACCGGATAGTCGGAAACGTTCCGAAAAGCGGCTTCTTAAGGATGTTAAAATGATATGGAAGGAAAAGGAAATTTCAATATTAGGAAGTGTACTTCATGGAAGCGTACTTCGGCACTGAGTAAGATTTCCGTAGAATTCCTCAAAGAAACGGAGATCTTATCATATGGGATATTACAAGCGGCTGATCCGGAATTTCTTTTCCCGGTCAGCCCGTGACCTGCGGCGCAAGCTTCGGCTTTCACAGGAAGAAATGGCAGAACGCCTTCACATCACGAGCCGTGCATACAGTGATCTGGAGCGAGGAAAATACTGCCTTTCTGCGACAAGTCTGGTTTTTCTTCTGCTGCTTTTGGACGAACTGAACGACCAAGCGGTGAGAGATACGCTTTGTGCGCTTCGGCGCGAGCTCTGTGAGAATGAAGAAGATGGCCTGATGGAGGCAGAAGAAGCGCCGCCTGCCGCACTGTGTACGTAAATACTATTCGATTCAAAAATTAGGATAGGAAGATATGTATGAAGCATTGTCATGACATTCTGTTGGCAGATGCCAACGAAGCCTTTTGCGGTCTCTTGCAGGAATCCATCGCGCTGCGCGAAAACTATCGGGTCGTGCGGACAAAAAAGGGATGGGATATTCTGCGCTCTGTTCAGGAAAGACAGCCGGCGCTTTTGATCATGGATCCGGATCTTCCGGATGTGAATGGTGCAGAGGTCATGCGTGAGCTGGGCCGTCAGAAGCTTGCTCTGCGCACGATCATCATTTCGGCAAGAGTGTCAAACCGCCTGCGCGAAGAGTTTTTTGCATTGGGCGCGGCATGCTATCTGCCAAAGCCGTTCAGTCATAAATTTTTATTACGCAGAATGGATCACATTTTGGGGAGATCGTGATCTCTGAATTCAATTTATTTTTTTTGCAGACAGGCCATTCGCTTTTTATAGAGCAGCGCCTCGGATCGAGGCAGCGTTTAGCAGACCTTCTGCAGGAAGAGATCTCTCCCGGGCAAGCAAAACAGCGAGGCATTGCCTCGCTGTTTTGCTATGGACGCTTTCGAGGAACTGCCCGTGATCCAACCGATAGACGCATTGTGCGTGGCCCGGCAGTTACAGATGAAGCAAAACCTTGCCGGAATGGAAATCGACGGTGCGACCATCGCAGTATGCCAGCTTGCCGCCGACGAAGACATATGAGATCCCCACTGGACGAACCTTTGAATCCAGATATGTTGAACGGCTTGCGATTCGCTCTCTATCAAATATCGTTATGTCCGCAGCCATCCCCTTTTTCAACTGCCCGCGGTCGTACAGGCCGAGAATTTGTGCAGGAAGTGCGGTTGCCTTATAGACGGCGTCTTGTATGGACATAAGCTGTTTTTCACGGACGGTCTGGAAGAACTGCGGAAAGGTAGCAAAGCTGCGGGGGTGAGGATTGGTCTTTGTGTATTGCTTATCGTAGGAAAAGGAATATCCGTCGCTCCCTACGCAGATAAACGGCTCGGTCATAATGGCGAGCATATCCTCCTCGCTGATGCAGAAGAATACGCAGGCGACGCTGACCTCACATTCGAGTAGAATTTGGATCACTGCATCAAGAGGTGTGAGGGAAAACTCCTTTGCAAGTTCATCGATGGTTTTGCCCTCATAGTCCGGATGGTGGCCGTGGGTACTGGTGATCAGGATCGCACCGGGACCTCCGCGATTCTCCATTTCCTGCGCCATTTCCTCACAGAGCGTGCCCTCCCGTTCGCGCAGGCGGCGAAGCATTTCTTCATTTCCGCCCGCATGAGACCAGTTCGGCATCAGGGCGGTCAGCGCGGTACTGCTTGCGGTATATGGGTATTGGTCGCAGGTGACATGGATGCCGCGCGCACGGGCATCGCGAATCTTTTGGAGCAGTTCCCCTCCGCGCCCCCATTGCGGTTTCCCAATCAGCTTGAGATGAGAAATTTCCAGATGCACGCCACTTTTCTCGGCAACGCTCAGCATTTCATCGACCGCCTCGAAAATGTGAACGCTCTCGCTGCGCATATGTACGGCGAGAATCGCATTGTGCTTTTTTACGACCTTTGCCAATTCCACCAGCTCGCCCGTTGTACCATAAGCGCTTGGCGGATAGATCAAGCCCAAGCTCATACCCATTGCACCGGCACTAAGTTCACGGTCAAGAAGAGACTTCATCTGCTCCAACTCCTGTGTAGTCGGCGGACGGTCAACAAAGCCCATGACAGAGAGCCGCAGCGTACCATGTCCGACCAGCATTCCAACATTGAGCGCTGTCCCGCTGTTCCGGACAGCGCGGACATATGCGGTCATGGAAGGCATTGTGATCTGTTTCCCGTTGAGCGGCATTTCCAGCTCCGAGGAAAAATACTCCTGTACCGCCGCTTCGCAGCCGGGTTCTGACGGCAGAAGAGAAACGCCGCAGTTTCCGCAGATCTCGGTCGTTACACCTTGCGCGAGCTTACTCTCCACGGGATAACCTACCAACGGAGAAGCATCCGAATGAGCATGAATGTCAATGAACCCCGGCGAGACGATCAGGCCGGAGATGTCGATCGTCTCCCGCCCCTCTCCTGCATTCGGAGCAATTTCTGCGATCAATCCATCCCGGATACAAAGATCTGCGCGGTAGGGCTCTTTCCGACTGCCATCCACGATCCATCCGTTTTTTAATACATAGTCATACATAAAACTGAGTTCTCCTTATAAAGGCATACCGCTTTTCTTCATTCACTTTAATGAGTCATAAACGGCGCGGCTCACCTTCCCGATCAGCTCAATCGCCTGAAGGTCGCTCTTCAGATTGCCGGTAAACATGGCGATCACATAGCGGCGGCCGCCCGGTAAAGTAAAGATACCAACGTCGTGCTGTATTCCGACAAGCTCACCGGTCTTGTTCGCAACGAGAACAGACCCCTCCTGAATGTTGCGCTTGACCTCCTCCGGTGCATAGTTCGGAATGGTCGGAAGCAGAGCGGGCAGTTTGTTCCGGCACTGCTGATGCTCCATAATGTTCATAATGGTGCAGGAGACCTCGCAGTTGACGAATTTCTCCTCGGCGATCTGCGTCAGCAGCCGGCCGGCTTCCCCTGCACACATATAATTATTGTAGCCTTTTTTGATTGCCTCGAAATCAAGCATCTTCCGCATCAAGCGGGTATGAGGCATCTCCATTTCCGCGCAAAACTCATTCACCCGCTCGATACCGATGATATCCATGATCTCGTTGGTTGCAATATTATCGCTCAGGACGATCATCAACGTAGCAAGCTCTTCGACCGTCGGCATATACTCTTCGCTCAGCTCGCAAAGGATGCCGGTGCCCCCAACGCGATTGACTGGAGCGATCCTGCGCTTCCCTTTCCAGTCCACTCGACCCTCCTGGACATCGCGGAGAAGCAACGCCAGCATAGGGATCTTGATCACGCTGGCTGACGGCAAAACCAGATTGGGGTTGATCTCCAGTGTTTCATCAGATTCAACATCCCGAATGTAGAGACCAACATCACCGTCCAGCTCAGAGAGCAGCTGATAGATCGCGCTTTGACAGATTTTTTTCATGGAAGCATCTCCTTTTATTAAATTATAATTTCATTTAGTGCCTTATATGATTATATACATTTCATTTTTGCACTGTCAAGTATGGAGAAAAAAATCGACAAAACGCCAAAAAATGAAAATAGAATTTGTCAACAAAATATATTGAAAAAATAATTTCATTTGATATAATAAATGTACTACAACACAATTACTTCGATCAGGAGGGAATGTGCTATGTCAGGGGATCCGCTTGCAAAGAAAGTCCGCGCCGTCTGTGCGCAGGATGCCGCATTTGGCCGTGCCCACCGAATGGTGGTATGGATGATGCTCTTCTGGGCGTTTACAGTCATTGTTGACCGTGGAATCGGTATGCTGACAAATGCTTATGAGCAGACATCAGCCGTATTCCCTCTTGCAGGGGCAGCGATTCTTTTGCTGATTGCATTTCTTGGGACGCGGGGACACTTGACGCTTGCGCTGCTGTTCCTCGAATTGAATATGGCGGTTTTCCTGATCCAGTTTACAGCCTCCTGCTTTTTCTATAAGGAAACGGCGGTGCTTTGGAGAGTTATTTTTTATGGAATCGCCGCTGCCGGCCTTATTGTTATCTCGCTTATGCTTTTTCTGAATCGGGATATAGAAGCCTACCGCGAAAAGCTGAATACCCTAAACGGAAAAGCGGACAAAAAGCCTTCGTTCTACCGCACCAACAGCCGACTGATCAAAAACACGAAAAAATAATTTCAAACAGTCAAAAGGGTGTTTCATTCTGGGTTGTTTTCCTGTATGATGTATTCATTGCTTTTCAATGAACGCAAGACCAATGAAAAGAAAGAGGGAACCAATCATGCAGAAAACCGGAAAAAACCTAATTGACCAAATTCGCGAAAGCTATCCTACGCTGTCTAAGGGGCATCAGAAGCTCGCGGACTATATCATTAACAACCCCAAGGAGGGAGCGTTTCTCTCCATTAACGATCTTAGTCGGGAAACCGGCATCAGCGCCGCGACAATCACCCGCTTTGTCCGTGTGATGGGATGCAGCGGCTATCAGGAATTTCAACGCGAGGTCTACGATGCGCGCCTTCAGCAAACTCCGTTCAGCAAGCTGAAGTCCGAGCTTCAGCGCGTAGATTCCTCTGACGGCGATGGAGAGGATCCGATTCTTCTTGCTCTCCGTTCAGATGCCCAGATGATAGAGAGCCTGTACACGCAGCAAAACCGCGTTGCTTTGGATCGTTCGACAACGCTTTTACGGAAGGCGCGCCGTATTTATATTCTTGGCAACGGTTCGTCTTATGCGGTGGCGTATCTGCTTGGGTTTATGCTGCGGCGTATGTACGGCAATGTCCAACTGCTTGAGGCTTCAACCGGTGCATTATCCTCTACACTGTGCGATGTCAGCGCAGAAGACTGCCTTATCGCGGTCGCCTACTCCCGTTATACAAAGCTTACCTGTGATACAGTTTCCTATTGCAGAAAAAAGGGCTGTGCGGTAATCGCTCTGACCGATTCCCTGACCTCACAGGTCGCTTTGGAGTCGACCGAAATGCTGATCGCGCCGCGTGATGAATACTTCAGCCCGGTCTGTGCCATGGCGATGTGCAGCTGCCTGATCGCAGCGCTCGGACAATACGACGCGCCGCAGATGCTTGCCCGCATGGAACAGCAGGATCAGCTTTCTTTGGAATTCGGGGTTTACCTCTGATATTTTTACTTTGTGGCGGGGCCGGCCATCCACATGGTAGAGATATAGAGCAAGATCAAAATTTTTACAAAAATAAAGGGAGGGAAAACTATGATTTTTGATCTGAATCCTTTGTGGGGTTTCCTGCCGCTGCTCCTTTACATCGTCCTGATGCTCAGGGGCAAGGACATGAATGTGTCCGTTCTCCTCTGCGTAATTCTTGGCGCAATCCTTAACGGCGAATCGATCCTTGGGTTTGCCAACACGATTTATAAGTCCCTCGGCTCGTTCTGTGCGTTGATCGGCTTTATTATCGTGCTTGGCTCCGGTTTGGCGGAAATCCTCAGCCAGACAAAGGTCGCGCATAACCTTGTCTATACGGTGGTCAACCGATTCAAGCTCAAGAGTAAGCGCGCCGCAATCCTGATCTCCATGGCCACCTCCACCCTGATGGTTTCTCTGCTCGGCACGCTCGCCGGCTCCAACGCCATCATCGCTCCTATTCTAATCCCCATTGTTGCGAGTGTCGGTCTGACGCCCTCTACCCTCGGCGTGATCTTGCATGGTGCCGGTGCAACAGGGCTCTACATAGGTCCCTTTGTCCCCCCTGTCGTCACCATTATGGGGCTTACCGGTCTGACCTATGGCCAGTTCCTTAAATCCGCAGGCATTCCTTTGGCCATTATCGTCTGGGGCTCTACTTTCTTCATGGCATGCCGCACACAGCGCAAAACGGAGGGACATGAGGCGTATAGCGAGGCTGACAAAGAGGCTGTCGCCTTTAAGCCCGATGAGAAATGCAAGCGCGCTACTCTTGCCTTCCTCGCTGCTATGGCTGTCACCATTGTCTATGGCCTTATTGCGAAAGCAGGGGCGTCCTACGCGATTCTTGTCATGATGACGGTTTCCATCATTGTCGGTCTGGTTGGCGGACTGGCCTTCAAGGAATCTCTGACCACGATGATCCAAGGCGGTTCCAAGATGTTTTGGATGTTCTTCATGTTCGTGCTCTTCGATCCGTTCCTGAATTATGTCAGCGCATCCGGCGCATTTGATGCGATTACTAAGCTCATGGAGCCGCTGATCGCGACAGGCGGCGAGGTCGCGTTCATGATGATTGCTTCCGCGATCGGCGTGTTCGGCATTTCCGGCACGGGCGTTGCGCAGGCCCAGATCATTCATGAGCTGTTCCTGCCTATGGTCAATGCAATGCGCATGGATATGTATACATGGGCTCTAATCGTGCTTGTTGGCTGTCAGGTCACCTTCTTCGTTACACCGACCGTCGACATGGTTGGCCAGATGGGCCTCGCTCGTTCCAAGAATATCAAGGCGATGCTGGCAAACGGATGGGTGCTCACAATTATTACCTTTGCTTACGTTTTGGTAAGAGCAATCATTTATGTGTCCTGACTGCCCCGATGCTGAACATTATCTGAGTACAGGAGGATAGCCTTATGACGAATTTTGCATTGCTCCAAACGAATATTGCCTTTGATGATCCGAAGGCAAATTATGAGAATGTCCGAAAGCTGTTTGCTTCGGCGATGGCAAAGACACCGCGCCCCGATGTGGTTGTTCTTCCGGAGGATTGGTCTGCCGGTTTCTCTGATAAAATGTTCCACGAGATGGAAAAACACTGCGAGACGCCGGATGGTCCGACACTGAAGGTCTGCAAGGATCTGGCAAAGGAGTACCATGTTTGGGTGGTTGCCGGCTCGATCAGTACACTGCACGCGGATGGAAAGATGCGTAATACCGTTTTCCTGATTGATCGGGACGGCAATGTTGTGGGAGACTACAGCAAGATGCACCTCTATAGCGACATGGACGAGGACGCGCAGCTGACGCACGGCGATAAACACGAGGTATACGACACGGAATTCGGCCGCGTGGGCATGATGGTCTGCTACGATATCCGCTTCTGCGAGCTCTCGCGCATTTACGCGCTCAAAAAGGCGGATGTGTTGGTCGTCGTTTCCAACTTCCCGAATCCGCGCGTCAACCACTGGCGCACACTTCTGATGGCCCGCGCGATCGAGAACCAGATGTTTGTTGTTGCCTGTAATCGCGTCGGTCCGAGTCCAATGGGGACCTATTGTGGGCACTCGATCATCATTGACCCGTGGGGCGAGGTCATTGCCGAAGGCGGCGACGAACAGGAGATCGTAACCGGCTCGATCGATTTCGGTAAAACGAAAGAAGTGCGTGACCTGATCCATATGTTCCGCGATCGCCAGCCTCAGCTTTATGGGACGACCCTGACCGATCCTCAGATTTAAAGGAGACCAATTTCCGTTATGAAGGTGGACATTTCTCGTTATCTTGACCTGCGGCGCGATATTCATCGCCATCCTGAGCTGAGCAATCAGGAGATAGAAACGACCGAACGTATTCGGCGCTTTCTCAAGCAGGATGGCCTTGCACTTCAAACCTTTTCCAACTGTATAGGCGGCTTTGTCCGCTTGGACCAAGGAAAGGAAAAAACACTTTGTATGCGGGCGGATATTGATGCCCTGCCGCTGACGGAGAAAACCGGTCTCCCCTTTGCATCGGTCAACCCAGGCGTCATGCACGCGTGCGGTCATGATATGCACACGGCGATAGCGGCTGGAGTCGCCTGCGAGCTCAACCGGGTGAGAGACCGACTCAGCTGCAATCTTGTTGTTCTGTTCCAGCCCGCAGAGGAAAGCAGCCCGATCGGCGGCGCAAGACCGATTGTTGAGAGCGGCTTTTTAGAGGCGCAGAGGATCGATGCATTGTACGGCCTCCATAACTGGCCATCGCTGCCGGTTGGCGAGATTGGTGTCAAGCCGGGGGCGATCATGGCAGCGTCCGATCGCTTCCACATTGAGATCATCGGCCGTACTGCGCACGCGGCGGAGCCTCATCTTGGTGTAGACGCGATTATGATCGCCTCCAAGATCGATTGTGCTTTGGTACAGGATTTGCGCCATGAGGTCGATCCGTTTGATCCGATTTCCGTGTCGATCGGTGCTTTTTCTACGGAGGGACGATATAATATTGTCTGCGAACACGCGGCGTTGGACGGGACGGTTCGCTCCACGCACGAGGGAACCAGAGAATATCTGCATCGGCGGATCCACGAAATTGCAGAAGGCATTGCGAGAACCTATGGTGGTGAGGCTAAGGTTGAAATAACCAAGGGATATGGTGTTGTTGACAACGATCCGCGTTTGTATGAAGCGTTTGCGGAATGTGCAAAGCGCGTGATCGGGGCGGACAATATTCACACAGATATTCATCCAAGCTTGATCGGCGAAGATATGTATTATTATGGAACGCGTATCCCGATCCTCTATTTTCATCTTGGATCCGAGTCTCAACACCCTCTCCACAGCAATCAGTATTTGCCAAAAGAAGCCTGTATCGAAACAGGGATCGACTTGATGACAGAGTTCTTTCTAAGTCAAGCCTGACCTATATAGATACCGGGAAATAGTGTGCTCCCTGCTCAGCTCACGGCGCCATAGCTGGCCGTTTGCCGAGCAGGGAGTTTTTATATATTAAGCGATAGCGTGTTAAGAGAAACCCATGATGCTACAGCTTCAATGGCTCCTCCCCTTCCCTATGCTGCTTCTTTAATCAAGAACCGGTTGGGACGCCTGGGCTAAGGACCATGTACTGCAAGCAGGGATGGCCGGAAACCATCTTGTCAGTCTGGTTAATCAGGAAAAGTGACGGCAGTGATAAAATCTCGCTGCCGGATGCCTGCGACTTTGGTCGAGGGTAGTTCACATCTTTTTACATCATGCCGGAATCACGGCGTTGCGAGACTTCAGGTAGATATCAATGTCACGGTTGATATATTGATACCCTGTCGTATGAAGGACATCGTAAAACTCGTTCAGATAGTCAAACACACCGTAGCGGCGAAACAATTCTGCCGTTTGTTTGCCCGTCAGGGACTTATAAACCTTATAGCTTTCAAGGCAAAACACAGCAAAAGCAGTCTCCTTGCTCATATCTGCGCCTCCTCACACATCGGGAAATTCGATTTCCCCTGTTCTTTCTTCCTGCTCAAGGAGGGAATACAGCATATCCGTGCTGTATTGCCAGACCTTTGTATCCTCCTGCTCAAGAGCGGCGTACAGCTTTGAGTTATACAGCTTTGTAATCGCATCAGGCTCGGATATGTTTTTCTTTTTGACAATCATCCCAACAAGATCGGCGCTGATGTAGGGCATAATTGCGGCAAATTGTTCCTGTCCCATATCATCATTCCTCCGCTCTGATTTCTTTTGAACTGATAAAGTGAATAAATGGCCTTTTGTTCACGCTTCAGTGCGGAGAGCATTTCCACATAGTGTTTTCGGAGAGCGAGTTTTTCGCGGATTGCATCGACCTTCTCTGCATCCTTGCCGATATACCTGTCATACAGTTTGCCGTCTTCGCGGTGTCTGAGATAGTAATATCCATTTTTGCGGCAGATGATCGGCCCTTTGGAAAGCTCCCCAATCATGGGTTCTTATTGAAGTATCATCTGTTCGTTGCGAACAGCCTCCCGTTGAACCACGGAATCAATCAGCATCGCTCTCAGCCGAGTAGACAGTCTCGACACTCCTTCACAATATTATCTGCACCATACCGGCGCGCCCTTTGCTTCATTATACCACACAAAATGCAGAACATCAACGGCTGCATGTGGCATAAAAAGATAGCCCTACCAATATAGACAATGTCAGTAAGTTAAGCTGACAAATCCTCCTACCCTCAGAAATGAGAGGGTAATGTAATTATATCATACTGTCACGCAGAATTCTACGCAGATTGACACAACCGCCCCAGAGTTGTCGCACGAAATCATATTGCCATTCGAAACACACAACGCCGATGTCATCGCGTCCGGCGTACCGCATCAGCTTGCTGAGATTGCACGAGCAAAACTCCACGGCACGCACGCCATTCGTCACAGCATCGCAGTCCTTGCCATACGCAGCTGCAATCTCCTCATCGGAGAACACCGCGTGCAGGATGTCATCCTGAGTGTGTGCAGCGATGTATCTGAGGCTCCGTACGCCGTCCGGCGTCGCAGGGATATATCTGTACTCGATATTCGACTGATGCTTGTCACACACTTCCCTAGCCAGCGTGTGAGCCTCTGTGCGATGCGAGAGGATGCGCAGGCAGTCGTCATCGGACGGGCAGAGGATGATGCATTGATACTTTCGGTCGCCGGTGTATGCGATGCCGCTGAACCGATGCTTTGCCTCCACCGTGCAATGTATAGTATCACTAAACTCCCCTCTGTGATTCAGCTTGAGGTTGCGGCCCATCGTGGATATCACCGTCGCAGCAATCCCCGACGCGAACAGGTATCCGCTCGCTCGGCTGCCATCCATTCTCCGCTGCCGCTGACCGGGCTCCATAAGCTCCTTTTTCAGAACAAACTCGCTTGGTTCTACGGATTTGAATTCGAAAGAGGTTTTGTAGCTTGGTTCTACGGAATCATTCTTAAATTCGAATTCGTTTTTGTAGAACCCAGCGGGTATCCCTGCCGCATACATAACCGCGAGACAATCAGAAGCTCTGGTAGCGGCGTCGACGTGTGATTTGTCATTGCCTGGGCGGTTCCCGCAGGAGAGCGCCATGTAAAGCTGCCGCTCATCTTCATCGAGTAGAGATATTCCCCGAGGTGTAAGTCGCAGCACTTTCCCTGGCGCTCTCCTGATGACGCCGTCGGAGTATAATTGCGACACCGTCTTCTCGATATACTTCGGGCTCGGATGCAGCACATTGATACTGCTGCGCTTCACCATCACTCCGGCGGCGATGAGCCCGACGATTTCGTTCTTTAATCTGTTTTCCATAATGATATACTCCTTCCATAGGCAGACACGGCTCTCTGCATATTGTCTCTCGCAGACCCGTAAAACCCTTGAAAAATCAATAAAATCATAGGTAGGATTTTGTCAGCCGAAAAAATCGCGAAATCCTACCTGTTTTTCTCACATTATTCGCGTTTTTCTCCCGCCCTGATGAAGTTTTCCGTCTCGATGTAGGAGCGACCGAGACGCTGCTCGAACACCTCAGAGACCCAGTTTTTGTTGCACGCGGGGCAACGTCTTGTGCGACGCTTTGTGCCGTCTTTACGGAATTTTGTGTCGATTGTCAGCAGTTCTTTGCCGCAATCCGGGCAGAAAATTTTCATTTTTGTGGCCTTCTTTGCATTATTTTGTGCGTGTATCTCTCCAGTTGAGGCGGCATTTCGAGGAGCGGTAACGCTCATATGTCGGATAATATTCTTCGATGATCGGTTGGATTTTCTGACGGAAATTGCTACGTGTCATGATTTTGTTGTGCCCTGTCTCAGCCCACGATATGTACTCCATATAGAGTTCATCGGCAGAGAAATTATCGCCGTTGATGGACGGAGTGCGGTCCTTAACAAACACAACCAGAGGGTTAAGAATCTCCTTATACTGCTCCTTAATCTCATCGGATTCTTCAGCTTTGGTAAAGTATCCGGTCGCGGTGATGATTTTGTAACCCTCTAAAATCCAATTAAAAATACATGTCAGCGCCTCTTGTGTCTGCAACTTTTTGGCGAGGCCTTTATCTCCGGGACGCTCATTCGGACGCTTCGGATCCTCGCCGATAACGAACTTGAGCGGGAACCGGATGAATGCACAACGACGCAGGAAACCATCAGATGTGTCGGTTGTTTTTGGGAAGTTGTTGCAGTTGATGAAGAACTTTGTGCGGCTTTGGAAAGAGAAAAAATCCATGCCTGCACGATATCGCCGCCCACGACAGACTTAAAAATCTTGGTGGAAGACGAGCCGATTTTATCTGAAACCTCGCCGCAGATGTTGAGGACTGACGACGTCATTTGAACCAGCTGGAAGGACTGATTGAGCTGTTCGATGGGGACAGCGGAGGACCTATTCTGCATTTTCTGATTGCTTACCGGCTATCCGGTTTTCGCGCATAGGCTGCCTCATCTAAAACAAAAAGAGACCAACCCTTTACGGTTAATCGCCCTTGGTGTGGCGGGTACTTTCGAAAAACCACTTAATCTGTAATTCCCATAACAATAGTTTTTTTGAGAGTGATATGCCATCGAGACATACCTATTTACGCTACCATTATATCTCCTTCTACCTATATTGCAATAACAGTTTGATTTCATGCCTCTCTACTTTTATTCTTAGCGAGATTGAGTTTTTGCTGATTGTAACGGGAGATACGGCTCACTATTTTTTGCTTTCGTTCCGCAAATCGTAAAATAGTTTATAGAAATTATCCCTCTTTTTGGAGTAGTACCCTGTGAGTGCAGTCACAAAATCCCCAAAAATCTGTTAAACTGAAAGAACAGAGATGGAGGGAATCGCAAT
>ERZ773260.1152-NODE-1152-length-35844-cov-57.760150_pt1 | contig 35844 bp, 28 predicted proteins | sample MGYA00511387_ERZ773260 | MGnify/ENA primary metagenome ERZ773260 (study PRJEB29015, sample SAMEA2737745) | human gut metagenome | biome: human gut; feature: human-associated habitat; material: faeces | place: China | collected 2012 ...
GCCTTCATCAGCTGGCGGCGCTCCACGCTCATGGTCTCGGGCATGACGATGATGACCCGATAGCCCCGGGCGGCGGCCACGGAGGCCAGGCCGATGCCGGTGTTGCCGGAGGTGGGCTCGATGATGACGCTGCCCTCATGCAGCAGGCCCTTGGTCTCGGCGTCGTCGATCATGGCCCGGGCGATGCGGTCCTTCACGGATCCGGCGGGGTTCAGATACTCCAGCTTGGCCAGAATGCGGGCCTTCAGACCGTATTTCTTCTCCAGATGGGTCAGCTCCAGCAGGGGGGTGCGGCCGATCAGCTGATCGGCGGAGGTATAGATATGAGACATGGTTGATTTCTCCTTTATATTGTAAGATGTTGGTTGTTTTTTCAGCGGACGGACACCTTACAACATCGGAAAACCACAGACGCTTCCATGGAAATGACCTCGGTTCCTAAAAACTACTACCAATGCAGTATGTTGGTAGTATATTCTTGTCACGCACAAAAGTCAACCCCTCTGCGAAAAGTTTTCGCAGAGGGGTTGAAGCATATTTACAGGCTCTTTTCCAGGGCGTGGACCCAGTCGGCCTTCAGGTAATAAATCAGGAACACCACACAGCTGACGCTCCAGGTGATGGGATAGGCCCAGAAAATGGTGGCAATATCCGGCCAGACCTTCAGAGCCAGGGTGATATAGCTGACCCGCAGGATGCACCAGCAGCCCAGCATGGTGTACATAGGCACCTGGGCCCGGCCCGCGCCCCGCAGCACGGCGGACACACCGTGGGCAAAGGCCAGGAAGCAGAAGAACAGTGCCTCGATGTGGGACTGACGCACACCGATGGCCACCACGGCCGGGTCGTCGTTGAACAGCCGCATGGCATAGGGGGCCAGGAAAAACAGCGCCACGCCGATGAGCTCCGCCATGGCCATGGAGCACAGGATGCCGATCCGCGCGCCCTGCTTGGCCCGGTCAAACTGCCCCGCTCCCAGATTCTGGCCGATGAAGGTGGTCAGAGCCATAGCGAAGGCGGTGATGGGCAGGAACACGAAGCCCTCCACCTTGGAATACGAGCCGCAGCCCGCCATGGCGTCGGAGCCGAAGGTGTTGATGTTGGACTGCACCACCACGTTGGCGATGGCGATGATGGAGTTCTGCACGCCGGAGGGAACACCTTGGGAGGTGATTTTCTTCAGCAGGGGCAGATCAAAGCCGATGCGCTTGATCTCCAGCCGGTACGGCCCGTCGGACCGGGTCAGCTTGATGATGCACAGGACGGCGCTGACCACCTGGCTGATCACGGTGGCTACGGCGGCGCCTGCCACGCCCATATCCATGGCCCCCACAAACAGCAGGTCCAGGGCCACGTTGACCACCGACGAGATAACCAGATAGTACAGGGGGCTGCGGCTGTCGCCCACCGCCTGCAGAATGCCCATGCCTGCGTTATACAGGATGGTGGCCAGGCTTCCCAGGAAGTACAGCCGGAAATACAGGATGGACGTGGACAGAACATCCGCCGGTGTCCGCATCCAGGTGAGGATGGTGGGGGTGAAGAACACGCCCAGAAGGGTCAGCAGCACACCGCAGCACAGGGCAAAGGCGATGTCCGTGTGCACAGCGGAGCGGACCTTTTCATAGTTCCTGGCCCCGAAATACTGGGCGATGACGATGCCCGCCCCGATGAACAGGCCCATAAAAAAGCCTGTCATCATAAAAATGAGGTTGCCGCTGCTGGCCACAGCGGCCAGAGCCTGCTTGCCCACAAATTTGCCCACGATGACGCTGTCCACCGTGTTGTACAGCTGCTGGCAGAGATTGCCCAAAAAGACCGGCACTGCAAAGCTGACCATGCGCTTCCAGATGGAGCCGGTGGTCATATCGGTGCTGCGGTTGATGGCGGCCACGCCGCATCGCCTCCTTATGTAAAGAAATCGTCAGTTTCTTCATTATAGGGGGAAAATGCGGAAAGGTCAACCCTTCATCGCCAAAATAAGTGTTTTTGTCTTTGAATCGTGCACAAATGCGAAAATACGGCAAACGGATTCGGTGAAACCCGGCAGAAAAAATAGTTCTCCGCGCAGCGTCGGACCGCTGCGCGGAGAAGCAAAGGGGGGATGAGAGAGTAAAGCGTTGTCAGTCGGCCAGGATCCGCACCGCACCCACATAGGTGCTGCTGTAATAGCCATCGAAATAGCTGATCTTGACCCCGCCGTTGGAGGTGGCGTGGATGAACGCACCGCCGCCCAGATAAATGCCCACATGGGAGATGTCGCCGCCGCCATAGGAGAAGAACACCAGGTCGCCGGGCAGGCGCTGGGCGGAGGACACCCGGGAGAAGGCATACAGCTGATCGCTGGCCCCGTGGGACATGCGATAGCCGAAGTGGGCGTAGACGTACATGGTGAAGCCGGAGCAGTCGAATCCGCTGGGGGACGCGCCGCCCCACACATAGCGGGTGCCCAGGAAGGACTTTGCATAGTCCACCAGGTCCTCCCGGGCGCTCTTCACGGCGGAGGTGCCGGCATAATCGCTGTACTGCACGGCCTGGCACGCGTCGGACCGGACATAGCCGGTGGTGCCGCTGAAGGTGATCTGATACCAGCTGCCGTCCTCGGTGACGTCGTTGAGCCGGGCCACCTTGCCCTGGCGCAGGGTCCGCAGAGAGGCGGCGCTGTCGCTGGGGGCGGCGTATACCGTTATCTGGCGGGTGGCCATGGCGCCGTCATAGGCGTCCAGCAGGGCCTGGCGGGCGGCCTGACGGCCGGTGCGGTGCGCCGCGTCCAGAGCGGCCTGACGGGCGGCCTCCTCCTGACGGGCTTCCTCCTCCTGCTGCAGCTGCACCGCCTGGACGGACAGCTGGGACAGGTCCAGGGTCTCCTCCCGGTCCAGCAGGCCCATGTCAATGGCGATGCCCGCATTGGCTTCGGCAGACTGGGACAGGCCCGCGCCCTCCAGCACCTGGACGGCGGCGGAATAGGTGGCCGCGGCGGCAGCCGCGTCCTGTATCTGATGGCTCTGATCTGCGCTGACGATCCAGATACTGGACAGCGTCATGGATGCGGCCAGGAACAGACAGGCGAAACGTCGGGATACCATGGGTAAGACTTCCTTTCCATAAGGGGATTTTCTAACGACAAGAGATACTATACCACAACGGTTTCAAAAAAGCTACAAAAAATTACAGATTGGTAACAAAGTTTTCAAAATGGTAAAATTTTACTGCCATGTCATATAGAACACGGCAGCAAAATCGATATATAGTGCAATATTTTACTTTCGCAGGTCGGCGATGGCCTGGCCGGTGGCCAGGATGCTCTCTCCCGCCCGGCGAACGCTGGCTCCGGCAGCCTTTACCAGCTCGTCCTTCACGTCCACCGCCAGGCGGCGGAAGATCTCGGTGATGATTTTTTTCTTCTCCTCGTCGGCCCCGGCATACTCCCGCAGCAGGGCCGCTCCGGCGGCCAGTCCGCCGCTGCGCAGCTCCTCCAGGGTCTTGGTCCGGCCGCCCCGGCTGAGAATATCGAAAAACGCCCGGGAGAACCGCTCCCGCTCCTGGGGGGTCATGGAGCCGATCCACTCCCGCAGCACCCCGTCGGACAGCTGGCCCAGCTGGGACCGCTGGCCCAGGTGGACGAACCGGGGGCCTTCCACGCACCAGGACAGGGGCTCGTGCTGCATGATGGACCGGGCGGTGCTGTCCACCACCTCGTAGTCCTCGGCATGCTCCAGCAGCACGCCCACAATGGACGAGGCGGGAATGAAGGTAAACAGCCGGTCTGCCACCGCCTGGTAGCACGGCTCGTTTATCAGGTCCCGGCTGAAGCCGGGGCCGTCGTTGTTGTAGGCGGCGATGAGCCGCTGGCGCTGGAGCTTTTCGTCCAGGTGGACCGCCGCCCAGGCCGCCAGATTTCCTCCCTTGGAGTGTCCGCCGATGCGCAGGGGGCGCCGGGGGCAGGCCCGGGCCACGGCCTCGGCGTACTCCGTGGCCTTCAGCTGGGCGGGAACGGCGGACAGAAAGCTCATGTTGAAGTCCTCCTGCCAGCCCACAATGGTCATGTCCGTGCCGCGATAGGCGACGTATACGCTGCCGTCCGGCAGCAGGAAGGATACGGCGGCAAACTGCATCTGCTGGGCCTCGTCGTGGAGGCTTTCAAAGGCGAACAGCGACACGTCCCGGAACCGGGCCGTCTCCGCCGCCGCCCGCATCAGGGGGATATAGTCCAGAGTGGACAGGCCCAGCTGTTCGTCCTCCTCCGTCAGCTGGCGGCACACATCCCCCATGGGCATGGCGTCCTTGGGGTCGAAGCTCCACAGCTGCCGGAGCTTCTTCAGATTGATGTAGGAAATGATGCACAGGAGCAGGTTGTCCACCTCGTTGAACCCGTCTTGGGCAAAGGTCAGGTCGCCCCGCCACCGGAGGTAGTCGGACACGGTGGCGCTGGCTTTCGTCTCGTCAGACATGGGGGATACCTCCTTATTGTGAATGTTATTGCAAAGTCTTGCACCGCTCGTCGGTGTTGTGGATCACCTGGGCCACGCTCTGACCCAGGCCGGGATACCCGGCGGTCAGGGTGTCCGGGGTGATCTCCTGGACCTCCTCCGCTTGGCTCAGGGCCCGGCGGTACCGCACCTGGCTCATGGTCATGTCCGCCTGCACCAGGCCGCCGTCATAGTCCCCGGGAGACACGGCGAAGAAGTCCTCGTTGCCGCCGCCCCGGCGATACAGCTGCCGCAGCAGGGCATACAGCGCCCCGCTGAGATAGTCCCCGGCGGCGGTGACGGCCTCCCGGCTGCCGGTCTTTCCCAGCTGGTCGAACAGGACGCTGACGGTGTTCACCACCAGCTTCTTTTGCAGGGTAGCCATGATGCTGCCCCGCAGGCTGCCCTTTTCGCCGGAGGAGTCGTACACGTCCCCAGCCTCGATGATGGACCCGTCCCGGCTCAGGGTCCGGCCCAACAGATAGTCCGCCGACACGTGGTAATAGTCGCACGCCCGGGTCACGAAGGCCAGGCCCGGCTCCCGGATGCCGTTTTCATAGTGGCTCAGCAGGGCCTGGCTGATGCCCAGCTCCGCCGCCGCCTTCCGCTGGGAAACGCCCTTCTCCTGCCGCAGCAGGCTCAGCGTGCGGGAAAAATCAGTTGCCATTCTCTCTCACCCATCTCTCTATTTTATACAGGAAGTAGATTATACCGCACTTTATACAAAAAGTAAATCCCCAATTTTGCCCGGGTGAACTATCCGCCGGATGGCTGTTCCCCGGCAAATACCGGCGGATTTTCCGGAATTTACCGGGGATTAAATATGAAAAAGCTGTTAATTCCCGTGAAATCCCTTGACGGATGGGGGAAAACCATGTATCATATATTTTTGTAACGAATTTGTAACTTTTTGAGGCAACCTGATTATGAAACAAGACCTTATGCATAAAGACGTCAACGACGTCAACATCACGCCGGAGGAGCGGCGCAGCATCTGGCAGCTCTGGCGGCAGAATCTGAAGGACTGGGCCTGGTATATCCGGGAAAATCCCGACTGGCTGGACCTGGACATCCAGACCGCCGTGAAGCGCCACGTCATCGCCCCCCTGCGGGAGGGCTGGCATCGCCTGCGGAGCCTGGCCCACCAGAAGAAGCGCCGGGAGTTTCCGGAGTCCGAAAACCGCCTGGCCCAGCTGCTGCTGTTCGCCTGGGGCAGTATGCCCCGGATGGGCGCGGGCCTGCGGGAGCGGTTTGCCCTGCGCCGCAGGCACAACATCCGCCGCAGCGGCAGCATCCGGGGCCTGCTGGAGCGGCTGCACCTGCACCCGGCCATCTTCCTGGGCACCTGCGTCACGGCGGCGGCGGTGATCGTGCTGCTGTCGGTATACACCATCGGCACCACCGTCCGCTATGACGGCATCAACCTGGGCACCGTTGGCTCCCGCCGGACGGTGGACCAGGCGGTGCAGCAGCTGGAGACCGTCACCCGCCAGACCTTGGAGGACCAGGACTACGCCATCGACACCGCCCTGCTGTCCACCCAGACCCATGTGGTCCCCCGCCGGGACCTGGAGAGCCGGGAGGAGTTCGCCGAGAACCTGACGGACCAGATCGGCGACGTCACCTATGGCTATACCCTGTATGTAGACGGCGAGGCCGTGGCCGCCACCACCTACGCCGGAGCCATCGATCAGCTGCTGGAGCAGATGAAGGCGGGCTATATCACCGAGAACACCGTAGACTGCAGCTTTGTGGAAAACGTGGAGATCAAGGAGGGCTATGTGGACAGCTCCCTGATCTCCAACCTGGGCTATATCGCCGAGAAGCTCAACGCCACCAAGGAGGGAGCCGTGGTATACACCGTGAAGCCCGGCGACGTGTGGTCCGCCATCGCCGAGGCCAACGGCATGACCAATCAGCAGCTTCTGACCCTGAATCCCGGCTATGACATCGCCGTGCTCCACGCCGGGGACCAGCTGACCATCTCCAACGCCGTGCCCTACCTGACGGTGGTGGCCGTGGAGCGGCAGAGCTATATCCGGGACCTGCCCTATACCATCACCTACCGGGACGACGCCAGTATGTACCAGGGCGACACCAAGGTGCTGTCCAAGGGCGTGTACGGCAAGGCGGACGTCACCGCCAACGTGACCATCATCAACGGCGAGGAGACCGCCCGGGAATATGTGGCCTCCGTGACCCTGTCCCAGCCTGTGGCCGAGGTCCAGGCCCGGGGCACCAAGGTCCGGCCCACCTGGTTCCCCACCGGCAGCTTCCGCTGGCCCTGCTACGGCGTCATCACCTCCTACTTCGGCCCCCGCCGGGCCAGCGTGGCCGGCGCCTCCACCTATCATGAGGCCCTGGATATCGCCAACAGCTACGGCACCGCCATTTACGCCGCCGACGGCGGCACCGTGACCCTGGCCGGGTGGTACGGCGGCCTGGGCTACTGCGTGAAGATCGACCACGGCAACGGCTTCGTCACCACCTATGGCCACAACAGCTCCCTGCTGGTGTCTGTGGGCCAGCATGTGTACAAGGGCCAGCAGATCGCCCGCATGGGCTCCACCGGCATCAGCAGCGGCCCCCACTGCCACTTCGCCGTGACCCGCAACGGCACCCTGGTGGACCCGCTGAACTACCTGCCGTAAAAAAATCAAAGCTCCGGGATGAGAACCTCATCCCGGAGCTTTTGCATGGCAATTATTCCTTGTCCTGGGAGTCCTCCGGCTGGGGGCCCTCCTGGGGCTTTTCTTCCGGCTTGTCCTCCGGTTTGTCCTCCGGCTGGCTGTCGAAGTCCGGCATGGGGATGGGCTCCGACACGATGTTGATGTGCTTGGCGGGGGCCTCGATCACGTCCGGGGTGGAGGGGCGGAACAGCTTCTGATCCTCCTCCCGGGTGGCACCGTAGTTGTCCACGGTCTCCGGGTCCCGGCCCTCGATGATGGCCATCATCTCCTGACCGGTGATGGTCTCCTTTTTCAGCAGGTACGCCGCGATCTTGTCCAGCAGTTCCCGGTTTTCGCTGAGGATCTGCTTGGCGTCCTGGTGGCACTGGCGGATGATGGCGATGGTGGCCCGATCCGCCGCGGCATAGGTCTCCTGGGCGCAGGTCATGGAGTAGCCGCCGTCCAGATACTGACTCTGGACGGTGCCCAGGGCCATCATGTCGAACTCGTCGCACATACCGAACCGCGCCACCAGGTTCCGGGCCATCTCCGTGGCCCGCTCGATGTCGTTGGCGGCGCCGGAGGTCATGGTGTTGCACACGATCTCCTCCGAGGACCGGCCTGCCAGCAGGGTCCGGATCTCCGCCAGAATGTCCTCCTTGGACATGAGGAACTTCTCCTCCTCCGGCAGGTGCAGGGTATAGCCCAGGGCCCCCTGGGTGTGGGGCACGATGGTGATCTTGCTGACAGGCTGGGCATTCTTCTGCTTGGCCGCCACCAGGGCGTGGCCCACCTCGTGATAGGCGATGATGCGCTTTTCCTCCTGGGTGATGACGGTGCCCTTCTTCTCGGAGCCTGCGATGACCGTTTCAAAGGCCGCCAGCAGGTCGTTCTGGTTCACGGCCTTGCGGCCCTTGCGCACGGCCCGCAGGGCCGCCTCGTTCACCAGGTTGGCCAGGTCCGCGCCGACGCACCCGGCGGTGGCCTGGGCGATCTTGTCCAGATTCACGTCCTCCGCCAGGCGGATGTTCCGGGTGTGGACCTGCAGGGTGGCAAGTCTGCCTGCCAGGTTGGGCCGGTCCACGGTAATGCGCCGGTCGAAGCGGCCGGGACGCAGCAGGGCCTTATCCAGCACCTCCGGCCGGTTGGTGGCCCCCAGCACGATAACGCCCTTGCTGGGGTCGAAGCCGTCCAGCTCCGCCAGCAGCTGGTTCAGAGTCTGCTCCCGCTCGTCGTTGCCGCCGAAGCGGCCGCCGTCACGGGATTTGCCGATGGTGTCAATCTCGTCGATGAAAATGATGCAGGGAGCCACCTTGGCGGCCTCCTTGAACAGGTCCCGGACACGGGACGCGCCCACGCCCACGAACATCTCCACAAAGTCTGAGCCGGAGATGGAGAAGAACGGCACGTTGGCCTCGCCGGCCACGGCCTTGGCCAGCAGGGTCTTGCCGGTACCCGGGGAGCCCACCAGCAGCGCGCCCTTGGGGAGCTTCGCGCCGATGGCGGTGTATTTGCCAGGGTTGTGGAGGAAGTCGATGATCTCCTCCAGGGACTCCTTGGCCTCGTCCTGACCGGCCACGTCCTTGAAGGTGACGCCGGTCTGCTTCTCCATATACACCTTGGCGTTGGACTTGCCCACGTTGCCGATGCCGCCGATGCCGCCGCCGTTTTTGGACACGATCCGCATCACCAGCACGATCAGCCCCATGGTCAGCAGCATAGGCAGAATGTACATCACCAGGATGTCCCCCAGGACGCTCCAGGAGCTCTTGACGGGGCTGGAATACTCCACGCCGTGCTCATCCAGCAGGGGAAGCAGCCGGGTGTCCGTCAGGTAGGTGGTGTACAGGGTGATGGGGTTCTTCTCGCTCTGGGTATAGGTCCGGGGCTGCTGATTCTTGTTGGACGACTCCTGGGTATAGGTATAGCCGTCCACCGGGGTGGCATACAGCACGCCGTCCTTCAGCTCGATCTTCTTGATCTGGTCCTCCTGCACCAGGTTCATCATCTGGCTGTAGGTGATCTCGAAGCTCTTGCCGCCGCTGGTCATGGCCAGAATGTAGTTGAACACCAGGGTCAGCACCAACGCCCAGCCGATCAGGGAGAGGACGCTGCGAAGATTCCGGTTGTTCTTCTTGTTTCCGCCGTTGTTTCCGCCGTTTCTGTTGTTTGAGTCCATCTTGGTCTCCTTCCGTCAAAAAAACTGCCCCCAGCCTGGCCGCTTCCGGGCAGATAGTAGTAGCATTCTTGCAGTATACCATAAAATAAATTCCGTCACAAGCGGAGAATGACGGCTTTTGTGTTAATTTTCTATGAATCCCCGGCAGGGGCATTTCCGACAAGCTGGCAGGCTCCCCGGACGATTTTCGCCCGGGGAGCCCGTTTATCGTATTCAGCCCTCCCGGCCTGCGTGGCGGCAGGAGGTCCGGAAGGTGGACCCCCATGCGTTCTTCATGGTCCAGGAGGGGGTACATACCCTGGGCAACTTCAAGCGGCACCTGAACCCCTGACGGAAAAAACCGTCCCGGTACAGAGCGGGACGGCCCGGAAAACCGGCGGTTTGTCCCGGGACAAAGGCGAGAAAAGGCGGGACGCCCAAGGCTGTGGAAATGCTTTGGGCGTCCCGCTGTTTTTTGAACCTATTCGCCTAAAATTTCGGCAAAAATTCCAATGCTGTCTGCTCCGGCGTCATAGACTTTTCCGCCGGACTGGGTCAGGGGCAGGGTCAGGGTCACGGCGCTGCCGCTGCTGTCCGTGAAGGTCAGCTCCATGGACATGGCGCCGGGGGTGGTGACGGAGGCGTCCGTGGGAACAAATTCCAGGCTCCGGGCGGCGTCGGTCATGGCCCGGACCTGGGCCGGGTCGGTGCAGGTAACGGTTTTTCCGGCGTAGGTAACGGTGACGGCGGTCACCGAATCGCCGGGCAGCGGCACAGCCGCCGGGGCGGCGCAGGCCGAAAGCGTCAGGCACAGCGCCAACAGAAGGGGCAAGAGCTTTTTCATGGTCCGTCTCCTTTCCGATATGCCACAATGTTCCGATACTTATACAAAACCATTATACGCTTTTGAACAAATTTGTCAAATAAAAATGGACGTTTTTTTGCGAATCTGAACGGAGAGCATACCGGTGCCCGTATCCGCAGGGGCGGACGGCACTGTCCGTGGCGGAAATGTGGATTTGCCCGGAGGACTTATTCTGCCCGGCTGGCGTGGCGGCAGATGGCCTCAAAGGTCTGCTGGCTGATGTCGTGCTCCATCTTGCAGGCGTCGGCCTCGGCGGTTTCCGGGTCCACACCCAGATGGATCAGAAACTGCGTCAGGGTCTTGTGCCGGTCCAGCATACTGGCGGCAATGGCCATGCCTGCGTCCGTCAGGGTGATGAGCCCCTCCTTGTCCATGGTGATATAGCCGCTTTCCCGCAGGCGCTTGGTGGCGTAGCTGACGCTGGGCTTGGTCACGCCCAGATACTCCGCAATGTCAATGGAACGGATATAGCCATGCTTCTCCTTCATCATCAGCATGGTTTCCAGGTAATCCTCCGAGGCTCTCAAGATCTGCATGGCAAACAGTACCAACCTTCCCGCAAAATTATTTATAGGTTAGCATGTTTTAACAAAAATTGCAAGGAGGAAAAATTTTTCGCCAAAAGGGGTTGACAAGAAATGTTAGAGGTGTTAAACTATCCAGCGGTTAAGGGAGCTTAACCTTTTTGTTAGCAAAGAGGTTAAGGCGGATTAACCATTCATTTTTCACGATCGGTTAGCGACCCCTAACCGCTATCACAGGGAGGGAAGCAGCTATGATGCCGCTGACATTAGCCAACATGGGCGAAGAAAATCTCATCCACCGGGTGGGCGGCAGCCCCGAGGTGAAAAAGCATCTGGAGGACCTGGGCTTTGTGGCCGGGGGCACCGTCACAGTGGTGGCGGCCCTGGGCGGAAACGTCATCGTCAAGGTCAAGGAGGCCCGCATCGCCATCAGCGAGGAAATGGCCCGAAAGATCATGATTTGAGAAACTAAAATACATAAAAGGAGAGAATCCACATGAAAACACTGCGCGACGTGAAAATCGGCGAGACGGTCCAGGTGGTGAAGCTCCACGGGGAGGGCCCCGTGAAGCGCCGCATCATGGACATGGGCATCACCCGGGGCACCCAGGTGTTTGTCCGGAAGGTGGCCCCTCTGGGCGACCCCATGGAAGTCACCGTCCGGGGCTATGAGCTGAGCCTGCGGAAGGCCGACACCGAAATGATCGAAGTGGAATAAGTTCCCGGAAAGGAGATACGAGAATCATATGGATAAGCAGATCAAAATTGCCCTGGCGGGCAACCCGAACTGCGGCAAAACCACCCTGTTCAACGCCCTCACCGGCTCCAACCAGTTCGTGGGCAACTGGCCCGGCGTCACCGTGGAGAAGAAGGAGGGCAAGCTGAAGAAGCACGATGACGTGGTCATCATGGACCTGCCCGGCATCTACTCCCTGTCCCCCTACACCCTGGAGGAGGTGGTGGCCCGGAATTACCTGATCGGCGAGCGCCCCGACGCCATCCTGAACATCATCGACGGCACCAACCTGGAGCGCAACCTGTATCTGACCACCCAGCTGACGGAGCTGGGCATCCCCGTGGTCATCGCCGTGAACATGATGGACGTGGTCCGCAAGAACGGCGACCAGATCAACGTCAAGGAGCTGTCCCGCCAGCTGGGCTGCGAGATCGTGGAGATCTCCGCTCTGAAGGGCGACGGCGTGATGGACGCCGCCGAGGCCGCCGTGAAGGCCGCCAAGGGCCAGACCAAGACCATCCCCATGCACACCTTCTCCGGCCCCGTGGAGCACGCCATTGCCCACATTGAGGAGGCCGCCGTCCACACCCTGCCCGAGGAGCAGCAGCGCTGGTATGCCATCAAGATCTTCGAGCGGGACGACAAGGTGCTGCAGAAGCTCAGCATCCCCGCCGATGTGATGCAGCACATTGAGCAGGACATCCAGGCCGCCGAAAAGGAGCTGGACGACGACGCCGAGAGCATCATCACCAACGAGCGCTATGTTTACATCGCCGAGATCATCAAGAGCTGCTACAAGCAGAAGCGCAAAGGCCAGCTGTCCACCTCCGACAAGATCGACAAGGTGGTCACCAACCGCTGGCTGGGCCTGCCCATCTTCGCCGTGGTGATGTTCCTGGTTTACTGGATCGCCATGGTAGCCGTGGGCGCTCCCGCCACCGACTGGGCCAACGACGGCGTGTTCGGCGACGGCTGGCACCTGCTGGGCATCGGCAGCAAGGAGTATAACGCCGTCAACGACGATTACACCGCCGCCATCCAGGCTGTGGACGCCTTCCTGGGCACGGAGATCGACCCCGAGGCCGAGGACTTTGACGCCCAGGCCCTGCTGGCAGAAATGCGGAGCTTCCAGCCCGGCTCCTCCACCGCCACCGTGGACGTGGAGGACGAGGAGACCCTGGCCATCAACACCATGACCGCCTACTATGACGCCCTGCCCGAGGGCGCGGACAAGATGGACGACGTGGTGCAGATGACCTTTGTGGACGCCGTGAAGTATCTCACTGAAAACGGCTTTGACGCCCCCGACCCCGCCGACTACGGCGTGTGGGTCCCCGGTATCCCCGTGCTGGTCAGCAATGGTCTGGAGTCTGCCGGCGCCGCCGACTGGCTCAGCGGCCTGATCAATGACGGCATCGTGGCCGGTGTGGGCGCGGTGCTGGGCTTCGTGCCCCAGATGCTGGTTCTGTTCCTGATGCTGGCCTTCCTGGAGGCCTGCGGCTACATGGCCCGTATCGCCTTCGTGCTGGACCGCGTGTTCCGCAAGTTCGGCCTGTCCGGCAAGTCCTTCATCCCCATGCTCATCGGCGTGGGCTGCGGCGTGCCCGGTATCATGGCTTCCCGTACCATCGAAAATGAACGCGACCGCCGGATGACCGTTATGACCACCACCTTCATCCCCTGCGGCGCCAAGGTCCCCTTCATCGCCATGATCGCAGGCGCCATCTTCGGCGGCAGCGCATGGGTCTCCACCTCCGCTTACTTCATCGGCATGGCCGCCATCATCGTCTCCGGCATCATGCTGAAGAAGACCAAGATGTTCGCCGGTGATCCCGCTCCCTTCGTGATGGAGCTGCCCGCCTATCACTGGCCCACTCTGGGCAACGTGCTGCGCAGCATGTGGGAGCGGGGCTGGAGCTTCATCAAGAAGGCCGGCACCATCATCCTGCTTTCCACCATCTTCGTGTGGTTCACCACCTACTTCGGCTGGGTGGACGGCACCTTCCGTATGCTGGACGAGAGCGAGATCCAGAGCTCCATCCTGGCTGCCATCGGCGGCGTCATCGCCTGGATCTTCAAGCCCCTGGGCTGGGGCAACTGGCAGGCTGCCGTGGCCTCCATCACCGGCCTTGTGGCCAAGGAGAACATCGTGGGCACCCTGGGCATCCTGTATGGCGGCGGCGACGGCACCGTGTATCAGAACATCGGCGCGGCCTTCACCGGCATCAGCGGCTTCAGCTTCCTGGTGTTCAACCTGCTGTGCGCTCCCTGCTTCGCCGCCATCGGCGCCATCAAGCGGGAGATGAACAACCGCAAGTGGACCTGGTTCGCCATCGGCTATCAGTGCGGCTTCGCCTATCTCATCAGCCTGATGATCAACCAGTTCGGCGGCCTGTTCACCGGCAGCGTCAATGTCATCGGCCTGATCTTCGCCCTGGCGGCCCTGGCCCTGATGGTCTATATGCTGGTGCGCCCCTATAAGGAGGCCACCAAGCTCAACGCCACCGTCTGATCTGTTCCAACCCATCTTACGACATTTTCCGAAAAGGAGTGAAATTCCATGCTGCATTGGATCAGCGCCAATCTCTCCACCATTCTCATCACCCTGGTCCTTATTGCCATTGTAGTCCTTATCATCCGCAGTCTGATCCGCCAGAAAAAGCAGGGAAAGTCCTCCTGCGGCGCAGGGTGCGCCCACTGCGCCATGCATGGCCAGTGCCACCGCAGCCAGCCGTGACCTGATCCCCGGGGGAGACGTGGGCAGCTCCGCGTCTCCCCCTCCCTTTCACCCAGGAGGTTAGATATGTCTAATTGCCCACAGGCCATGACCCCGGCCTCCATCCGATATCTGCTGGTGCTGGACGATCTGTGCCGGGAGGGCAGGGGCGTCCGCTCGGTGGAAATCGCCGCCCGGATGAACGTGTCCAAGCCCAGCGCCCACTCCATGCTCCAGAATCTCTGTCAGGCGGGCCTGGTGGAAAAGGAGCGCTATGGCACGGTGTTCCTGACGCCGGAGGGCCGCCGGGCCGCCGCGGAATACGCCGCGTGCTTCGGCCCCCTGTGCCGCCGGATGCAGCAGGCCCTGGGCCTGGAGGAGGACGCCTGTCAGACGGCGGTCTGCGCCATCCTGGCCCAGTCCCAGGACCGGCTGCCCCAGCTCCGGGACCGCCTGCTGTCGGCGGAGCAATAGCCCCGCCGGAAAAACAACCCATTTCCTCAAGGAGGTATAACGCTATGATCGAAACCATTGTCCAGGTGGACGGCATGATGTGCGGCATGTGCGAAAGCCACATCAACGACGCCGTCCGCAGCCATTTCCAGGTGAAGAAGGTGTCCTCCTCCCACACCAAGGGCCAGACCGTGATCCAGTCCCAGGAGCCCCTGGACCGGGAGCAGCTGGTCCGGGTCATCAACGACACCGGCTATCAGGCCGGGGAGGTGGTATCCCGTCCTCTGGAAAAGCGGGGCCTGTTGGGCCGCCTGAAAAAGTGACCATGGAGTCCTGTCTGCATGATGCCGCGCCGCTGCCGGAGCACACCGTCCGCCGGGAAACCCCGGACGGGGGCCAGGCGGCGGTGACCCTTTATCCGGTGTTTCCCGGCATCGACATCCACTATCACGACGTCCATGCCGCCTCCTGTCCCTTGGAGCCTGCCGCCCCGGGGGTGCTGGAGATCAGCCACTGCCGGGAGGGGCGCATGGAGTACCGCCTGGGGAGCCGGTATTTCTACCTGGCCCCGGGGGACCTGTCCGTGGCCCGGCAGGACGTGCTGCCCACCCTGGCCGCCTTTCCCACCGGCCATTACCACGGCATCACCGTTACCGTGGACCCCGGGCTGGCGCCCCGGTGCCTGTCCTGCTTTTTAGAGGACGTGGAGGTGCAGCCCGCCGCCCTGGCGGAAAAATTCTGCGCCGCCGGGGGGTATTTTGCCGCCCGGTCCTCCCGGCGGGTAGAGCACGTGTTTTCGGAGCTGTATCAGGTGCCGGAGGACCTGCGCCGGGGGTATCTGAAGGTGAAGATCCTGGAGCTGCTGCTGTTCCTCAGCGCTCTGGAGGTGCCCGCCCAGCTCCAGGCGGCTGCGCCGGGCCTTTCCCGGGGACAGGTGTCCCTGGCCAGAAAGACGGCGGACTATCTGCTGGCCAACACCGAAAGCAAGGTGACGGTGCAGGAGCTGTCCCGGCATTTCGGGGCCTCCGCCGCCCAGATCCAGGCCAGCTTCCGGGGTGTCTACGGCCGCAGTCCCGCCGCCTGGCTGCGTCTGCAGAAGATGCACGGCGCGGCGGAGCTGCTGCGGTCCACGGACCGGACGGTGCTGGACATCGCCGGACAGTTCGGCTATGACAACGCCAGCAAATTCGCCCGGGCCTTCCGGGACGTCATCGGCGTGTCCCCCAACGAATACCGCAGCGGCGTGGACCAGGATTCCTGCGCGCCATAAATCAAAACCTCCGGCATTGCCGGAGGTTTTGATTTTATCGGCACAGATAGGAGAACCAGCCCTCGCTGCTGCGGGCCTCGGCAATGGTCCAGCCGTTATCCCGCAGGCGCTGGGCCACCTCCTCCGCCCGGTCGTCGATGATGCCGGAGCACAGGAAGATGCCCCCCTCCTTCACCAGGGGCCGCACCGTGGAGGCCAGGGCCTTGATGACGTCGGCCACGATGTTGGCCACCACCACGTCATAGGGGCCGCCCAGCTCCTGCCGCAGGGCCTGGTCCGTTACCACATCGCCCCAGCGGACGGTGTAGCGGTCCCGGCCCACGCCGTTGAGGGCGGCGTTTTCATAGGCCACGTCCATGCACTTTTCGTCAATGTCGCAGGCCACGGCCCGGTCCGCCCCCAGCAGCAGGGCGGCAATGGACAGAATGCCGCTGCCGCAGCCCAGGTCCAGCACCGTCTGGCCGCCGGTGATATGCTTTTCCAGGGCCGTCAGGCACAGGCGGGTGGTGGCGTGGCTGCCGGTGCCGAAGGTGAGGCCCGGATTCAGCCGCAGGGCCACCCGGTCCTCCGGCACGCCGGTGCTCTCCCACTCCGGGATGACGGTCAGCCGGTCGCCGATCTCCATGGGCTTGTAAAACTGCTTCCAGTTGTTCTCCCAGTCGGCGTCCTCCATGTTCTCCATGGTCAGCAGCAGCCGGCCGTATTCGGGGTGCTCCTGCTTCACCCGGGACAGGGCCATGCGGACCTGAGCCAGGGTGTTGTACCCGTCGGGACTGTCCTCCAGATAGAAGGTGATGCGGCACAGGCCCTTTTTCTCCTGCATCAGCTGGTCGTCCACATAGTCCCAATAGGCGTGGTTGTGCTCCAGAAAGTCCTGGAAATCCCCCTCGTCGTCAATGACCAGGCCGGTGATGCCCAGGTCCTCCAGCAGTGCGCTGACGGGCTCCAGCCCGGCGGGGGCGGCGTCGATCTTCAGCTCCAGCCACTTCATGCTCAGCGCTCCGTTCCCACGAAGAACAGGCCCATGGTGTTGGGGCCGGTATGGCTGCCGATGACGGGGCCGATGTAGTTGATATACACCTCTTTGACGCCGTAGCGCTGCTTGAGCTGGGCGGCCACGGCCTCTGCCTCCGCCTGGCAGTCCGCCTGGCAGATGAACATCACCTGATCCTGCAGGTCAATGCCCAGACGGCCCACGGTGTCGATGAGGGTGTTCAGGCTGCTCTTGCGGCCCCGGGCCTTGCCCACCACCGTCAGCTTACCCTCGTCGGAGGTGTGCATGATGGGCTTGATGGACAGCATGGTGCCCACCAGCGCCGTGGCGGCGGACACCCGGCCGCCCTTTTTCAGATAGTTCAGGTCGTCCACCGTGAACCAGTGGCAGACGTGGAGCTTGTTTTCCTCCACCCAGTCCCCCAGCTGGTCCAGGGTCAGGTTCTCCTCCAGCTTCTTGTGGGCGGTCAGGTACATCAGCAGGCCCTGGCCCAGGGAGGCGCTGAGGGAGTCGATGACCCGGATGCGGCCCTCGGGGTGTTTGGCCAGAACGGTCTCCGCCGCGATGCAGGCGGACTGGTAGGTGGTGGACAGGGCCGAGGAGAAGCTGATGCACAGGATATCCTTCCCCTGCTCCAGAATGGCGGACATGGCGTCCTCAAACTGGCCCACGTTGACGGCGGAGGTGGTGGCCATTTTGCCCGCCCGGATCCGCCGGTAAAACTCCTCGTTGCTGATGGCCGCGCCATCCAGGGTGTTGGGATAGTCCTGCCCGTCCATGTGCATGGTCAGGGGCAGCACCTCCAGCTGCAGGTCCTTTGCCATCTGGTCCGGCAGGTCGCAGCAGCTGTCGGTCATGAGAACATATTCGCGCATGGGAAAAACCTCCTTGGAAGGTATAGTTTTCGCGTTTTCTCGACATCTAATATACCATATTAGAACTCACAAGGAAAGATGATTTTTAAGGTTTACAATTTGTTCACAATTAACAAGGCACAAAAAACGCAGGACCCGGCAGCCCTGCGGTGTTTTTTGCGGTCCGCCGCCCGGCAGCGGCGGACCATTTGTAAGAGAGAAAAACTTGGAGGGTATATGCGGAATGGAAAAGGATGGAAAAGCGAATTTGCGTTACAGCAGCTTGCACAGCAGGTCCAGCTCCACGAAAGCCAGAACCGGCATCAGAAACGCCAGCACCACCGTCAGGCCATAGAAGTGGCCGGTGGCCGTGCTCACCAGCGTGAGTGCCATCAATACAGAAGCAACAACGGCTGCAACTACCATACCGGTGCGATTCGTCTTAGTCATTTGAGAACACTCCTTTCTGCTGTTCCCGCGCCGCGTCCGGTGCGGTTCCCCTTCGGGCGAGTGATAAGATAACACGAAAAAAGGGATTTGTAAAATCGGTTCTTTTCCCTTATAATATAGGTCGCAATCTATAATTCCAGGAGGGCTCCGACATGACGGATATGGAGATCGAAACCTTTCTGACGGTGCTGCGCAGCGGGTCCATGACCGCCGCCGCCCAGGCGCTTTATATCACCCAGCCCACCCTTTCCGCCCGGCTCCAGACCCTGGAGGACGAGGTGGGGACGCCGCTGTTTGTCCGGGGCAAGGGCCTGCGGCGGCTGGAGCTGACGGAGGCGGGAACCCGGTTTCTGCCCCTGGCCCAGCGGTGGCAGCGGCTGATGGCCGAGATGCACGGCATTGCCGCCGCCGAGGCCCGGACCCACTTTCGCATCGGCGCTGCCTACACCGCCAACCAATATGTGCTGCCGCCGGTATACAAGCGGTTTCTGGAGCGGGACCTGCCGGTGGCTCTGCGGGTGGAGACCCTGTCCAGCCAGCAGGCCCAGGAGGCCGTTACCCGCCGGGAGCTGGACATGGCCATTGTGGAGGACGACGTGGGCTTCAACCCGGAGCTGCAGGTGACGCCCCTGTTCCGGGAGTCGTTCTATATGATCTGCTCCGAGGGCAGCGACTATCCGGAGCTGGTGAACCCCCACGACCTGGATATGTCCCAGGAGATCAACGTGTCCCAGCGGCGGGAGGTGCAGGTGTGGAACGACTATTGGTTCGGGTCCGATGCCCGGCCCCTGCTGAACACCGACACCATGCAGCTGGCGGATGCGTGGCCCCCCACCCGCCGGGTGTGGGCGGCGGCCCCGGCCATTGCCGCCGAGCACATGCGCCGGGCGGGCCGGGCCAAGATATGCCGCTTCACCGCCCCGCCGCCGGACCGTATCAGCTATCTCATCGCCCCCCGGGCGGTGGAGCTGCCCCGGGAGGCGGCCCTGTTTCTGGAGGACCTGCGCTGGGAGCTGCAGCAGCACCCGGACGTGACCATCTATTTCTGACCGCACTCAGCTTGTCAAAAAAATCTTTTTTGACAAGCTGGAAAATGTGGAAAATTGGTAGCCAGATGGGAAAGAGTATGCTATAATTCATATATTATGTATCTGCCAGAATCGAGGCTTTCGCATATGAACCGGCAATATCCCTGTCTGGAAATCAGCCGCAGCCGCCTGCGGCACAATATGGAGGAGGTCATCTCCCGCTGCACCGCCCGGGGCATCCAGGTGTGCGGCGTCATCAAGGGGTGCAGCGGCCTGCCGGAGGTGGGCCGTATGTTCCGGGACTGCGGGGCCACCCAGCTGGCCAGCAGCCGCCTGGAGCAGATCGTCCGCTGCCGCCGGGCCGGGGTGCCGGGGCCGTATATGCTGCTGCGGATCCCCATGGAAAGCGAGCTGGAGGATGTGGCCCGGTGGTGCGACTATTCTCTGGAGAGCGAGCGGGCCACGCTGGACGCCCTGGAGGAGGCCTGCGCCCGGCAGGGAGCTGTCCACAAGGCCGTGATCATGGCGGACCTGGGGGACCTGCGGGAGGGCTTCTGGGACCAGGACGAGATGCTGGACGTGTGCGTCCATGTGGAGCGGGACCTGCCCCATGTGGAGCTGGCAGGCGTAGGCGTGAACCTGGGGTGCTACGGCTCCATCCAGCCCACGCCGGAGAATCTGGGCCAGCTGGTACATATCGCCCGGCGGGTGGAGGACACCATCGGCCGGAAGCTGGAGATCGTGTCCGGCGGGGCCACCAGCTCCTTCACCCTGGTCCACTGGGGCACCATGCCGGAGGGCATCAACCACCTGCGCATCGGCGAGGGCATCTTAGTGGCCAAGGATTTACAGGTGGACTGGGGCATTCACGACATGGACTATCTGCGGATGGACTGCATGACCCTGCGGGCCCAGATCGTGGAGGTGAAGAACAAGCCCACACACCCGGTGGGACCCATTATGGTGGACTGCTTCTGCAACCGGCCCACCTATGAGGACCGGGGCATCCGCCGCCGGGCCATTGCCGGCATCGGCCGGGCCGACGTGGGGGATATCATGATGCTGCATCCCCGGACGCCGGGTATGACGGTGGTGGGCGGCTCGTCGGACCACTGCATCCTGGACGTGGAGGACTGCGACCCCTGCCCGCAGGTGGGGGATATCGTGGATTTCGACGTGATCTACCTGACCATGCTGTATGCCAGCGCCCGGGAGGACGTGACCGTGAAATTTGTGGACTAATTATAATAATAGGAGGATAGATTTTTGGATAACGAAGGATTGATGATTTTCATTTTCCAGGCCATCATTGCGCTGTTTGCGTTTTTCGTGGTGGCCCCCTGCGTGCTCAATGCCGTCAGCCTGTTCACGGTGCAGAAGCGCTTCGCCAAGACCATGATCGACCTGGGTGTGGTGCAGGCGGACGTGGTGCACAAGCTCCACCCCAAAAAGGAGATCGCCGGGGTCATCATCTCCCTGGTGGTGGTGGCGGCCTTTGGCTACGGCGTGTGGCGGCAGGCCCCCATCAGCTATCTGTCCGGCGGCCTGCCCCTGGTGGTGGGCTTCCTGAAATACCGCCAGATCGTCCAGTTCAACAGCCTGACGGTGAAGCGGTTCCAGAACACCTATCAGGGCCAGATGGACGTGAAGAAGTACAACGACTATGTGAACAAGACCTTCTGAGTGCCAAAAGAGGACGGGGCAGCGCCCCGTCCTCTTTTCCTCGAAAAACCCCCGGTTTGTTCACAAAATCCTGTTGATTTTCGCGGGACGGCGTGGTATCATATCCCAAAATTCCGGGGATTCGGACCCGGCTGACGCAGGAGGACGGCATATGAAAGAAGTAAAGCCCCCGAAAAAACCGTTGATCTATTATTACGGCGTCGCCTTAGTGGTGCTGCTGCTGATCAACTTTCTGCTGGTGCCCCTGGTGGCCCGGCACGCGGTGCAGGAGGTGGACTACGGCACCTTCATGACCATGACCGAAAACAAGGAGATCGGCCAGGTGGAGGTGGAGGACAACCAGATCATCTTCACCAACAAGGACGGCAGCAAGGTCTATAAAACCGGGCCCATGAACGACCCGGACCTGACCCAGCGGCTGTATGACGCCGGAGCGGAGTTCACCCGGGACATCGTGGAGGAGACATCGCCCCTGCTGAGCTTTGTGCTGACGTGGATCCTGCCCATCATCATCTTCATCGCCATCGGCCAGCTGGTGACCAAGAAGCTGACGGACCGGGCCGGAGGCCCCGGCTCCATGATGTTCGGCGCGGGAAAATCCAACGCCAAGATCTATGTGCAGTCCACCCAGGGCATCCACTTTGCCGACGTGGCCGGTGAGGACGAGGCCAAGGAGAACCTGCAGGAGATCGTGAACTATCTCCATGACCCCGGTAAGTATCAGGAGATCGGCGCATCCATGCCCAAGGGCATCCTGCTGGTGGGCCCTCCGGGCACCGGCAAGACCATGCTGGCCAAGGCCGTGGCAGGCGAGTCCCAGGTGCCCTTCTTCTCCATCTCCGGCTCGGAGTTTGTGGAGATGTTCGTGGGCATGGGCGCGTCCAAGGTCCGGGACCTGTTCAGCCAGGCCAAGGAGAAGGCCCCCTGCATCGTGTTCATCGACGAGATCGACGCCATCGGCCAGAAGCGCAGCGGCGGCCAGTACGGCGGAAACGATGAGCGGGAGCAGACCCTGAACCAGCTGCTGACGGAGATGGACGGCTTCGACGATAACTCCGGCGTGATCATCCTGGCGGCCACCAACCGCCCGGAGTCCCTGGACCCGGCTCTGACCCGTCCCGGCCGGTTTGACCGCCGGGTGCCGGTGGAGCTGCCGGACCTGAAGGGCCGGGAGGAGATTCTGAAGGTCCACGCCCGGAAGATCAAGCTGGCGGAGAACGTGGACTTTTCCACCGTGGCCCGGATGGCCTCCGGCGCATCCGGCGCGGAGCTGGCCAACATCGTCAACGAGGCCGCCCTGCGAGCGGTGCGGGACGGCCGGAAGCTGGTGACCCAGGCGGACCTGGAGGAGAGCATCGAGACCGTCATCGCCGGATATCAGAAGAAGAACGCCATCCTCACCGACAAAGAGAAGTGGATCGTATCCTATCACGAGATCGGCCACGCCCTGCTGGCGGCCCGCCAGACCCATTCCGCCCCGGTGCAGAAGATCACCATCATTCCCCGGACCTCCGGCGCCCTGGGCTATACCATGCAGGTGGAGGAGGGCAACCACTATCTGATGAGCCGGGAGGAGATCGAAAACAAGATCGCCACCTTCACCGGCGGCCGGGCCGCCGAGGAAGTGGTGTTCGGCTCCGTCACCACCGGCGCTTCCAACGACATTGAGCAGGCCACCAAGCTGGCCCGGGCCATGCTGACCCGGTACGGCATGAGCGACGAGTTCGGCATGGTGGCCCTGGAGACCGTCACCAACCAGTATCTAGGCGGCGACGCCTCCCTGGCTTGCTCGCCGGAGACCCAGACCAAGATCGACCGGCTGGTGGTGGAGCTGGTGGAGCGGCAGCACCAGAAGGCATTGCAGATCCTGCGGGACGACCGGCAGAAGCTGGATGAGCTGGCCAGGTTCCTGCACGAAAAGGAGACCATCACCGGCGAGGAGTTCATGAGCATCCTCAACGCGTGAACCTGAAAAAGAGAACGCCCTGCCGGGGGCGTTCTTTTTTTGCCCCCGGGCGCATACGGTGAAGAAAAACGGGGAGGGGTTTGCCATGAAAAAGCTGCTGGGGGCACTGCCGGTGCTGGTGCTGCTGCTGACGCTGTGTCCGGCCTGGGGGGTGGAGCTGCCGGTGCAGGCGGAGGCGGCGCTGCTGATGGAGAAGGAGACGGGACAGGTGCTCTACGCCAAAAACGAGCACCAGGCCCTGGAACCGGCCAGCGTCACCAAGGTCATGACCCTGCTGCTGGTGATGGAGGCCATCGACCGGGGGACCCTGGCCTATGACGACGTGGTCACCGTCAGCGACTATGCCGCCTCCATGGGCGGCAGCCAGATTTTTCTGTCCCCCGGGGAGCAGATCACCGTGGAGGACCTGCTGAAGGGGGTGTGCGTGTCCAGCGGCAACGACGCCGCCGTGGCCCTGGCGGAAAAAATGGCGGGGGTCACGGAGCTGTTTGTGGAGCAGATGAACAACCGGGCCCGGGAGCTGGGAATGCAGGACACCCATTTCGTCAACTGCACGGGCCTTCCGGCGGAGGGCCACGTCACCAGCGCCTGGGACATCGCGGTGATGTCCCGGGAGCTGATCCGCCGTCACCCGGACATCCGGCGCTTTACCACCATCTGGATGGACACCCTTCGGGACGGACAGTTCCAGCTGTCCAACACCAACAAGCTCATCCGCTTTTATGAGGGGGCCACGGGGCTGAAAACCGGGTCCACGGACTCCGCCAGATACTGCATTTCCGCCACGGCGGAGCGGGAGGGCATGGAGCTGATCGCCGTGGTGCTGAAATCCCCCACCGGCCAGCAGCGGTTCGAGGACGCCAAGACCCTGCTCAACTATGGGTTCTCCACCTATGGCCTGGTCCATGCCGCCCCGGAGGAGCCGCTGCCGCCGGTGCCGGTGACCTTGGGGACCCGGGATGCGGTGCAGTCTATGGTGGACCCGGCGGAGGGCCTGCTGCTGGCGGAAAAGGCCCGGCTCCAGGGACTGGAGCAGACGGTGACTCTGCCGGAGTCGGCGGCGGCTCCGGTGCGTCAGGGGGACGTTCTGGGGACCCTGACCGTCACCCAGAACGGCGAAACACTGCTGGAGGTCCCCATCCGGGCGGCGGAAGCCGTGGAAAAGCTCACCTTCGGGGAGATGTTCCTGCGCCTGGCCCGGACCATGTGCTTCTGCGGGTGATCCTTGGCGGAAGCTGAACAGGAATGCTATTGCGGCACAGGGGAAACGGCGATATAATAAAATCAGAGAGTGTATCATATTTTCTGCTCAAAATAAACTTAGGAGGGTAATAATGAAAAAATCTATTTCTGCTATGTTAATAATCGTGGCGATATTTTCTTTAATCACCACGGGATGTTCTGTTAGCAAGAACGAAATAACTGAAATTAAAACGGATTTCGGAATACTATTTCTTGCAGAGAGTCTTGAACTTGCGGACGGAGAGCATATATACACAAAAACGGAAATAGATGCTGATGATATATGTGATTCAGTCCATGTTGAAGTTATCATAAAGGATAATCAGGGCGTAGAACGTAGTGCTGGCACAGCGGTTTTTAAATTTTTTGTAAACAATAGGATAGGAAGCATAGATGGACAGTATGAACTCCTGTTTAACTGGGAGTCAACATTGCTTCTTACAAGAGTTAAAATTGACAATTATGTCTTGCGTAAGAATACAGTTACAGGAGCAATCATTCTAAAGGGATCACAGCCAGTTGAAACAAGGGGGACGGCATATGGGACAGCTCAAATCTGCCAATTTCGTAGCGACTCTGGGATCAAAAAAATGTATATAAGAGCTGATTATATTACGGCCTATCCAATGAATAGTGACTACACACCGGGTTACTCAAATATGTTTACACAGAGAATAGTGGTGAATTGATATATGCAAAATATTCTTCGATATCTGACCCCGGAGATCCTGGCCTGGGAGAGCGGCAATATCCAGGAGGTCCGGCCCCTGGGCAGCGTTCTGTGCCTGCCGGACGGGCGGGAGTGGTACGCCTTCGGCTTTACCCGGGATGCGTATTACGGCAGTCTCAGCCTGCTGATGGCGTCCTCCCGGAGGGAGTGCGGAGAATGGGCGCGGGCCAACAGTCCGGCGGCTATCCGCTTCGGCGCGCAGCGGTATCTTATTGATACGACCGCCTATAGGATGTTCAGCGGCAACGACGATCAGCTGTTCCGGCTGCCGCTGCTGCTGCGGGACCGTCCGCCCATGCCGGACTGGCTGAGAAGCACGCCGCTGCCCCGGCTCCTGATGGTGGACGCCCGGGTGGACCGGGCCCCGGAGCACATCCCCGGCGGTCCGGCGGAGCTGCTGCTGCGGGATGGGCGCGGCTGGGACCTGACCGCGCCCCGGGCAGAACTGCGAACCATGTGATCGGATAGGATTTTCACCGTTTCGACGGGAATCCCCTTGTATTTTCCGGGAAAACGCGGTAAGATACGGTGTGATGAAAAATCCGATTTACACAGGAGGTAATCCCTATGATCCAGGTGGACCTGACCCATATGCGGCGATTTATCGCCCTGCCCTATGAGGCGGCGCTGGCGCCCCGCCTGCGCATCGCCCACAACCACTTGCAGAAGAACGATGGGGCCGGAGGCGACTTCACCGGCTGGGTGCGCCTGCCCCAGGAGTATGACCGGCAGGAGTTCGACCGCATCCAGGCGGCGGCCCGGCGCATTCAGAGCGATTCCCGGGCCCTGGTGGTCATCGGCATCGGCGGCTCCTATCTGGGGGCAAGGGGCGTCATCGAGTGCCTGTGCTCCCCCAACTATAACCTTAGGCGCAAGGACACCCCCAACATCTATTTTGTGGGCAACGGCCTGTCCGACCGGCAGCTGCGGGAGACCATGGAGCTGCTGGAGGGGGAGGACTTCTCCGTGAACGTCATCTCCAAGTCCGGCACCACCACGGAGCCTGCCGTGGCCTTCCGGTTCTTCCGGGAGCTGCTGGAGAAGAAATACGGCCCCGACGGCGCGGCCCGGCGCATTTACGCCACCACCGACCGGCAGAAGGGAGCCCTGAAGTCCCTGGCCGATCAGGCCGGGTATGAGACCTTCGTGGTGCCTGACGACATCGGCGGGCGCTACAGCGTCCTCACCGCCGTGGGCCTGCTGCCCATCGCTGTGGCGGGCATCGACATCCGGGCCCTGATGCAGGGAGCCGCCCGGATGCAGGAGGTCTGCACCGCCGGAGATATGGAGCAGAATCCCGCCTGGCAGTATGCCGGGGCCCGGTACCAGCTCTACCGCGCCGGGAAGAAGATCGAGATTCTGGCCTCCTATGAGCCGTCCTTCCGGTTCATGTCCGAGTGGTGGAAGCAGCTGTACGGCGAGTCCGAGGGCAAGGAAAACAAGGGCCTGTTCCCGGCCAGCGTGGAGTTCACGGCGGATCTGCACTCCATGGGCCAGTATATCCAGCAGGGGGAGCGCCATCTGCTGGAGACGGTGGTGCGCTTCGACCCGGAGGAGCAGGAGAGCACGGTGCCCTTTGACGCCGCCGACGGCGACGGGCTGAACTTCCTGGCGGGCAGGACCATGGACTTTATCCGCACCCAGGCCATGGACGGCACCCTGCTGGCCCACGAGGAGGGCGGCGTGCCCAACATCATCCTGCGCTGCGGGGCGCTGGACGCAGACACCCTGGGCCAGCTGATCTATTTCTTTGAATATGCCTGCGGCCTGTCGGGCTATCTGCTGGACGTGAACCCCTTCGACCAGCCGGGGGTGGAGGCGTATAAGAAGAACATGTTCGCCCTGCTGGGCAAGCCCGGCTATGAGGACATGGGCCAGGCCCTGCGGGAAAAGCTGGGCCGGTAAAAAACCGTATATTTTCCCATTGCCATTTCCGTCAAGTTATGGTATGGTATACATATATGCAAAAGGAGTGATCTCTTATGGTTAGATTGATTATGGGCGACAACGGCGCGGGCAAGACCAAGCAGCTCATCGAGCTGGTTCATGCCTCCGTGGCCGAGGAGGGCGGCTGTGTCGTCTGCATCGAGCCCGGCGCGGACATGACCTACGACATCAAGTCCTCTGTGCGCCTGGTCAACGCCGGTGAATACCACTTGGATTCTTTTGAGTGCCTGCGGGGCTTCATCAGCGGTCTGTATGCGGGCAATTACGATATTTCCCACGTCTATGTGGACAACCTCTGCAAGATCGTACATAGCGAGGACTTCGCCGCCGTGGAAAAGTTCCTGCACTGGCTGGACAAGTTCAGCGACGCCAACACTGTGAAGTTCACCGTGACCCTCACCGCCGACGCTTCCGTGGCCACCGAGGGCATGCGCAAGTATCTGTAACCGAATCAAGTAAAAAAATCCGCAGGGCTGTGCCTTGCGGATTTTTTTATGGAGCGCAGAGAATCAAAGGTTCTATGCAATAGCCCCGGGACGCGATAGCGTCCCGGGGCTATTGCTATTGTCTGACTTTTTGGGGTCAGCTCAGGTGCTTTTTCTTGCCCAGCAGCAGGGCAGCGGCAGCCAGCAGGGATACGGAGGCCGCAGCCAGCCACAGAGCAGTGTGAGCCTCATCGCCGGTCTTGACGCCGGGATTCTCGGGCTCAGCGGGCTTGTAGTTGGGGTCGGTCTCGCCGCAGTTGGTGCACTTGCCGTCCTTGTAGTCGTGGCCGGTAGCGGGGATGACTTCGCCCTTCTTCACGATCTCCTGGCACACGGTGCAGACCTCGTCGCCGGTATAGCCATCTTCCGTGCAGGTGGCGGGCTTAGCGCCTACCAGCTGGGTCTTGTGGCCCAGAGCGGGGATGACCTCGCCCTTCTTGACGGTCTCGCCGCAGACGGTGCAGACCTCGTCGCCGGTGTAGCCATCTTCCGTGCAGGTGGCGGGCTTCGCACCCACCAGCTGGGTCTTGTGGCCCAGAGCGGGAATAACCTCGCCCTTCTTCACGACCTCCTGGCACACGGTGCAGACCTCGTCGCCGGTGTAGCCATCTTCCGTGCAGGTGGCGGCCTTAGCGCCCACCAGCTGGGTCTTGTGGCCCAGAGCGGGAATAACCTCGCCCTTCTTCACGATCTCCTGGCACACGGTGCAGACCTCGTCGCCGGTGTAGCCGTCCTCCGTGCAGGTGGCGGGCTTCGCGCCTACCAGCTGGGTCTTGTGGCCCAGGGAGGGCAGGGTCTCGGTGCGGGTGTCGCTATAGTTCTTGCCGTCCAGGGTCACGGTGGCGGTATAGGTCCGGACGCCCTCGGTGGAGCATCCGGGCTGGGTGGTGACCTCGCTGGTGATGCTGGCGGGCAGGACCTTCACATGGCCGGCATCCCGGGCGCAGGCGAAGGAGGCCTCGGCGGCGCCGTAGCCGGTCCAGGTCCACACGGGCTCGCCCCAGGCGTGGCCCAGAGTGCCGATGGTCAGGGCCTCCAGGGTGGTCTCGTTCTTGCCTTCGGCGTCACTGAACAGCTTGCCGCAGACGGAGCACACCCAGTGGGCCTTGACGCCGGTCTCCTCGCAGGTGGCGGGGACCTCCGCCACGGCGGTGAGGGTATGACCATCGGCGCAGGGATCGGTGACGCCGTAGGTCATGGTCACGTTGTCGATGGCGAACATGGCATCGGTATCGTCATAGCCCTGGTTGGCCTTCTTATAGAAGTGGAAGGCGAACTGGGCATTGTCCGTGCAGAAGGCGGCGGGAACGGCAACGTTGGCCGTGCCCATGAACCAATAACCGCTTACCGGCTCCAGATCGGCTGCGGTCCAGATGGTGGTCCAGGTCTGGCCGCCGTCGGTGGTGGCCTCCACGGTCACGGAGCAGTAGTTGCCGATGACGGACTTGAACAGCAGGTAATCGAAGCTCAGCGTAGGCGTCTTGCCGGTGAGGTTCACCACCGGGGAGATGAGATACTCATCCTGCAGCTTATCGCTGCCGCCTGCCATAGGCAGCAGAGGCCTGCGGATGCCGCCCACGCTCCAGCCGCCGCCCCAGGGATCTTCATAGTAATCCATGTCGATGCGGGCCTGCTTGGTGGAATTGAGCTTGGTATTGGTGCCCTTGTACCAGGTATAGGGGTTGTCGGTACGGGTGCCCTTCACGGTCCAGCCGTGGCCGGGGAAGGTCTCGGACTCGAAGTCGTTGTCGAACTGCACGTCGGAGGCCGTCTTGGTGAACAGGGCGGCGATGGTGTGGTTGGCGGTGACATTCTCAAAGGTGTAGCTGTCCACCGCGCCCACGCTCTGGCCGTCCACCAGCACATCGGCGATGGCATAGCCCTCCTGGGCGGCGATGGCGAAGGTCTGGGACGCGCCCTCCCTCACGGACACCTCACCGGCGGGGGTGATGGTTCCGCCCTCACCGGCAGCGGCGGTGACGGACACATAGTTGTCCCGCTCCTCGGCGTACAGCTGGACGTTGTCCATAGACAGGGTGGAGCCGCCCTTACCGGTGTAGACAAAGGCGAAGCGCAGGTCCTTGCTGTTTTGCAGGCTCTCGGGGATGGTCACCTTGGCCTGGGTCTTGGTCCAGGCGGTGAACAGGCCGGAATCCCGCTGCAGGTTCCAGATCTCCTGCCAGTTCTCGCCGCCGTCGCCGGAGGCCATGACCTGCAGGTTGCAGTGCTTATACTCCACGGTGTACCAATAGGTGGTGTAGAAATCGAAGACCATGTGGACCTCGGTATCCACGCCGCTGATATCGGTGGTGCGGGAGATCAGCCACTCGTCCTGCTGGTTGTCGTCGTCATGATCCACGGCGGCCATGTAGTCCTCGTCGCGGTACCAGGTGTTCAGAGAGCCGCCCTTGCTCTGGACGCTCCAGTCGTCGGGGAGCCACTTCTCGTTGAAGTTCTCAGTCCAGAGGATGTTGGTGGGGGTGATGGTGCCGTGATCGTCGGGGTTACCCTTGGCGGTGACGGTGTACATCTTGGAGTTGCCGGCGTAGTCGTGGACGATCATGCCGAAGGTCTCGCCGAAGCCGGTGATGTCATACTCCTTGATGTGGCTGGTGACGCCGGGCTTGTCCTCGCCGAAGCCCTGCATACCATAGAGCATCTCGCTGTTCTTGATGTTGTAGAACACCACGGCCGCCACATACTGGTTGTCGGACACGTCCAGGCTCAGATAGTACCGGCCCTCGGACTCGGTGACCTTCAGGTTGTCGGCATGAGGCTCCTCGGTGTCGATGGTGATGGGGAAGGACCAGGAGTGCTTCTGGTTGGTCCCCACGCCGTCGCCATAGGGCAGGGTGGCCTCGATGGTCACGGTGGCCTTGGTGTTGTTGGGCAGCTTGGCGTTGTGGGCGTCGGTGCCGTACCAGGGCTCGATGCCGTCATATTCGGCGTCCACACCGGCGGGCACGATGCGGTAATAGTCGTAGCTGTAGATGGACTTGCCCACATACTCGCAGTCCTTGCTGTAGTACACCTGGCCGTTGGCGCCGGTGATGGTGTATTTCAGGCTCTTGGTATTGCGCAGCAGGCCGGTGTAGATACCGGTGAGGCTGTCCATGAAGTCATCGTTGTTGGGGGAAATGGCGTTGCGGTCCGCCAGATACGGCACGCTGGTGTAGTTGTTGTCGCCCAGGTAGGTGTCCACCGTGTTCTCGCTGGAGGAGGAGAAGGCGGTGTTCATGTACGCCTGGGCCTGGCTGGCAGAGCCGTCCAGCGTCTCCCAGTAATCGGTGGAGTCCATGATGGGGGCCTTGGTCCAGTCTCCGTAGAAGGCCAGGAACGGCAGGCCCAGGTCAATGGGGTCGGTCAGGGCGCTGCCGTCGGTAGCCACCTGGGTCAGGGTCACGAAGCCCTCCACATAGCTGCCGTTGGGGAACTGGGCCAGCATCTTCCGGCCCTCGTCGGTAACGGTGACGGTGACGGTGACATCGGCGGTCTTGCCGGGAGCCACGGCCACCCGATTATTCTCGCAGTTGGTGGTGAAGGTGTGGGGGAGCAGCCGGGAGCTTCCGCTGATGGTGGAGAACTCCTGCCCGCTGCCGTTGACATAGGCTTCGGTGGTGTCGGTCAGCACCAGGGGGGTCACGTCGTAATACAGGGTGTCGCTGCCGGTGTTGTGGACGGTGAAGTTCATGGTGTACACGCCCTTCATGGCGGGATCGTCCTTCAGCTCCAGCTTGGGACGCTCCATGCCCTCCACGGACAGATAACCCCGGGTATTCACGGCGTCGTTGATGCTCATCAGGCCAGCGCCCTGCTTCCGGGGGGAATAGGGCACGCCGTTGTCGTCATAGATCACATGGGCGGTGCTCATGAGCAGGGTGTCGGTCATGTGCTTGCGCTGGGCGCCGGTCATGCTGTTGTCCCGGGCCTTTAGGGCCTGCTGGACGATGGCCATGCCGCCGGCCGCGTGGGGGGAGGCCATGGACGTGCCGTCCATGCTTTCATAACCGCCGGGCACGGCGGCATAGATGCCCGCGCCGGGGGCGGTGATCTCCGGCTTCAGGGTCAGCTCGGGGGTAGCGCCCCAGCTGGAGAAGTCGGCCATGCCATAGGTGGGGGATTCCACCAGGGCGTCGGCGGAGGCCACGGACAGAGTCTTGGTCTCCTGCTGCTTCATGTATTCACCGGCGGCCTGGGAGATGAAGGCGCAGGGGATCTTCCAGTCGGTGATGGACATGTACAGCATGCCGGGGACGTTGTTGTACACCAGCATGCCAATGGCGCCGGCGTTGGCGGCGTTGCGCTCCTTCTGCTCATAGTACATGCCGCCGCCCCGCTGCACCAGGGCGATCTTGCCGGTCAGGTCCAGGCCCGCATAGTCCTCCTCCGCGCCGTAGTTGGGAACCACCACATACTCGATGGAGCCCCGGGCGGACAGGCTGCGGAAGGGCTTGGCGTTCTCGTCCTCGCTGATGGTGGCGCTGTCCTGATAGGCCAGGTTCTTGCCGCCCACGGTGACATAGGGGCCCTTGACCATGCCGTTGGACACGGCGGCCACGGACAGGGACTCGCCATAGGTGGAGGGCTCGCTGACCAGGCCGTAATCGGGGTTGGAGGCCAGGGCCTTGCCGCCGAAGGCGTCGCCATAGGCGGCGTTATAGGCGTTGCCCGCGGCCACAGCCAGGGACACGCCGCTCTCGCCGGTGCGCTCGAACACGTCCAGCAGGCTCTTGGTGAAGGCGTCCTCGCTGTCATAGTCGATGTAGCCGCAGTCGGAGCCAAGGCTCAGGTTGGCCACGTCCACGCCCAGCAGGATGCAGTCCTCCAGAGCGGCCAGAATGTCCGCATAGGACGCGCCGCCGGTGGACTTGAACACGTTCATGTTGATGATCTGGGCCTGGGAAGCCACGCCCATGGCGGCCTCGTTGACGCCGGTGTTGCCGGCGGCGGTGGAGGCAACGTGGGTGCCGTGGCTGCCCTTATCGCCGGGCATGCCGTCCTTGTCCCTGTCGCCGTAGTCAAACTGGAAGGGGATCTTGGCGCTGTAATACAGGTCGGACACGCTGATGCCGGAGATGATCTGCTCCACCTGGAAGTCGTACTGCTCCAGCATGGACTGGAGCTTCTCCCGGGTCAGGGAGGGGCTCTTGGGGGCGGCCTTGAAGATCTCGTGGCTCATGTCCACGCCGGTATCCAGAATGACGTATCGGCATAAAATGCCAAAATATTTTCCAAATTTTCCGGCATTCTCCGGTCAAAAAAACGGCCCCGGGCCAGACACCCGGGGATGGAGCTTTCCGGCGCGCTGCAAGGCTATGCATTTGCGGACCGTCCGCGGCTCCGTCCGACGGATCGCGCGGGAAATGCCCGCAATTTCGAAAAATCCCTTGCGCAGCATAAAAATACGGCGCCTGCGAAAAATCCCGCCGGGAGTCCGAAAAAATCGGGCTCCCGGCGGGGTTTTATGTTGACAAAGGGGCCACGCCTGTGGTACAATAAGACGCTATATTGAGAAAATGGGGCCTGATGCCCCATTTCAAATCTGCTGTTATGATACCAGCTTTCCCCCGAAATTACAAGTGGGCCCGGGCGAAAACAAACAACCGAGCCGAGCGTGTCACAATCCCGGGAGAGCGGTTCCCAAGGAAAAGCACGGAGAAAATGCGAAAAGAAAGGCGTGAGTATTGAAGATGGCCAAGGACAAGTATTATGGCAAGACCCTGCGCAAGAACTTTGCCAGACACGAAGAGGTCATGGCGATGCCCAACCTGCTGGAGATCCAGAAGAAATCCTATCAGTGGTTCCTGGACACCGGCCTGCGGGAGGTTTTTGCCGACGTGGCCTCCATCGGCGACTATGCCGGCAACCTGGAGCTGAGCTTCATCGACTACAGCATGGACGAGAAGCCCAAGTACGACGTGGAGGAGTGCAAGGCCCGGGACGCCACCTATGCCGCCCCCATGAAGGTCAGCGTGCGCCTGCACAATAAGGAGACCGGCGAAATCAAGGAGCAGGAGATCTTCATGGGCGATTTCCCCCTGATGACCCACTCCGGCACCTTCGTCATCAACGGCGCCGAGCGCGTGGTGGTCAGCCAGATCGTCCGCTCCCCCGGCATCTACTACGGCAAGGAGATCGACCTGAAAACCGACCTGCCCCTGCTGACGTCCACCGTGATCCCCTACCGGGGCGCGTGGCTGGAGTATGAGACCGACAGCAGCGAGGTGTTCTGGGTCCGCATCGACAAGAACCGCAAGCTCCCCATCACCTGCCTGATCCGGGCCCTGGGCCTGAAGACCGACGGCGAGATTCTGGACCGCTTCGGCGACGATCCCCGCATCGTGACCACCATGGAAAAGGACACCTGCAAGTCCTATGAGGAGGCCATGCTGGAGATCTATCGCAAGCAGCGCCCCGGCGAGCCCCCCACGCTGGACTCCGCCGAGAACCTGATGCAGGGCCTGTTCTTCGACCCCCGGCGGTATGACCTGAGCACCGTGGGCCGGTATAAGTTCAACAAGAAGCTGACCCTGTGGGCCCAGGCCAAGGGTCAGAAGCTGGCCGAGCCCGTGGCCGACCCCGCCACCGGCGAGCTGCTGCTGGAGGAGGGCCACGTCCTCTCCGGCGACGACTGCCGCACCCTGGACGCCATCGGCGTGGGTATGGTGAAGGTCCGGCTGGAAAACGGCGAGGTCATCCGCATTTTCACCAACCGCATGTGCGACATGAGCCGCTATGTGGACTTTGACCCCAAGACGGCGTGCGGCATCAAGGAGCGGGTGCGCTTCGACGTGCTGCAGGAGCTGATGGGCCAGTATCAGGGCGAGGAGCTTATCGAGCAGTGCCGCCTGCAGGCGGACCGCCTGGTGCCCAAGCACATCATCATCGACGATATCCTCACCTCCATCAACTATATGAACGTCCTGGCCCACGGCCTGGTGCAGAAGGACGATATCGACCATCTGGGCAACCGCCGCCTGCGCTGCGTGGGCGAGCTGCTGCAAAACCAGTTCCGCATCGGCTTTAGCCGCATGGAGCGGGTCATCCGGGAGCGGATGACCATCCAGGACCTGGACATCGTCACCCCCCAGAGCCTCATCAACATCCGGCCCGTCACCGCCGCCATCAAGGAGTTCTTCGGCTCCAGCCCCCTGAGCCAGTTCATGGACCAGACCAACCCCCTGGCCGAGCTGACCCACAAGCGGCGTCTGTCCGCCCTGGGCCCCGGCGGTCTGAGCCGGGAGCGGGCCAACATGGAGGTCCGCGACGTGCACTACAGCCACTATGGCCGTATGTGCCCCATCGAGACCCCCGAAGGCCCCAACATCGGCCTGATCTCCTATCTGGCCACCTATGCCCGGGTCAATGAGTACGGCTTCATCGAGGCCCCCTTCCGCCGGGTGGACCGGCCCTCCGGCCATGTCACCGACGAGATCACCTATATGACCGCCGACGTGGAGGATCAGTACGTTGTGTGTCAGGCGGCGGAGCCGGTGGACGAGAACGGCTGCCTCATCGGCCCCCGTATCACCTGCCGCCACCAGGACGAGACCATCCAGGTGGAGCCGGAATACGTGGACTATATGGACATCTCCCCCCGTATGATGGTGTCCATCGCCACGGCCATGATCCCCTTCCTGCCCAACGACGACGCCAACCGCGCCCTGATGGGCGCCAACATGCAGCGGCAGGCCGTGCCCCTGCTGCGGCCGGAGGCCCCCATCGTGGGCACCGGTATGGAGCACAAGATCTGCCTGGATTCCGAGGTGGTGGTGCTGGCCGAGGGCGACGGCGTGGTCACCAAGGTGGACGCCACCAACGTGTCCGTCCGCTATGACAGCGGCGAGACCAAGGACTATAAGCTCATCAAGTTCCTGCGCTCCAACCACGGCACCTGCATCAACCAGAAGCCCATCGTTTCCGTGGGCGAGCGGGTCCACGGCGGCGACGATCCCACGGTGCTGGCCGACGGTCCTGCCACCGATCAGGGCGAGATCGCCCTGGGCCGCAATATCCTGGTGGGATTCATGACCTGGGAGGGCTATAACTACGAGGACGCCGTGCTGCTCAACGAGCGGCTGGTGAAGGAGGACGTTTACACCTCCATCCATATCGAGGAATACGAAATCGACGCCCGGGATACCAAGCTGGGGCCCGAGGAGATCACCCGGGATATCCCCAACGTGGGCGAGGACGCCCTGAAGGACCTGGACGAGCGGGGTATCATCCGCGTGGGCGCCGAGGTCCACGCAGGCGACATCCTGGTGGGCAAGGTCACCCCCAAGGGCGAGACCGATCTGACTGCTGAGGAGCGTCTGCTGCGGGCTATCTTCGGCGAGAAGGCCCGGGAGGTCCGGGATACCTCCCTGAAGGTGCCCCACGGCGAAAGCGGCATCATCGTGGACGCCAAGGTGTTCACCCGGGAGGCCGGCGACGAGCTGGGGCCGGGTGTGAACCAGGTGGTCCGTGTGTATATCGCCCAGCGGCGCAAGATCCAGCCCGGCGACAAGATGGCCGGCCGCCACGGCAACAAGGGCGTGGTGTCCCGGGTCCTGCCCCAGGAGGATATGCCCTTCCTGCCCGACGGCACCCCCCTGGACATCGT
>ERZ773260.1186-NODE-1186-length-35257-cov-4.343844_pt1 | contig 35257 bp, 28 predicted proteins | sample MGYA00511387_ERZ773260 | MGnify/ENA primary metagenome ERZ773260 (study PRJEB29015, sample SAMEA2737745) | human gut metagenome | biome: human gut; feature: human-associated habitat; material: faeces | place: China | collected 2012 ...
TGGTATCTTCCGGGTCACGGTTTCCGGCAGCATAAGCAGACTGTTCTTCCTCTGTCGGAAGAAGCTGTTCTTTGACATCCGGGTGTCCCTCCAGCCACAGACGACCAAGGCTGTTCTCTACCATGTAGCGAACAATCCAGTCCGGTGTGAAAAGCTGGGTTGCTGCAGGGATGTTTTCTTTCGTAATTTTCACATTCTTTTTCAGTGCCGCAAAAACATCATCTTTTTTCTCACTGTTATAATACTGATACAGCCAGCCGATGATCTGGACGGCATCCTTCCAGTCCTCCTCCGGTATCAGCTCAATCATTTGCTGAATCACACTGCCTTCACGAAGCAGATTGTCCGGCAGAAGAAGCTCGGTGTAATCCGCAATCTTCTGAAACATTCCCGGCAGAATTTTATTCAGAGCGTTACACTGCACAATCAACAGATATTTATACAGTTCTTCGCTCTTTTCTGCATCTTTCAGTTCATAGACCTTTTCCATATCGAGTCCATCCAAATCCAGATGAATGGCTTCGGTTATAATCTGCGGCTTAAAGTTGTTTTCCTCGTCCGTAAATACACGCACATGAGAAGGAAGATAGCCGTTGACTTCCATGAATCGCAGAGCAGAGAAGCGATTGAACCAAGTATAGGCAACCTCTTCCATGACCTGCTTATATCCTTTATCGTTAATCTCGGCAATCAGAGCCTGACGCTGTTTCTTTTCATTGGCAGCGAGGACTTTTCCGCCAACACTGTCCGCATTGGCATCCTCAATGTTGTCCTCTGTGATACCGTATTCCACACCTTTTAGTGAAACACGGGCGATCAGCTCTGTTCTTGCCCAGACAGCAAATTTTTTAATCGCATTCTTATCCATAATTTTCTCCATCTTCTATTCGAACAGACAATTTCTTAATACCTTTATCAATATTCTCCATTGATTTTCTCAAATTATCAACACTATTCTTAAACTCATCCACTTCTGAAATATAGTTTAAAAATCCACTGTACTCTGAAAAATCGATTGCAATTTTTTCAATATAAGATTTGTTTTTCCCATACTTACAATATTCGTAACCAATCCTTACTGTTTTTTCTTCAAAATCGTTTATGATATTAAAAACATTTGTATCAAATGAAATAACCCATTTCTGATTTGGAAAAATCACAATACTCGTCGATTCTTTCTTTTTTAATCGTTTCTGCGTTTTCGTTTGCAACTGTTTGGTAAAAGTTTCATTAAACGTCAAACTTTTAACTTCCAATGGAACAGTGCCAACATTTCTCAAAACAATGCACGCCAACGTTGAGCGAACAAGTTCAAACGATATTTGCATATAAGGGCGATTTTTCTCACTTCGTTCCTTGAGCAAAAAGAAAATTGTAACCCATGAAGCAATTAGTGCCAATATTGAAATTACACTATCCCAAGGAAAAGCTGAATTTTGCTGTTCAACTGCAATAACCAGTCTTTCAAGTAATTCTTCCATAGGTACACTCCTTAATTCAGCTTAATTTCGTCGCAATTCTTCAGCAACTGTTTCAGCTGAGAACGAATCTTCTCTACATAATCATCAATATCCGCATCCGTCTGTAAGGTCTTTGCCTGGAATACAACCTGACGGTTATAGGCTCGGACAACCTTTTTCTTTGCAGTTGCTTGCTCTTTTCCTTGCTGTGTCGGCTGTACCTGTGGCTTCGGTGCAGGCGGTTCCAAAACAGATTCAATATTGCTGACTGTATCATCCTTGTACTGACACATTGGCAGAAACATGGCATCCAGAAGGGCAAGGCTCTTTAATTCTGCGATTTTCTCCTTGCATTGGCTGAAATACCGATCTGATTTCTCAATCAGATGGGATACCTTGGAATCGCCGTTTGCGGCAGTGTGGGTTGCTTCCATACACTGACGAACCGTTTCCAGAATCTCAACACGTTTTTCTTCCAACATCTTGTCATGAGCTGTACGAACCGTATCCATCAGCGGATTCAGTTCACGAATCCGGTTATAGTTGAACTTACTTCCGGTCTGAACCATGATAATCAAACGAATGGTATTCAGTGCCTTGTGTGCTTCCTCATTTTCTGCGATACAGTCAAGATCATCATGCAGAGATTTTTCAAACTGCACTGCCTGGTCGAATACTGTTACCTGGGTTTTGAAGAAGTTTTCAATGCCGTTGCTCATGGCTTCTTTATTGTCGAAAAGAGCATCCTCTTTTTTCAGCACACGCTCAATCAGAGCAATATTGTCTTTCTTCTGAGAAAGTACATCATCCATCAGATGAATGGCTTCCTGAACTAATGCACGGTCTGGGTATTTATGTCCGTCATAACGGGCATCCAGAGAAGTATAGTAATCACGCTGTTCACCAAATTTCTCAGTCACAAAGCGAATCAGCCCATCTTCATCGTCCGGTACATCCATGATGTCGAAATACTCTCGGAGCATCGCTTTTACATCACGCATCATCGTAGCAGAAATGGTTTTACGCTTGCTGATGGAAGTCTTGCCGATCTCACTCTTTTTTCGGAGCATATCTGGCAATTTCGGGTCATCTGGCTGAATGGTATTGCCTGCATACTTGATGGTTACTTTCTGGGAATAAATCAGCTGTGCCGCAACCGCAGCAATATCAATTTCTTTCCATCCATACGGAATTGCACTATATTTGCTTTGCACGTCTGCCATAGATGTCGGCAGTTTTTTCGCATCCTGCATTTCCAGATATTCTTCCATAGCGGAAGCAGCATCACGGTTTGGCTCCATGCCCGGAAGTGCCGTTACCGCACCTGTCAGAATCGCAATAATATCTGCATCACTGCCTGCATTATCTGTAATCAGGTCAAGCTTGCTATATACATGAGCAACCAGATATTCAAGAGACTGGTCAATCTTACTCTTGGCATTTCCGGCTTTGGTTTCCAGATGTTCACCGTCTACATAGAACTGTGCCCCCTCGATAGCATTTTGCAATTCGCTCATGGCACTCAGCTCATATTTTCCGGCTTCGTCTTGCTGGTCACTGATGATTTTCTGCACAGTTTTTGGAAGCTGGCTAACATTTCTCTGCTTTACGTACTTACGAATCTTCATAGCAGATTCCAGAGATTCATAGTAAGGCGTATCAGCCAGAACTACGATTGCTTCGTTACCTTTGGATTCTGCCATCAGACGATAATCTGTTTTTTCAATAGCATCAGTAGCAACGGTCAGGAAGCGTAAACGCATACCTCCTGTTGCCACACCAACAGTAATTCCATCTACCATCTGATCAAACGCAAAGTCATATTTTCCATAACGGAACTTCTTAGTTGTGAAAATATCACCGTAAATCATCTGAGCAATACGCTCTACGATAGAAGCGGTATCCACATTTGTATCTCTTATTTCACGCTGAATGTCCTGTTCTTCGTCAGTCAGGAAGTTATAAGTGTCACCAGTTCTGCCGATATAGTTCTGGCTCATCAGACGATCAAGGCATCCTCGGACAGCTTCACGCATGATAATCTTATCCACACGAATATCGTCTGCCATAAGGATTACGATATTGTCCAAATTGGAAGGAATATCATCAATATATCGAATCAAGTACAAAAGTTTCAGTACATCTACATCCTGCTGCTCGATGCCATCACCATTGTCGGCAGCTTTCTGGCAACGCTCGATTACTCGGCGGATCGAACCATCCAGGAAAGTATGTACGGTATCATAAAAACGGAAGAACGGAACAAGTGCGTATTCATCCTTCTCCTGAATTTTTTGTGCAGCTTCCTGGAAACCGGACAGCATGGAACGCTCACCACCAGACAGGTGCTTACCGGAATTTCCATGTTTCCGGATTTCAGCAAATACCTTCTGCATGATGATAAACTGATACGGCACGAACGGGAAGTTCTCGGTAAATTCCCTTGGGCCGGAATAACCTTTAATATCCAGAATGGAACCGCTAAAGCTGAACAGGTTACGAAGAACAGAATCATTCTGCTCATAAACATCTTCCAGATTTTTAGCTGCTTCTGGTTTCTTTTTCAGAATACGTTTCTGGATGACTTCATCCACAGAGGAAGATGATAAACTCAGTCTTGTTTTAAAACGAGCCTGAATACGGGAGAACTCATCGGCACGAACTTTGATAATTTCATCAATGGCTTCCTGTCCGGTGCAGATCACCCAAATCTTTCCTTCACACTCACTTCCGATTTTTTCTGTCAAAGACTGGAGATTCAAAAGCATATCGGTGTCTGTGCCGACATATTGACCAACTTCGTCGATCATAAACAACAGACGGAAGTTCGCTGGTTTAGTATCCACATAGGCTTTCATATCTTCCACAAGCTGTGCGATAGAAATTTCTGTTGCGGTTTTATCATTGAACCATGCTTTGGCATCGTCCTCACTCATATCCAGAACTTCCATTAATGTCGGAATAATAAACTTTCCATTGAAAGCAAAGGCACGGCGTATTTCCAACCAGGACTTGCCTTTCTTCTCTTCAAAAACTCTGCGGAACTCCTCCGTTTTTCCCTGCTGGTCGATATAACGCTCCATCATGGCAACTTTCAGATTTTCTCCGTAAAATCCCAGATGATTATAGAACATCTTTGCAAAAACACGAAGTACAGCTGTCTTATCTTTATTGCTGAATCCCTCAATATCAATATTAAACAGAATTGTCTCTGTTGTTCCCTTTATAGCACGGTCAATCAGCATAAAGGTTGCCGGATCGTCCTCAAACTTTTTACGGAAACGTTCTACACTCCGAATACCTTTTACCTCTTTATTTTCCAGAAGGTAGGAAAGCATTTTCAGAAAGTGAGATTTACCACTTCCAAAGAAACCGGAAATCCAAACACCCATATCAGCGGTCGGCTGGTCGAAAGCATCACCGTAATAATTGAAGAACGTAATGAAATGTTTCTTCAATTCTCTGGTAATGACATATTCATTTAACTCCTGCTCGATTACATCATCAGCAGCCTGATCTACTTTAATTACACCATTGATTTTGCGGTTGATGTCATCCGCAAACATATCTCGAATCATCATGGCTTTATCCCCCTTAATCTATGACATTGAATGCCCGGTAATAATCATTTGGTGTCAGACGATTGAACAGTTTTACATGACGACCATCAAACTCACCCGGATACATCACCAAAATCGGAACATCTGAAAAATACGGTTGTAAGGCTTCCAATAACGTATGGATTCTCATAAACGGGAACACCTCGCCCACACCTGTCAGCATCAGCACATCACCCGGTTCGTGTGGCTCATACTGGATTTTATCAATGAACTCTCCATTGCCGATTGCGGAGTTAAGCTGCTCCAGAAGATAAGCACTTCCGTCAGCTTCTTCCATATCGGGAATCGCATCTGTGATGTCCATATCATCGCAGATAGAGAGAAATGTTTTATATAAATTACAAACGATCAAATGGCAGTCTAAGGACTGATCAGTTTCCAGCTGATTCACAAAATGACGGACAACCATTTCATTCTCCGGTTCATAACAGAAGATTCTGATATTCACCTCATTGCTGAGTCCTTTGCCTTCCAGGAACTCCGGTTCCTGAATCAATGCCCGAACTTTGTCCAGGCGTTCTTTTATGTCACTCATTGGCTACCTCCTAAGAAAAGCAATTAAACGCTGGCAGTATCGCCGTGTCGCCATTGCTTCTGATGGCATTCTCCAAAACAGGATGCAGCCATACTGGATTCAAATGATCTGCCTTGAGGTTGTCGAGATATTCTGTTTCAACAAGCACTCTAGCAATGATCTGTTTTAACTTTGTTATTGTAGTATCGCTCCAGGAAGCCACGGTATCATTCTGCTCCTGCAAGCGCATAAAAAATATATTCAAATCTATCTTACCAAAAGACGTATCTCTTAATCTGTACTTCTCACCAATGACTGTCAGCATAAATTCCCAAACCAGTCGACTCTGCTTCATCAATGCATACAGACAAATCTGTTTTGCTACATCCGTTGGCTGTGACGCAATCGCAGAAATCAGAGAATCATCTTCCAGTGCATGAAGCCGTTTGATGCAGGCTTTTGCCATGCGTGTGATAGATTTTTCCGTTGGGTACTGGAAGAGATTCTGCTCTACAATTTCTTTAATAATTGCATCATCGGAATTTCCTTCTACCATTAGCTTTGCGGTAGAACGCATTTCGTAGAAAAGGAACGGCTCTCTGGTCAAAGACGCAATATAAGGATAAGAATGATCCATGTCCCCGTACCTCCTTACTGCTCTTCTTTTTTATCCGGAACAAATTCCATGATATCTCCTACGTCACAATTCAAAGCAGAACATATCTTTGACAGAATCTCTGTACTTACATTTTCATCTTTTGATAATCGAGACATCGTTGTTGTACTAACTCCTGTCATTGCACGCAAATCTTTCTTCATCATTTCTTTATCAATCAACAATTTCCACAATTTCTTGTAACTAACTGCCATTTTTTCACCTCAATCTTATTTGCTTGAAATATCTGTTCACATGGTATTTATCATCATATCATAAAAATGCGTTTCAAACAATCTAATCTATCAAAAATCGTAATTCAATTCTGAAATATCGCATTTAAAATCACAAGGAGCACATCTTAATAAGACAAGCTGAAAGTATAAGTGCCACTATATATCCGATTCCACAGAAAAATTTTATCTCGTTTATTTTCTCTGATTGCAATCTTATCCTTTTTTTCAATTTTTGCACTTCGTTCTCAGCTGTCTTTCTTTTCTGTTCCGCCTGATACTTTAATGACTGTAATTGTTTTTCTGCTTCTTTTTGTTTTCTATATGCCTCATCAACAGCTTGCACAGATGATTTATTCACCTGTATCTGTAATTTAGAGTTCTGGTCCCGAACGTCTTTTATTTCTTCTTCGAGCAGCTCTTGCTCGCTCCTGCTCTTCAAACCGTTTCTGTTCCTCAAATCGTCGTTGTTCTTCTGAAGCGATTGATTCAGCTTCTGCGTTTCGGACAGTTCTGTTGTCAAACGATGAATTTCGTCGTTTAATTTCCGAATTTCGTCTTGCATTTCGTGATTCCCGAAGAATAGCTTCTGTTTTTCCATTTTCAGCTTGTGTGTCCTTTCCTGAAATTTCTGGATAAACTCGTTCATCTTCTGATTTCTCGCCTGTAACTCGTCTCTCTCTTCCGTCACTAGCTCCAGTGACGCCGCCTGATCCTTCGCAAGCTGCTTCCACTTGTCGGTAATATCCGGCAAGCTCTTCATCTGCTCCGTTTGTTCGTTCTGCTTCGGCTCGCACCCTTTCGTAATTTCTATCAAATTCATTTTCTAAGTCCTCCTTACTGATATCCAGATGAAATGTTTTTGACAGATTGCTGTCTCGCACTTTCTTTCCCTCCTGATTCTGAAATGTGATGTGCTTCCGTTTCTCTGTCCAGTTTACATTCCATCCGAACTGCTTCATTTTTTCTATAAACTTTTCTTTGCTGATACAATTTTCCAGTGCTTTTAACACTGCCATTGCACAGTCCACTACAAAGCTGTCCGTTACCTGCTGACGGAACAGATTATATTTGTCTTTGCTCCATGCAATAACTTCCCCTTTTTCAATCTGGCTTCCATCAAAGTGCTTTCCTTTCTCGGCAACTGTCAGTCCACGTTTCCGGCACATCTGATTGGTAAGCTGTTTCATACGTTCCAGATCCTTTTTGGTGTTATGCAGTTTTCTTCCATCTTCATAACTCACAGAATTTGTAACCAGATGACAGTGGATATGATCTTTATCCTTATGCACAGCCACTAAGGTCTGGAATCCACTGAACCAATTTTCTGCAAACTCCTTTCCAAATTCTAATGCCTGCTCTGGAGTAATCTGCTCGTCCTTATGCCAAGAAATAATGTTGTGAGCGTACATTCTCCCAGAATCTTTATCCCATACCTTCTTTTCCTCTAAAAATGTTCTGTACACCAGATCATAATTGATCTCGTCATGACAGTACGGGCCTGTTACACAGGTAAATAATTCGTTGGTCTTGTCCTGTCGCAAAACATATTCGATGCAGTTTCTCATTGCTCCATGTGTATTTGTCCGCTTATTAATCGTCTTATTAATAGCCATATCTTTTCACTCTCCTTCCAGTACTTAAGAATATTTCTATTGAGGAAATACAACGTACTGTCATTTGGAACTTCTCCATCTGTATGCAGCTTTCTTGCAATCTGATTAATATTTGTAGTAGCTCCACGAAGCTGACTGAGAATATCTGCAAACAGCTGGTTCAATCTTTTCAGTTCTTCCACTTCCTCTGTAGAAGCTATCTTCAAATCTGCGATTGCTTTTATTACAACTTCCTGCTGTGTTCTTCCGGATTCCTTAACCTTACTCTGAAGCAGATTGTATTCCTCTTTATTCATCCGTATGGTTACTGTATAATTTCGTTTTCTCATAGACTTCTTTCTCCTTTCTTTGCCTGATTTTTCATTCTTTATTAACCGACACAGCGTTCTGGTGCATATTGGCAGGAGATTTATAAGAGAGTGCAACGCTCTCTTATACAGGTGCAGGACAGAGTCCTAGTCAATCAGTAAATGTTCCGTAGGAATGTCCGGTGGACATTTCGCAGGAATACTTACGCCATTGACGTGCCGGGGTTCCAAGGGGCGGAGCCCTCTGGCAAGTTTAGGGACAGCCCAAAGGCTGGCTCCGGTGCATAGTGGCTTGCCACTTTGCGAAACTTGCCTGTCATCTCCCCACCACTGAACCGACATCTACCAAGCCATATTTTCCACCCTACGTTATCAGATCAAAATGGAGATGACGGTGGTTTTGTGGTGCAGGGACAGACTGTGGAAGAAAGAGAAAAGCTCCCCTTTCGATAGATTTTCTCTTTCTGAAACAGGCTGTTCGTGCATCACTCCGATGCGAAGTATCGGACAATCATGTGCCGTATCCGGCACTCTATTCTTTTCTTCGCCTTGCTTGTTCAATCCACCCATCTGCCAACGCTTTTCTGTTATATTTTTCCGTAATTTCTGTCTTTCTTTTTCTGGATCTCTTTCCATTTCTGCTAAAAGACATAAAAATAGCAGTCATAAACATTTCTCCAATTCATAATGTCTGAAATGCCACCACTGCCATTGTCTTTTTCTGCTATTCTGTTTCCGTAAAACTTTCCTTACTGTCAGTCTGTTTTCCTGTTACTGCTATTTCATAACCATCTAAAAACTGTCTGCAAAATCCAGTGCTGCATCCATATCAGCTTCTTTCTCCCAGTCCAGATTATCTTCTGCGATCTCTCCATCCGTTTTCTCCATTGTTAGTGTTCTGTCCGACAGATTAATTTCTCCTACCGATTCTTTTACAAACGGTACAAGCATTTCAATCAGGTTCTTCGCCATAGCCATCGGAACGGATTCTTTTACTCCATCCCGGATAGCTGTTTCCACCCTTTCCAGAAAAGCATCTTCCTTTTCTCTGGTTTCCAGATACGGATCTGCTTCATTCCTGTACTCTCTGGAAAAATAATCGTTTAAAGCAACTACAACTGCTCTGGTGTACGATTTATATTTTTCCCTGTCCATCGTCTGCAAATATTCCCATGCCTGCCTGTCCTGTTCATCACAAAGATTCAACCGGATATTTGTGTTGATGATTTTCCGTTCTTTTCTCATACAAGCATCCCTCCGTTTCTCTGGATTTTCCTTACGGTCATTGCTTCATAGCCTTTCGCTGTGGCACAGATGTCCCGTACAATTGTCACCCGGCTCTTGTCACATTCTCCAAAATTCTGGATCATACAACCGCCACCGCCGACCACATACAGACGCATCAGTTCTGGATTATATTCCCGTTCTCTCAGCTTATGAAAGATTTCTTTCGTATAATCTCCGGCAGCTTTACGAATGACTGTCAGATATTTCTCACCAATATCTGCTGTCCCGGTACGGATCACCTGCTCAATCACCAGATCGTCCACCACTGTTCCCAGTTCTTTCAACAGGGATTCCCTTACAGCAAGCACACACTGATGCGTTCCATATTTCTCTGTAAAGCATTTCTTCTCTAATGGACGGGAATTATTAATATACATGATATTCATAGTTCCATTTCCAATATCTACCAGCATATTGATGCCTTTAAAATCCTGTAAACGGTAAAAGGCTGCAGCAAATCCCTGTGGGTAAATATCAGCACCTGCAAACTCCACATGATAGTCTTTGTTACGGAATGTAAAATCTACACATTCATTCTGGAGAAGATATTTCTGAAAGTCTTCTTTCTGTGTAGCTACCCAGGTAAGGGGAAGTCCAGCTGCGATATGTACCGTTGCCCGGTTCATACCTTTCCCATCCAGTTCCCTTGCAATAGCTGCCAGTGTCAGCACATAATAGTCCTCATCCTGCGTTTTCTCCGCACAGAACTCCTTGTGTTCCTCCCCGATCTGGTAATACATGCCATTGTAAACAAGAAGATTGTCCTGAAAGATTGGCTCCTTGTCATATCTGGCTACACCGGATGGAAAGCATCTGGTAGCTGTTTTCATGTTTCCATAACCATGATCAATCCCGATCACCATAACTGTTTCATTATTGTTGTTTTTCATCATTCTCATAATCATACCTCATACTTTCTTAATGTTTATTTTTGACTTTTTCCCAAATTCGAGAAAAACCTATATTTGTATCAGCTAAAATGTTGATACATAAAAAAGGGCAGTCAGTGTAAAAAAAGCAAAATTTTATGTACTCTGGCAGCTATCTTTGTTATTTCTCCTGCTCCGGTAACATTTCTTTTTGCTTATTTTGCCCTAAATGCCCTTAATTCCCTGATTCATATTTAATTGTAACTGTTTATAATCTGTATCTGTTTCTTCAAAAGGTATTCTTTCTTCTGGAGCTACAGGACAAAAACCTTCTTCCTTAACTGCAATATCCTGATAATAGAACTCACCATTATACTGCTTTAGAAGGAATCCCTTATCTGTCATATTTTTGAAGAAATTGGATTTACCATGCCCCTGTCTGCCATTCTCTTTGCAGTATTCCTCATACATATGGAACACTTCACTTCGTTTCAGACGTTTTCCTTTGGCACGCACCAATGACTCATCAATAAAAGCACAGATACTGTCAGACGACCGCTGCACCTCCCTTACACATTCTTTGCTGTGTTCACTCTCCGCAAACTGTCCCTGTTCATACAATTCTTTCAGTGCAATCATAGCCATATGAATCGCATAATCGGATTCTGACTGTACCTTTTCCTTTAAATGCAGATCTTTTTCACCACTTTTTACTACCCGGTTCATATCAAGAATCAATAATCTACGATAAAAAGCGTCCGACTTGTCCTCAAGATTCTGTGGCATTTCATTGGTAGAAAAGAGCAGTTTAGCATAAGAGTGAAAATGAATCGCATCTTGTCCCTTTTTTTCGTAGATCAGCGTGTCTTCACCAACTGCTTTCTTTAATACATCTGTGTTCTCCATTGCTTTACATGGAATATCTGCACAGGCATTTAGCAACTTTCCGTACATTCCAGTCGCATAGAATCGTTTATTCAAATCCTGTAAAGAAATACTGGACATATTAGTAATCCCAACGATATGCTGGATCAGCGATACTGCCACAGACTTTCCAGTTCCACCATTTCCTTTCAGTGTAAGGAATTTCTGAAACTGCGTATCCTGTGTCATGCAGTATCCAAAATACTCCCAGAATGTCTGCTGTTCTTCTTTGTTAGGAAGAGACGATGCCAGATACTTTTTGATATTTTCTCCACCTTGTAACACTTGCTCACAATCCTCTGGATAATAGGGAAATGGAATCTGATTGATTGTCAGATAATCCGGATTGTGTTCTAGCATTTCACCCGTAACCGGATCATAATATCCATTTTTGAAGTTGATCCATCGCACAGGTTGTTTATTTAGTTCATATGCCTCTCGGTGAACTTTTGGCTGTGTGATTAGCAGATTATAGATTCTTTTAATCACGCCACTCTGTATCTGATCTCGATAGATCAGCTTCTGGATACGGTATTTCATTCTTACCCCATCATGATCTTCCAGGAAAACGCCGTGTTCATAATAATACGGTGTGATTCCCACCACAAAAAACTGAACATTCTCCACCAGGTAATCTACAATCTCCATATCCCGGACACCTTTCACATTCCCTTTTGCATCAAATAAGTGAAACCGGCTCAGTTCTGGTTCTTCTTTCGGATCTCGTTCAAAACGCAGAATATACTGTTCCAGTAATTTCTCAACTTCTTTCTGATTATCCAGTTTGCCAAGATACTCTTTCTCTTTGAACAACTGCCAGCCTGCTTTTCCGTCGAGACCAGCGTCTTTGAAAAATGTCTGTAACTTATCATTCATCCACTTCACTGTACAGGCAGCCACATAATGATAGGCACTCTGACAGCTTCCAGTAAACTGAATAGACCTCATTTCCTCTATAAAAGAATCTGCACTGAAATAATATCCGTCATCTTCCTGCACCAGACAAAGTGCCTGATAACCTGACATCACAATATTCAGTGCGATATCCTGATTGTCCACCAGAAAGATATAGGTCTGTGCTGTCCCTTCCGGATTGGTTTCCATATAATGCTTCAAAAACTTCTTGTTCAAACTTATCACTTCCTTTCAGGCAAAGAAAAAGACGCAAGCCACATTTCTATGACTCACGCCTTACTTCACTCACAATATTCTATTTTTATCAGTTACCTGCCAGATTGGTTACTGGCAATCCTTATACATAAATCAATTCTTTCAGGATAATCTCTTCTGCAATCGCTCTGTGCTGATTGGCAGCTCTTACCCATGCCATCTGATCTTTTTACTTATCCGGCAGTGGTTCTTTTTCTTCCAACTGTTTCAGAATCACTTCCTCCCGTTCCCTAGCTGCCTTGTCCACTTCCAGAAGATACTCTCCAATGGTATCCTGTAAAAGCATCACCTGATACGTTGAATTTCGATGGTCCTTCAGATAATCTCTGCGTAAGAATCCATACTTGCCAAGTTGTTCCATCTGCTCACCGGATTTATAGGTGAGGTTCGGAATCAGGTATCCATTTACATTTGTATAAGTCAGTTTCATATCCCTATGACCTCTCTTTCGTTTAAACTGTTGTCTGTAACAGAACCAATTGTTCATGTTACGTCAGTGCTACAAATCTTTCTTTCCATATTATTTTGAATACAACCCGGGCAGATTTTCTTCAAAATCATGGTGAAAGTGCTTCGTTTCTGTGTTGGGAAAATGAACGGAAACACTTGATTTTACTGACTTTCTTCAATGTAACCTTATTATAACGTCCTCCCCCCACCCGACTTCTTCATTCGGATACGTTTCATACCCCGACAGTGGTCTGGCGCCTCTTCGGAAATAGGCTTTTACTTTTTCACCATAGAGGTAGGGATCGTTTCCATTTACAATCCCCCATTGCATTAACAATGCTGCGGCTCCACTGACAAAGGGTGCTGCAAAGGAAGTCCCTGTTACTATTCTGTAACCGCCACCAGGTACAGGAGCAACTATGTTCACTCCAGGTGCCACCAGATCCGGTTTCAGATATGGCAGCATCCTGCTGCCCCTTCCGGAAAAGTCCGCATAGGAGTCAACCAGCGAATCATATGCTCCAACTGCAATAATCCGCCGGGCTGTAGCGGGTATGGTCAAAGTCCCATATGCCCTTGGTTCATAAAACCCAGTTCCTCTGTTCAGGGTATTTCCACCTGGCAGCCACAGGTAATATTCTCCTCCCCTGACCTTTTTTCCACTTAAGATGATTTTCCAGTCTCCACTGTCCACATAAGTTTCCACAGGAAGGAAATCTATGTAGATTTCCTGTGTCAGATGATAGGGGCCAGGTTTGCCATAATAGATTAAAAGTTCTGTATTTCCCCGTCTGTACCTCTGAGGGCCAAGCTTTTCATCTAAGGGGCCGATCCGGTTTCCGGATGGATTTTCAATATAAATGCTCATCTCATCCTCATAGGATTTCCATAACTGCACATTTAATGTTGGTTCCCTGCTGCTCACAGATAATTCTATCTGTCTGGTCTGTCCCTGTTTCAGGATTCCGCCCTCATGCAGAGGCTGATTGCCATTGTTTCCTGTACCTGTACAGATAACCAGACGTCCCGTGGAAGAAACCATATCTATATATGTTTCAAGAAGGGAATCTCCCTTATGTGAACCATAGTTATTTCCAAAACTGATATTGATAACCATCGGCCGCCCCAAAGACAATGACTGACGCACCAAATAATCAATTCCCTGTATCAGTTCGGTTGTTCTTGGGAAAGAATTTTCTCTGGGAATCCCCATTTTTACCACTATCAGGTCACTCTCATAAGCTACTCCCTGATTGACTCCATCGGAAGCTCTCCCATTTCCTGCCGTGATTCCCAGCACTGAGGTTCCATGTCCACTGTAATCCACAGATGGAACAAGGCGCCTGCCCTGGTTTTCTCCAAGTGCAAGCGCCTCATCGATCTGCTCTTTCGTATATTCAGTTCCTGTCACATATCCCTGGGGTGGATTTCCCTGTATGCTCTGATCCCATAAACGTAAAATTCTGCTGCTTCCGTCTGCATTTCGGAAATCAGGGTGAAAATAATCCACTCCTGAATCCACAACTCCTGTCAGGATTCCTTTTCCCGTCAGTCCATTCCTGCCGGTCTGCACTGTGCGGATGCAGCTTGCTCCCTTTGCCTGAAACAATTCAAAATACAACCGTTTTGGCTTCTCCATAAATTCCACCTGCACTCTGTGGGAATACTTATCAATCTCACTTTCCGGCAAAGTTACCACTGCATAGCCGCCTAACAGTGGCACTACCTGAATTCCATTTCCAGCCAGACCACTTTCCAGTCCGCTATACTTTATGATCACATCCCATAACCTGGTTGCAGGATCATATCCTACATTAAGATTTCCCGACTTTCTGCGCTCCTGTGGTGTTGCATCCATCGCAAGATTTAAAAGGTTATCTATTTTCTGGTCCGGCATAAATGATTCCTTTTCATTATACACTTACTTATATTATATGTATTCTATGAGAATTGCTAATGCAGATAAATGCTCTGAGTGCATCAAACGGAATACAGCTTTTTACAACCTATAAATAAAAATGCCATCAGTTACAAACTTGCTCCGCAACTGACAGCATTTCAGCTTACAAATATTTCTGCATATCATCCCGCAGATTCTCTTCCATTCCAATAAGCTTCTTTGCAATGGAAATACTTTCGGACGACGCATCTTTGCATTGGTGCATGGCTTCTGTGATAGACTGGGTTCCCATGTTGCAGCCATTCATGATGATCTTAACCGCCTGTTTATTCTCATCTTCTCCGGTCATCATTTTTACACCTGTCGTCATCCACGAAAATGTGGATACCATAACACCCGGTTCTTTCTCCGGCTGGCCTGCGCGAAGAAGTATTTTGGAAATTTCCTCTTCCAGTTCCTTGTGTTTTGAACAGGATTTTTCAATCGTTGCTGCGATTTTGGCATCTGTCACATGATGCTGTACCTGTTCCATGCTCTCAATTCCCATCTTGCATCCGACACTGCATTCTTCTAATAGTTTCTTTGTGCTGTTGTCCATGTCTGTCCTCCTGTATAAAAATTTACTTTCTACATGGAAGATAGTATACGTACTTTTTGACTATTTATGTATCTTTCCCGTTACTGGGTACGGAGTGTATAGTGGTTCAGTTGTCAAGACAAAAATCTAAGCTTTTTATAATGAACTGATATATGTAACTGGGTAGGGGAGAAAATCCCCCCTTAGACCGCATGATTAATATCTCCTTACAATACTGTTTTTTCTGCACGATTATACAGGTATAGAAACCTTAGTTTTTTTGCCTTTCAACCAATTCAGAAAAGAAACCTCCTGCTTTACTCAAAGACTGGTAGGTGCCATCTTCAATAATGTGCCCTTTATCCAAAACGATAATCCGATCACATTCTTTGATTGTGGACAATCGATGTGCAATCACAATTCTTGTACTTTTTAAGTTTTTCAAAGAATCAGAAACATGTTTCTGTGTAATGTTATCAAGTGCAGAGGTTGCCTCGTCAAACAAAAGCACTTTCGGTTTTGTAACAATTGCACGCGCAATCATCAAACGTTGTCTCTGCCCTCCCGATATTCCACCGGAACCTTCACTTAATATCGTATGCATCCCCATCGGCATATTGCGTATATCATCTGCTACACCAGCCATCTCCGCTGCCTCCCAAGCCTCCTTTAACCCAAGCTGCGGTGCTGAAATCGTAATATTAGAAAAAATATCACCATTAAAGAGTTTTCCGTTTTGCATCACAACACCAATCTGCTGACGCAAAGATTTTTGATCTAACTTCTGAATATCCTTCCCATCATAATATACAGCTCCGGATTTCGGTGTTTCAAATCCCATCATTAATCGCATTAACGTTGTTTTTCCACAGCCGGTTGTCCCGACTATCGCAAGATACTGACCTCTGGGAATTTTAAGATTCAAATGGTCAATGATCCACGGTCCATCATCAGTATAGCGGAAAGATATATTATTTAACTCAATGCTTCCTTTAACCTTTTTTACAATTTGACGCTCTTCACATACTTCCGGCTTTGCTTTCAGTATCGGTTCCGCAAGATCCATGATCGGACGAAGAGCTGATATCATAGCTGCTACTGAAGTCAATTCCAAAATTGCTCCGCTCACCATTCCAAAAGATGTATTAAATGCCGCGTACTGAGGAACACTTAATGATTTGTTCGCCGCAACAGCGAATAACAACATGCTTCCTAATATCGTGACAACCGGTGACAATGCATTTTGAACTTTGAACGCAAACGGCGGATTATACCTGGCCTTAGCCTCCATCTGATATTTTTCTGCCCATTTTGCAAATGCACGCTCCTCACATCCTGCAAGTTTGATTTTCTGAATTCCCGAAAAGATCTCATATACAATACCCTGTACTTTTGTGGATGCTTCAAGTTCCATTGTCATTACAGTCAACCGCCCATAAACACTGACTCCCGCAATAAGAAGCTGAACGAAAAGAACTGCCAGAGCCGGCAAAAACATAACAGGAGCAATACTTAAAATCTGTATAAGATATACCGAGGAAAACAATGCCGTCATACCAAATCCCAATAATATTTCGCCAAAAATGGTACACAATTCTGTGAGAGCCATCACCCTCTCAGACAATTCACCTGCTGAATACTCTTTAAAAAACTGAACCGGTAAATTCAGGATTCTTGCAAACACAGCACTTTGGAGCTCAACTTTCATTTTCTGCTCTACACGTCCCCTCATCATCTCTTTTACAACAGAAAAAAGAAATTTTGAAACAGCAGTTCCCGCTAAAAGGACGGCAATAGAACCAACCATAATCGCCTGACCTGATGGCAGTATATTCTCCAGCAGAAAAGTAGTCGCCATTGGAACGATCAGACCTAACAGCATAATTGCTAATCCCGTAACTATCATATAAACTTTATCCTGACTTGTGAACGATTTCAGTATAAATTTAAACAGGTCTTTTTGTGTCAATTCCCTTTGCGGAAGCGGACGGTAAAAACAAACCGCTTCTTCGCAGAGCTCTTTTGCTGTCTGCGAATCAACACGATTCTTTGATTTTCCTTTTATATCCTGATAATAATAATGATCTCCTTTTCCCTGAAGGAGGGCTATCATCTGTCCATCTTTTCTTTCTGCCAGGATTGGTCCATAACAATCTTTCCACCATTCGCCTGCCAATTTAATACGTCTTCTCATGATCCCGCTTGGACGAAACAGATATTCCATCTGTTCTTCCAAATCCACAATATTGTCCGGCACAGTATTAACTTCAAGATGGAAATAACGACAAATCTGCGTCAATGCATTCTGATTTCCAGTGCTCCGGGTGTCTGCAAAGGTCTCATTGGTCTCCTTCATAACAACTGATGCCAGATTCCAGTATGCCTTTTGAAGCTGTTGTTTATTATTTGAAATTCTTTCTCTAATTTGACTGTCAAACCACCCCATATTAAACCTCTTATTCCATTGTAACCAATTGGGAATACATTCCGCCCAGCTTATATAATTCCTCGTGAGTGCCTCTCTCTTTTATCTGACCATGCTCTAACACAATAATTTCATTACAGTCCCTGATCGTAGAAAGACGATGTGCAACTACTATCGTAGTAATTCCACGGTTTTTGATCGCCTTGGTGACTTCATATTCTGTTTTAGCATCCAGGGCTGACGTTGCCTCATCTAAGATCACGATTGTAGGGTCTCCTGCCAAAACTCTTGCAATCTCAAAACGCTGGCGCTGGCCACCACTAAAATTGCGGCCTCCTGCATCAATCTTGTGTTCATACCCTCCCGGACGCGCCATAATATCCTGATAGATCTGGGCATCCCGAGACGCAAGGATCACTTCGTAATCCGTAATGCTCTTATCCCACATTTTGATATTTTCCGAAATACTATCCTCAAATAATGTGATCTCCTGATCAACAACAGATAGCGAACCTAAAAACGACTCTCTTGGTATCTCAGTTATCTTTTTTCCATCGTAAAGGATTTCTCCCTCCCACGGTTCATAGAGCCCCGAAATCAGCTTTGCAATCGTAGACTTTCCGCAGCCAGATGGTCCTACAAAAGCAACTTTATCTCCGGGATGAATGATCAGATTAAAGTCTTTCAGAAGCGGCTCCTCCAATTTCGAGTATCCAAAAGTCACATGCCGAAGTTCTATTGTTCCTTTCAGCTTCTCAAATTCAGTAATATCATCCTCTGAAAACGTCTTTACATAACTGTTGTCAGAAGCATATTTCATAACATCCTGTACACGTTCCATAGAAGTACGTGTTTCCTGAATACTTTGTCCAATATCAAGCAGGCTTTCCACAGGCATCATAAATTGCTGAAGCAAACTCTGAAATGCCACAAGCATACCAACACTAAATTTTCCTTTCATGATCAGCCACACACCAATGGTAAGAATTACCGCATTCGACAATTCCTGAAGCAAAACCGGAATGCTCAGAAAGAAGCTATCATTTCTTAACTGCTTTACTGTCTGGATATTTGCTGAAGCCTGAAATCCAGCCCATCTTTCAAAGAACCCATTTTCTGCACCTGAGCTTTTAATACTCTCTATCATATCAATTCCTGACATAGTTGCAGAATCCACTTTACTTTCATCCCTCATACGAACTCTGGTAGTTTCCACCCGCATATGTGATGCGATCTGAGACGCAAGCAGATTTAACACAATCGCAATACAACCTACAAAAGTCAAAACCACACTGTAACGTATCATGATTATAAAATAGAAAAACAACAGTATAATCTGGATAAATACCGGAGCTATTTTTGCGATCAAAGTCTCTGCAATCTGATCATTCAGTTTTTGTCTGCCAGCAAGGTCTCCCACCATTCGTTGTGCATAAAAATCCATGGGCAGATGAAGCATATGCCACATAAATGAGGCATTTGATACAATAGCAAGCTTTCCTTTAATTCTGTAAAGATATATCTCATTAAGAAAACCAACAATCATTCGGAATATAGCAGTGAAAAGCATTGCCACCAGAAGCATTTCAAGCCAATGCATATTATGTCCGGGCAAAATCTGATCCGTAAATATTCTGGCAAACACGGGAGTAACCAAGCCTACAAAAGCAACAAGGGCAGCCGTAATCATTACAAAAATCACAGAAGCCGTTGTATTGGCCAGTCTATCCTTCAAAAACTTAAATACACTTTCCGGCTTTCCACCCTTCTCAAAGTTTTCTCCTGGTGTGAACTCAATACATACTCCTGTAAAAGAATGATCAAATTCTTCCATTGTTACCTTGATCGTTCCACGTGCAGGATCATTAATTACAGCTGCATTTTTGGTAAAACCGCATAACACAACAAAATGATTAAAGTTCCAATGGATAATTGCAGGATAAGTAACATTCTCTTTTACTTCGTCTACCCCATATCGATGCGCTTTTACCTCTAGCCCATAACTTCTTCCAGCTTTTGCAATATTGGAAGCTTTGCTTCCATCTCTTGATACTCCACAATCACTACGAACTTGTTCAAGCGGTAACCACTTGCCGTGATACGCAAGAATCATAGCAAGGCTTGCTGCACCACATTCCAGGGTTTCCATCTGCATAATAACCGGAACTGTGATTCTTTTTTTTCTCTTTTTCATAGCACTCTCCTAGAGCGTGTTTGAAAAATGCTTTTCGCAAGATGTGCGTCACAATTTATGGGAGATTTTGTCCGGATGAGGGCGTCGTAGCGGGCTACGGCAACCGAATTTGGACAAAATATACCGCAAAGTGGGGCGTGCAGATTGCGGGAATGATTTTTCAAACACGCTCTAATTCAAAATAAATTGAATTGGTTTCATTTCGGCTGTTGTAATGATAACTGTTGCCAGCATATTTGAGGGAATGTCTTCTTCAGCTATAACCCGAACTTCATAAGAATAGTTTCCATCAAGCACATTATCCGCAAGCCAGTCTTCTGATATTTCAGCACGAATTTCTTCCTGTGAATAAGGATTCTGACTCACTGCTTCCACTTTGCCACTGATGTTTCTTCCATCAGGCAGTGTAATATTTGCCTTACATCCTATCAGGTTTGTGTTGGCATTTTCTACACATTCATAGCAGTTAATCACATTACCTCCAACAGTAACTCCTTTCACTGTCATCGTCTGTGGAAGACTTCCTACAACGCTCCATACAATCACAGATATTACTGCCACCAGAAGTGCCGCCATAATTAACCAAACCTTCGGATGAGACACCTTAATATATGCATCTAATTGTTCCGGAGATTCAACACGATCAAGACTTTCCCTTCTAAATATACTCTGTTTATCCACTTTTTCATCCTCCAGTATGCAATTTGTTTATCATATCATCTGACTGATGCTGTATTTTTATCATTTGTTTATTGTATCTGGTCTCTGACGCTTTGCATCAAAGATCTCCAGATAAAAATAATTTTTTCTTCATATAATGTGACAAATTCTCTTCTGATGTTTATAAACAGATAGGAAGCATTCGAATTCTTACAGGAAAGGAGAACTATTATGAGCGAAATCAAACAGAACATTACAAACGAATTATCTGAAGAAGAATTAGAAAATGTTGCCGGTGGTTTTGGCCGTCCTACTATGGATGATCCCAGATATAGGGAGCAGATGAGGATAAACAATATGTTAAAACGAGGCATGAATATGGAGGAAATTCAAAAAGCGTTGAAGCGTTGAAGTTCTATTCGTAAATAACTATATCAATCCTTCCGGGCAGCCTTAGGGCTGCCCCTGTTTTTCTCTGGTCACCTTATCACTTCCACGATTAGTCAGAGTTCCTGCCAGTACCACCGTTCCTGGCACCAGCACCATGATATATATGATTCCAAGCCCAAATCTGAGGAACTTGCCAAGGCTTCGGCTTATTTCTTCTATTATGTATGGGCACCCTGTATTTATCCACCAGTACAAAGGAATTAATGCAAAAATACTGATAAACAACCTTAGCTTTTGCGAAATTCTGTCAAAATCTAATTGTCTTTTTTCCAGTATCCTGCAGATGACAAAGGATGCAATAAATCCGACTCCTTCATATGCATCTCCCCGCATTTTAGCAGGATCAACCAGAAGTGATCCATCCGGCAGATAATCAAGTGGATATGGTTTGTATTCATAGTACAGCACAGCAGCAATACAGATCAAAAGCCCTGCCACAAGAATCATGAGGTCTCTTTTTTTTTCTTTTTCACTCCACAATTCCAACCACCCGGTCAGATACATCATAACTGCTGTTGATATAAATCCCACCAGAACATCCTGCGGAGTATGTACTCCCAGATAATTTCGTGAAAACATAGTCAGGAATACCAGCACAAACAACAGACCTGCAACGACACTGTGCTTTTTTTCCATGAACCAAAGTCCACTTCCACCGAACATAGCCGTTGCCCGCGTTGTATGCCCACTTGGAAATGAATATCCGGTAGCTGCTGTTTTAGAATCACCATAGGGTAAAATCCGTGTATCCCGTATCCATGGGCGATAGACACAGAAAGTAAGCTTTAAAAATCCGTTGATAAACAGACCGCCCCCAAGTCCTGCCAGGATTTTTCGTCCCGCCTTCCGGTCAAATGCCCAGTAAATCATACACATCATTGCAATAGGTAAAAATCCTGCGGACAGCTTTGTTACTGCATTCATAAGCGGTGTCAGAATACTGCCAACCGTTTCGCGAAATTGTTGCAGGTACAATAAATACTCAATATCCATAGCTTTCCTCTTTCTGCTGTTCTTTCAGGCGAAAATAAAGCTGTGACTGTGTTAAATACTGATATGGTCCGGCAAAGAATATATTAACCAACCCGAATGTTATAATTCCCAGAAGGCTCCATCCTATAAAAGACAGATCTAATACAAATGCAGCCCACTTATTTCCCTTCATCATCTGACGGCTCTTTTCAAAAGCTTCTTTTCGATTCATCTGTGGATTCTCTGCCAACAAAAACGGAATCATCATATACTCATACTGTTTTATAATTCCCGGAATTATAAACAAAAGACTCCATAAGCTTACAAACAATGTCCGCACAAACATAATCCAGCCAACATTCTTTCCATCTCTCCTGTTGATCACCGACCAGATACATCTCGTCTCCGCTGTTCCGTATTCACATTGAATAAACAGCTTTTTACATCCCACCTCCAGAGGATTCCAAATCAAAATCGTCATAATAAAGTTAACAAGCAACGCAACTGCCACAATTCCAAGTGCAATTCCTAAAACAAGGCCAAAATCATCAGTTTCTACTGCGCCTATCACTTCATCAAAACTTCCGGAAGAAGACCTTTCTACTACCGAGACCACTCCTGAACCTCCAATCAGGGATAATATAACTCCTGCCAGAACTGCTTTCCAATAATTTATCTTTAAAAGCTGTTTGGCACACTCTTTCAATTCTCTCCTTGTCCACATATACAATTCCCTCCTCTTCAAACTACCCATATGCAAATATCTCATATCTGAAATATGTCATCCGGCTTTCATAATCTATTACAATGCATTATCCCCAGTCAGTTCAGGCAGAGTCTCTGTAGCCTGAACGCCTATTCCCTCTGTTTTTCCATAATCATTCGCAACTTCTCCAGAGCACGTTTCTGTATCATCCTTACATTTCCCGGTGATAAATTCATCTGCCTGCCAAGCTCTGTGGAACTTTTCTGATAATAAAATCTTCCCAGAAGAATTTCCTGTTCTCTGTCAGAAAGCTGCTCCAGACTTTTTCTTAATGTCTCTTCTCTCATAATCTTTGCCACAATCTCTTCCGGCATTTTTTCCCGGGGAATTGTCTGCTGCTTCAGGATTTCCAGAGAATAATGAGTCTTTTTATCCCTATAATAGTTTTTCAGGCGGTTTGCTGTGATTGCATACAACCAGGTAGCTATACTACCTTTTTCTTCATCATAACTGTCCATATTTCTGTAAAAAGACAGAAATACATCTCCAGTCAGTTCTTCCGCTTCATACAGATCAGGAACTCTTTTATGTATAAATGTCAAAATTTTCAGATAATATTCCTGATAAATACGCTCAAACTCCTCATACTTCATCCTCCGCCTCTTCATAAGACTCAATCTCTGCATAGAGATGTGTATCTTCTTTCACATCTTCCTCTGGCTCGTACAGTTCTTTACACTCCTTATCTGTATACATAATATAATAAGAATTATCGTCATGAAGCATGATCCATACATAATTATCTGCTGGAACCGTGATTGCATAATCCTTTTCCTGCTCTGTACCAGGAGCTGCAGTAACTGTCACATTACGTACATCACCTTCTGCTTTTTCTGCTTCTTCGTACTTTTCACAGAGATCTGCTACATCCTCAGGTCTGTCCACGCCGTAGGAGAATTCCATCTTCGAAGCTTCTTCTGAAGTGCCGTCCTTATGATTCAGAATCTGAGTATGTTTCAGTGGTCTGTAATCATCCGAAGCAACCACATATTCCATAGAAATCCAGTCTCCCTCTGTGTAAGATTCTCCATCGCCCTGAGAATTCAGTGTGCTCTGCGTAAGTTCTTCAGGTACTTTTGTCTGTATAATGATCGTATCACCATCGTCCTTCAGATCCGTCACTTCTTCCTCCATGGTTTCATCTGTATAAAAGCTTATAAGATCATCTGCATTTCCATCTGCTTCATCAATATACAGACAGGAGAGATACTCATCTCCTTCTTTTCCGTATTTTAATTCGCCATCCTTATAGAGCATCTGGGTAGTACCATACATATCTACATACATCACTTCAGAATCTTCATAATCATATACCTTTGTATTCTGCAGTATATATTCACAGGTAGCTTCATAGCTTTTATGATTGCTTACAAGACTGTCTGTTTCTCCTGCTTTCATCATCTGTTCCAGTGCATTGTCTTTTGTCAGTTCAGGTAACGTATCCGATGCCTGGACACTCACACATCCTGCTCCCAGAGTTCCCATAATCAGTGCCATCACAATAATCATTCTTTTCTTCATTTTTTAGTCTCCTTTCTTTTGAATGTTTTTGTGGCTATATTATTTATATTTTTATATTATTTGAATTTAATTCCCTTGTCCATATTTTTGCGTGAATAGTCAAAATATAGCGTAAAAAGGCCTTCATATGATTTGATTTTGCCTTCTGCCAATGGTATACTTATTTTTAATAGGTAACCTGACCATTATCTATCTTTATGACAGGAGGGTTTTATGATAGCATTGCGTTATTTCTGCGGATTTTCTCTTCAGATTTTTCCTTATGCATTTTTCTGTTTGTATCCATTTCGGGATCGTTTCCGCTTAAGCACAAAAAAGACAATGCTCATGGCACTGTCCATTTTTATTGTAATGGTCATTCCGTTTTCTCTTATCGCACAGTTCAACATTGGCGGTGATTACAAAGAGCTAATCTGGAATGTTATTTTTTATATTGCCCTGCTACTGTTCGGAGTGTTGTATTGTTTTATCATCCAGGCAAAAATAGCAGAAAAACTATTTGTATTTTTTGTTGTAATGAGCTACGGATTCTTTGTTACAAGCACCGTTACCTTTTTGCACCGTACTTTCCGGTTTCCATCCGATTATTTTATGTATCCGCCCTTTGCACTGGCTCTCACACTTATCATAAATCTGGTTCTTGCGAAACCATTTCTCATACTGATGGAGCGAATCCGTACTATGATCAATGCAGATCTAGAATCACGGATCTGGAAGATTCTCTGCTCCCTCCCTGCTTTGTTTATTCTGATTGCCAGCATTGCACAGTTCTCAAGCATAATAAATCTTTCCACCAATATAATTGTCCATGCTATGTTTGTATTGTTTGCAGTATTTGCTTTCATGGTGTATGCCGTATTCTTCAGTGTCATGGGATACATCCGCAGTAAACAGGAAGAACAGCGGATTTCTGAGCGCATACTGGAAAACTACCGGAATCAGGCAGAAAACAACGAACATATTCTGGAAATACACCATGAGATCCGACATCATATGAATGCCCTGTCCTCCTATCTTAAACAGGAGGACTATGCAGGTGCCAGACAGTATACACAGAAATTTACTGAAGAAGCCGAACAGCTTCCTTTTGTCACCTACACAGCCAATGCTCTGGTCAATTCCATCCTTTCGGAATTTGCAGAACGTGCCAGCCGTTATAAAGCCATCGTGGAGTACAGTATTATCATTGGTAGAAGACTCAACATGGAAGACATTGATTTGTGCCGGATGTTGACAAATATATTGGAAAATGCAGTAGAAGGGTGTCAGAATGTTTCTGAAGGACAGCGGATCATCCGGCTGAATCTCCATTCAAAGGGAAATTTTCTGTTTATTAAATGTGAAAACTCCTGCAATGAGGATAACTTGAGAATCACGAATGGAAACTATAAATCCAGTAAAAAGAACAGTGACAGACACGGTTACGGCCTTAAGATCATCAATGGAATCGCCGAAAAATACAATGGTATACTGAGCGTACGGGTACATGATGGCTTTTTTGCTGTAACAACAACGCTTTGTCTTGACGAAAATAACGAATAATAGGAGGCTTTCACTATGTACCATATTGTCATCTGTGATGATGAACCGATTTTTTTAACACAGATATCAGAAATGATCAGCGATATTTTAGCATCCATGGGAGAATCCTGCGAGATTCGAAAATATACTTCTATTGCAGAATTAAAAAATACATTGCAGAATACTCCCAAAAGCTGTGACATTCTGATTCTTGATATTATGCTGGGTGAAAACAATGGGATCAGCTTTGCAGAATGTCTCCGTGACACTGAAAACCAAATTCCCGTTATCTTCATTTCCAGCAGTAAGGAATTTGTATTCGATGCATATTCTGCTGAACCTGTAGGTTATATCCTCAAGCCGGTCAGCCGTCAAAAACTTGTAGAAGCACTAACCCGTGCAATCCGACATCTGATCCCGAAATCCATTATAATCGACACTCCGTCCAGAACTGTATCCCTTCATATCAGGGATATTACCTATATTGAAATAATCAATAAAGAACTGCAGATTCACCTTCAGGACGGTACTGTCACAAAGATATATAAGTCCCTTTCTGCAGTCCGTGAAATTTTGCCGAAAGATATCTTCGTGCAATGTCACAGATGCTACATTGTTTCTCTGTATGCTGTCCGTTCAATCAGACGCTTTGAAATCACACTGAATAATCATGAAATAATCCCGGTCAGCAAATACAGCTACCGGGATGTCCAGGAACAATTACAGCAATACGCTGCAAAATGGTTTTAATTTTTCCAAACAGTAGAAAACGGCGGTCTTATCGACCGCAGAATTCTCATTGACATTTTGCAACAAGCTCTCCGGCATTTGCTTTCACATCATCGGAAACAAGCCCCGGGAATTCCTCTTCCAGTTCATTCAGGATATTCAGAATATCTTCTTTTTCCTGATCGGTGCTGATAACAACCTCGCAATAGTTGATCTTCTCCATACCTGCCACCGAGGTTTCCAGCTGCATAATATAATCCACATGCGGATTCCCATATAATCGGATCAGATCCTCCTGCGACCTTGCTTTCATCTTAAAGTTCAATGCATATTTCAGGTTCCGTTTCATACTGTAATTTTTGTCAGTTCCGAGTATGCTGTCCACAAAAATAGATAGTGGATTTCTTCCCTCCATGGCAGCCGTTGTTGTTGTCATTCCGGACCACCTTGGATTAATTTCGATAATATACCATTCTCCTGCCCGATAAACCAGATCGACCTGCACCGTTCCTTCAAATTTCAAACTCTGTGCCATATTAAGCAGTTCTTCCTGTACCTTTTCAAAATGATAGGAAGGATCCGTCACCGGGCCAAATTTTACAGAACTTAACGGATCTGTAATGCCCTCTTTTGTTACAGAAAAGGCGATCGGCGGAAGAACACTGTAACGTCCCTCTACACCATGAATTTCCGTTCCGAACTGTTCTCCCTGGATCAGTTCTTCCACCATTATATCTGAATTGTTCCGATCGGAATTAAGAAAGCTCTCTACTTCCTCATAGGAGTTCATGACTTCCACTCCGATTGACCCTGCACCTAATGTATCCTTCACAATGACCGGAAAGTTCATTTCCTTAATCCGATAAAAAACATATTCCTTATATACATTTACACTGACGCCCGGATTCTTCTTCTCCGCAAGAAACAGCTCATGGTGAATATAGATTCCCTTTGCCGCTTTGACAAAGCTGCGGAACATAATATTACTACGCCACTTATCAAATGCAGCCACTGACACCAGCGTATTATTGGCAATGGTTACAATTCCTCTTTTCTGTAATTCCTCAGCAATGAGAGCTGTCTTGATCGGTACCCAGTCAAAGGGAACGGCTCCCGATGCAATTGCTACAGCAATATCCGGCTTCTGCTGTGCAATCAGCTCTGCCGTATCCTCCGCACTCATTCCACTCTCCAAAAGCACGTATTTCACCTTCTCAGGTTTTTTGCAGATTTCCCCATCTGCCACGTCAAAAATGTAAGAACCATTCAGGGGTCCTGCCACAACAAATTCGCAGTCCGGATAAAGCCGGTCCATTTCATCCCAGGTATCTGCCCGGAACGGCTGGTAGGTTGTTTTTGTTGATGAATTGGAATGTGCTGATGTTGACGCACTATAAAATACAATACGCATAATCTCTTCCTCCGCCTATTTTCTATGATTCAAACTGTGCCTGATATAATCTGGCATAGGCTCCGTTTTGTGCTAATAGCTCTTTGTGACTGCCCTGCTCCACGATATGCCCGTTCTCCATAACCAGGATCACGTCTGCATTGCGAATTGTGGACAGACGGTGGGCAATGACAAAGCTTGTCCGTCCCTCCCGCAGCTTATCAAGTGCCTGATCAATCATGGCTTCGGTTCTGGTATCTACAGAACTTGTTGCCTCATCCAAAATGAGAATATTCGGTTTCACAAGAAATGCCCTGCAGATCGTCAACAACTGCTTTTCTCCGGCAGAAAGGCTTGACATTTCATTGGAAATTACGGTCTGATAACCATCAGGCAGTGTACTTACAAACTGATCCACGAAGGTCTCCCGGCATGCATTCCGGAATTCTTCTTCCGTGATTTCCCGTTTCAGACCATATTTCAGATTGTCCCTGATCGTTCCTTTATACACCCAGGTGTCCTGCAGAACCATTGCAATGTTCTCCCGCAGGCATGCTCTTGTAAGGTCGTGAATCTCTACTTTGTCATCAAAAATAATTTCTCCAATGTTTACTTCATAAAATCGTTCGATTAGATTTACAAGTGTTGTCTTACCGGCACCAGTTCCTCCAACAATAGCGACCATCTGGCCCGGTTTTACAACAAGGTTCATATGTTCGATCAGCTTTCTCTCAGGTACATAAGAAAAGCTCACATCCCGGAAATCGATCTTTCCCTGCAACTGGTAGCTCTCTCTGGCTTCCGGTTTTTCTTCAGCCTGATCTTCACTGTCTAACAGCTCATAGATTCGGTCAAGAGACGCTATTCCGGACTGCAGTGAAGAATACGCCTGGGACAGCTTGGAAAAGGGTGTCTGAAACTGTCTGGTATACTGAATAAATGCCTGCACATCTCCGACCGTCATCTGTCCGGATATTACCCGTAAAGCACCTCCCAATGCCACAATCACATAATTCAGATTCGTAAAGAACCGGGACAATGGCTGAATCAGGTTCGATACGGCCATAGCTTTGAAGGAAGATTCATACAGCAGACGATTCTGCTTCCTGAAAGCTTCCACGAACTTCTCTTCCTGACCATAAAGCTTTACAATATTGTGTCCGTTCACACTCTCTTCCACATTACTGTTAATCATTCCGGTATAATACCACTGCTTCTGATATTCCTTACGCACAAACCTGGAAATCAGGGTCACAATCCAGCCCGAGACCGGAATAATGATCACAGTGATCAATGCCAGCCTCCAGTTAATTGCAGTCATCATGACAATCATCCCGACCAGCTGGAAAATACTGTAAATCGTATCTGCACCGGAAGAATTCAGAGTCGTGACCACATTATCAATATCATTTGTGGTCCGGCTCATGATATCTCCGTGACTGTTTGTATCAAAATAATTTAATGGCAGCGACCATAGCTTTGTTTCTACCTGACTGCGCAATTCTTTCGCCGTATCCGAGATGATCCGTGTGGAAAACCATGCGGATAGCCATTTCGATACGAACTGGATCAGAAAAATCACACTCGATATCCCTGCCCAGAAGAAAAACCGGTCCCAGTGAATGTTACTGCTTACCGGGTTTGACATATCCTGTACAATGGAATCCGTTGCATACCCCAGATACTGCGGTCCCAGCGCTGTAGCAACCGCTGAAATAATAATACTGAACAGCATAAGAGCGGTCAGCATCTTATTTTTAAAGAAGAAGAGCTTTAACAGCCGCTTGAAAGACCCCTTTTGTATGGTCTTTTTCTGCTTTGTACTCATGATGCCACCTCCTTATCTGTGGGCTGGGAAGCCACAATTTCCTGATAAGTCCGGCTGCTTTGCATGAGTTCTTCATGTGTTCCAACCGCTTCAATACGTCCCTGATTCATCACAAGGATCTGGTCAGCATCCTTAATGGTACTGATTCTCTGTGCAACAATAATCACAGCCGCATTCTGTGTAACCGGCTTCAGTGCTCTTCGCAGCTCCTGGTCTGTCCGGTAATCCAGTGCAGAGAACGAATCATCAAACAAATAGATGGAGGGTCTGCGGACAATTGCTCTTGCGATTGCAAGCCGCTGCCGCTGCCCGCCCGAAAAGTTTGTTCCCCCTTCGGAAACCTTCATCTTAAGACCACGTTCGTTTTTCTCCACGAACTCCTTTGCCTGCGCAATCGAAAGAGCCTCCCAGAGTTCTTCCTGTGTTGCATCCGGTTTTCCATCCCGCAGATTGTCCTCCAGTGTCCCCGAAAACAGGAAAGCCTTCTGTGGAACCATGCCGATTGCCTGATCAAGCTCATGCCTTAACAGCTTCCGGACATCCATGCCATCTACGAAGACCGTCCCCTCTGTCACATCTGCAAGACGTGGAATCATATCAAGCAAGGTAGTCTTACCACATCCGGTAGATCCGATAATCGCCGTCGTTTTACCCGGCTGTGCGCAGAAGGAAATGTCCTTCAATACAGGCTCCACCTGCTCATTATCCGGTGCATAGGAATACGTCACATGTTCAAAACATATTTCTCCCCGGAACTGCTCTGGCAAAAAAGCATCCTCTCTGTCCTGAATTTCACTTTCACTGTTTAAAATCTCTTCAATACGTGTAACCGATACCTCGGCTCTTGGTAGCATAATAAAAATCATGGAAGCCATCAGGGTTGCTGTCAGAATAAAGGATATGTAGGTTACGAAGCCGATCACCTGTCCAATCTGTACCTGACCGTTTCCCGCCATACGGCCGCCAAGCCAGATCAGCGAAATATTGGCAAAGCTCATTGTCAGGGTAAAGATTGGCTGCATCAGCCCTGTAATCTTACCGATGCTGGTATTAATCCTTGAAAGATCTCCGTTAATCCGTTCAAAGCGTTCCTTCTCGCCTTGTTCCTTCGTAAAGGCCTTTACCACACGGACACCGGAAATCTGATCCCTGAGTACGGTATTCATCTCATCTATTTTCGTCTGCTGTTCTCTATAATAAGGAAGGATCAGCTTTAAAAATACCACAGAAACCCCAAGCAACAGGGGTATCGTCACAAGCAATACCACCGAAAGCTTCACGCTTTGGGACAAGGCAAGCACAAGACCTCCGATAAACATCATCGGTGCTGCAATAATCGCGGTAAATAAGAACGTAATAAACTGGGTTACCTGCTGTACATCGTTTGTTGCCCTGGTAATCAGCGTAGGAGCTCCCATGCTTCCGATCATCCTGCGTGAAAAATGCATCAGCTTCTCATAAACCTGCTCCCTCAAATCCCGTCCGGTCATCAGTGCCACCTTTGCTCCGAAAATACCAGCCAAGGTTGATAGCAGAAACTGGATAAAGGCTATTCCCAACATGAGAATTCCCTGATGCATGATATATGCAGCATCCGCATTCGCCACACCATAATCGATCACTCTGGAATTGATTGTTGGCAGATACATGGTTAAAAAGGACTGACCAAGCTGCAGTAAAATGACCAGTATCAAAAGTCCCCTGTATGGGCTTAATACTCTTCGCAAAAATCCGGTCATGCCTGTCCCTCCATAAAATCATCAATAACGGAAGCATATGCATCCATCATCTTACGCCCCGGCATACCCGGAAATGCATTTACCTCTGCCAGCACATACTCTCCATCACCAATCATAAGATCCAGTCCGATAATCGGAAGATCAAATATGGACGCCACCTTTTCACAGAATACCTTTTCTTCTTCGGTAAGAGTCTTCTCCTGTGTAGTTCCACCCACATGTACATTCGAACGGAATTCATCAGGATTCGATGCATGGCGCTCCATCGAAAAATAATATCTGCCATGGAGAACAACAACACGGATGTCTCTTCCTTTGGAAGTAGCAATATATTCCTGTGCCACATAAGCCTGTCCATAGGAAAGAGTTGCAAAGTAATCCTTAAGCTCCTGGCCGTTATGGATCAGTTCTACACCAATCCCGCCAAATCCACTGTCCGGCTTCACAACAAATGGATAACCAAAACGACCAGACAGTGTTTCGGGATCAGAATCTTTGAAAAACACCATCGTATCAGGCACCCGTATTCCATTCTGTGCAAGTCTCTGATAAGTTGCAATCTTACTTCTTGCGACCTGAAGCTCACGCAGATTTAAAATAGATGGAATTCCCGCATCCTGAAGCATATTCTCCAGAATAAATCCATCCGTGGATCCAAGCAGTGGCCAGAAATAATCCGGCTTTTCCATTTTTTCGCCCAGACAGGTGATCGCAAGCTCCCCGTTCCTGCAAATTTCAATCGTGGAATATTCGCAGAAAAGTACTTCCTTATCTTTACCTATCAGTGCCTGCATCTGCCTTCTTCCATTTGTCTTAACATCTTCCACAGTACTGTCCTGGCTTGCTACTAAAGCTAAAATTTTCATAGACTCCTCCTTTTACTTATTTTACAAGCTCCACCCCGTATTCTGTCTGACTGAAAAAAAATTTCCGCTGCAATTCATTCCGAATGATGTGCACAGGCTTCAGCTGTGCCGGCGCAATTCCCTTCATTATCATCAGATCACGATATAAGCTATATGTCTCCGGCTCTAAGATATTTAACTTAGTTGGCGCACAGATTCCTTTTGCCACCTTATCTCCCATGGACGGATTGGCCTTAGCAAGATTCCTCTCCAGAAAAAAGCGGATTTCCTTTGCTTTCATCCCCTCCGGAAGGCTTTCGATTTCCATAAAATAAGTATAACGTGGAGGAACATGTTCAACATCCGGATATACTGTAAAATCAATCATGTCAAAGCCAAGCTGCTTTGCTGTATCCTCTGCGGCAGTCCTGAGTGCCACTTCTGTTGTCTTCTCCCCCATAACACTGATTGTCTGATCAATACGTCCGATGAATTCCAGAATCGGCAGATTCTTATATTTTCCTGCAATCTTTACCGCATCACGCATACGATACCGGTAAAAACCGGAAAGATTCGTAACAATCACTTCATATTCTTTACCTGTCTCAAGCTGATCTATCGTTACTATTTTGGAGAAATCATCATCTGCGTCTGTCGGCAGAAATTCATAGAACATACTGTCCGGAACCGGCACGCTCTTCTCATCATTTAACCGGTACGGGACACTGATCATGCCTTCAGATGCATTAATTCCGGTAAAATAACGGGCTATTTTTTCTCCCATATATTTCTCTTTGATCTTATCAGCATAAACCTTAAATCCACCGGAACCGACACCGGTAAGGAACTGTGCATGAGGCCACAGCTTCGGTACAATCGGTTCCTCAAACCCCTGCATGAAAATTCCCCTCAGTTCCTGCGCTCTCTCCGGCATGGGCTGAATTTTCTTTAAGAGACTGGAACGGACTTCCTCTGACATTTTAATACCCAGATCAATCGTTCCCTGTTCAATATCATTAACCAGAAGCTCCCAATTCTGTTCCATATAACGCAATACTTCCAGTAAAAATCCAAGAAAGTTCGCTGCCATATTCGTAAGATTCTGGTCCATCAGTCCGAAACGTGCATGCAGATATCTGGTGTTGGTTTCCGATTCCGGATAAATTGCTTCATCGGGAGATGTAAAACTCATTCCGAGGTAAGGGCGGAATTCACCGATCATTTTTACTGACAAAGCTCCATAAGTAACACCGCTTTTCACGTGCTGGATCTCTGCAATGGATTCCGCAATGGACATATTCCGTCCGTTGATCCAGTCTTCTCCGAGTTCTTTTGCGACCAGCCCCATACGGTAGGGACCATTATACTTCTGAAAAACCTGAAAAGCCTCTTCCGTCAACGGTATACGCTTGGGATTTCCAACCGTTCCTGAAGACTTGTTATAATGTACAACCTTACCGGAGGTAATCAGATTCTCCTCCCCATCCTCACTCATTCTTAAAATATAGCCTGCATAATCATCGTATACACTGACCGGAACCTTCTTCTGGTATTCTTCTATGGAATGAATATCCGCAAAGCCATATTTCCTTCCATATTCCGTATCCTTATTCTGTTCCAGAATCCTTAAAAGCAGCTTTTCATTTTCCCCCATGGGATCCTCTGCCATCCGATTCAATGCTTCCACTACCGGTATTCCCAATTTGATCTGTTGCAGATTTCCCTGTCCGGCAGGTGTTAATTTTCTCTCTTCAATTGCCATATTCTTTTCCCCATTTTCATCTGTCTTTTATTGTTCGACTGTCAAAATACTGTCAAATCCGGTCGCTTCAAATACTTCCATAATAATTTCATTGACATGCTTTACAACCATACTTCCCTTTGCTGCATTCATTTTCTTCTGACAGGATAAAAGCACTCTTAATCCGGCACTGGAAAGATATGCAAGATCGGTAAAGTCCAGAACAAGCTCGGTAACTCCATCAAGCTTTTGGAAAATCTCCTTCTCAAATTCCGGTGCTGTTGCAGAGTCCATTCTTCCTTCCAAAGCAACCTCCATTTTCTTTCCCTGTGTTTTAACATCAAATTTCATTGATTTAACCCCCTCCATTATCCTTTTATACCATCATAGCCTGAGAACTTTTTACTATATCTGGTAAAAACTTTCTCTATTTTTCTTCCTTCTTTTAACTGTTTTTATATCTATATTATATATATTATTTGAATTCAGTTTCTCCGTCTATATTTTTGCGTGAATAGTCAAAATATAGCGCAAAAAGACATCCATCTGATTTGATTTTGCCGTTTGCAAAGTTCTTCTTTTGATAAAAGATTAACTTCCTGATTTTCTATATCCCGTATTACTGAATTTTGATTTTCACAATTCTTAGGCGGCTCATTCTGCTGGAAATACCCATCCCGGCGGCGATAATGGCGGGCGGTACATTTCCAAGGAAGAAATTGAAATCCAAGGGACGTTCGCATTTCCGAAATAAAAAAGTTTCTTTTTAAAATAGAACCAGCATTCGTCGATAGGCTTATTTAAATGCGGTCATTTTTATAAATCTTCTGGTTTCCAACAAAACAGCAACTGTTTTCTGTCATAAACCGATTTATTTTGTAGTTTGCATTGGA
>ERZ773260.1202-NODE-1202-length-34942-cov-7.870382_pt1 | contig 34942 bp, 37 predicted proteins | sample MGYA00511387_ERZ773260 | MGnify/ENA primary metagenome ERZ773260 (study PRJEB29015, sample SAMEA2737745) | human gut metagenome | biome: human gut; feature: human-associated habitat; material: faeces | place: China | collected 2012 ...
CCATTCCCGGCCGCAGCGCTCCTTCATTACGTTTCATGGTGCGCTTCGGAATATTCTGTTGCCGGCAGGATTTTCTGCCATGTTCCATATGATAACATTGAAACAACTGTTTGCCAGCGTTCTTTTGCAGAATTATTTTCTTACTGCTGCTTCTGAATCGAATCGATTCGATCAGTAATTTATATATCTTTACTTACTTATATCTTTATTTTATTGCGTTGGATTTTCCAACGTAGGATAGGCATATGTCGCTCCATCCTCCTTGAACTGCACATTGCAGAACTGATAATAGCTTTCGCCTGCCGGCTTTGCCGGTGTACTGACAGGCGTTCTTGCAAGTGCACTGGCAGGTGGCCTTGTGCGTTTTGAAGAAGGTGCAGCCGCAATCCTGCAAAATCTGTTGCTGCTTGGCTTCCATGGAAGAATCGCTCGGTTCTCCAAAAGCCTCTGCTCGCCCCATGCAAACATCTTCCATCATTTTATAAGTTGTTTCTCTCTCGGCCTGGCGAGCCAACAGATATTCCATCACATCTTCGCTGCACGCAACAACCTATTCCGTCGTCGCTGCTCCGGTAAGCAGATAAAACTATTTGACGAAGTCCATACGACGTGTTATTATATAGAAAATTACGTAAATATCAGAGAGGATTCTGTTTTGAGAGTAACAATCAAGGATATTGCAGAGCTTGCCAGCGTCTCGACCGCTACGGTTTCCCACGTTTTGAATAAAACGCGCTATGTGAGTCCAGAGCTTGTTTCTCGTGTCGAAGCCGCAATCAAGGAAACTGGCTATGAGGTAAAGATGTGCGATTGGGCACACCAGTTCCGCGTGGGAAAGCTGTCAGAAATCGCCTACGTCTTTCCCTATATGGACAGCACAACCTATATGCATATCGGCAACGTAATGTCCAACCTGTTCGCTCGCAGCGGATATACGCTATCCGCATACCCCACTTCTGACAACCCGGTGTTGGAAAAACGGATATTAACGAATCTGCTGGCGGACAAACGCATCGCCGGGATTGTGCTGGTGCCGACCGACAGGGATCCCAAGCGATATAAAGCGCTGCTGAGCTCGAATATGCCAATTGTCTGTCTCAACCGTACCATCAATTCGGAAAATGTCAGCAGCGTGCTGTTTGAGAACATCAGCGCGCTGTATAAAGGAACGATGCATTTAATCCGTAACGGCCATAAGCGAATCTGCATTCTCATCAGTAACCGGGGGGCCGTCGCCCCTTCGGAGAGGCTGATTGGTTATAAAAAGGCGCTACTGGAGGCAAACATTCCATATGATGAATCGCTTGTGTTTAAGTGCGAGCATGACAACGATATCCAGCAAAATCTCATCGACCTTTTAACTCTCAAAAATCCTCCAAGCGCATTCATCACGAGCAATAGCCGTCTTACTTTCAAGTTTCTCAAGAGTCTCAGTGCACTCGACCTCGCATATCCAGAAGACTTTTCAGTCGTCGGATTTGTGAACATTGAGTGGAGCGAAGCCATCTGCCCTTCCCTCACAGTTCTCACCCCAAATTCCACCCGAATGGCGCAACTGGGTGCTGAGATGCTGCTCGATATGCTTGAAAACAAGAGACAGTCCGATGAGACCGTGTACCTACCTGTCGAGCTCATAATCCGCAAATCCACAAAATCTATCGAGCTGGGGCCAGATGGTCAGGCACCAATCTCTCCCGAGCAGATTCTGCTGACTGGCGAGGAGATTAAACGGCTAAAATCAGGTGGTTTCAAGGTAGGTCTTTCCTTTCATTATGGTGGAACGGAGTGGGCGAGACTCTATGAGCGCGCAATCCGAGAAACGCTCGCCAGATATGGTGTCGACATCGTTGCTGTCAACGAAGCCCATTTTAATCCGGAGCTGCAAATCATGCAGCTACAAAGCCTACGGCTGCAAAAGTTGGACGCCATCATCAGCCTGCCCACTGACGAGCAGATGATGACAGATATTTACAAGGCACTAGCAAAAGAGACAAAGTTGATCATGATTGGCAACAGCCCGGCTGGCCTCAATCCTAAGGACTATTGTGCTTTCATCTCGAACAACGAGTGTGAAAACGGCCGGAACGCTGGACGCCTTCTCGGGGATCTTTTCCACGGCAAGACTAACGCGAAGGTGGGCCTTATTAACTACAGTTCGTCCTTGACCAGCCGGCGTGATTGGGCAGTTGAGCAAGAGCTTTTAGAAAATTACAGCAATATCGAACTGGTGGCAAAAGAAAGCTTTTCCTGTATCGAAAATGCCTATCAAGCCGCCAAAGAACTGTTACAAAAGCATCCGGAAATCGAGGGGTTGTATGTGACTTGGGATAGACCGGCGCTCGAGGTGATTCGGGCGCTTAAAGACCTAGGCCGCACAGATGTCTTGATTATCACTACCGATCTCGATTATGAGATTGCTTCTTACATGGCTCACGGTGAGTTTGTTCGCGGCATCTCCGCGCAAAGGCCCTACGAACTGGGAGAAGCGGCGGCACTTGCCACTGCGCGTGCGTTGTTGGGCGAGACCAACTTCATTTACATTAGCGTCCAGCCCCAAAACGTCACGCCGCTCAACCTGAGTAGGGCCTGGGTTGAGATCACTCATGAGGGCGTACCCATTTTTCGAACAATAAAATGAATCATTTCCGAGGCCTGCCCATCGTGCTTCACACGCGAAACGCAGCATGAATCCCTATATCTGCCTTTGGCATACAAAGGGACTCGGCCCGGACCGTTTTTTGACAGATTTGCAAAAACGATCCGGGCCAGGTTTAAAACCTTTCGGCGCTCAGTTTTCTGTTTTTCCTCAACGCCTTTTTACACGGTTTCTTTCCCGTTAAGCATGAGTGTCGGTGTCCAGTTGGCCAGCTACCCTGGCGACTTGACCCTTGCAAAGGTGTCGTCATCAAGTTTCATCGTGTCATCGTTGATAAATTCAAGATGTATTTCTTCTGCTTCTGCCAACTCATCGCACTGGAACGCCGTACCATAGACCTTGATTGTGTGTCCGTCTACCACCTCATAGCGAAGGTTGACAAGATCCGACATAGAAATGTTTACTTCCTTCCCATCTTTGTCAAACAGTGTCGTCTGTTCTGACACATTGCCGTCTTTCCAGAAAATATATTTTGTAATATATTCTTTTTCTGAAACGAGCTGCCATTCCCCCACAATCTTATTGGCAGCTTCTTTTTTATCCTTTTCCCCGCACCCGGCGAAAGTGATCACCAGCAACAACAGCAGCAACAACAAAAATCCTTTCATCGCGCTTTTCTTCATCTGTTTCCTCCTCGCATCAAGAGAGTCGAAAGTCCCGCCTACCGCCAGGTTTGCTGCTATTGTTCCCCCGTGTCAATCTTTCTGAGGCTGTCGCACACTTTGGCGTACAGTTCATCCGGATCATGTCCGGCGGCTTTTACCGCTTGGGCAATGATATTGTTCCACACCGCTGAGAAAGGCATGTGTGGCATATATCTCACCTGCTCCTTCACTGCCTCTATCGGGATGATCCCTTCAAAGCATCTGCCGATGACATTGATGGCCTCGGGGCAATTGAGTATCCGCACCATCATAGTGTCCGGTCCAAAGTCATATTCGCTGTGTCCATGGGCCTTGAAACGCTGCTCGCAGGCAACCGAGCGGGAGGAATTTCCCACGAGCACCCGATACCAGCCAGGCTCACTAACCCAGGTGTGATACTTGGAATCATATCCAGCGAGATACTCCTTTTTAATCTTGAATATTATATTTTTTTCCTCTCCCGGAGCAAGCACCACCTTCTCAAAGCCCTTGAGTTCTTTGACCGGCTTGGGCAGCTGGGAAATCTCGTCCGCGATATACAATTGCACTACCTCTGCACCCGCCATATCGCCGGTATTCTTCACCTTCACCGTCGCCGTCAACTCGCCCCCCGCATCCAGATCAAATGTGTCGGAACTCAATTTCAAATCGGTGATGTCAAATTTTGTATATGAGAGTCCGTACCCGAACGGAAACAGCGGTTCCACATCCTTGAGGTCATAGTAGCGATACCCCACGAAGATACCCTCGCCGTAGTAGACCTCATCACATGCGCCCGGGAAATTCCCGTATGACGGGCAGTCCTTGCACCGCTTGGGAAAAGTCAGCGGCAGTTTTCCTGACGGGTTGACGTCACCGAACAGGATATCCGCCGCTGCACGGCCACCCTGCATCCCTGGATAATACACCCACAGCAATGCATCTGCTTGGTCGATAAACTCTCCTGTTTCAACAGGGCCAGCGGAGTTAAGGATTAACACAACCGGTTTCCCCGCATCCTTAGCTTGCCGAATGGCTGCAAGCGCCATCTGTTTTTCATCTTCCGGGAGTTCAAGATCACTGTGGTCGGTACCCTCGGACGAACTTGACGCGATGGTAATAACCACCACATCTGCATCAGGTTGGAGCGTTCTGAAAGAGATATTATCCGCCCCCACCTTTTGTGCTGCCTCTTCAACAAGGCTGGTTTTTTGATCCGTCACAACAACGGCGCTGCCTTCGCCGCATGCCAAAAATCCGTCGCACTTATCGCCGAAGAAGCTCACCCTCGCACTCTTAGAGAGCGGCAGCACCCCGTTGTTCTTCAGCAGGGTTATGCTACCTGCAGCTAAATCATATGCCGCCGCGATTGACTCCTCGCGCTTGAAGTCCTTAACCCGCTTTTTACGCATTTCGATGATATCGACGACCGCACTGAGATATCGGTAGCACGCCTCGTCCAGTACCTTCTCGCTGAGCCGACCATCCGCCACCGCCTCCAGAATCGGCGATATGCTTCTGGGGCCGGGCATGTCGACATCGTTTCCCGCTTTGAGCGCCTCGACTTGATTATAGACTGCGCCCCAATCGGACACGACATAGCCCTTGTAGCCCCACTCCTTTTTGAGCACATCGGTCAGCAGCCATTTGTTGTGCGCGCACGGCGTGCCATTGATTGAGTTGTAAGCGCTCATTACTGACGTCACACCCTGCTGTACGCAGGCCTTGAATCCCGGCAGATAGATTTCATACAGAGCCCTTTCCGGAATGTGCTCATTGATGTCAAACCTCCGGGTCTCCTGATTATTGGCCGCAAAATGCTTCACGTTGGCGCCAACGCCCTGATCCTGTACGCCCCTTACGATCTCCGGCGCAAGGCTCGCGGTCAGAAACGGATCCTCACTGAAGCTCTCAAATAGCCTACCATTGCGGGGATCGCGCTGGATATTCACATTTGGGCTGCCCAGTACAATATCGATGTGGTATGCCGCGGCCTCCTTGCCTACCGCTTCACCGATTCGATAAACCAGCCCACGATCCCAAGACGCCCCCAGTGCCATGCCAACCGGGAAGCTGCTCGGAAGTTTGCCGTTTGTGAGCATATTTTTATCTGTGTATTCTACTATCTCTTTAGCTTCCGGCGAAAGATTCGCCGCTCGGTGGCCCTTTTCCGTCACCTCTGTGACTGCAGCCAACCCCTCGTTAATCTGGAGCATTCCCTCAGAACCCTCACGTATCCGCGCCTCTATACCGGGGTTTTCAGCGAGTTGATTTTGAGTATACGCCTCCATATAATACTGATTTAGGTTTATGCCAGAGATTCCATCAAGGCTGACAATAGCTGGGATACCAAACTTTTCAAAGGCATTAGACGTAGCCTTTGATTTTCCAGTGATCAGCAGTGCCTTCTCCTCGACTGTCATTGCGGCAATCACATTGCCAATCGATTTTTTATCCGTTAAATAAGCTCTCATTTTTCCTCCCATATCTCAAACTGTGGATATAATTTATTCTGTTTTACTCCCACAAACACTCCAAGACCCGCTCGCAAAGGCGTCCTCATGCTGCGAGAGCAGATTCTCAGATCTGCCCCCGCAGCTGCTATCGAACATATCTAGTTGGAAGAGTCGACAGCGAACTCCTTAGTTACGTCCTCCTTGAGCTTTTTACGCATAGTCCACGCTTCAAACCTCCCCTGGTTAGAAGAGAAACACAAAATTGTCAGCAGGAAGAATCCTGTCACAATCGACCGCGCCGTAGCGGATAGTCCGCAGGAGACCAATCCAGTGCTCAGCATCCGCATTGTAAAGGTACCAATCAGTAGTCCCGTAGTGAACCCACAGTATTTACTCAAAAAGAGAGCAATATATACTCCCATCATTGGATCAAAAATCAGGGAAATTGAGTTCATCGATGAGGCAACATACAAGCGTACATTCATAGACATCGTTATGATAGCGGCCATGCCTAGAAATGTTCCACCTAATAGGAAGGACAGAAACTTTACTCCCGATAGGTCTACGCCTGCACTGTATGCGATTGGCTGGTTTGCACCGATCGCTCGGATGTTCTGCCCGAACACCGTAAAGTTGTACACAGCGCAGTAGATGACGTACATAATAAGAAAGAGAATGAAGCACCACGGTGCTTGAGCAAGATATCCGTCTTTCTGTGCGATCAGGCCGCAGCCTGTCTCCACAATCAGACGTGGAAAAGACTCGTACACGATGACCAGGCCCAATGTGAGCACCAGCGACGGGATTTTCATCCGGTTGTACAAAACTCCTGAAAACGCCGTCAACAGCAATGCAATCAGCATTGCGCTGACGCATAACCCCAATACCCCTGTCTTAGTCACCGCAGCCACATTCGCTCCCAGTATTGCTGCAGCATAAACAACGGCCCCCGCGGAAAAATCCCACATGCCCATAATCATGGGCATCGACATAGCCATAGCGATAAGCATCGGAACGACTGTCGTTCGCAAAACGGTGACAATGACCGCCCAACTGCCGAACCTACCTACTGTTACTGCAGTGAAGATCAGATACACAGCAACCGGCATGATTAGCGCTTTGACCGCGTTTTTGAGGATTTTGATTGTATTGCATTTTTTGGATTTCAATCCTGTCCCTCCTAACGAGCCAACGATTCCACAGCTTATTCAATATCCAGATTACCGTGTCTTTCCAGCAGATCCTCCATCGTGTAGTTGTCGCAATACGACTGCAGCAGCGCGCCGAGTTCCTCGTCGGTCGCTTCCGCATTGTAAACAGCGCACAGATCCTTGAGTTCATCGCCGGTATAGGCGGGGATGGATCCCTCCATATACTTTATGTAGTTTTCGTAGTCCTCGGCGCTCTTGATGTACATATAGGGTCTGTGCATGGTGGTCGAGAGATCCGGCATAATTTTATGCCCGGTAAGTCCATTGTAAACCAGAGCGAAACCGAGCTGCGCAGTTGGATACTGACCGCCAGCCACCCATACGCACATGCCGTCCTTCAATTGATCGTACACGCCCTCTTGGATATCTACGCATGCATATTTACAAGTCTTGTCCATCCCAGCCGCATAGATTGCCGCAGGGATTGCTGTATCGCCTCCCGTCGACATCAGGCCATCGATGTCCGGATATGCCGCGAGGACTTCTTGAACACCCGTTGCAAACGGACTCCCACGCCAAGAGGTTGCCAGTTCCATATCGGGATGTTCATCGAGGAACCGATCAATTCCACGCACACGCTCGTCATGGCACACGTTCATTCCAGCTGTGGGGGCGAGGTATGCGATGTAGCGGCAACCTGCGTCGTACATGCCCTGCGCCATATCGTAGCCCGCCTGCTCATCGACTTCGCAGATGTTGCCGCAGTAATACTCCGACGCGCACGCCATCTGGATGATATCCTCGTCAACAATCTCAGAGCACACTGAGGCCCAGTAGATTCCCTTGGAATCAAAGTATTCCACCGTAGCGCCGGTGCAGTAGATAATGATTTCACCGTCGCAGCCCGCCTGTCCGAGATTCTCATACGCAGCCTGCCACTCTGAGAGGTCGCCAGACGTGACCTCTCCGTATACCATCTCGCAGCCAAACTCCGCCGCTGTATAATCGAGCACTCTGTGGTAGGCTGCGGACAGCGTATCCGAGGGCGGTGTGTGCGTGAAGCCGATTTTGAAGGTCGGCGCGTCTGTCACGTCGGCGTACTTGCTCTGAACTGTAGCGACATACTCCTCGCCTGTGCTCAACTCTGACTGACCGTTGGAGTTTGCGCCGCTTGGGGTGTTCTGTGAGCAGGCCGTGAACAGCGTTGCTCCCAGGCACATTGCCATTAGCAATCCAATAATTCTTCTTTTCATTTCTTTTTCCTCCTGTTTTCTTTAATTGTTAAGGGTATTATACAGCCCTCAGAGCACCAATTTGCCTTTGCTTTTATCATAGGTGAGCGCCACTACAATCAGAAACAGCACGCCCTTTGCAAAGTTGCCCCACTCAGGGTTGAGGCCCATAAGGATGAGTCCATTGGTCAGTATAGTCACCATCAGTGCACCGACGATCGCCGCTGGCAGCCGCGCCCTTGCACCTCCGGCCAGAGGGAACCCGCCCAGAACAATTGCAACCATGACGTTGATCTGCACACCGGTCCCGCTGGCCGCATTCACTAGGCCGTTGCGCAGTAGCGTGAAAAAGGCTGCGATTCCGATGCAGATCCCCAACATCACAAAACTCAGCCAGAGCACCAGTCCCCTCCTGACACCAGAAAGTACGGCCGCGGTCTGGTTCGAGCCGAGTGCCTTCAAATCCTTGCCCAAACGCGTATTGTTAAACAGTACGTATCCCAGTAGGATGACTAGAATCATCACAGGGATTTTGACTCCAATCGCGTTGAGATACGAGGATTCGCTGTATGCAATATACACGTCGTTTTTTTCCACAATGAGTGTCACAATGCCGGTCCAGATATACATGTTGCACAGCGATGCGACAAAGATGGGAACTCGGAACATCACGTGCACGATTGCAGAAAAGCTGCTGCACAGCGCGGCCATCAGAACACAGGCTATCGCTGCTACGCCAATAGGGAGATCAGTATCACGGATGATCATGGCCGCACCCAGCTGGGAAAAGGCCAGCACACCGCCGATGCTCATATCCATTGATCCAGAGGCGTATACAAACGCTGCCCCGACGGAAATAATAACAAGTGTAAAGCACTGATTAACGAGCACCGAAAAGTTTGAATCATCCAAAAATTTTCCGTCTGTCGTCAGTGAAAACAGCAGAATCAGGAATATGAGACCGGTAAACGGAAGCACTTTTGTGATAAGATTTTTCCTAGTTGCCGTCTTGTTGAGCTTTAACTGGATATCATCTTCAGCGACCTTCTTTGTTACGCTATTTAACACTTTACCCACCGCCTCTTCAAATCATATACTCGATAATCTGCGCATCTGTGACGTCAGCTGATCTCATGATCTCTTTAGAAACACTGCCGTTCTTCATAATCAGCATTCTGTCGCTCATACCGATGAGTTCCATCAGCTCCTCGGATATCATGACGATAGACTTACCCTGTCTTTTCAGCTCATAGATCAGCTTATACATCGCCACCTTCACGCCGATGTCGATCCCTCGTGTGGGACAGTCCATGATAAAGATGTCGCAATCCACCCCCAACCATTTCGCAAAGGCGACTTTTTGCTTGTTTCCACCCGAGAGCTCAGAGCAAAATTGCTTGCCAGAGATACACTTGATGCTCATCGTCTTGATTTGCTCGTCCGCAAACTTCTTTTCACTTTTGCCCGTAATGAAAATGCCCTTTTTGATTCGGTCCAGAGCAGGGAGGACAATGTTGTCTTGTATGCTCGCCTCGAGAGAGATAGATTCTTTGTCCCGATCTTTAGAGATATATCCCATACGATGCCTGATTGCCGTGATTGGGCTGGTGATCCGGCTCCCCGTTTTTATATGGACAATTTGCCCAGTCGCCATTTTGTCAACGCCGAACATCATTCGTCCGATTTCGTGCATCCCGCTGTTTGCCAGACCGCCGATTCCAAGAATCTCCCCCGCGTGCAATTGGCAGTTAAAATTCTTGATATATCCGTCCACAGATGTGACGTGGTTCGCCTCTAGGACCACCTCATCTGAAAAGCTACCGTCGTAATCTCCCCGGTAATAGGCGCCGGTGAGTTCGCGCCCGACCATCAGCGTTCTCATGTTAGTGACAGTCATCTCATCACCCTCGAGCCGAGAAATCACACGGCCGTCCCGGAGGACGACGATTGAATTGCAGACCTCTGCTAGCTCATCTAGATCGTGTGAGATGAAAATGACCGCCTTTCCCTCAGCCTCGAATTTCTTAATCAGGTTATAGATTAGCGTACGACCTTTCTGGGCCAGCGCCGTCGTTGTCTCATCGATTATGATAACGTCAGGTTTTAGGTACATCGCACGTGCGATTTCCACAATTTTCCTGTCTTCAAAATTGAGCGAACTGACCAGCGTATTCGCCCGGATATCGCTGGCACCAATCTCGTCCAGTATTTTATTTGCCTCGACGTGCATTCTTTTAACATCCAGAAAGCCGCCCCGACGGAACTTTTGAAAGTTGCCAACAAATACATTTGCGGCGACATCCATGCTCGGCAGGGTTCCAGCCTCCTGCACAATAATCGCAACGCCTTTCTGCTGCGCCTCTAACATATTTGCCGGATGATACTCCTCACCCGCCCGGAACATCTTACCGCTCACCGCCGGCTGTATCCCGGCAAAAATTGATGTGAGCGTCGACTTACCGCTACCATTTTCGCCAATCAGGCCGCAAATCTCACCCCGGCGAATTTCAAAATCCACATTGACCAGTGCGCGGGTAGGACCAAAATTCTTGAAAATCTCCTTACAACTTAGCAAAACTTCCTTTTCCATATTGTGCATCTTCCCCTTCAATATGTTTATAAACAATGCTGTCTATCGATCCACTTCACGCTCCAACTAGTCGGTCTTCGTGCCACAATTTGCGGTCGCTCTTGAAAAAGGTATTGCAGCAACCATTTGTCGTTATACACATGTACCTCGCCCAATTCATTTTGCTGGATTTATTAATCTTCCGCATCAGGTGTTGTTATTTACTTGAATTTAAGCATAACCACTAAGTATTGTCAAGCGTCGCAGGTCGATTTCTACATATTCGCTATCTTGTTCTAAATTATTTAATATTATTTACGTAAATTATTTGGAACTAGTGATTTTATTTTCCTTGTGTCCTATTGGAATTGGGGCAGGTCGAAACATGGTACCAATACGGCTGCTACATGATATAAAGAGAAGTAGCGATAGAAAAAGTTCATACCAGCAATTTATTTTGTGCTTATCGGCTTAATGCAGCCTGGCACAAGATGTAGCGACGGCTCTTGCCAAGCGGCTGAATATCTGATCGCTGGTAGCGCGCTGCGTAAACGCATTGCGCAGGCGAATTTCAAACTCGCTGCCGTGCAGCGCCTTTTCTCGGTTGCGCCGTGGGATATAAAACTCTCTCTGTTCCTGCTTTGGCTGCTCTGCCAAAAAGGTCGGAGACATAAAAATAAAACGCAGCGCATCGATCTGGAGCAGCTGCGTCTTGAGCTCTTCAAAGGCATAGACTGAAAAGCAGGCAGCCGCGATAGAAAGTCTGCCGCCCACACGAAGATCCTGTTTCAGTTCGTCTGACAGCTTCTCCGTAATATTGTTGATGATCTTCATTCCTTTCCCTCACCGCACGATTCTTGTTTATAGTCATCAAAATTTAATATTTATAGTATATATTTCGCGCATAAAAAATATCAATAGTCTGTTTTCTATTGATGAATAATACTTATAGTCATTGGTAGAGGTGAACAGGCATGAGCATTGCAAAGATTATCGGAGATCGGATTCGCGCGTATCGCAATCAAAAGGGTTGGAGTCAGGAATATCTGGCTGAAAAAGCAGAGGTCCACCACACCTATATCGGCCAGTTGGAGCGCGGCGAAAAAAACGCCACGATTGAAAGCATTTCAAAAATCGCCGGAGCGCTCGGTGTGTCTCTTTCCAGGCTCTTTGAAAATATCAGCATTGAGCAGCAGGAAAATAATCTTCCCGCGCAGTGCTATGCTCTGCTGCAGGAACAGCCCGTGAACGATCAAAAGGCGTTGGCAGAAATTCTGGTCGCACTGATTCAATATAAAAAGGCATAAAAATACCCCCGACGGACTGTAATCAGTTCTCGTCGGGGGTGGTTATCGGATAAATAAAATCAGGAGCGGAACATCATTAGATGTGCCACTCCTTACAAAAGCCTTCATATGCTTTTCAAGCGTAGAGCCATTATACATCAATCAGTTCAAGTTGTCAATAACCTTTTTTAGGAAATTGTATGTGCTGCAAATTTTTGAGTTCGATTTGAAATAGTCTCCGTTGCGAACAACTCGATCGTTCATAAACTCTTTTAATTGCGCATATCTCTTTTGCTTTGGAGCCTCTTGAACTAGCAAATCATATACATACAAAAGCGTCACAATATTGTACGCGAATTTGCAATTCATATTGGTGGTCGCAGATTGGTTCGATACACCATGATGCCTAACGAATAGAATTAGTTCTGACTTTGGCTGCTTTGTCGCATCAAGCCTTTCACCCATTTTATTTATAATACAATTACTATGTGCCGACGCATTTCTTAAATCGCGAACTGTATTCATTAGAGCGTTATCGAGAAACGTATCATGGTAATACTCACCATAAAAAGAGCCAAAATGCAACAATGTACCAAACGAAATAAGCTCAATGAAAACCCATGCAGGAAAATACGGATAGTATTTTTGAATAAGATCTCTACAATATTCTCCGGTTTTTCTACGCTGAATTTCTTTCAGCACACCAAAACTAACGTCTTGTGCAAGAAATTTCCGAACAATGTTGTAACCATCTTCTTTGTCATTCTGGGTTATTCGCTGCATGAGTTGTACTTTTATTGCATGCTCAATATCCAGTGACATCTCCATTATTATATATCTTAGATGCATATCAATTGTTGACAGCTCTTTTAAACACCCAAAGTCCAACTTCGTATATTGCCCACAGCGCCTTCCTGCAGTACACTTGGCATAATTAGATCTATAGGCTGCCAGCTTCATATAATAGTTATTCCGCGAAAGAAACACCTTTGCATCATCTTCGGATACGTAATTGAAAGTGATGCCTTTTTGTTTCATATGTTCAATTTGTTCATCTACCGATAGAAGGTTTTTCATCTTAATTCCTCCTTATTTTAACTTTAACATAGAAATAAAGAAATGTCAAAAATCAGACTACTAAATTTTGTGAAATCATGATGCCCTCCATGAAGGTGTTAACTATCTGAAATTTTGCTTTATCCCTTTCATGACTTGACTATCAGCAAAACTCAAGCTACAATCCATCTCAACCTCGGCAAAAATCCTCCAAATCCGCTTGTTTGTTCTGACCCAGATTGTGACCCAAGTGTGTGCGAAAGCGTGTAGACGCAATGGATAAAACCTTGCAAAATCCCGCACTTTTCGCTGACGGAACGGACGTATTTGGCGTAAAAACGCTCCATATCACGAACCGATCGCAGCTGGCAGTCATGAGGTCAGCGGTTCGATCCCGCTTATCTCCACCAAACGATTAAGACTGGAAATCAAACGATTTCCAGTCTTTTTCTTTGCTTTTACGAATTTTTATCGTCAAAACAAGCAACCTGTCCGGTGTGCCGATTTTCTGCATTTTTTGAAAAACCCGCACCAAAACCCACACGGGGCAAAAAACAGCGCAGGAAAATCATTGTTCTCCTGCGCTGTTTCTGCATCTGTGGTTAAGAGAAATTTCCGAGGTTGTGCGCAATATTCGCAAGCTTTTCAAGCGTCAGCGCATGGGCCTCCTGCGGGGAAACCTTCATGCCGTTGATGGTGCAGTTGATCTGCTTTGCAATCATCGTGCCGATGTTATGGCTGTCATAAGAGGCGTTGTGGACTTCGTTCGCACTCGTACCGTTGCTTGCCATCATCCATCTGATCTGGTCCATGTTCTGACTGAAGTTTCTGTCCTCAACTGGTGTCAGGACGTGTTTCTTCAACATAGCCGTTACATCCGGTGGGGTGATTCCTTCGTCCTGCGTAGTAGCCTTGATACCGCCCATGCCGCGAAGGATTCCGCCTTGGTCGTAGACCTTGTATGCGATGCCATACTTGTCTGTGATGGATGTTGTTCCGTCCTCGTTTTTCACCCAATGGGAACCATCGCCACCGTCCAGTTTCTCACCGGCGAGTGCATTGTTCAGGAAATACAGGCCGTTCGCGCTGGAAATCTTGTAGTCTTCGCCCTTTCCGTCCAATCGTTTTGCAAAGACGGTGCCACTGTATTTCGGGCCAGAAGCCGAGCCACCGGTAGGATCTTCTGTCCCACCAGAACCGCCGTTTGAATATACAGTGTAGGTAACGCCGTCCTTGTCAACGATTGTGACTGTTCCGTCCTCATTCTTCGTCCATGTGGAGCCATCGCCGCCTGTCATTGTAGAACCGGCAGGCTTATTGTTGATGAAATCCAAGCCCTTATCGCTGCCGATTTCGTACTTATCGCCATTCTTGGAGATACCGTACATTTTCTTGGCAGTGTCGTTTACGGCAGCGGAAAGCTGCGACACATCGAATCCGAACTGTTTGAAAAGCTCTGCGTTTTCCTGAATGATCTGACGGAGTTCCGGCGTTGCGTTTTTCCAGATATCCTGCAAGATCTCGCCAATGCCGCGTGTCTTCTCCTTGATGGATTTCAAAAAATCTTTGTAGGCCGTTTCCAGATCGTCATACCGCTCGTTGATCGTTTTCTTCTGCGCTTCCAGTTCGGCCAGTGCGGCCTCATAAGCCATGTTCGCCTTGAAGTCCTCAAGGTCTTTCTTGGCCTCGTCCAAGGCTTCCTGTGCGCTGTCAACCTCCTTCTGGTCAGCCACCCACTCCCATTGACCGGTACGGGCATTAAATTGCCGGACGGTCCGCTCGTTCTGCGCGTTAGCAAGCTTGGCCTGTGCCTGTTGGACTGCGAGAATTTTTTCCTCTAGCGTAAGCTGCTCGTCGCGAGTTTCCTTCTCCTGTTTAAGCGACTCGATCTGTTTGTCGATTTCGTCCAGTTCATTTTGTCGCTGCTCAGAAAGGTCGGAAAGCTTGTCCGCCATAACGTCTTGCAGTTCGTTCAGCAGATCATCTGTGCTTTTCAGAGTGCCATTGATTTTTTCCTGCCACTCCCACCATTCAGCAGAGAGCGCGTTGATGTCTGCTTGACTGCCGCCGATGGACCGCAGATACTGCGCCTGCGCATGGAGCGCCTGCTGGATCTGCCGCATTTTGTCCTTCTGCGTGTCTTCGCTGGCATTCTGCTTTTCCAGCAAAGTCAGCTCGGATTTCAGAAGCTCGACCTTTTGCTTGTACGCGTCGAGATTTGCATCGGATGAGCTGCCTCCGCCGCCACCGGTTGAAGTTCCGGTATAGTCGGAGGTGTACTTTGAAAGCTCCTCCATCTGCCTCTTGTACTCTTCCTGCTGTTTTTTGTAGTACTCAGAGGACTTCTTCAGCAGGTATTGAGAAGACCACTGTGCATAGTCTTCCACGTCCTTCTTCCAGTTCTTTCCCGTCTGCTGATTGAAAAGTCGGCGCATATTGAATTCCTGATTCTCAGCCGACCATGTGTTGGAGGTCATACCGGGAATCAGGCCGATCATCTGTTGAATCTGTTGAGACGTAATAATTGCCGAGGAACCGACGGTCTGAATCTGCGCGATCAGGTTATTGTAGTTTGCCGTCGCAGCCGCATTTTGCAGTTCCAGCTCTTTTTTCGCCAGATCTGCAAGGGCCGTATTTGTGGTGAGCGCCTTTTTCGCGTGCTCGGTCAATTTTCCGTTTGCGTCGAACAGGGACTTCGTAAGTTTTGCAGCGGCGGTGTTTGCGTCATAGGTCGCGACCTCGACATCTCCAAGCGCGCCAGTCATATCGTCTGCGCTGTCGGCGGCCCCATCCTCTGCATTTTTAAGCTTCCATGTACCGTCCGCCGCTTTTTCGCAGGCACTCCGATATTCCCACGTTCCGTCTGCAAGCTGTACAAAGCCCTGCGCAAGTCTGGTGTTTGCGCTGTCGATATATCCGAGTTCATCAGCCAGTTTTGCGGATTCCTCAACCGTCAGCCCGGTATTATTTGCAATGAATTGAATCGCGTCTCCGGCGGACAGTGATGAAACTTCAATTTCCTGCGCAGCCGCGGCGAGGCGCAGATAAGCGTCTGCCTGCTCGTCGCTCACTTCCTTTGTCTGAATCATGTTTTGCAGGTCGGCAAGATACTGCTGGGCATTTTTCTTCTGTGCATCCGTCAGTTTGTCGTAAGACGAAGCCCATTCATCCACCTTTGCAAACGCTTCATCGGTACTTTCCACTACAGCGCTGATCTGGATTCCGAAGGTTCCCAGCATGGAAAGCATTTTCTCCAAAGCCTGAGATTCCGTCAAGCCTTCAAGCTTGCCCCAGTCGAAATTCGGGATCGTCTTTGCAATCGCGTTGGCTGCGGCAAGTTCTGAATTGTAATTTGCCCGCGCGGCAGATACCGTTTCATTTGAAATTGCCGCACCGCTGATTTTGGAAGTATAGTATTTCTTTCCGGTATCATCATAGTTTTCTATGACCGAGTTATTCCCTGAATATCCGGTAATATGACCGGCTCCATACAGCTTTTTTCCCGTATGCTTTGCAATTTCTTCAAGGATATCCAGATAAGCCTCCGCGATTTCCTTGTTGTTGGAAAGCTGTGCATACTCGTCCTGCCACTGCCCCGTTCTGTCCGCAGGTTCGACCTGTTCAAGTGCCCGAAGCTTATCCGTATATTCCTCCAGCGCTTCTTTCGTTTTCTGGATCGCCGACCGGTTTTCCTCCCAGTCCTGATTGAGTTTATCAATCGACGGATGTGCTGCGGCATAGGCCTTCTGAGCCGCCTGAACCGCGACGACGATGCCGGTAATGGCCGCGCCGATCCCAAGCAGCCACGGACTGAGCGAACCGAGCTGGAGCACGGAGCCGACCCGCTGAAAGCTTTTGACAGCCGCTGCAATGGCGAATACACCGGTTTCAGCAGCAGCAAGCGTCAGGATTATATGGCCGAGGTCCGTGTCCAGCAGCTCCACCAGTTCGGTCACAGTCTCAAGCCCGCCCTTCACAGATTCTGTCTCGATCATGTGGTTGACAAGCTCCGTCCACTTGTTGTCAAGGATATTCGCTTTACTCTGCCATGAATTGAGCATGGTGCCGATCTCGCGGTCGGCGCTTCCGGCAGAAGTTGTCACCTTGTCCAGCATTTCAAGGTACATATCGTAATGCTGAATCAACGCGTCGAGCTGATTTGTGCGGAGCTTGCCGCCGAGATCAGATTCGAACTGTGCAAGCTCGGCCTGCGTCAGAACGCCCTCTTTGTATGCCTTTGCAAGACCCGCGACGGCCTCCATGGGATTTACAATGCTGCCTGTAGCCTGCGCCGCTTTCATGGCGTCTTCCGAATACGTCCAGAGGATCTGGCTCAGACTCTCGATCTCATCCTTTGTCCATGTGATGCCGTCTTCCAGTTCGGTTTCGGTATCGCCCATGATATTCAGGATCAGTGCACGCATGGCGCGGGCCGCCATAGAACCGGATTCCTGCGTTGCGGCTGTGATCGTGCCGAGTGCCGCCGTCAGCTGCTCTGCGGTCATGTTTGCCATCGATGCAACGTTCGCGACGAGCGGAAAGCCCTCGGCGATTTTCTGAATCTCGGTCGCATATTCGTTCTCGATTGTATTAGCCGCGTCCAGCACCTTCGACAGCGCCGCAACATTGCCCTCCAGTTTGAACGCTGCATCGGCAGACAACAGGAATTTATTTGCAGTATCGGCATTCACATCTCCGACAAGCTGCGTTTTTGTCGCAAGTTCCGCCATGTCCTCCGACATTTCTTTATAACCGGCTTTGGAGAATGAACCGACGCTGCTTAGATAGTCCGTAACCGAGACGCCGTATTTGGATGCTACGTCATAGCCGTGTTCTCCGATCTTCGACATCTGCGCATCGGTATTGTTTGTGACCTTCTGAATGGCCGTCAGTTCGGTATCAACATCCTTCATGGTTTCCAGCGCAGCCTTCAATTCCTGCACAAGCGCGTTCACAGCATCCCGTGTAAGCTGCCAGACCGTAAGCTGCGGGAACAAGCGCCCGAAGGAATCAACCAGACCGTCGCTCTGCGTCACGGCCTGTCCGGTCGCGTCTGCCGCATCTGATGCCGCGCCTGCATACTCCCGTGCACCCCGCGCAGCATCTGTCCAGTCCACGTCGATCACAGGCCCCTGCGCTGCCGTTGGTCCGTGTGACGTTCCCTGACCAAACACCTCGTAATCGCCCGCCTCCAGCATGGGGACGCTCTGCCCGGCCGCACTGGAAGCACGGATTCGCTGCATCTGCGCATACAGATCGATCAACTGCCGAATCTGGCCTGCGCGGTCTTCCAACGCGCTGTTTCCGGCGGTCAGCCGCGCAAGAAACTGTGCGTCAGCGTCCGATTCCTGTCTCTGCGCATCTGCCATCTGTGGAACCGCCTGCGCAGCGGTCCCCGCCGCAGAAGCCTGTTCTTCCGTCGCAGCCGTTGTTTGCCTGCGGACAGCCAGCGCCTGCATTTCTGCCGAAGCAGCCTGATTGACCTGCGAAATATACTGCAAAAGCGCCTGCACCGCCGCCTGCGCAGAATTGCCCATGCCAGAAAAGGCCGCTGCATTCTGCCCAAGCTGCGCGTCAAGTTCCTGCAAGCCAGTGCGCATCTGCTGAACGGCATCAGAAAGCTGCTCCAGCGCTGCCGCGCCCGCCGTGTCTACCTTTACAGAAATCTTCTGATTTTTCAGGCTGTTTATGTCCGCAATAAGCTTATCAAGCTGTGCACGCAGAACCTCTACCTGAATCTGTACTGTGTTTTCATTATTTGCCATTCTTATATTACTCCTTCACCTTGAATCCGCTTTCCGTCAGAGACTTTGCCAGTGCCTCCCGCACAAGCCCGGTTCCGATTGCAAGTTCCTGCGCTTTCTGATGGAACGGGCGTGCCTGCTTTGTTTTGTAAATCGCCGACTTCTTCCATTGATAGCCCTTGCCGCTTTCCACGACCGGCGCGATCAGCCGTCCGCTGTCCCGGTCCCGGCTTCTGTCCTGCACCTCCAGCATCATGGTTGACGGGTCATATTTTGCTTCCATCACGTTCCAGTCCTGCAAGCCGCCGGGTTCGCCGGTGTCATCCCGTCGGATATACGGATGATCTTCACTGCGCTTATAAACCTTCTCGCTGTAGACCTCGGACTCAACCGCTGATACAATCGCCGCGCGGACAGCATCGGCTACGTCGCCTTCCATTGCCCTTCCGATTGCATCGTCCAGGCGTCGGTTAAAATCCCGGACAAAATCTTCGATTGCCATAAAAAACTCCTTATAAAAGCAGAAGCCCGGCACAGTGACGGACTCCTGCGGTTTCCGCCCGACTTTTCGGGGGTATTTGAATTTTTCGTTCAATACGAGTCCCGCTCTTTCAGAGTTCGTACCGTTCCCCGTCCTGCACCGTACAGAGCGTTGCGCGGTTCAGAAACGTCTGGCTCAGCGCTTCCCGTGCTGCCGTCTGATTTGCGGCCCGTACCCGAACCGTTGTCCGTGTACCGTCTTCATTTTCCCGTGAAAATGTGTAGATCGCCGTTTTTGCAGTCTGCTGCCGGGCCTGCGCCGCAATCTCCGTCCGGTGCTGCTCTGCTTCCTGTTTCAGCTCGAACCATGCAGGCGGCTGTCCGTCGTCTTCGTCTCCAGGCTTCCAGCTTTCCGGAAGGCCCAAATACCCGGCATCGTGCAGCATATTGAGTGTGATCCGGAGCATTTCGCCTGCCTGCGCGTTGAATGAGCCGTCCCATTCAAATCGTTTTTTGAAGTTTGTCAGCCAGATAAAGTGTTTCCTTTGCCCGCCGATGTCCAGTCTGGCAACGGCAAGGTAGTGCCATGGCATATGATTGAACGCGATGCAGACCGGCGTGGATTTCTTCAGCATATCATGTGTGACCAGCATCTGAAGCCTCCGTTTTCTCGAAGCCGTTCTCTGCGGTCAGAACTGGAGCCAGCCGTTCAAACAGCTGCGGCGTCACAAAATAGTCTCGCTCCGGAGTGTGAATGACCAGCCCGATCAGCCTGCGCGACTTGTGGTTCACCACAAGATCAACGTGCCGCATACGCTGGTCGTCCGGTTCGCCGACGCCGATGCGCATACCGCCCAGCAGCATCAGAACCAAACTTCGGAAAAGGCCAGTTGCCGGTTGGCCGGAATCGCCGCAGGCATAGTCCGTCTCGAAAAAGATTTGCAGGATCGGCGCGTTCGTCCGCTTGATATGCCGCAGAAGCGCAATCGCAGGAAGCGCACTCATAAATGTGGTCCGGTCATGCAGCAGATATGGATAAATCGGAATGCCGCCGATCTTGACCGGCTGCTTTTTTATAGCAAGCTTCCGACTGCGGTGATGGGAGAACCTCCACATTACTGGACCCCCCATTTTTGAAAAAGTTCGCCGAGCGTGTTTCCGCATTCTGATGCACCCAGCCCAATTTTCTTGAGCAGCGCTTTGATATCATCTGGGACAGGCCCGTAAATCTTTCGCCCGTATGTGCCGTCATATGTGCCGTCATTCTCTGCCGTTGCAGGCGTGACCCCGTTCCGCCGGAGAAATGCGTCAATATCGCTCTCTGCGGCCTCCCGGTGTCTATACTGGACATTGTTGAACGGCGCATAGAGTTCGCTGGGAGCCAGGTTCTTCGCCTTGAGTTCGGCCGTTTTTTTTGCTTCTTCGACGGCCCAATGAAATTCTGCCTCATTCGGGCAAAGCACATTGATCCACAAAATCGTATCAAGGCCGGGGAGTTCGGGGCGCTCGATCATAAATGCCGGACTTGCGCTGAGCGGGTAAGAGGTGCCGCCCTTGACAAAATAGCCGCACATCGACGCGTTGCCGATGTAAGCGCAGGCCCGCGCCTTGTCTGCCTCGTCCTTCCATTTTTCCCATGTCTGGAAGCGCTTTGCGTCCACATAAATCCGCATGACCTTCCCCGCAGAGATTCCGTCCTCTGCCACGTCAAAGTATGGCTCGTCACCGGATTTTCCATGAAACTTGTTTCTCCAGAAACTCAAACAATAGACTGATTCACCTGGTTTTCTCATTTACATTTTCCTTTCCGCCGCTTGCTGCGGCCTGCATTTGATCGAATTTCCGTAGCCAATAGCGGTCACGGCTCTCTTTTTCCCGTTCCCGCATTTCCTGACTGCTTCGACGGCGTTTTCGCGCGTATTCGCGCATATACGCCGCACGGGCAGCCCGTATTTTTTCCGAATCGTTCAAGAAGCAATCCTCCCGTCAAAAAATGTTGCAGGGTGCGGCCAACAAAACATAAAGAAAAAGCGCCGGTTTGATACATCTCCTCCAAAAGGAAATCGCACCAAACCAGCGCATATGCTTCTCTATTCTGCTGACCGCACCCCACCCTTTGTTAGCCGGTCTGGTCCGGCGCTGGGGGGTGAGTGAAAGATTTGAAAAGGCGTTCCGCCTTATTTATATTATACCACAAAAACAGTCAAAAGTAAACAATAAACATCAAACAAATTTTCGTATTTCATACTTGGTCCTTAAAGCTTGCCCTCTTTCCGCAGCTTCTCCTTCAGGATCGGAATGACAGCTTCGTAATATCGGAACGTTTTCACGATCTTTGTTGAATGCGCCGCTACATCCAACACCCATTCACCATATTCAGGCTGTTTCAGGTCATATTGGTTTGCGATCCGTCCGACGAGATTCGATGTGATCCCGATTTTCTCGCCGATTTCTCCCGCCGTACACAGATCATAGGGCGACTTCGGAGGAGGGATAATCTCGCTGCCGCAGATAAGCTTTGCAGCGCAGGCATTCAGCGTCTGCTCAAACGGCCCGCCCTGATATTGCTGCGCCATCTCACGCAGCAGCTGCGCTTTCTGAAGCTTACAGTTTTCCATGCGAAGCATAATTTCCGCCTGCGCCGTGTCTGTCTGCTTTCGCATGGCATCGAAGGCACAAACATATCTGGCAGAAAACTGGACGCCCTTTTTTCCGGTCATTCGGCTTGCTATAAAATCACAACCCGTGCGTGTTAGAAGATAGCATGGAAGCGTTCGGCCTGTTGAATCTTTGTAGTTGGATTCGATGAAGAAATCACTCAGCCCAAAGTTGGGCTCAGTGGTATTCTTGAGAATTTCAGTGTATCCTCGAATGTCCCTGATAAGATGCCGATGATCCTTTCCAATCATTTCTGCGACTTCACGGCTGTCTATAACATCGACGCTGTTATGATTGATTACTTGTAATTCCTCCATTGCGTTTGCTCCTTTTCCTGCGTCCTCTGGTTTTTCTGGTTCATTCCGCAGCAAACCACTGCTGGATCTCTGCCGCTCCAATGTCAACTGCCTGAAATGCCCGTCTGATCCATGCGTAGCCCATGTCGGTCGTCGGCTGGCGCATGAGGGCATTGTAGAGTTCTAACGCACTGCCGCCGTAGCGCTTGGCCGCAAGGTGCCGGCAGAGGGCCATGCAGACGTTGTTTCCCTTCGGCTTGTAATCCTCCCGCGCGGCGGCATACGCAAGACAGATCGCCTCGCAGGCCGTGATGCAGCCCTCCGGCCGCTGCTTTTCCCGGATCGTCAGCCACGGGCCTGTTTTGCTGCTGTTCTCCCGCAGAAGCTTCGCACTCAGAAAATCGGTCTGCCGCTCTGCCATCGCCGCCTCGCGGCTCACCAGCAGCACATCGGGCAACAGATAATTTGTCCCGCGCTCCTTGTTTACGGCCTCCAGCGTGAACTGTGCGCCGCCAAGCGCGTCATACAGGCTGAACGGCTCATCGGCCATTGTGGAATCGACAATGCCGTCAATGACGATATGCACTTGGTATCCATGCCCGTGCTTCTGATTCGCTTCGATATAAAGATGCGTGTCCTGATTCATAAAATCCCTCCGTTTTTAATTTTGTGTGGGTTTCTGTTCTGATTTTGTTTCTACACCAAAAATGCTTTTTGTCCCAGAATCGAAAAAAGGGTTGAGGGGAATTTTCCCCTCAATCCGTGACAATCGACGTTTCTACATCCAGTTCCACAACGACCTTTCCGTCATGTACGTCCGGGTAGATCGTCTTTACACGATATTTCCCAATACCGGCGAGAATGGCCGGGTTGCCAAGATCGACTTTCGACGCGTATCCATCAATGCCAAGAATCCAGCCGTCAACGTTCTGGCTGTGCTCGAAAATTTCTTTGATCGTCATGTTTAAAACCTCCATCCTGATTTTCTGAACCGCCGGACAATGTCCAGCGCTTTGATCTTGTGTTCTTTTGTCGGGCCGTTCAGGGCTCTCGTTTCGGCCTTCTCCCGTTCTGCGTCCGTGCATCTGCGAAGCAGCAAATGCCGGAACAGCACCTCCGTCGATTCCTTCTTATTTTCCATGGTTGTTTCCCTCTCTATGTCAACTAGTCGAAAGTCCCCGTCGGAAAATCAGAGTCCGGATTGCACCCATGCGTTCCAGATGTCCGAAACCTCTTCACCGCGCGCCAGACGCTCCATGCAGAAGAGCATGAATTTTTCAAAGCGGTCAAGATTTTTGACCTCGTGCAGGATTTCCTTGAATTCTTTCAGTTCCTTGTTTTCCATATTATTCATCCTTTCTATTATGCGCTTGCCAGAAGGCGGGCGCGATTTCTGATGTGGTCAATGCGGCGCTGGACTGCCGATTTGCTCATACCCAGCGCGGCGGCGATTTCCCGGACCGTCAGACCCTCGGCCATGCGTCCGGCAATGCTGCGGTCTTCATCCGATTGCAGAAGCCGGGCGAGAAGATCCCGCTGCACGGCGTTTTCTTCCGGGTCTGGTGCGGGCAGAACATGAACGGCGTTCATATCAAAAAGATCCGTCATTTCGCCGTCTTCCATGGTCAGGCTGGCCGTGGCGCTGAAATAGCACTTTCCTCTGCGGGCGATGGTATTTGCGGCCTGCGCACAGGCGCTGTACAAGATCAGGTTAAGCGGGCGCGGTTCGTCGGCCCGCTCGTTGCGTTCCAGCGCTGCGCCCATTCTGAGCCATGCTTCCGCCGCGACGTTCATTGCATCGTCCTGCGTCTGTATCCACTCCGCACCACGCTTGCTGCCGCCCCTGCGGACTGTCCACGCCATTTTCTGCAAGGCGGTATATTGTTCCTCGTCGCTCATGCCGCGCCACGCAGCGCTGGCGCTGGCGGCTGTTGTGATCTTCTCCATAGTCAATTCCTTCCCGGCTCACAAGCCTGTCCGATGTGCGGGCGGGAAGTCCCGCCCGCGTTCTTCTCTTACGCCACGATAAACCGGCGGCTTGTGGTGGACTTGGTGAAGCGCTCGGCCAATTCCGGCATGGCTTTCTTGAACGCCGTGCTGTCAAACCGGCTGCTCGTCACGGTCTTCCAGGTGATCTTGTAATCCGCACCCGTCAGCGTGTCGGCGTCAATGGCGGTCATGTGCGCCTTGATCGCGTCCTGAATGTTCTCGATCTCAGCAGTGAGTTCGTCGGCCATGCGGCGCAGTTCTCGAAGCTCGTTGACCTTGCTCTGAATTTCTGTGTTGCTCATTTGTAAAGCCCCTTTCCTTTTTCGGCGGGCTGTGCTATACTGCAATCAGCCCTTTTCGGCTGCGCTTCCGGCTTGCTTCCTACGGCCTCCGGAAGCGCTTTTCTTTCATTCAGGGGAACTCCGGCGGCTGGGGGCTTTCAACTGATCTCGTGAGCCTTGCTGCACTTTGCTGTTCCTTCCCAACTCTTGTAGATGTTCTTCACCCATCTTCTGCCGGTGTCTGAACTGTTTTCGTTTGTTCCCCTTGACTGGCTTTATTGTATCACTAAATTCTAGTGATGTCTATTGTCAATATCACTAAAAATAAGTGAGATTATTCATCAATCTTATCACTTGTATTTAGTGACATCATGAGGTATAATAAGGATAATGGAAAAGGGGCGTTATATAGCAGTCCCCGAAGGGAGGGCACTATCATGCCAATAGCTTATAAGATTGACGTGCTCGCTGCACTCAAGGACGCTGGATACTCACAGAATCGCATTCGCAACGAGAAATTGATCGGCCAATCGTACTTGACGCAGCTTCGCCATGGTGAGTTGGTTTCATGGAAGACAATCGAAACCATTTGTCAGTTACTCCACTGTCAGCCAGGGGATATACTGGAATACGCAGAAAAAAAGGACGGTGAAGCGTGATGAAAGTCTATACCATCATCGGCGGCGTAAACGGTACGGGAAAGAGCAGTCTGACCGGTGTTCTGCGGGCGCAGCGCAATGATCTGGGTGTGATCGTAGACGTTGACCGCATCACGGCGCTTGCAGGCGTCAGCCCGCTTGAGGGCGGCAAAATGGCGATCCGGCGCATTGACGATTGCCTGGACAAAGGCATTTCCTTTACGCAGGAATCCACGCTGTCCGGCTTCCGCACGGCGCAGACAGCGGCCAGAGCCAAGCGGGACGGCTATACCGTCCGGCTGTTCTATGTCGGCCTTGACACGCCGGAGGAAAGCCTTGCGCGCATTGCGAACCGTGTAAAGCGCGGCGGGCACAACATCGGGACGGAAGACGTCCTGCGCCGTTTTGCGGGCCGCTGGGAGGCCGTGTCGAAAGTGCTTCCGTACTGCGACAAGGCGCATTTCTTTGACAACGACAACGGCTTTGTCGAAGTTGCAGAGTACAAAAACGGCGAACTGCTGCTTGTCGGCGACCTTCGCCCGGCATGGGTGCTGGAATTGCAGCAGTATCTTCTTCACGCCGAAGGCTCAAAGGACGGTGAATCGGAATGACCTACGCTGACCGATACCACCTGACACCGGAGCAAAGCCGCTTCCTTGCAAAAAAGAAGTGGGACGAAAACGTGTACTGCGGAATGAGGATGGAAAACCGCGCCGTCACCTTCCCGCAGACGAAAACCATTCTGGAGGGCGTCAACGTCCCCGGTGTGCAGCTGGACGATATTCAGGCGATTTTGAATATGCGCGACGCCTGGCGCTTCCTGATGGGTTCGATCGACGAGCCGGTCACGCTGGAATACCTCTGCAAGCTGAACGAGTTTATCGCCCGCAATGAGGCTTTGGAGTGGGGCAAGCTGCGCACCGGCAGCGTTGCGATCTCCGGCACGGACTACACGCCGCCTGTGCCGCTGGAAGCGTCTGTTCGGGCAGAACTGGCCGCGATTCTTGCTGCCGATACTTCGGCCACAGGAAAGGCGCTGACGGCCTTCTGCTGGGGTACGCGCGGACAGCTTTTCTGGGACGGCAACAAGCGCACCAGCCTGACACTGGCAAACAAGATCCTGCTGCAAGCCGGAGCGGGCGTTCTGACCATCCGAGATCAAAACATGGAGCAATTCAACGAAGCGCTGCTGAACTACTACGACACCGCCGAGGCCGAGCCGCTGAAAGCGTTTCTGTATGAGAATGCGATACAGGGGTTGGAACTCCATTCATAAAAAAGACCGTGAGAGGCCTGCAATGGGCTTTCTCACGGTTTTTCTTTTATGGCAGGTATCCGCGCTTCTGATATCCCGGCGTGTTGCTGTTCAGATTTCAAATCCAGATCTTCCAGCGACTGAACGCGGCACAGCTAGAGAACGTCAGCCCGGCACTGGTCAGCACAAAAAACAGACGGGGGTGGTTTTACAAGCCTGAATGAAAAAATAATTCCAGAATCATGAGAAGCACGTCTCCATCCGACTACGTTCTAAAAAACAGGAGGTAATTTATGCCACGCTTAAAAAAGAAAGAACCCGACTTCATCAAAGTCACTCGTTTGATTAGAGGATACGCGCCCACGTCAAAGGTCGCGGAAATGATTGGGAGGTCTGTACCAACTGCTCGTAAAAAAATAAATGACCCTAGACAATTTACACTCGGAGAATTACAAATGATTTGCCTGCGCGCGCACATCCCGGCGGAAGATATGGAAGCCAGCATCAAATTCTGATTCGGTCATTCCTCCCACAGCCCGCAGACCGTGCACTTGATGCGCAGCCTGCCGCCTGCATTAGACAGTGATACGCTGTCGCTGAGTTCCATGAGCATGGAAAAATGTTTCCGCACATATTCGTTCAGCACCACAACGGGAAGCGGCACGTCGAGTATCAGGCAGGCGCTGCGGCGGGTTTCCAACGGCTCCTGAATGTCCAGGTTTCCGTGCGTATAGTGCATGAGCGCACCGGCATGGCCGCGCAGCCGGTCGAATCGCAGCCGCTTGTCCTTGCTGGGGACTGTGCCGTGAAAATCGTCTTCAGGCTCGCCGAGAATCAAGCTGATAATGTCTTGTTCGTTCATGTGAGAACCTCCTTCATTTTCTTTACACCTTTTGTTCTACCACTTTTTTTGGTTTTGTCCCACCTGCTTCATAATTTCGCGGCTGAATTTTCAGCCGTAAAAAGGGTTCTTTTTTTAAGCAAGGGTGCGTCAAATTTGCCGCAGGAGGCTGTCCAATTCTGAACGTATCTCCTCAATTCTTGGGAGGTATCCCCAACAGTGAGGAAACGCCTCTTTTGCTGTCCAATTTACGGTTGCTTTGCCTTCGTACGAAAGGCGTACGAAGTGAGACTGCACAATTTTGCATAGACCTCACCAGAACAAGGATGTCCCCAGAATTGGGGATACCCCCTATTTCACAAACCGGAGCGAAAAAATTCAAATTACCTGAAACGTTTTCCAAAAAAATTTTTAAACTGCATTTTGAAATCAGAAACGCAGGAATTCTTGCATAAATCAGCAGGGAATATTATAATTATTCACAGGAAGGAGATGGTTTTGTGCCATATATCGCATATCTGCCGAACAGCAGAGTCACGCTTTTGGATCTCGACGAGGTAGCGGAGGTTCTGAATGTCTCACGAAAAACCGCATACCGATACTGCAAGAGTGGAAAACTCCCGTCCAACAGCGTCAGCGGGCAGGTCATGGTTTCCGAAGAAACGCTGCTTGCCTTCCTGCATGGCGCAAAACCACAGAAATCCGCGACTCGCACCGGCCAATATGCTGCCCGTGGGCAGAAGCTGGAACCGCCCCAATTTGCAGAGTTTCCGCCAGACGATCTGACCGGAGTACGCCGAATCGAAGGATATTGATGAGTTTTACGCAGAAATGCGTGTTTTTTCAGTATTTGCCCCGGACAGCAGAAGCCTAATTTTTACCAAATTCATAGATATCAGGGTGCTTTCGTGCTGGAAAGCGTGTGAAAATGGGGCGAAGGGGGATGTGCTCTGCGTCCGGCCATGTTCTGCAAACGCCTTTGTGGCCGCCTACGCGCCGTTCTGAGCGGTTTTTATCCACTCGGCGTAGGAAGAGTCATGCAAACGGCACATTTCCACATGGAAGCCCATGGAAAGCCCGCAAGGCAACTGTCCGAAATTCGGACGGCTGTATACGTCTGCGGTAAAACGCAGTAGACCGAAGTGGGGGCAGTAAAATGCCGCGTCCTTGGTATGCCCGAAAAGCGGACAGACCGCCGATCATCATTTTCCCCACAAGTAGGCGAAGCGGAACCTGCTCTTTTTTGAGAGGGTTCCCAACGTTCCGGGAAAGACTTTCGCGGTTTTTCCAGCGTTTTACTCATTTTTGAGTAATGGACAATTTTGTCCATTAGCCCTATACGGCAAAGCACAGTAAGGTGGGTATGTTTGTAACACGCCCCGTGCCGCACGACTTTCAACCCGTACATTTTTGACCGAGTTGGAATTATATTAAATCCAGATTTGGATTCAGTGCCAGTCACTCAGCGCAAAGTTGCGCTCAATGAAATCTAGCGGGCGCAATTCTGCGCTGGTTACATTCTGGAGAACTTTTCTGTCACAAGCTGCGCAGAATGGCGCTCAATGAAATTAACGAACGGAATTTTCCGTTGGCTGCTGTTCCTATAACCAAGCAGACGTTTTTCGTCGCGTTGGTCTGCACGTCCGAAATCCGGACACGCTGTTTTCATCTTTGAACGCCGTCCGAAATCCAGACAGCGAGACCAAAGTTGGATTCGTTGGCAAACCGCTAGTGAGTGAACGCAAAGATCGTATTTCCTGATCTTTGGTTCCTGGTTCAGTTGCGGACGGACGGGGGAACGATTCGTTACACCGCCCCATAGATATAATAAAAGGAACGCCTCAGGAAGAACGTTCCTTTCTTGTTTTCCGTTTACAAACGAAGAGCTTCCCGCAAGGCAGCTTCTTCTGCTGCATCCAGCTTTATGCCTTTGCAGGGTGTTTCCGTCCCATCGACCTCCTGGAACCACTTACGAATGTCCAGCACGGAATCAGGACTATTATCCCAGCGGATGCGTCTCACTTTTCTTTTCGAGCGGCCTGTCCCTGAAAGTGTGGCGATTTCCTCAACGATTTCATAAATGCGGTTGCTCATTCCAAATTCCTCCTAAAATAAATGACTTTTGCTCAAATCTGTGTGAAAGTGCGTATGTGCTATTCCGGCCGCAGGGCCATATCATTTTGTTGCCGGAAATCCATGTTTCCGAACGGCCGACGAAATTCGTCGGCCCTATCGATTGTCTTAATCTCAAAAGCAGTTTCCTGCCATTGACCGTGTATGGATGGCCTGCCCATCAAGAAGGACGTCGATTTTGCACCCGCAGTCCTCGCAGGTGATTTTGATATTTGCTTGGCTGGATGCCACGGCGACGGATCGGCCCTTCTTCCGGATGGTCAGGCTGCGTCCATCGTACCCGGCGAGGATGTTTCCACAGATGCAGCGAACAAGCTGGTTATTTTTGTAATTTCTCATTTTTCCGCTCCTTGTTTTTTGGGGGGTTCATTCAGTTTCCAATGAGCCTCCGCACAGATTCAATGAAATTTGCCCTATCCTCCTGAAGCGCAGCGTTCGGGTCCTTCGCCTCACCGCAGACGTCCGCGCAGACGTCCCGGAAAACCACTCCACCGGCGTGCAACTGCTTGGCGAGATTGTCGCAGGCCTCTCGACCGCTGCGGTCGCTGTCGAGGCACAGCAGGAGCGGGTGATTCGTCGGCCGTTCCCGCAGCGCAGTTAGCAGGAGACTGTCATTAACAACGCTATTAAGCGCAATAGCATTGCCGCCAGCTTCGATAATAGAAAGCGCGTCGAAAGCCCCTTCGGTGACAAAGACCGGTTCATCGCCGGGTGCATAGAGAGCCTGACGGTTAAACAGATCAGGCGTGGCACCCTTATTGTTCATCATCCGGTAGGTCGATTGGATACGCGGGTCGATGGCCCGCGCAACATAGTGAAATCGGTTCGTCGGGATAATGATCCGCGCACAGTAGCGGTGACTTCCTGCCGGGTCTGCGTTTGGGTCGTAGCCAAGGCCATAAGCCGCTGCCGTCTCCAGACTGATCCCCCGCTCGGCCAAATAGGCAGCGGCGGCAGGGTGATGCAGTCGAGCACGACACTCCGCGAAGTAATCAGACAAATCCTTCGGTGCAGAGCCGGACTGCACGGGAGACGGAGCGGGTGGACACTTCCGAGCGGGCTTTGTGCTGTGCGGCTCGACCGACGTACCAAGCTGTTCCGCCAGCGCTCGAAGCGCTGTGCCGAAATCGACGTCGTGTTCCAGCTCGTAGATCGTAAAGATGTCACCCAAAGTCCTACACCTGTGACAGTACCAACGCTGAGTGTCTGGATAATATTTGACCGCACCGGTTTTGTGCTGCCCACTCCCGCTACCGCATTTGGGGCAGATGTACAACGAACATCCGCTCGACTTTTTTAGAAGCTCCCGGCAGTCGAAGCGCTGCCTGATGAAATCTTTCAAATGTTCCTGCGACATATAACCCTCCTGGTTTTTCTTCTTATTGGGAAAACAGTTGTAGGTGTAGATGGGTTGAAGATGTAGGTGGGTTGTAGTTGTATATCGATTGATATCATTCGATGCCGAACGACATCAAATGTTTTCGTTCGGCATCGCTCAGGGCGCACCATTCTTCGCGAGTTATAGTCGGAAGCCCCCGCTTCTCTTGTTCACGCACATAAGGACCGTATTGATTTGCAACCGACTTCGCTGCATAAGTTTCCGCATCTTTATCCAACTTTTGGACGATGAAGTCCCATGCGACACCCAAACCACCCTCAAAGTCAGGAACAACGCCATTTTCGGCATAGTCCAGAATCGCATCGAACAGCCGCCCTTTGTCACTTGTGCTCAAACGCTTCATTCCGTTACGGATATCAAAATAGAGAAGTACACCGGGTCGTTTCTTCATTTGCTTCCACCTCCACAGCAAACTGCCGCAAAAGAGCCGGCACGTTGACATAGATTGTGCGTCCCGACCGTACGCAGGGGATTGACCCCTCCCGGCAGCCGCGCCGCAGGAACCACGCACTCAGGCCGGTTGTCCGGACAGCATCTTCTATTTTTTGGAAGGGCGGATTTGCAGGCTGTGCATATTCGATTCCTCTCATCGCGTCCCCTCCTTTGCAAGTGCCGAGATGATGCCGAGAATTTTCCTTTTTTCGGTCTCCCCAAGTTCTCGGCGCAGTTTCCGGGTCATGCTCGGCTCGCTGATCTGAAGAACGTCAGCAATCGCCCAGAGCGGCACTTTGGCAGTTTTCGCCGCATTTCTCAGTTCCTGATTTGCTGGTTTTTTCATGTTTCCTCCTTGACATATGATATAAAATTCACTATACTTGATGTGATGATTATGATTAAAGTTTACTCGTGATATCAATAGTTTTCAAGTGAATAAAAAGAAAATTTTTATACTTACAAAGTTTATATGGTGAATTTATTTTCACCATATCGACATGGAGAATATATGAAATTCGATTGCAAGAAAACATCAATACGCCTAAAGCGACTCCGGGAATCAAAAAAGCTATCGCATGATAAATTGTCTGATGAGATTGAAGACCGCTACGGCGTACACATCGACAAAAAGACGCTCATAAATTATGAAAAGGCTGAAACACTCAGTTCAAAGCCAGACGCAGTAAAAGGAATGAATATTACCCGCTTGACTGCTCTTGCTGACTATTATGGAGTATCAACCGATTATCTGCTTGGAGTCTCGGACTGTCCCAGCATCCGTAAAGATGTCAAGGTCATTCAAAAAACGCTCGGCATTTCCCCAAAGGCAACCGAGAACCTCATCTCCATTGTTGAATCAGCTCGGACGAGGGCGTTGCCATTCCCAGCGAGAGCGCAGAAGCGGAATTGGACGCTTGTTCAGGCGATGAACGTTCTGTTTGAGTCAGATGATCTATTGCAAATTATTGAAAGCATTGCAAATCTAACGGATGCGGCAAATGCTTTGCGAGACTATGAGCAATATAGCGCCAATGATTTTCTGGAGGATGACCTTGAACACGCGGAAGATCGACTTGACTATATTGACCATTGCTATCGCGTTGCCAGGCTGGACGTAAGCGAAGCAATCCTAAACTGCATGGATAATCGGATATTGGGAAAGCGCGAAGAAATACAGATATATACTGCCGCGCGTAAAACCATCGAATCTGCTTTGCAGATGAATGAGCAGCTAGGCAAAATTCAAGAGGCTGAATTGATGGAAAAATACGAAAATGAAGAAAAAGAATGGCTAGATTATCTGGAAAGTGAGGGGCTTGACGAAGGCTATGGCAGCGACGAGACTGAAGACAACTAAAGATGGCCGCGCATATTATGAGATCCGCTACCGTACCAGCCGGGAAGCCTCTGAATTGTCTACGCGCTGGTATGTACCTTTCGGTTGGAGCGAAAAGGCGATCCAGCGGGAATTGGCGAAACAGGCCGCAGAGTTTGAACGTCAGTGCAGAGCGGGTCTGGTTATTTCACACAGAGAGAAAAAAGAAATCGCCGCACAGGAGGCGGCGAGGCAGGCGGCAGAAGCAGCTAAAATCGTGACTGTGAAACAATACGGCGAGCGGGTCTTTATGCCGGGCAAACTCGCTGGAACCATCGGTGAAAAGGCGCTTGCTGAAAATAGCCGTGCCTATTATCAGAACGCATTGGATAGGCACATTTACCCCATCATCGGTGAACGGAAAATGCAGGAGGTCACACGCGCGGAGTTGGAAGCCTTACTGCTGGGCGAACTGAACAGTGGAAAAGCCGAGTCAACAATATCGGCAGTCTATGTCACCTTGCGGCAGATGTTTGAATCTGCGGAGGACAGCGAACTTATCCGCTCAAATCCGATGCAGAAGGTCAAAAAGCCCAGACGCAATAAAGCAGACACCAAAGACGCCACGCAGGTCGAAGCCTTTTCCATCGAGGAAATGCAGCATATTTTGGAATGCCTGAAAAATGAACCGCTCAAATGGCAGGCGTATGTCACATTGATAATTGATACGGGCTGCCGCCGCGGAGAAATCTGTGGGCTGCGCTGGCAGTCAGTCAATTTCAAGGATAAAACGATCACGATTGAAAACAATCTTGTCTATACGTCCGCCAAGAAGGGCGGCAAGGGCGTTTTCGAGGACACGCCCAAAACAGACGCTTCCGCCCGTGTGATTGACGTCAGCGATGATGCGGCCGATCTTCTGCGGCAACTGCGAATTGAACAGAGCCGTGCCTGCATCTCACCGTATGTTTTTTCGCAGGATGGCCGCGCAGAGCCAATGCACCCGACCTCGCCGACGCGATATTTTAAGAAATTCGGCGAACGGTACGGCATCGATCATTTTCATCCGCACAAGCTGCGTCACACATTCGCCAGCATCGCTATCACGAACCACGCGGATGTTGCTTCGGTTTCCGAAAAACTCGGTCATGCCAATAAAGGTATCACGCTCAAAATGTACACCCACGCAAACGCAGAAAGCATCAAGGCCGCCGGTGATATCTTCCGCAACGCGCTGAAAGCGAAGAAGGACGACAGCAAGCAGGCGTGAGCAGCCGAGCGGCATATTTGCACGGCTCGCAAAAACCCGCACCAAAACCCACACGGGCATGAGAAAAACCCACACGGGAAGCTACATCAGGTTACAACAAGTCACAACAGATAAAATCCAGAACCCATTGGGGTGCAAGGGTTTCAGGCGATAAGTTACGACAAGTAAAAACAAGCTGCAACAAGTAATTCTTAGCTGGCAGTCAAGAGGTCAGCGGTTCGATCCCGCTTATCTCCACCAGAAAAGTCCTGAAATCTCACGATTTCAGGACTTTTTCTTTACTTTCTTCCGTAAATAATCGGCCGCTTTCTTGCAGTCATGCGACCTGACCCAGATTTGACCCAAACGGGCGCGAAAACGCGGTGGATTTATCGAGATTTATTTGACAAAACAGCACAAGTTTCTCTGTTTTCAAGAATATTTTGAATGTTTGAACGGCGGCTGCAAGTTGCAGGCGCCGCTTTGATTTCCGGGGTCAGATCGCATTTCGGATGGTGTTTCCAATCGCGTCTGCCGCACTTTGCTTCATTCCCGGTGTCGAGTGGACATAGGTGCTGAGCGTGAATTCTGCGCTGAAGTGACCCAGCGTTTCTGAAAGCGTCCGCACGTCCACGCCGCTTTTCAACGATAACGTCGCGAATGTGTGCCGCATGTCATGAAATCTCACATGCTCCGCGCCGATCTCCTTGATGATCCGATCATGCAGCCTGCGAAATCCATCCGGGTCCCACGTTTCCCCAGTACGCGGAGATGGGAACAAATACGGATTCGCCGGGTGTTTTTCATGCTCCTCTACAAGAAGCTTTACTGTATCTGTTGGGAGCAACACTGTTCGGATGGAATTTGGCGTTTTTGGCGTGCTGATGACCAGCTTTCCGTCCTGCCGCGCGACGCTTTTATTGATGGACAACGTGCGGCTCTGAACGTCCAAGTCTTCCCATCGCAAGGCCAGCAATTCCCCGCGCCGTAACCCCGTGGTCAACTCCAGATACATCGGCGCAAGGATCCCATGCTCTTTTGCTGCGCGCAGGTACGGCCCGATCAACGCTTCCGGCAGGATGTTCATTTCCTTGCGAGTGTTTTTCGGGATTTTGCATTTCTTCGCCGGGTTTGCAAGGACCAATTTTTCTTCCACTGCATACTCCAACGCCTTATTCAGCACCACATGAACGCATTGCA
>ERZ773260.1210-NODE-1210-length-34885-cov-8.381568_pt1 | contig 34885 bp, 35 predicted proteins | sample MGYA00511387_ERZ773260 | MGnify/ENA primary metagenome ERZ773260 (study PRJEB29015, sample SAMEA2737745) | human gut metagenome | biome: human gut; feature: human-associated habitat; material: faeces | place: China | collected 2012 ...
CCTCAGTCAGGTGTTCCAGCAGCTTTACAATACGGCGGACGCGCTGATCGTCGGCCGGTTTCTGGGAGATGAGGCGCTGGCGGCCGTCAGTGCGTCCGGCCCGCTGATCTTCCTGCTCATCAGCTTCTTTACCGGCCTGTCCATGGGCGCAGGCGTGACCATTTCCCGCTATTTTGGCGCAGGCGACTATGACCGCGTGTCCAGAGCCATCCACACGGACGTGATGCTGGGCCTGATCAGCGGCGTGATCCTGACGGTCGTGGGCGTGTGGCTGACGCCGACGTTCCTGCGCTGGATGGGCACCGCGCCGGAGGTCCTGCCGGATGCAATCGCGTATTTCCGGTATTACTTCATCGGCGTTCTGGCCGTCGTCATGTACAATATGTGCAAGAGCATCATGAACGCCCTCGGTGACAGCAAGCGGCCGCTCTATTATCTGATCATTTCGTCCCTTACCAATATTGTGCTCGATCTGCTGTTTATCGGCGCGTTCCATTGGGGCGTGTGGGCGGCTGCCGTCGCCACGACGATCTCGCAGGCCGTCAGCATGATCCTGTGCATGATCCATCTGATGAAGAAGGGTACGATCTATCAGGTCGAGCTGAAAAAGCTGCATATCGACCGCGAAATGCTCGGCCAGATCGTCCGCTACGGTCTTCCGTCCGGCGTGCAGAACTCCGTGATCGGTTTTGCAAACGTCATTGTCCAGTCCAACATCAATTCCTTCGGCAAGGTCGCCATGGCGGCCTACGGCGCGTACTCCAAGCTGGAGGGCTTCGCGTTCCTGCCCGTTACCAGCTTCACCATGGCGCTGACGACTTTTGTCGGCCAGAACCTCGGCGCCGGGCTTCACGACCGGGCGAAAAAGGGCTCGCGCTTCGGCATCATCGCGTCTGTTGTGATCGCGGAGATCATCGGCGTGACGATGTATCTGCTTGCGCCGCAGCTTGTCGCGCTGTTCAGCCCCACGCCGGAGGTCGTCGAACTCGGCACGCGCCAGATGCGCACGACGGCGCTGTTCTTCTGCCTGCTGGCATACTCCCACGCGATTGCGTCGATCTGCCGCGGCGCAGGCAAGGCCTTCGTGCCGATGGTTATCATGCTGCTGTTCTGGTGCGTGGTGCGGATCGCATATATCACCGTCGTCATGGGCATCGTCCACGAAATTCAGTATATCTACATGGCCTATCCCATCACGTGGTCGCTCAGCTCCATCGTCTATTTCCTCTATTACCACTTCTCCGACTGGGTCCACGGCTTTGAGAAAAAGCCTGCGAAATCATAAAAAAACGCCATGCCCGGCAAATACCGGGCATGGCGTTTTTTATAGCAGACCGATTTGCTCATAGCAATGCGCCGTCAGGTCGATCCGGTAGCCTCCGCCGGGGCGCGGCTGCCAGTCGTAGCCGGACTTTTCCTCATCCGGGAACAGCGCCTGCATGATCGTGAGCACCGTTCCGCCGTGCACAACGGCGAGGAGATCCTCGTCCTGCGCGCGCATACGGGAAAGCGCGGATAAAATACGAGCCTCCGCCTGCGCAAAGGATTCGCCGCCCGGCGGGACGTTCCGGAACCAGTCGCCCGCCAGCCATGCCTCGTACTCCGCCAAGCCCTTCAGCTCGTCGTAGGACTTTCCCTCGAATATGCCGAAGCTGATCTCACGCAGCTCCGGCCAGATCTCGTGCGGCGCCTCGCCGTAGATCAGGCGCAGCGTCTGCTCTGTGCGGAGCATTCCGCTCGTCAGGATGCGTTCGCCGCTGTACGGGGGATACAGGCCGCCTGCGGCGGCCTCCTGGACAGCTGCTTGTCCGGCCTCGCACAGAGGAAGATCGAGCGCCCCATAATACCACCGGCGGACATTTCCCTCCGTCAGTCCGTGGCGGATGAGCGTGAGCCGCCTCATCCCTTCAGCTCCAGCGGAAGCCCGCAGAAAATGCGTGTGACCGTGTCCGCCTGCGCGGCCAGCGCCGCGTTCATGCGCCCAACGGCCTCGCGCCATTCGCGCGTTTCCGCGTCCATCGGCACAACGCCGCAGGAAATGTCCTCGCAGATCAATATTTTCCCGCTGAGGTCAAGCCCGGCCAGCACGTCCGCAGGCTCCTTTCCCGTCCGGACGCAGGCAAGCGCGAAGCGCTCCAGATGCCGGAGGCAGCGGGCGGTCAGATCGAGCGCTTCGCCCTCGCAGGTGAAAATTTCCGCGTCCCGCAGGGCGTATTTTGTTTGCGCGTATGCTGTTTTTCCCTGATACGCGCCGCCGATGATCAGAACCATACCGTTCCTCCTTAAAAGACTGCCAGAATGAGAAGGGCGGACGCCTCGCCCAGCGTGATGGAAAAGCCTGCGACGTCGCCGGACATCCCGCCCAGATGCTTCTGGGCCAGACGGCAGGCAAGGATGGTCACAAGCCCCGCCCACGCGACGGCCAGCGCGCAGCTGGGCCGCGAAAACAGGAACACGAACACCGCCAGCATGACGGCGAGGTACATCCCGAGCAGAATGTTCCGCTGCCGTTTTGTCTTTCCGGCTGCAAATGTGCCGGAATACTGGCTGGTCTTCATGGGCGCAAACGATTCCACCGCAACGCCCGCCATGCAGCGCGTTACGACCGGAACGAGCAGCAGCGCCCGCCAGATATACGAGAAGTCACAGTCCGCCAGCGCTGCGAACGAAAACAGGAACAGCAAAATCGCACACACGACTGCAAACGCGCCCACGCGCGAATCCTTGAGAATTTTCTGCCGCGTTTGAAGATCACGCCGCGATAAGATCGCGTCACAGCAGTCGAGGAATCCGTCCAGGTGGAAGAAGCCCGTCACGAGAAACGGAAGCGCCGTCAAGATCGCGGCGGCCAGAAATCCGGTAAACCGGAAATGGGCGAACAGGGCGGCGCACAGCGCCCAGAGTCCGCCCACGATCAGCCCTACCGGCGGCAGGCACACGATCTGCCACGGGCGCAGCGCATCGTCCCAGACCTTATACGGGCACGGGATCGCCAGATACGTCCCCCACGCCATCATGAGTGCCGTCAGGGGCTTTTTGAGCTTGGCTTTCATCCGGAAAAGCCTCCTTTGTACCAATATGCCTGCGCACAGCAAAGCTCTGCGGCGTTTTCGCACGCCGCCGCCAGCGCCCGGTCAAGCCGCGCCAGTCCCCGGCGGTAGCATTCCGTCCATTCGTCATACTGCCCGCCATCGGCGTAAATATAATCGCTCACGAACACGCAGCAGCGCATCCGGCGGGAGAATTCCAGCAGCTCCGCCTCCAGACGCGCCGGGGCAGAGGCGTCCATCGTGCCGTCCGCGCGGAACATCTCATTTGACAGCAGCGCCGTCACGCTGTCGAGCAGCACTGCGCCGTCCGGCTCCATCCGCGAAAGCGAGGAGAGAATGTCCGTTCCGCATTCGACGGTCTGAAAGCCCATCCCCGCGCGGTTGTCCAGATGGCGCTGAATGCGCAGCCGGTCCTCATCGTCGTGCGGGATCATGGTCGCAAGATAATAGCGCGGACCGCTCTGCGCGCAGACGATTTCCTGCGCAAGCGAGGATTTCCCGTTTTTTGCGCCGCCGGAAAGAAAATAGTTCATACCGTAAAGCTGTCCCTTTCGCGTATTTCGGTCAGATATCCGTCGTCGATGGCGGCCTCCGGGAATGTTGCCATCGTGTTCATCACCGCGCAGGCCGCCTCGACCACGCGGAAGGCCAGCGGGCACCCGCTGCCCTCGCCGAGGCGCATCCCGAGCTGCAAGCAGGGCCTCAGGCCGAGCAGCCGGGCTGCGATCTCGTACCCGCGCTCATAGGACACGTGCGAGCCGATGAAAAAGCCCTTTGCGGCTTCGCACAGCCGGGCAGCGCAGAGCGCGGCGACGACGGAAATGAACCCGTCGACCACGACGGGCAGGCGCTCATGCGCCGCACCCAGAAACACGCCCGCCATTGCGCACAGATCGAACCCGCCGACCTTGTGCAAAACATCAACAGGATCGTTCCCGTCTGGCGTGTTTATGGCCAGCGCCTGTTCGATCACCTGTTTTTTCTTCAAAAATGCCGCGTCGGTCAATCCGCCGCCGCGTCCCGTAACGGCCTCGACCGGCTCGCCGCTCAGGGCGCACAAAACGGCGGAGGACGTCGTTGTGTTGCCGATGCCCATTTCGCCCACGCCGAGAATCTGAATGCCGTCCCGTTTTGCCTGTGCGGCAAGCCCCATGCCGGTCAGAATGCCGCGCACGGCAGTCTGCCGCGCCATGGCCGGGCCTGCGGCGATGTTCGCCGTGCCCTTGCCGAGACTGCGGTTCAGAATTTTCGGGCAGGCATAGGGGAGCGCGATGCCCATGTCGGCGACGACCAGCTCGTCGCCGAAGTGCTTCGCCAGACACGACGCGCCGGTCAGACCGCGCGTCAGGTTGATGGCCTGCGCCCGCGTGACCGACTGCGGCGCGGACGAAACGCCCTCGCAGACTACGCCGTTGTCTGCCGCAAGCACGTAAATGCGGGTGTGGCTGACTTCGTTTTTGACCTGCCCGGTGATGCCCGCCAGCTGGACAGAAAGGTCCTCCAGCAGACCGAGGCTGCCGGGCGGCTTGGCCAGTGCGTCCTGTCGGGCCTTCGCCTCGCGCATGGGCACGTCATAAAGCGGGGTAATTTCGGAAAGCAGCGAAACAAGCTGCCGTTCATTCTGTTCCATAGGGTTCACTCCAAAAGGTGCTTTTCCACGAGCCAGTCAAGGCTCGGCCTGTCCTGCGTCAGCTCCAGCGTACACGTCGCCTGCGGGGACAGCGCCTCCAGCAGGGAAAGAAGCCCTGCGATGTCCATCACGCCGTCAAAGAGCGCCGCGTGCAGGTCACGGTCGCCCTGATTGTTGTGCAGGTGCACGTGGGAAAGGTACGGCGCACAGGCGCGCAGCCAGTCCTCCGGGGGAAGCGCTGACGCGCATGTATTCGCGTGGCCGAGATCGAGGCAGATACGCAGGCGCGGGTCATGGACGGCCTCCATGATCGCCGTTAAAAGCTGCGGTTTCGGCTCCAGCACGTTTTCCAGACACACGGTCATATCGTCCGGAACATCGCAGAGCAGCTCCCGCCACACGGCGGCACTGCGCTCCACGAACCACTCCGGATAATAGACCAGCGGCAGAAAGCCTGCGTGCAGAACGATCTTCTGAATGCCCATTGTATGCGCCTTTTTGATCGCCTGCCGGTATCGCTTCTTCGTCACATCCAGCACAAGTGGGTCGATGGCCGCAGGCGTCAGCTCGTTGAACGGCCCGTGCAGCACGAACCGGCTTGATGCAGACAGGCAGCGTTCCACCGGAAGCTCCCACGGCTCCGGCGGAGCGCCGTCGAGCCGGGCGGCGGTGCAGAACTGCGCAAGCTCGATCCCAAGGCCAAACGCCCGCGCAGCCTCGCAGCAGTCTTCACCGATGGACGAGACGTACAGCAGTTCCCGCCTCACGGGAGCTTCCCCTCCTGCAGCATGCACCACACGCGAAGCGCGGCGGCCTGCGTCTTGGCGTCGGGAATTTCGCCGTTCAGGACCTTTTCGACCAGCTCCCGCAGCGGCAGGCGGAACACGTTCAGAAATTCATCCTCGTCCAGCTCCCGTTCGCCGAAGCTCAGCCCGCGTGCCAGGAACATCTGGATGACCTCGGTCGAATACGCGCAGGTGGGGTAAAACGGGCCGAGCGGGATGAGCTCGCTTGCGACCGCGCCCGTTTCCTCGCGCAGCTCCCGCAGCGCGGCCTCCCGCGGGTCCTCGCCGATGTAGTCGAGCTTCCCGGCGGGGATCTCCGTCAGGACTTCACCCATGGCATAGCGGAACTGCCGCTCGAGCAGCACGTCGCCGTTTTCCAGCAGCGGCAGGATGCACACCGCGCCGTGGTGGACGGTGTATTCCCGTGTGGAGGTTTTGCCGTTCGGCAGGCGGACGGTATCCTTGTAGATATGCAGCACGTCGCCGTCAAAGATCGGCTGGGACGTGAGCTTTGTTTCCTGTAAATTTTTAAATTCTTCCATTGCCTTTGTGCTTCCTGTTCGTTTTTTTCTTATCTTACCGTTTTGCGCCTGTAAAGTCAAATCAGACCTTGTGTATTTTTCTTCGCCCTGCGCATACTATGGCCAGAGAGATCGTTGGCAAACGCTTTTGAGATGCTTTGTCCGCCGGATGATCCATACGCAGGTGCGCGTTTCGGTCAGACGCCGCGCTTCGCCGGAGCGGCAGAAGGCAGGCAGAACGGGGGTTCCGCGTCCCGCTGATCCGGGCGGAGCCCGAAAAGCAGCTGCCTGGTTTCTTCGCAGTCTCCTGTTCCGGCCGCACCGATTGACCGGAAGGGCTGTTTTTCCGGCAAGAGCCGGGGAAGCGTCGACGCTTCCCCGGCTCTGTTTGTTTTCAGCGCTTCTGCGCCAGCGGTCTGGATTTCTGCTGCGCTTCGAGAAGCTCCACCAGAATGGTGTTCGAGAGCATGAAGCCCTTCGGCGTCAGGTGCCAGCGGCCGGAGGTAAACGCGGCGTATTCCCGCGCCTGCAGCCGGACAAGAATGTCCTCGATCGGCTCAAACGGCAGCAGGAACGAGCGGGTGTATTCGCTCTTTTCAATGCCGTCGACCGTCCGCAATCGGAGCATGAGGTATTCACCCGCGCGTTCGCGCAGCGGGACAAGCTCAGATTCGGACAAAATCTGGCCCTTGTCCGTCACGCCCTTGATATAGCCTTCGAGATCAGGCTTGATGGTGAACCGACGCCCTGCGAAGTCCGACGCGGCGCACGGGCCGAAGCCCAGATACTCGTCGCCGACCCAGTATTTCATGTTGTGGCGGCAGATGAAGCCGTCGTGCGCGAAATTGGAGATCTCGTACTGGTGATAGCCGAACTGCTCCAGCGTTTCGACGGCGTAAAAATACATATCCGCCTGCGCGTCGTCGTCCGGGAGGTTGGCGCAGTCCTTGTACGTCCAGAGCTTCGTGCCCGGCTCGACCTTCAGCCCGTAGCAGCTGATGTGGTCGGCCTTGAGGTCGATGACGTTGCGAAGCGTCTGCATCCACTGCTCGCGCGACTGGCTCGGCAGGCCGAACATGAGGTCGACCGAAACGTTGTCAAAGCCCGCGCGCCGCGAGAGCGACACGGCCTGCTGCGCCTGCCGGTAGGTATGCGGGCGGCCCAGCGCCTTGAGCTGTGCGTCGTCGTCCGACTGCACGCCGATGGAGATGCGGTTGAAGCCCGCGCGGCGCAGCCGCGTGAGCATGGGCAGCGTCACGGAGTCGGGGTTGGCCTCAAGCGAAACCTCCGCGTCGCGGCTGACGTCGAAGCGGCGGTCGATCTCGGCGAAAATCTTCGCAAGCCCGCCGGCCCCGAAGAACGACGGCGTGCCGCCGCCAAAATAGACGGTGTCGACCTCATAGCCCGCTGCACCCTGCGCCGCCTCGCGGATGTGCAGGATCACGGCGTCGAGATACCGGTCCATCAGATCCCGGCTGCGTGCGCCGGGAACGGAATAAAAGTCGCAGTATTCGCATTTGCTCCGGCAGAACGGGATGTGGACGTAGATGCCGAGGCTTTTTTTCTTGTTTTCAACGATCTGAATGAGCGCCACGGAAAAACCTCCTACGATTCGTCGTCGAGCTTGAGGACGGCCATAAACGCCTCGGACGGCACGGCGACCGTGCCGAACGTGCGCATACGCTTCTTGCCCTCCTTCTGCTTTTCGAGCAGTTTCTTTTTGCGCGTGATATCGCCGCCGTAGCACTTGGCAAGCACGTCCTTGCGCAGGGCCTTGATCGTCTCGCGGGCGATGATCTTGCCGCCGACGGCAGCCTGCACGGGGATCTCAAACATCTGGCGCGGGATATTGTCCTTGAGCTTTTCGCAGATCTTTCTGGCTCTTGCGTAGGCGTTGTCGGCGAAGAGGATGAAGCTCAGCGCGTCGACGATCTCGCCGTTCAGGAGAATGTCGAGCTTGACGAGCTTCGACGGGCGGTAGCCCTCCAGCTCGTAGTCCAGCGAGCCGTAGCCGCGCGTGCGGCTCTTGAGCGCGTCGAAGAAGTCGTAGATGATCTCGTTGAGCGGCATGGAATAGTGCAGCTCAACGCGCGTGGGGTCGAGGTACTGCATATCCTTGAATTCGCCGCGCCGGTTCTGGCACAGATCCATGATCGCGCCGACGTATTCGGGCGGGGCGATGAGGTTCGCCTTCGCATACGGCTCCTGCGCCTCGGCAATTTCGGCGGGGTCGGGGTAGTTGAGCGGGGTATAGACGTCGAGCTGCGTGCCGTCGGTCTTGGTGATCTTATAGACGACGTTCGGGGCCGTCGTGATGAGGTCGAGGTTATATTCGCGCTCAAGGCGCTCGAGAATGATCTCCATGTGCAGAAGGCCCAAAAAGCCGCAGCGGAAGCCGAAGCCCAGCGCGATGGAGTTTTCCTGCGTGAAGCTCATGGACGCGTCGTTCAGCTTCAGCTTTTCCAACGCGTCGCGCAGATCGCCGTATTTCGAGCCGTCCGCCGGGTACACGCCGGAGAAGACCATCGGCTGCGCCTGATGGTAGCCCGGAAGCGCCTCGGCTGCCGGATTTTCCACGCCCGTGATGGTGTCGCCCACGCGGGTGTCGGAGACAGTCTTGATGGAGGCTGTGAGATATCCGACCTCGCCCGCGCCGAGACTTTCGGCCGGGATCATGCCCTTCGGGTGCAGATATCCGACCTCCACGACCTTGTAGACCGCGCCGGAGGCCATCATGCGGATATCCATGCCGGGATAGACCGTGCCGTTGACCACGCGCAGGTACACGATCGCGCCGCGGTAGGAATCATACTGGCTGTCGAAAATCAGGCACTGTAAAGGCGCTTCGCGGTCGCCCGTGGGCGCGGGGACATTCTTCACGATCATTTCCAGCACGGCATGAATGTTGATGCCGTTCTTGGCGGAAATTTCAGGCGCGTCCATGGCGGGGATGCCGATGACGTCCTCAATTTCCTTCTTGACCTCGGCGGGCCGCGCCGCCGGCAGGTCGATCTTGTTGACGACGGGCAGGACCTCCAAGCCGTTGTCAACGGCCAGATAGGTGTTCGCCAGCGTCTGGGCCTCGATGCCCTGCGACGCGTCGACGACCAGCACCGCGCCCTCGCAGGCGGACAGGCTGCGGGAGACTTCATAGTTGAAGTCGACGTGACCCGGCGTGTCGATGAGGTTCAGGATATATTTCTCGCCGTCGTCGGCGCGGTAGTCCAGACGCACGGCGCGGGCCTTGATGGTGATGCCGCGTTCGCGTTCAAGCTCCATGGAGTCGAGAATCTGGTCCTCCATCTCGCGCTTTTCAACGGAATGGCACTCCTCCAGCAGACGGTCGGCCAGCGTGGATTTGCCGTGGTCAATGTGGGCGATGATCGAAAAATTGCGGATATGCGAAAGGTCGGTCATGTGCGGTTCCTCTCTTAGTAAGCGATATTTTCAGTCGCGACAGTTTCATATTTGGTGGAGCTGGAGAAATAGGCGTCGAGAATGGGAATGCAGACATTCGCCAGATTGCCGCCCTGTGAGCCGCGCTCGACATAGACGGAGATGGCGATCTCCGGATCGTCCGCCGGGGCGTAGAGCACGAACGAGGCGTGGTCAGAGCCGGAGAACGAGCCGGTGGAGGTCGTGCCCTGCCACTGCGCCGTGCCGGTCTTGCAGGCGATGGGGATGGGATAATCCCTGAGATACTGCTCCGCCGTGCCGATGGAGGCGGTCATGCGCATGCCCTGATCGAGCGCGTTCAGCGCCTTTTCCGAGATCTCCAGCGTGCTTGCCACGACGGGCTTGGACTCCTTGATCAGATCCTGATAGTCCCACGAGACGACGCGGGACAGGAGCGTCGCTTCATAGCGCGTGCCCTTGTTTGCCAGCGCCGAGGCGTAGCAGGCCAGCTGCAGGGGTGTAAATTTGTTCAGGCTCTGGCCGATGACGGCCTGCAGAACGTCCGCGCCGAACCAGCCTGCGTCCTCGCCTGCGTACTGCTTGTTCTTTTCCTCTGCGTTCGCGCGTGCGCCGGTGTCCTCCGGCAGCTCGATGCCCGTCGGCTCGCCGAGGCCGAGGGACTTGGCGACGATATCAAACGGGTTGTTTCCCGTTTCCTTTTTATAGCTGTCGTAGGTCAGACGGCCGACCTCGTAGAAATAATAGTTGCAGGAATAGGCGATGGCCTCCATCAGATTGATCTTGCCGTGGGTGCGCGGGTTGGCGAGCGACCAGATGTGGCACTTGGGCTGGAAGGATTCATAGAAGGTGTAAAGACCCTTGTCCTCGATGATATAGCCGGGGTCGAAGCCGCCCATATCGACGGCGGCGATGGCCGTGACCATCTTATAGACCGAGCCGGGCGGGTAGGAGGTGAGCGCGCGGTTGAACAGCGGCTTCATCTCGTCTGCGTTGAGGGTGGTATAGTCCTGATTGAACGTGGCAAGATTGTAGGTCGGGTAGCTTGCGATGGCGAGAATCTCGCCCGTCCTGCACATCTGCACAACGACCGCGCCGCCCTGCGCGTCCTTGCCCTCCTTTTTCGTGCCGACGCCGTTTTCGCGCAGATCGAGAATGACCTTTTCCAGCGCCTGCTCGGCCACAGCCTGCAGCGAAATGTCGATGGTCAGCTCGACGTTGTTGCCCGGCACAGGCTCCGTCACATAGTATCGGTTCAGAATTTCGCCGGTCGAGGAGACGGTCGTCCGCTTGATGCCGCTTGAACCGTGCAGATATTCCTCAAACGCCTGCTCCACGCCGGATTTTCCGACAAGCGCGTTCATGGAGTAGCCCTTTTCGCGGTATTCGGCGGCCTCCTCGCTCCAGATCGGGCCGATGTAGCCGAGAATGTGCGCGGCATAGGTGGTGTTGTACTCGCGCACCGTGCCGTTTTCGACCACAACGCCCGGCACGGCCAGCTCCATCACGGCAGCCAGCGATTCCGCGTCGACGTCCTCTGCCAGCATATAGTTTTCCATGCCGATCTCGTCTACCGAGCGCAGCTCCAGCTCATAGCGGACGGAAATGACGCGGTATACGTCCTGCTGGGTCCAGTCGTCGGGGATCTTATATTCGTCGCGCAGGCGCTTCATGAGCGTGGGCGCGGAGATATCGAGGTCATAGCTCCGGCTGGCAAGGAAGCTGCGGAAATAGCCCTGCCAGGCGGTGTCGTCGGTATCGGTATAGGTATAGGGACGCTCGGCGGAGACGGGGAAATGCGATTCATACGCGATCCCAAGCTCGTCGCAGAGGTTCAGGACCTTCAGCAGGTTCCCGTTCGGGTCGGGCGCGTTGAAAAAGACGAAGTTGATGATGACGAGGTTATAGCTTGCGCGGTTCGACACCAGCACGTTGCCGTTGCGGTCGAGAATATTGCCGCGCGCAGCCTCGACCGTCGACTGGTACTCCATGGAGTCGGCGTCCGCCGCGACGAGGGAGTCCTCCGTGACGGCGGCCTGCGTCTTGTAAAGCCGCAGGGAGAACACGCCGATCATGGCCAGAATGACGACGATGAATACGATCATGCGGAAGCGGGAAATTCGCTGCATTTATTTGGCACCAACCTTTCGGATCGCCCAGGCTCCGAGATACAGGAGCGGGCACGCGAGCAGGCTCAGGCCGATCTGGACCGGCAGAGCAGTGATCATGCCGATGTGGATCGTGCCGAGATAGCATTGAAACAGAAACAGGAGCGTCTGGCAGAATACGAGCGCCAACAGACTCATCAGAATGGCGGACAGCAGCTGCCGCACGAGATACCGGTCGCAGATATAGCCGATCACCGCGCCGCAGACGGTCAGCAGGACGATGTGCATCGCGCCGCCGGCCGCGCCCGTGAAGCACCAGACCGTGCCGCAGCAAAGTCCGTAGAGCGCCCCGGCCTCCGCGCCTGCCAGCATGGAAACACAGGCGATGCAGACGGGGATCAGCGTCAGCTTGACGCCGAAGAATCGCGCCCGGCCAAACACGACCGTCTGCAAAACGGCGATCAAAAGAAACAGCACGCCGTAAAGCGTCCACATCAGCGCATTTTTATAGGTCGCGTGCATCGCGCGGGCCTCCTTTCGGGGAGAGAAGTCAAAACATCAAACCGGAAACTCCATGGTTTGACTGTAGGGGCCGATGCCTACATCGGCCCGCTTGGAGGTTGCGAATTTGCCGAAGAATACCGTAAAAACGGTGCATTCTGCCGGGCCGATGCGATGCCCGCAGGCTAGTTTCGAGGCGCAACCGCGCTTTGCGCGGCTCTTAGCGCCGAAGATGGGCATCGGCCCCTACAACACAGTGTTCGCAGTGCGGCACGAAAATCGAACGTTCCTTGCGTCACTGCACATTATACTCCGTAATGATCGCGATCTGCTCCAGCTTGGACAGGTCGCAGGACGGTTCGAGCGTGGCGTATTTCGCGACGCCCGTCTCGTCGAGGCTGGCGTTCGTGATGTACCCCAGCAGCAGCCCGCGCGGATAGAGCGTCGAGCCGGTCGTGACGACCTGATCGTTATTCTTGACGATCGCGTCCGTCAGCAGATAGTTCATGCGCAGGATCTCCGTTCCGTCCTCGAGGAATGTGCCCTGTACCACGCCCGTATAGCCGGACGAGGCCACGGAGGCGGAAATTTCAAGCGACGAGTCCATGATCGTCGTGACGGTGGCCCAGTTGGCGCCGACCTTGGTCACAAGGCCTACGACCTGCCCGTTTTCCGTCACGGCGCACATACCCTCCTCCAGCCCCGCGTTCGTGCCCTTGCCGATGGTAAAGGCGCTTTTATAGTCGGAGGAATCCCACGAAATGATGTACGATGTGAGGAATTTATAATCCTCATGCTCTTCGGACAGCTTCAGAAGCGCCTTGAGCCATTCGTTCTCGCGCTGCAGCTGCTCGGCGTCGCGGATATCCTCCTGCATGGCAAGGATCTGCTTTTCCATCTCCGCGTTCTCCGCCTCAAGCGTCTCATAGCGGAACATATAATTATAATACCGCTCGGCCAGCCGGTCGATGGACGCGACGCCCGCACGGATGGGGGAGAGAATCGTCCCGACCACATTTTCAATGGCGCTTGTCCCGTTCGTGATGGCAAGCGTCACGGCGGCGCAGATGGCGATGACGAGCGCAACGATCAGGATGGTCTTGAGCCTGCCGGTCCAGAATTTTTTCTTCATGCCTGCGCCTCCTGCACGTCAAGGATCGGAACGCCGAACGCGCGCAGCATCCGGCACAGCGGGCACAGGGGCAGGCCCATGACGGAGAAATAATCGCCCTCGATCCGGCTGACGAACATGGCCCCGTAGCCCTGAATGCCGTAGCTTCCGGCCTTGTCCATAGGCTCGCCGGTCCTGACATAGGCGCGAAGCTCCTCCTCGCAGAGCGTGCGGAACGTCACCTTCGTCACGACGGCTTCGGACTCAAGCTGTGAGCCTTTGCAGACGGACAGAACGGTCACGACCTCGTGCGTTCTGCCGGAGAGCAGGCGGAGCATACCGAGCGCTTCTTCCTCCGAGCGCGGCTTTCCCAGCTCGCGCCCGTCAATGACCACGATGGTGTCGGCGGCGATGACAATATCGTCCGGCGACGCGCCGGCGGCGATGGCCTGTGCCTTCCTGCGGCTGACGCGCGTGACCTCCTGCTGGACGGGCAGCGCCGGATCCATCGTTTCGTCGATATCCGCGACACGAACGGTAAACGGCAGGCCGGTGAGCTTCATCAGCTCGTGCCTGCGGGGAGATTGCGATGCAAGGATGATCATAAGGAGTTCCTTCTTTTTTGCTTATTCCACGCCGCGCGAATACAGTCCGCGCGTATAGCTTCCGGCGTCGAAGACGGCCCGGCCCTGATAGTCCATCAGCACCTTGTCGATCTCGCCGGGGTTTTCCGTTGTAAACTGCAGGCGCAGCGCCCACAGGCCCATGCCGCGCAGCGCGTCCTTTTTGTCGAGCAGATACAGCTTCTTGCCGTTCAGCAGCACGTTGCGGCACGTGCCGGGGTCCTTGACGATGGGGAATTCCTCGCCCACACGGTCGACCAGACGGACCGTGCCGGTCTGGCAGGCGCAGATGCCGGTGCGGTTCTTCATGACGCAGTTTTCCATCAGCATCAGCGGCAGCCGCCCGTAGATCAGCAGCTCCGCCGGGACGGCCTTGGAGATATCGCGGATCTGCGGCAGCGTCAGCTCAAACGACAAGAGCTGCGAATCAAGCCCCTGCTCGCGCAGGTACCGCATGGCGCGGGAATTGACGATATTGAGGCCGAAATCGCCGCGGACGGCGAAGCCCGCTGCGCGGGCAATGTGCAGCTGTCCGAGATTTCCGGCCAGAACCTGCCGCACGCCCATCTCATAGACCGTGCGCAGCTGCCGCGCGATGGGAATGAGTTCGCCGCTCCAGATCACGCGCGGCAGAATGGCCGCCAGCTGCGTTTCAACGCTTACGCGCTGCGGCAGATCCGGGTGCTCCGCCAGCTCGGACAGGGGGACATAGAGCACCGTTGGCTTCATGGAGAGCATACGGGAGGTGATCTGCCCGGCTGTGCGGACGGCGATGGTCAGCTGCGGCTCCCCGGCAATGCCGTCGTAGCGCGGCGGCTCGTCATACGCGTTCAGACGCGCGGGCGCGGCACGGCCGCGCTTTGCGGTCAGCTCCGCGATTACATCGCGCCGCATGGCGTTGATGGCGGACGCCGGGAGCATCAGATCGGGGTCCAGAGACGAGCGGACGGCGGTGCACAGATACGGCGTTCCGCCGGTTTTTTTCAGCTGCTGCTCCAGATCCTGCGGCGTGAGCGACCGGTAGACCGCCTGCTCCGGCACGGGGCCGCGGGCCCGGCAGAGGTTGCCGTCCGGGTCCTCGACGGCGAGCTGCGCAGGCTCTCCGCGGCGGATCATGGCGTAGAAGCGCACGCCGATGCGCTGCGGCTCACCCTGTTCATAGGTGGCGCGGGCAGAGGCGAACAGGTCGGCCGTGTCCTCGCCCTCCTGACGGCGGCCAAACATATCGCTACCGGTCTGGCCTCTGAAATAGCCGTCGGTAAAGCCCTGCCGGGAGAAGGCCGTCTCCAGCTCCTGCAGATCGGACGGCGTCAGCTTGCCGCCGTTTAAAACCGTGCGGTAAGCGCGCGTGACGATGGCGACGTACTCAGGCCGCTTCATGCGGCCTTCAATTTTGATGGACGCGACGCCCATGCGCCGCAGCTCGTCCAGCTCGCCCGCCAGACAGTTATCCTTGAGGCTGAGCGGGTAGCGCGTCGATTCGAACCGGCCGTAGCCGTAGGGCAGGCGGCAGGGCTGCGCGCACTGGCCCCGGTTGCCGGAGCGGCGGCCGATGACGGAGGACAGGTAGCACTGTCCGGAATAGCACATACACAAAGCGCCGTGCACAAAAACCTCGATCTCGACCGGGCTTTTCTTACAGATATGCGCGATCTCCTCCGCGGGAAGCTCCCGCGCAAGCACGACGCGGCTGCACCCGAGCGCGGCGGCCTCCATCACGCCCTCAAGCGAATGGATGCTCATCTGCGTGGAGGCATGGATGGGCACGTCCGGCGCAAGCTGCCGACATAACGATACCACGCCCAGATCCTGCACGATGAACGCATCGACGCCGCAGGACGCGGCCAGCCGGATCAGCTCCGCCGCACGCGGCATCTCGCGGTCGAGCACGAGTGTGTTGAGCGTCAGATGTACCTTGACGCCGCGCACATGACAGTAGACAACGGCCTCCTGCAGATCGGCGGCGGAAAAATTGCGGGCGTTCATACGCGCGTTGAAGGTATCGGCACCTAAATAAACAGCGTCAGCGCCGTTGCAGACGGCGGCGCGCAGCGCCTCCATCGAACCGGCGGGAGCGAGTAATTCCATGATGATCTTCCTTTATCTATCCAAATCTGCGCAACAGCATAAAAATCCGAATACATTGTACCACATACGGACACAACAGGAAAGTGCAATCATGCAAAAATTTGTTTCCGGCCTGTAAACTTTTTGCGCCGCAGCAGGAAAACAGCCCCGGACGGCTTTGGAAAAGGGATAAAACAAGACATACAATGCCAGCACCCGGCCCGGCCAAACCATCTGCCAAGCCACCCATAACCGTCCAGTCGTGTTCTTTCCGGCGGCGGAGCAAGCGTCATGAAAACCGCGTCGTTTGTTGCGCGCGGGGCTCTGCAATTACGCAGAAAACCCAGCTTCTTCTATAAGAGGCTGGGTTTTCTGTTTGGAAATTTTGTTTACCGTTCTTTCCGAAAAAGGACATCCAGATAGTCCGTTTTCCCGTGGATCACGGCGCCGACGGACACGAATTCGCCCTCGATGCGGTAGAAGATCTATCTGTTATTCGATCTCCAGCCGTCTGGACGAGGCGGGGACTTCCTTCTGCTTCGGCAGCGTCACGCGCAGGACGCCGTCGGCGTATGCGGCCTTGATGCCTGCGGCGTCGATGCCGGAGATATCAAAGCTTCTGGCGTAGGAGCCATAGGAACGCTCGCAGCGGAGGTAATTGCCCTTCTTGTCCTTGTCTTCAAAGTTGGAATGACGCTCGGCGGAGACGGTCAGCCGGTCGTCGGCGACGTCCACGTGGATATCCTCCTTCTTGAAGCCGGGCAGGTCAGCCTCCAGAACGAAGTTGTCGCCGTCCTCCTGGATGTCGGCCTTGAACTCGCCGAGGGCGTTGTCGGAGAAGAACGCGCGCTCCAGCTCGTCAAAATCGTGGAACGGATTGAAATTGGAAACATTGTGATTTTTACGTGCATACGGTACTAACATGGAAAAGACCTCCTTGAGTCTTGTAATATATGATGTTTGAAAACTCGATCTGAGCGTCTTGCTCATCTCTTGTTTACAAGTCACATGATAGCCCCGGCCTGTGAACAATTCTGCATCTTTGTGTGAACGGACTGTGAATTTTAGCAGTCTCGCGCTATGACTGCCAAATTGTTTGCCTGTACAAACTGAAAAAATCTGCTATGATATAGACACATGGGAACTTTTGCCCAAACAAAACGTCTGAAAGGCTACCCAACTTGAAAGGAGTGGATTCGATGCTGAAAATTGAGCATCTTACAAAGCTTTACGGAGAGAAAAAGGCGGTCGACGACCTGAGCCTGCACATCAGGCCCGGCGAAATTTACGGCTTCATCGGCCACAACGGCGCAGGCAAGACCACGACGATCAAAAGCTGCGCGGGCATTCTGCAGTTTGAACAGGGCGAGATCACCATAGACGGGAAGTCCGTCAAGGCCGACCCGCTCGGCTGCAAGCAGCGTTTAGCGTACATCCCGGACAACCCGGATCTGTATGAATTCCTGTCCGGCATCAAATATCTGAACTTCGTGGCCGATATTTTCGGCGTGTCGAAGGCCGACCGCGAGGCGCGGATCGAAAAATACGCGGATCTGTTCGACCTGACCGGTGATCTGGCGCAGCCCATCTCGGCCTATTCGCACGGCATGAAGCAGAAGCTGGCGATCATCTCCGCTCTGCTCCACGACCCGAAGCTCATCATCATGGACGAGCCGTTTGTCGGCCTCGACCCGACGGCAGCCTATCAGGTCAAGGGCATCATGCGCGAGCACTGCGACCGCGGCGGCGCGATCTTCTTCTCCACGCACGTGCTGGAGGTCGCGGAAAAGCTCTGCGACAAGGTCGCCATCATCAAGCAGGGGCGGCTCATCGCCTCCGGCACGATGGACGAGGTCAAGGGCGACCAGTCGCTGGAGGCTGTGTTCCTGGAGCTGGAGGGTGAGAAAAATGCTTAAAACGCTGCTTCGCATCCGGATGGCGGCGCTGCTCGCCGCGTTTACCGGACAGAGCCGGAAGCGGAAGAGCCAAACAAAGGGCAAGGCCGCCGGCTATGCGATTCTGATGCTCTACTGCTTCTGTGCGTTCGTCTTCCTGTTCTATACCTCGTTTTCCCAGCTTGCCGCCGCGTTTTTCCCGGCGGGGCTCGGCTGGCTGTATTTCGCCATGTTTGCGATCATGGCCTTTGCGCTCATGTTCATCGGCAGCGTGTTTACGGCCAAATCGCAGCTGTTTGAGGCGAAGGACAACGAGCTGCTTTTGTCCATGCCCGTGCCGCCTGGCATGATCCTGCTCAGCCGCATGGCGGCGCTGCTGGCCATGAACTTCGTGCTTGAGCTTGTCGTGGCCCTCCCGGTCTTTGTTTCGTGGCTGCAATACGGTGAGACAAGCGGAACGGGCATTACGGCGTTCGTCGTGATCGTGCTGGCGCTGCCGCTGTTTTCGCTGGCGGTGAGCTGCCTGTTTGCGTGGCTTGTCTCGCTTGTGACCAGCCATATGCGCAATACGACCGCCGTGACCATGGTGATCTCGGTCGTGTTCATGCTGGCATATTTCCTGTTCTGCTTCCGCATGAACAGCTATGTCACGCAGCTGGCCGCGAACGGCGCGGCGATCGCGGGCGCGCTCGGCTCGGCTGCCCCGCTCGTCTGGCTGGGCCGGGCCGCTGCGGACGGGAGCCTTGCAGACCTCGGCCTGACGCTTTTGTGGACAGTCCTGCCGTTCGTGCTGGCCTATGTGCTGCTGAATCGCAGCTTTATCCGCATCGTCACCACGCGGCGCGGACAGGTCAAGGTGCGGTACGAGAAAAAGGCCATGCGCGCGTCCTCGCAGGACGCGGCGCTCTACCGCCGGGAGCTTGCCCGGCTGACCAGCAGCTCCGGCTATATGCTTAACGCCGGGCTCGGCCTCGTGTTCGAGCTGGTGCTGGCTGTTCTGGCCGTGGTCAAACGGCGGGAGCTTCTGGCGGCGCTGAGCGCAATCCCGAATCTGCGTGCCGCGGCTGCGCCGATTCTGCTGCTGGCCGGGATGATGATTTCCGGCATGGTGTTCTTTACGGCGTCCTCGGTGTCGCTGGAGGGCAAGAGCTACTGGATCGTGCGCTCCATGCCGGTCGAAACCAAAAAGATTTTGCAGGCGAAGCTGAATCTGTCCAATTCGCTGGCCGTCGCGCCGGCGCTCGTTATGATGCTTGCCGCCGCGCTGGTGCTGCGTGTTTCCGCCGCAGAGACGGCGCTGCTGCTGGCCTGTCAGCTGATGTTCGTGCTGCTGACGGCGAACGTCGGGCTGATGGAGGATCTGCGCCACTGCAACCTCGACTGGATCAACGAAACGCAGGCCGCGAAGCAGGGCGCGGGCGTTCTGCTGAGCATGCTGCTTGCCTTCGGCTTTGTGGTGGCGGTCGGCGCGCTCTATTTCTTCCTGCTGGCGGTTCTGATGCCGGTGACGGCCGCCCTCGGCCTGATTCTGGCGCTGATGGCGATTTTGTACGCGCTTACCGCCCGCTGGCTCATGACCCGCGGCGTAAAGCGCTTCGAAACGCTGCGCTGACACGGCAAAAAGCCTCCCCCTGCCATGCAGCGCATGGCAGGGGGAGGCATGGGCGCGGGCGCTTATACCGTGCAGTACGGGAGCGTTTTCCGGTCCGCGAAGCGGTAGGTGCGCAGAAACGGCTCCGGGCGCAGGCCCTTTTGCAGATAGGCGAGCAGCAAAAGCGCGCAGGCGCGGCTGTCGCTGCCGGCGTTGTGGTGGTCGAGGTCGAGCCGCAGATGGTCGCAGAGCGTGTTCAGCTTGTGGTTCGGCAGGTACGGATATGCCTTTCGGCCCATCTGGCAGGTGCACAGATACGCGGCCTCCGGCTTCCAGTCGATGCGATAATCGTGCAGACAGCTGGCCAGCACCCGCAGATCAAACGGCGCGTTGTGCGCGACCAGAATGCAGCCCGCCAGCATCGGCTCCAGCAGCTGCCAGAGCGCGGGAAAGTCCGGCTGGCCGCGCACCTGTTCCGGCGTGATGCCGGTCAGCGCGATATTGAACGGATCAAAGTGCGTCTGCGGGTCGACAAGCGTGTAAAGCTCCTGCACGATCTCGCCGCGCTCGATCACGCTGACGCCGATGGCGCTCATGCGCCGGTTCTGCGCGTTCGGCGTTTCCACGTCGAACGCCACATAACGTTCTTCCATAGTTCCACCCCATTTGACAGGATGGAACCAGTATAGCAGATTTTTCGCCCCTTGTCAGCCCTCTTCGATCGCGCTCGTCGGGCAGGCGTCCATGGCCTCGGCGGCAGTCTCCTGCGCGCTTTCCGGCACGGGGCCGGGCGCTGCCTCGGCAAAGCCGTCGTCCCTGAGAGAAAAGACCTCCGGGCACGTTTCGGCGCACAGGCCGCAGCCGATGCAGGCGTCTTCATTCACATGATAGTGCATATGCATTCTCCTTTATATAAAAAAGTCTGAGCCAGCCGGTTTTCCCGGCTGGCTCTAGTATTTGCGGATTTTTATCTTTTTTTCCTGTGCGGGAAAAGTCCCTTGTCCAGCCGTGCCTTTGCCTTGCGCAGTCCCCGGCGGCAGACAAACATGACCGAGAACGCAAGCAGGCCCAGCACGACGAGGATCAGCAGCGACGGCTTATCCAGCGCACTCAGCGTAAACAGCTCCGGCAGGAAGAAGTAGCACACCACGAATGCGATGCACAGTCCGACGAGCATGGCCTTGCGGAGCTTATTCATCGGCAGCGAGGTCTGATGGACCATCAGCAGGCCGACGATGCCCATAATGCCGGTGCAGAGCGTGGAGAGCATATCCTCTTTGATATGGAATGCCAGATAGAACAGCATCACGCCGACCACGAGAATGAGGTCAGACAGCGCGGCGGGCAGCGCCCGGTAAATGACGTTCGGCATAAACCGGCCGCTGATGCGGTTCTCGTTCGGCTCCATGGCAAGGATGAACGACGGGATGCCGATGGTCAGCGCGTTGACCAGACTCAGCTGCGCGGGCGTATACGGATAGGGGAGCGTAAAGAACAGCGTGATGAGGGAAAGCACGAACGTGAAAATATTCTTGACGAGATACAGCGACGCGCTGCGCTCAATATTGTTGATGACGCGCCTGCCCTCGGCCACGACGGACGGCAGCGCGGAAAACTGCGAATCAAGCAGCACGATATGCGATGCCTGACACGCGACGCCCGAGCCGGAGGCCATGGCGATGGAGCAGTCTGCCTCGCGCAGCGCCAGCACGTCGTTCACGCCGTCGCCGGTCATGGCGACCGTGTGCCCCGCCCGCTTCATGGCTGCGACGAGCTTCTTTTTCTGATCCGGCGTGACGCGTCCGAAGACGGTCATGTCCTCCGCCGCCTTCGCAAGCTCCGCGTCCGTTTTGAGCGTCCGCGCGTCGACAAATTTCTCCGCGTCCGGGATCCCGGCCCGCCGCGCGACCTCCGAAACAGTCAGGGGATTGTCGCCGGAAATGACCTTCGTGCGCACGCCCTGCTGCGCAAAATAGGAGAACGTCTGCGGCGCTTCGGGCCGGATCTTGTTGCTCAGCAGGATCAGCGCCAGCGGCATCATTTCCGCGTCCAGCGCTTCGTCCGACAGCTTCCCGTCGTAAAGCGCCAGCAGCAGCACGCGGCAGCCCTTCGCCGACCATTCCTCCGCCAGCGGCAGATACTGCTCCTTTTCCGGGCAGTTCGCCAGCAGAATTTCCGGCGCGCCAAGCAGATACGTCTCATCCTCATGGAAGGATACGCCGCCGTATTTTTTCGCCGACCGGAACGGCACGGCTTCGATCGCCGTCTGCAAGGAAACGCCGGTAAAATACCGCCGCAGCGCGGCCATGGTGTCGTTGTCGTCCTGCATGGCGCAGACGTAATCGGCCATGATCATGCGGATATCGTCGGCGATATAGCGCTCCGGCTGTAAGGGAACAATGTCGTCGACGGTCATTTTCGGCTCTGTGATTGTGCCGGTCTTGTCGACGCAGAGCGTATCGACACGCGCAAGCGTCTCAATGCAGCCCATGTCGTGCACAAGCGTGCGCCGGTTTGCCAGCCGGATGACGCTGGCCACCAGCGCAAGACTTGTCAGCAGATACAGCCCCTCCGGGATCATGCCGACGATGGAGCCGACCGTGCTCGTCACCGCGTCCGTGATGGGGCTTTTCAGCCACAGATATTCCTTGATGAACATCACCGCACCCAGCGGAATGACAAGGAAGCCGATCCATTTGATGAGACTCGTCAGCGAATGCATCATCTCTGACTGCGGCTGCGATCCGGTCTGCTTGGCCTCCAGCGTGAGCCGGGAGACGAAGCTGTCCGCGCCCACGGCGGTCAGCCGCGCGCGGCAGCTGCCGGACACAACAAAGCTGCCGGAGAGCAGCCGCTCGCCCGGCTTTTTAACGATCTCATCGGCCTCGCCGGTGACGAGCGCCTCGTTGACGCGGCATTCACCCGCTGCAACGACGGCGTCCGCCGGGATCTGGTCGCCGGGGGAAAAGACGGCGATATCGTCCCGCACGAGCTGGGCCGCGTCCAGCTCGACGGTCTGCCCGTCCCGCACGGCGCGGCATTTCGGCGCGGCCATGATCTTCAGTCCGTCGACCTTTTTCTTCACCCGCAGATCCTGCACGATGCCGATGAACATATTGCAGAACACGGGGCCGAGGAACGTCAAATTCAGCCACTGCCGCACGGCGATCACACAGCCTGCCAGCAGGAAGAACAGGAAGTTAAAATACGTAAAAACGTTTTTTGCGATGATCTCCCGGACCGACGCGCCGGGAGACTCCACCGGCGCGTTGCCCCAGCCGCCGTCCAGCCGCTCCTGCGCCTGCGCGGCGCTTAAGCCCGTCTCGGCGTCCGCCTCCAAAACGGGGATCTCCTGCCGCTGCGGCCCGTCCGGCTCCTTCGGTTTTCGTTTCAGGAATGACGCTGCCACAAATGCCGTCCTCCTCCAAGTAGTTGCTGATATCATATCACATCTGCGGCAAAATTTATCAACAAACTGTATATTTTCAGAAAATCGTAAGAAATCATGCACCGGACGGGGAAATTCCGATACCGCCCATACTGCTTGCGGAAAAAGATCAGCATTTGATCGTGATTGCTCTTGTAATCAGCAAGTACGCTCGCTTGCCTTACATATGGAGACGTCCGTTTGGATGCGGGAAAGCGCGTGATATGGAAAGGGCGGTTCTGGCGGAAGGACGTCTGGCGAGGATGGAGAAACAGAACGCGCTTCTTTCAGATTCCTGTTTCTTCACCTCTTGCTTCGTCGTGCGTCGCTGGAGCGGAAAATCCGCAGTGTTATCCGAATAACGTGTTTTACTTGAAACTATTTGCGGATTGGGTATAATGGAAGTACAATCATGCCAAAAGAATACATCCCTTCCTTTAAAAAGGAAGTCGTCCGCCGATATGAACAAGGGACCACTTTGAACGCACGCAGCCAGGAACTCCACATTGCGCTCAGTACCCGTTGCCATTGGCGCAAAGAATACTGTTCTATCCAAACGGCCAACCACGCCTGCACGGCGAAGGCAATTATTCCGTTTTCCGTAATAACTGTTGGCATGGGTGCGTGCGCTTGGTATAATGGAATGGATAAAACCGGTAGCCGGGGAGGCAGCTATGGAATACTATGCGAAATCCGAAAATCTGCAGGGGCATCAGGAAACTGTGAAGGAGCATTTACAAAAGGTCGCTGCGCTTGCGCGGGAGTACGGGGAGGCGCTTGGCCTTGCAGATGCCGCAGGACTGGAAGGGCTGGTACATGATTTTGGAAAGTATACCGAGGCGTTTCAGGATGTGTGGAAAGGCAAACGAACAGGCGTTGACCATGCGATAAGCGGGGCCTGCTTTCTGGAATGCTGCTATAGGGGAAGACCCGGCAGCCGTCCTGTGATAGAGGCGGTCAATGGACACCATGCCGGTCTTGTGGCCTACGATATGATAAAGGCGGAGCTGCACGCGATTGCAGATGATCGTAAGAAAGCCCACGGAAACGCCGGAAAAACGCCCTCGATTGAAAACGCAGCGCAGCTGAAAGAGGCAAACGCCGCGTTTCAAAAGGATTTTCCTGATTTCAGACTGCCAAAGCTTCCGATACCTCCTGCCGATGAACTGGAATCCATGCTGTATACCAGATTGCTGTTTTCCTGTCTGGTGGATGCAGACTACACGGCCTCTGCAATGAATGACGACAGTACATACCTTGATCGTGCGGAGGACTGCTATTTTGACCCGCAGGCGCTTCTGGAAACACTGTACGCCTATTGCGGCAGCATCCGGCAAGCCTCCACTGCGGACAAAACCCTGAATCAGTACCGGGATCAGGTCTTTGAACAGTGTGGGAAGATGGGTGATAAGCCGGAGGGATTATATACGCTGACGGCGCCTACCGGAACCGGAAAAACGCTGGCGCTGCTGCACTTTGCGCTGCGGCACTGCCTGAAGCATGGAAAAAAGCGGATCATTATTGTCCTCCCGTTTTTGACGCTGGCGGAACAGAATGCAGATACGTATGCTAAAATCATTCCAAACGTGCTGATCGACCATAGCCAAAGTGATTTACCGGAGGAGGCCCGGGAGCTGGCCGCCAGATGGAGCGCTCCGGTCATCATCACCACGTCTGTCCGTTTTTTTGAAGCTCTGTTTTCAGACCGCCCGACCGTCTGCCGAAAGCTCCACAACATTGCAGGCAGCGTTGTGGTATTTGACGAGGCCCAGAGCCTGCCCGCCAGTCTGACCTCCGCCACGCTTCGCGCAGTGAATGCGCTGTGCAGCCGCTATCACACGACCATGGTATTCTCCACAGCGACGCAGCCGGATTTTGCCGCGCGAAAGGATCTGAATTGGACGCCCTGTGAGATCCTTCCGGAGCACAGAAAATTGTTCGAGGCTCTGAAGCGGGTGAATGTGGAATGGCGGATCGGGAATGAAACGCCCCTCGAAGCCATTGCGGAGGAAATGGCGGGCTGTGCGCGGGTCTGCGCCATCGTCAACCTGCGCCGTCACGCCCGACAGATCGCTGACGTACTGTCACGGCTTTGCCCCGAAGACACGGTTTTCTTTCTTACCACGGACCTGTGCCCCGCGCACCGGAGCCGGCAAATTGAGATCATCCGTCAGCGGCTGAAGCAGAAGCTGCCCTGCCGGGTCGTGGCGACCCAGTGCATCGAGGCTGGGGTAGACCTTGACTTTGAAACGCTGTATCGCGCGCTGGCGCCGCTGGATTCCATCATTCAGGCTGCCGGACGCTGCAACCGGAACGGCTGCGATTCTATGGGGCAAGTGATCGTATTTCGCCCGGAAGACAGCCGTATACCGTATCCTGACGACTGGTACAACAATGCTGCGGTCACAGTACAGGAAATGAATCCGCCGTTTTCCATCCATGACCCGGAGAACATCCGGGAATACTACCGGCGGCTGTTTGACGGCACAGCCGATAAACCGGAGCTGACGAAGGCAATCGACGCACGGGCCTTTGCAGAAACGGCGGCGCAATACAAGCTGATCTCCAGCGCCGGTGCGCAGGTCATTGTTCCCTATGCCGCAGAGCGGAAGCTGTATGAACAGATCGCGAAGCAGCTGCGCGAACAGGGTGTCACCGGTGTGCTTGTGAAGCAGGCAGCGCCGATCACTCTGACCTGTTTTGCAAAAAATCTGGCCCTGTATGCCGAGCAGATTCCGTTTGCCCGCCGGGGCAGAGAACAGTCTGCCGAACAGGCCGCAGGCAGCAATGTCTATCTGCTGTGCCCGCAGTATGAGGACCTGTATTCGGAGCAGCTGGGCCTGCATTTTCCGCAGGAAGAGCGATTTGATTCTATATTTTGAAAAAAAGCACACTGGTTGTCCGGATTATTGGACAGCTGGTGTGCTATTCTATTTTTCGTGGATACTTGACAAATTACCCGTTATATTTCATACTTATTTTGTCAGATATTTCATTCTTCTAACAGACACGTGCTATGGACGTCCTGTTCACAGTCCGAATCAGGACGAACAAATTACGGAGGTGAAGCGTATTTGAAAGAAATCACGATCGAGGTCTGGGGAGATTTCGCCTGTTTCTCTGCCCCTTATGCAAAAGTAGAACGGCTGACCTACCCATTCCCAACCCCATCAGCCGCCAGAGGGATTTTATCGGCAATTTATATGAAACCGAAGGAGTTCCGCTGGCAGATCAACCGCATTGAGGTATTGAACCCCATCCGCTATATCAGCTTCAAGCGCAACGAGGTCAAATGTACCGTCGGTTCGGAGCCGATCTCCACCGAGGAGGAGCGAACGCAGCGGCAGACGACGGCGCTGCAGGACGTCCGCTACCGGATCGCGGCGTCGATCATTCCCCGCCCGGCTTTTGCGGGAAAAGAGCTCCAACTGTATGAGCAGGCGCTGCGGCGCATCCGAACGGGAAAATGTTTCCACCAGCCGGAGCTTGGAATGCGCGAGTTTGTCTGCTATTTTGAGGAGAGCGACGGGACGCGTTCGCCTATCCAGCAGTCGATGGACGCAGGGCTGATGGTCTACGACCTGTTTGCGCCGGATGATGTGGAGGTCACGAAAAAGACGAAGATCAAAATGTCCCTGTTCCACGCGGTCATGGAGAACGGCGTGATTCTGATCCCGCCCTATGACAGTCCGGAGGTTCTGAAGGGGGAAGGCCTATGCTGAAAGCACTATATGACTACGGAGTACGCCGCCAGCTGGCTTTGCCGCCGGGATTCGCGGGGAAAACCATGAAGGCATATATTTCCCTCTCTGAAAGCGATGACCATGTCAGCGTCTATCTGGGTGGAAATGAGCCTGTTCCATGCCCGGATATCGGCAGTCTGGCCAACGGCAAGGATAAGAGCAATGTTCTTGCAGAGAAGCGCTCCGTCGTCATTCCCGAGGAGCCCGGAAGCAAAAGCACATTCTTTTTGGAGGCACTCCGCAGCGCGGCAGAGGAAGAACCGCTGCTGAAGGTCTGCGTCCGTGCACTGGAAACGCCTGAACTTGCGGCGGCCGTTCGCGCAGAGCTGGATCGGGCCAAAATCAAGCCGGGAGATCGGATCTCATTTCGGGTCAACGGGCAGTCTATCCTGCAATCGGAAAAACTTCGCGCATGGTGGAAGTCCTACCGAAAGCAGTTTTCTGCGGCGGACGAACGCCCATCCGCCCTGTGCCTGATCACCGGCGAACCGACGGTTCCCATGACGACGACCACGCCGATACAGGGCCTGCGAGTCGTCGGAGGGCACGCGAGCGGGGATGCGCTGATTTGCTTTGACAAGACGGCATTCTGCTCCTATAACCAGAAAAAAGCGGCGAACGCACCTGTTTCGGAAGAGGCTTTCAGTGTCGTGAAGGCTGCGCTGGATGATCTTTTGAAGGATGCGCCGATCCTTGCAGGGATGAAATTTGTCCACTGGTTTGACCGCGAGATTCCACAGGAGGATGATCCGCTTTATACTGTGGACTTTGGTTATGATCTGCCGGAGGATGAAACGGACGAGGAAGCAGAGCCGGAAGCCGCCGTCAACGAGCTGACAGCGCGAAATCAGGCGAATCAAATTCCGGAAAGCGTCTATTCCGGGCAGCCTGTTCCCAATTTGGACAACGTATCCTACTATATTCTGCTGCTGTCCGGCGCAAACAGCCGCGTTATGATCCGCAGATATGACAGAGGCAGCTATCCGGATCTTCGCCGCAATCTGGGACAATGGTATGCCGATCTGGCACTGACCAATCAGGGCGGTACCGGAAACATCAGGCCTGTGAAGCTGGCCGCTCGTCTGCTTCGTCTTTTAAAATTCCAGAAAACCGACAGCCGACCCTTTGAGCGGCTGTCAAAGGAGCTGGCCGGGATCACCCCGGCGGTCGTGCAGGCGATTTTGTCAGGCGGATGCCTGCCGGATGCCGTCGCGGCAAAGGCGCTGGCCTATATTCGCTCGGAGCTGCTGTCGAACGACGACAGCGACACGCGAAGCACCCTGCCCAACAGTCTGGCCTGCCAATGGCTGAAGGTCTGGCTGCTCCGGAAAAATCGAATCCATCATCAGGAGGGAACAATTTTGGAAGCATACAATCTGCATCTTCGCAATGCCGCATATCACTGCGGCGGATTGATGGCCGTATATGCGGCGATCCAGAGGACGGCTATGCCGGACGTCAATACCGGCATTGTGGAGCGGTACTACGCCTCCGCCATTCAGATGCCCGCGCTGGTCATCGGCCAGCTCAGCAGCCGCTCAAATCACCATCTGGAAAAGATCGAAAACGGATGGCTCGCCGATAAATACCGCGAGAAGCTGCAGGAAATTTCCGTCGCGCTGGGGACGTCCATTCCTGCTACGCTGAATCTGGAACAGCAGTCCTATTTTGCGCTGGGCTACTATCAGATGGGCGCGAAGCTCAATCAGGAGAGAAACAGAAACGTCGCCGCCGCCAGAGAAAAGACCGGCGCGGCAGAAGAATAAAAGGAGGAGTATCTTATGGCAATTCAGAACCGATATGAGTTCATGTATTACGTTGCGTGCACAAATTGTAACCCGAACGGAGACCCGGACATGGGCAATATGCCCCGGCTCGATCCGCAGACCATGCAGGGCTTCATCACCGACGCTGCAACCAAGCGCCGCATTCGAAATTACGTGGAGCTGGCCCATCAGGGCGAGCCCGGTATGAACATCATCATCCAGCAGGCGACCAACATCAACCGCCATATCGCGGAGGCCAAGCGGGCAGCCGGTGTTGAAGACTGCGCAAAGGCAAAGGAAGCCGTTTACGCGGGCAGAAAAAAGGCCTGTGAGCTGTTCTACGATGTACGTACCTTCGGCGCAGTCATGTCCACAGGCCCCAACGCGGGGCAGGTGCGCGGGCCGGTGCAGATCACCTACGGAAAAAGTCTGGACGCCGTTCTTCCGCTGGACATTTCCATCACCCGTATGGCGGTCGCCGACAAGGTAAAGGATGGCGCTACAGTAGAGGATTACGCGGCATGGGAGCAGGAGCAGCCGGAGGACAAGCTTCGCACAATGGGCCGCAAGCAGATCATCCCCTTCGGCCTGTATGAGGTTCGCGGCTTCGTCAGCGCCAACCTGGCTGAAGAGACCGGGTTTGATGACGAAGATTTGAATGTCCTGTTTGAAGCCATTCTGAATATGTACGAGCATGACCACTCCGCCAGCAAGGGCGAAATGGCCGTCGTTTCTCCGCTGATTATTTTCAGGCACGTTGGCACGGATACCGACGCGGCGCAGAGAATCCGTCAGGCCAAACTGGGCTGCGCCCCGGCCCACAAGCTCTTTGATCTGGTCAAGGTCACGAAAAAAGCTTCCGTTTCCTATCCCAGAAGCTATCGGGATTATGACGCGCTTGTCTCTCTGGACAGGGTTCCCAAGGGCGTGCAGATCGGGTTCAAGCCAAGCGCCTTTGAGCCGGTAGTCTGGGACGCGCTTCCCGCAGACGAAGACTGGTTCTGCCATGGATGAGTGGGAGCCGATTCCTCTTTCCCGACTGTCTCACGCAGGGTTCTGCCTGCGTCGGGCTGCACTGCTGACCAATGAGCAGGTCTGGGCGGAAAGTGCGGATACCGCAAAAGGACGTTCTGAGCATGAGCGGGTCCACACGCAGCGGATAGAACGCCGGGGCGATTCAGCAAAGCTGTATGAGTTCCCTGTATTCTCCAAAGCTATGGGAGTTTCCGGGAAATGCGACTGCATAGAAGCGGAAGCATCCGCCCAGGGCTGCATGATCCCTGCGCTGGATTTCCCGGTCAGGCTGTATCCGGTTGAGTACAAGCACGGAAAACTCCGCGCAGAACAGGAATATGAGGTTCAGCTGTGCGCGCAGGCCATGTGTCTGGAAGAAATGTTCCAGACACAGATCCCGGAGGGCACCATCTACTACATCACATCGCACCGCCGGTATCCGGTCTCTTTTACAGCGGAGCTCCGCAGTCTTGTAAAGGAAACAATCGAAAGGATCGAGGCGTTTCGCCGAAGCTTTTCGATCCCGCCGGCGAAATACGGGGCGAAATGCAAGGCGTGCTCCCTGCGGGAGCACTGCCTTCCCAGCGTGCAGCGATCCGCGTCCGGCTACTGTATGCAGCTGCGCAAAGAGGCCATGCACGAGGAGGATGTCCCATGAAAAAGCTGCTGGAGACGCTCTATATTATAACGCCTGAAAGCTATCTGTTTGAGCGGAACGGGAATATCTGCATCTCCATCGGCGGTGCAGAAAAGGCCGCTGTTCCAATCACACAGGTGAACTCCATCGTTCTGTTCGGAAAGAACACACTCTCAACTGCGTTGCTCTCATTTTGCTCCCAAAACGACGTGACGATTACATTTCTCAGCGAGAACGGCTTTTTTCTGGGGCGGCTATGCGGCCCGGTCAGCGGAAATGTGCTGTTAAGAAAGCGCCAGTATGAAACACTGGCAGATACAGCCTTTGCAAACCGGTTTGTCAAGGATCTGCTGTTCTGTAAGCTGCGAAACAGCAGATCTGTGTTGGTGCGGTATGCCCGTACTGCCTCTGATGAAGCAGAAAAGAGCGGCGTTGCTGCGGCGGCAGCTGATTTGACCGCAATCGCAAATCGTCTGGATGACTGTACGGACATTGATTCCATGCGCGGAATCGAGGGCGCAGCTGCGTCTGTCTACTTCTCTCGCTTTGACGATCTGCTCTCCAGTCCGAAGGGATACCGCTTTGAGACGAGAAGTCGGCGTCCGCCGCTGAACGAAGTCAATGCGGTGCTGTCTTTTGTCTATACGCTGTTGGCACATGACGTTCGATCTTCGATGGAAGCTGTGGGGCTGGACCCTGCCGCCGGGTATCTGCACACCCTTCGCCCGGGGCGGCTATCCTTTGCGCTGGACATCATGGAGGAGCTGCGTGCGCCCCTGTGCGACCGGCTGGTCATTTCCATGTTCAACAGGGATCAGTTTCAGACGCAGGATTTTACGACAGACTTTGAAGCGGTATACCTCAGCGAGAAAGGGCGGCGAAAGGTTCTTGAACAGTGGCGGGCCAGAAAGCGCGAGTCCATTCAGCACCCGTTTTTGAAGGAGAAAGTTCCCATTGGGATGATCCCATACGTACAGTCTATGCTGTTTGCCCGTGTGCTGCGCGGGGATCTGGATCGATACCCGCCGTTTGTGTGGAGGTCATGACATATGATGCTGGTCGTAACCTATGATGTGGACACATCGGATTCTGCCGGGCAAAAGCGCTTGCGGAAAGTAGCAAAGATCTGTGAACGACACGGGATGCGTGTTCAAAACTCCGTGTTTGAGGTGCTCGTGGACGCTGCACAGCTGGTCGTGCTGAAACAGGAACTGGGAAAAGCTATCGATATGGAGCAGGATTCTGTCCGCTTTTATCGACTCGGCAATTCATACGAGAACCGGATCGAAAGCATGGGACGCAAGCCCCTCGTGGAAGCAGGAAGTGCCTTGATCTTTTAACGCCAACCCCTGCCGTACACATTTTTGCGGCAGGTTGGCGCATGAAATCCATGCAAGATATACAGCTTTTGGATCTCTTCTTGGAAAACCAAAGGAAGCCAGACATAAAACTGTATCATCTTTCGGCAATTTGCCGCAAAACCTCATGACGGACTTGTGGAAAATTGCTGTCGCCCCTCCCGCAGGGGCGTGAGTAGAAATATTTCGACCTTCTCAATATCGTCGATCTCGACAGCGTCGCCCCTCCCGCAGGGGCGTGAGTAGAAATCTATCAGACTAAGGGCGAGAACATCCAGTTCAACGTCGCCCCTCCCGCAGGGGCGTGAGTAGAAATACATAGGCGCGGGAATAAAAAAAGGCCGGGGACGTCGCCCCTCCCGCAGGGGCGTGAGTAGAAATTACGCCGTCGCGACCAAGCGCGACCAGGCGAAGGTCGCCCCTCCCGCAGGGGCGTGAGTAGAAATAACGTAGACTCCGGCGCCTCCGTCGCGTTGAAAACGTCGCCCCTCCCGCAGGGGCGTGAGTAGAAATGACCGAGGCGCGCTGACGCCGAATGAATGGCGGCGGTCGCCCCTCCCGCAGGGGCGTGAGTAGAAATTTCCGCTGCGCTTTACCAGCAAGCAGCTGGGCCGGGTCGCCCCTCCCGCAGGGGCGTGAGTAGAAATTTTCCCTTTTCGGCAACAGCGTCCGCGCCGAGCGCGTCGCCCCTCCCGCAGGGGCGTGAGTAGAAATTCGTGGTTGTGTTCGGCCAGAGCTTGGCGGCAGTGTCGCCCCTCCCGCAGGGGCGTGAGTAGAAATAAGTGGATTAAACATCTTGGCAGAAAGGAGGTTAAGGTCGCCCCTCCCGCAGGGGCGTGAGTAGAAATGAAAACGGCAGCATCACACTGCCGTTTTTGCAAAGTCGCCCCTCCCGCAGGGGCGTGAGTAGAAATGACTCGTTCGGCATGCTGCTGGATACCGTCGGAGAGTCGCCCCTCCCGCAGGGGCGTGAGTAGAAATAACGGAGAGCGTATTTGTTTCCGCGTCCAGCTTCGTCGCCCCTCCCGCAGGGGCGTGAGTAGAAATGTTGAGCGTAGAGCTCACGAAATAGAGTGTCAGCGGTCGCCCCTCCCGCAGGGGCGTGAGTAGAAATAATGATCTGCGTGGCTTCCGCTTCCAATGCAAGATAGTCGCCCCTCCCGCAGGGGCGTGAGTAGAAATACATAGTGATGCTCAGCAAGCCGCTCCACCTCATGGGTCGCCCCTCCCGCAGGGGCGTGAGCAGAAATGGTGTACTCGCGGAGAAATTTCACATCCTGACCAGCACTGGAGCGCTGAATCTCCAGTTATTTGACTGCAAATACGAGGATGTCCGAAAGGAAGCTGTTTTGCAGACGCTTGAGGCAATCTTCTCGAAGCATTGACACGGAAAACGAAGAAAGGAAAAAGAGGAAAAAAGATGACCAGACAATATCAGATTCAAAAAATCACCGGGAAACCGGACTGGAATAAGATCGAAAAAGCGCCGATCGACCGGAAACTGTGGCTACCCTGTGAGCAGATCAGCGCCTACGCGCAGCTTGCGTACGATGACAGCCGGTTGTATGTGCACCTTCACGCGGAGGAACCAACGATCCGCGCAGAAAATACCGGCATACTTGACCAGCCGTGTCAGGACAGCTGCCTGGAGTTTTTCTTCAGCGCCGCAGAGCAGGATGCGCGATATATCAACATTGAGCTGAACCCCAGCCTGTGCATCTATTTCGGATTTGGGACCGGAAGAGAGGATCTGATGCGGATCCTGCTTCCGGACGGCGCAAAGACCTTGCATGCAGCCAGCGAAAGAACGCCCAGTGGCTGGGATGTGACGTACGAGCTTCCTTTTCAGCTGCTGCGGCTGTTCTTCCCGGATTTTGCTCCGTCCGGAACAATCCGGGGCAATTTCTACAAATGCGGCGATCTGACCGTGCAGGAGCATTATCTTGCGTGGAACCGCGTGGACGCGGAACGGCCCGATTTCCATCTTCCGAAGTACTTTGGAGCGTTGATTTTTTCTGAATAAGCAAGCAGCCCGGCTCTGAATTCCGAGTCGGGCTGTTAAAGATGGCGGCATCTCATTGTATCAATGGGATGCCGCCATTTTGCTATCATACAATACACCCCCATTCTCAACGCCCTTTTTGAGCGCAAAAAAGGCGCTGGTCATTGGCCCGTCAAAACCAACAATCCAGCGTCCATAATTTTGTGAAAGATTTTTCTCCGATTTTTCTGAAACCCAGCCGCGCAGCCCTCTGAAAAAGGGCGCTGACAGCAAAAATTCCTTGAATATGGAAAAGCAGAGGTTCAAAACCCCTGCCATCCGTGATTTCATCTATGGAGTTACCTAAGAAATTTGAGAATAAAAAATTGCCGAACCCCTTGAGATGACTGGCTTTTTCGCCATTTCATCTATAGTGTTCGGCAATCATGTGTTTTCAGAACACTTTGGATCAACTTAAAATTCAGGGCGCTGACTCACTATGCACCATACATGTTACAACTCAGTCGGAGTACAACTCGAGTGTGCCGCCTAAGTCCCCCGTAGAACGATCCGAGTGGATCTGATAGTGGACTTTTATCTTTCCATCGATAGGTTTAATGAGCATTCCACCACTGAGCCATTTACATTCGTTCGGACGTAGATTTGCAACATCAAATTCGTAATATCCATGACCACTGGTAGATGCTATAAACTCTTTCAACTCTTCTTTATAGTCTTCTTCTGTTTTTTGTGACTGTGATAGCCGTCCATAAGCGTCAAGCTGTAACGGTTTTGGAATATAACTGTATGGTTCGAATGGAGCAATTTCTGTGTGGATATTTCCGTCTTCAACCGGGGCAAATAATTCACCGATAATTCCAGCATCTAGTGTATCATCGTCTCTGCAAAAGATATGTTGCATGCCATTATATTCACGCCAAACTAAGTGTTCAGTCGGTTCAATAATATCTCCGTTCTCAATCCGTACAACTACTCGGATGTTTGTGTCCTGCACAGTTGAAATGTTCTGTATGGCGAGTGGAATAAAATACATCCCATCAAACGAATTTAAATAACTTACCCGTATTTCAAGTTGCCACAGGTTATAAGAGAGGTTTCTCAGCTTAGCCGACCTCATCCAGTACACGGTTTTTCAGCACATACAAAAGCGAAGCAGTGTCATAGTAGCTCTCTATATAGAGTTCCTTGTCAATTTCCAGCGGCGCGTGCATCTTTTCCGGGGAGGCCGCGAGAATGGTGCACTGCCTGCCCATAGTCTTTTGTACGTTCCAATTTGAATCCCTCCTAAACGCAAAAAAGCCGGGACTTCTGAAAAGAAATCCCGGCTCTCTGCGAAATATTACATTGTCTGCTCCATTGTGGGGTGTTGATTCCGTTCCTGCTGCGGCAAAAGCAGCTCGATCTGCTCCTGCACACTGTGGAGCTGCTTTTCCTCGGCATACGAGAGTGTCGCGTTGTCCTCCAGCGCAAACTCGCAGGCATTTTTAATCACAGCAATCTGCTCGTCTGAAAAAAGGTGCTGGCTTTCCACAAGGCCACGTCATATCATACCTCCAATCTGTAGCGCCCTTTTTGAGCGCAAAAAAGGCGCTGGTCATTGGTTCGTGAAAACCAACAATCCAGCGCCCATAACTTTGTGAAA
>ERZ773260.1243-NODE-1243-length-34314-cov-3.232377_pt1 | contig 34314 bp, 53 predicted proteins | sample MGYA00511387_ERZ773260 | MGnify/ENA primary metagenome ERZ773260 (study PRJEB29015, sample SAMEA2737745) | human gut metagenome | biome: human gut; feature: human-associated habitat; material: faeces | place: China | collected 2012 ...
ACGTCCGATCTCCGTGATTACTCCTTGTGCCATGTGTTCTTACCTTCCTTTCTATAGGTCGTATTCAAATATTTCCGCATCTAAAAAGCTTGATCCGTCCAGTAGTACCGACCCATCCAGATACCATAGATTATTTTCTACCCGCAGATGGCAGTCGATCTCTTTTTCCACCGGCTGTGTCCACGCCAGTCCCATTCGGCCTTCGGCCTTCGGCTTCCCGGTTGCAGTGCTGCCGATCCGCAGATCTGTTTTTGTCTCGCGCCTTACGCTCACGGCTGCTCTGCATCCGGATACTCCCATAATTTTTACCGGAACCGGCCATTCGCTTTGCATTTCCGCCCTGAGTGGGTACGGGTCAAGGTTTACCGTTTTGTACCCATTCAATTTGTACGATCCGTCCAGGATCCACGAACCGTCTAACAGCAAAAAGGCACGGTTGTTCCGGGCGAAATAGTCCGATCTTATTTGCAACTGGTTGTTGTATTCTATGTCCTCTAATATTTCGGTTGTAAGAATGAACGCAAAGCTTTCCAAGAATGACCTGGCGTTTTTATACGCATTCAGCTGTTGCTTTATTTCCGTTCCGTATCCCGGTTTTATGGCCCTGTCCTCGTAGGCCCTGGCGTATGCCTTAAAGTGATACGGGCTCCCACTGTATTCAAACCATTCCTCGATATATCCTCCGGCAAGAACGGTCTTTAAGAACTCGTCCAAAACCGATGGGGTTCCCGCACGCATATACCAAGCCAGCGTTTTCATGATTAGGCGTTCTTTCGTTTTTCGTGGAAGTGACTGCGAATAATATTGCGTGTTGGCTTCCACGGCCATTAGGTCCAGCACCGGTTCTGGAACTTGTTCGATTTCAGCGTATAAGTGCGATGTGCGCGAGAACTGCCAAAATCTCCGCATTGCCTCTCCTATCGCAAAGCTTACGGCCTGGGTTTCCGGAGTTGAGAGATTGTACGGTAGAATGTCCTTGATCTCTCCGGCACGAAAATCAATCATCTCTGATACCCCCGTATGTAATTACCGATTCCCTTGCTATCGCAATCTGTGAGTCTGTCAATTCTGTATATTCTGGCTTTTTGATATCTGCCGACTGTGCCCCAGCCTTTACCAGCTCATAAACGAGCTGTGATGGGGTTATGTCTCGTCCGATTTTTCGTTGCCATGCAATAAAATTTTCGCAAGCGGTTTTGACTGCCGCCTGTATTGTTTCAACCATGTCTTGATCTGACTTCCGGATATAATACACAAATTCTATGTCGTAGGATACGGATTCCGGTTTTTTCACTACGACGTGATCCGTCAGCGGGCGCCTTTCTCCGCTCTGCATGTACGCCTCCAGCTGCGCCATAAAATCATCTGTTGGTAGCTGTCCGTCAACCATCACGTAGATATCTACCTCTCCCGGCACCTCTGATATCACCTTGCTCTCTCCAATGGCCGGGCTGAATGTCTTAACCCAATATTCGTAAGCCAATTTGGGGCCTGCTGTGGAATAACTGGACGGCGCCAAGTAAATTCTCTCTGCCAATTCATCGTCCGTTTCCCGGTCGGCTCCTCCGGATGTCGGCGCGGTATTTTCTACGCTTAATGTATACGGCAGTGGATCCACCATGGTTCGGATATCTCCAGTCAAAAAACCGTTCCCTATGCTCCCTGGTGTCTGGCATTTTGCCGGAATATCAACATAATCCATTCCGGCCGGAATCTCTCCTCGCTCCGTTGTCTCAAAATAGAGATCTTGCCCTTTAACTCGTGTTCCCGGCGGAATGGTTGCTACCCTGTTGAGTAAGGCCGCTAGCGTAAAGCGCAGCGTTGTCCTGGCCGGCTCGGATTCGTTCCTTGTTACGCCTTTTAGAGCCGCTAGATTGTCCAAAAATTCTCCGGTGCTATACTTTAGCAACCCCATTTTTCCGGCCCTGTCCTCGTACTGGTATCCCTGATATATGGCTACAGCGCAGGCGTATAGGATCAAGCGGTAAGGGTCTGCCTGTGCAAGCGAAATCTCATTTCCGGTTAATTCCCGATATCGCTTCTCATAATCGCTGATCATTTTTTCTTTCAGCTCCTCAAAGCTGGTCTCTTCGATAAAACTGATCTCCGGATAGTTTTTTATCCTCGTTACAGACATTAGTCCTCCCTCCGTGTAAAATATATGTGTGGAATCATGCATCCCTGTGTGTGCTCGAATTTAATATCTTCTATCTCCACTCTGGGTTCATACTGTTCCACCTTGCGCATTGCTTCCAGATAGAATAAGCTTTCCGCGACCTCCGGCACTTCGTCCAGGCATCCCCAATCAATCCCGAAATCCCGGTCTGCCGGCTGGCTTCCTTTCCTTGTCGAGAAAAGCGTCGATAGTGTCCTGCTTAATTCCGCTTCATTCTCCACGTTTTCGATTGTGATTCTATACTGTTTATTTTCCATACCGGCCTCATACATATTCTTGCAACGTCAGCGTGACTGTGGCCTTGAAGATTTCTCCTCCTCGCAAAATCACGTCATAGACTTCTGAGCATTTTGTTATGACCCACTTATTTTTCCCAACCATCCGCTTCCCCAGAACTAGTTCGTGGGCCTCTGATCCCTCGGCCATACGGTCCAGTGTCCGCAGGAGTGATTTTGGCTTTACCCCAAGGCTGGCATCTAGCACGATTTCCATTGATGCAGTCTGCAGCTTTGGTCCTCCGTACTCAACCATCGGTTTCGTTGCGATCCGATCCATCGTGTTCCATTCGGTCGAAATCTCCCGCTTCAGTTTTTTTATGGTTAAGGTGCGACTATCTGATACCCTGAATCGGATATCTCCCAATAGACCAATCAAGATCCTCCCTCCTCCAACTTTTGGATGCGCTCTTTCATGCCAATTATCTCGGACAGCGTGATGGTGCCTGCCGATCCCTCGAAACGGATGTCTGACGCGTGTATGATATAGGTCCCCCCCTGCGTCGCTGTGTAGATTTGTTGGTTGATCTGTTTTTGATACTCTGCTCCTTGCGGCGGCGGATCTGCTGTCCCCCAAAAGTTTCCCATCACCACTGCGGTACTGCTATCATTCGACGCATGCAGCACGAGCACCTGTGCTCCGACATTCGGCCGCGAATACTCTCCGTTTCCCGCGAAAAGATGGAGCGGCGCAGTGGTTTCATCCCGATCCTGATAGTATACCCTGACATATCCATTGGCCTCCAATGACGATATTGTGCCGATTCTGACGCTGTCTCCCATGATTTAGACCTCCTTTAAGGTATTTTGATCGACTGACCCGGGAAGATCCAGTACCCTCCATTCGATCCGCTCTTGCCGTTCTTTTTCGCTGCACGCTCAATCTCTTCTTTGTTCGCCTCATAGATTGCTGTGCATTTTGTAGGGTCTCCGTAATATTGTTGTGCCAGGTTCCATAGGGTGTCCCCCTTTTTTATGATATAGGTTTCTCCGTGCCGTTCGTTCTTTGCGGTCTCCGCGTTCTGTTCCGTGTTTGTCTGGATTCCCGATTCCGGGATGCGGCTGAGGCTTACCTGCATGTTGTATCCGTTTTTCTTTATCTGGTGCGATACCTTTTGGATGAAATATTTCCCATCCATTTTCCCGAATCCAGAAATCTCAACGTTTTCCGTTGCAACAAGTGATAGCTTTGGCGGCAGTTGAATCTGCATGGTTGTCTCTTTGCGATTGGCTTTTAAGATTGCTCCCTCTCCGATCCGCCTGGCGTCTGCCTCGCTGTCTGCCTTCTGCGTGGTCTTATATAGTCGCTCTTCCGACCCTATTACAACGCTCACGGACTTCTTTGTGCCCGGATCCGTGTAGCTAACCTTGGCCCCCGTATATGTGCCCTGCATGGTGCTCCTGTAGCCCCAGTTTGAGACCATGGATGGCGTCAATGTCATGATTGCGGGCTTGCTGTAGTATTGCCTGTAGTCCCATATCACAAGTCTGTTTGCGTATACTTTTAGCCCGAGTCCGTATTTTTCGCACAGGGCTTTTAGGAATTCACTGTCCGTCCGTTCGTTCTGCTCTGTTTTGGCGACTGGTATTTCATCTGCATCGTAGACGATTTCTAGGCCGTACTTTCCGGCCAGTTCCGCGGCGATCACTTGGATTGTAGCGGCCTCCCAGGTCCGTGAATTTCCCGATTCTTTGAAGTTCGTATTGACCGGTGCTGATACTCCATTGATGCTCCCTGTCAGCGGTGGTGCCGAAAATGAAAAGTCATCTACCACAAAGGATCCGCAGTTAAATGTCATTTTCTCGTTTTCGTAATTCCAATTTTCAAGTATGATCGCTGGCATGATGACGTCCCCTTTTTTCGGGATCCATGCCCCCGCCCATTTCAGGTCCCGATCAATCACTGACAGCGTAATCTTGTCCGACTCATCGACAGCATCGGTGTAAGAAAATTGTTCGATGTGCGGAGATAGATCTTTCCATGCTTCTACTCCGTTGTAGACAATGCTCAGTGATTTTTTTCGCGTGGCGCTCATGTTTTCTCCTTTCTCCATGGCGGCAAATCGGTTCCAGTATTCTCTGGTAACTCCGGCGTATTGACCTTCACTCCGGCCGGGAAAACAAAATAGTCAAGTAGGGGGAAATTATGTTGCATCAAATGGTCCAGATGCTTCTCTGCTCCATATACTCGTTTTGCGATCATATCCCAGGTATCCCCCTGTATCGTTGTATATGTTTCCGCCATCGTGCCTCCTAAAATGATACCCGCATTTTCTCGCGGTTATATCGCTCCATATATTCGACGAACTGTTCGTATCCTGCCCGCAATCCATCCATAATCTGTTCTTTCTCCCCTGAACCACCCTGCACTTGTATGGTCGGGCTGAAAACCGGCGCAAAAGATGATTGGCTATTGCTTTCGATTGCGCCTTCTGCCGCCACCAGGTCACTGTACATGCTCCCGTAATTGTTTTCTTGATATGCTCCCAGAAGTCTCCCGGCCTCCTGCCATAGCGCATAGGACCGACTGCTCCCATCAATCGGGATCGCCATTTCAGGGGAGTTTTCAGCAAAATAGGAAAGTGTAGGCCTAGTGATCAGACCTCCCTTTGCATGGCTTTCTGGTTGTTTCCCGACTACTTTTGCGCTTGGATTGTTTGCGGATGATTGCCGTGTTGTAACATTTGCGACATTCATATTAAAATCTACGGTTCCGTAAACTTTCATGTTGTCGAACCGATTTTTTAATATTTCTTCCGCTTCATCTGCAAGATTATTGATCGCAAATTCAACGACCTTGTCGTTGTTATCGATATAGATTGCCACTTGCTTCGGTATCTCGGCCCCGCCCTCGCGCGCCTCATCAATCGCCTTTTTGTATTCCGGATTGTCAGCTATCGATATGGCGATCAGTTGCCATATTGCTTCTTGATTTCCAGAAATTGCCCCGATTAGTGAGGCATCCGCCAATCCGTCAATTACTGATTTCGGGACCTCTCTCCCGGCAGCCAGAGCCTCCTGGGCAGCCGTTTGCAGCTGTTCAAAATCTGGCTCCATATTTTCCCACAGCTCGGCCATCCCATCTTTTGTTGCCTTATCAATCTGATCGATTCCAAGAGCTTTAATAACATCATCTGCGTTCCAAGCGATTGTGTCGTTATATCCATCTGCCAGCAATTCAATCGCATTTTGAGTAACCTCATCTATCCCCGCTCTGATATCCGGTGTTGCATTTTTGAGCGCGTCTTGGTAGGCCCCAGTGATTGACTCTGCCGACCATTCGACTCCGCGAGCGGTGATATCCATATCTTGTAATGTATACTGATTCCATATGAGGTTATGCTTGTCATCCCTCGCGTCCTTTGTTATCTCTCCCCGGCTGTACTGCAATTCAGCATCTGCAAGAAGTTTGTCCGTGAACTGGTCTAAGTTACTTCTTTGTTCTGCCAAGGTGTTGTGCACCTCTGTCTGAAGGTTTTTGAACGTGTCTGGCGTCAGCGACTTTCCCCCGGCTTGCCGTCCAAGACGTTCTAGTTTAGCGTTGAATTCTGCTTGCGATACCTGCTGTGTAATTTTTGCCAGCTCCGTTTGCAGGCCGTTAATTACTTTTGCCTCGTTAACGTCTATAATCCCATCTTCCATAGCCGTACTGTACGCTTCTCCCAAGCGTTTTCCCAGTTCCTTCACTTCTTCGTTGATTGAGGTATATGTTCGGTCGAATCCGGCAATCAGCTCATCACCGGCTTCGCTGTCTCCGAATAGTGCTTGTACGCTGACTGTTGCGGTATACTGTTCCTGCTCTACGATGTTTATTGCTCCCTGGACCATTTGATCAATGGCTGAGGCGTAGTCCTGTTTATCAGCCTCGCTCAATTCCAGGCCCATGCCAATTTTCCAATTCAGGCGATTTATATCCTTCTCGGCCTGTTCGAAACTTTTTGATAGGCCTTCGACCTTTCCCAGTTCTTCGATCGCCAGCGCAGCTTTTCCCATGTTTCCATTGTCGATGATCATCCGCGCCGTCTCATCCAGTTCTTCCAGGGACAAGCTTATGTCTCCAAACCGTCTCGCCATATCCTCGCGCTTTAGGCGCTTGTTATTTTCTTTTACCGCTGTGGAAATTCCCGCTATGGATCCGACCACTGCTCCGGCCGCAGCAACCGGCCATGCTGTGATCATTGTCGATAAAGATGTTAGCAGCCCGAATCCGGCTTTTACTCCCTGTGCCAGTTTGAATGTTCCGAGAGCCGCCCCGATCCCTACGATTGTTCCTTTGACCACGTCCGGATGTTCCAAACACCATTCTCCAAAATCAAGCACCGGTTCAAAACCTGTTTTGAAATCTGTGCCGAACTGTAATATGTTCCGTTGAATAGTCGGAAGATCCTCTTTGAAATCTTGGGTAAACCCCGTCACCCATATGGCGGCACTCTGTGTTAGATCTCGCAAAGCACCAGAAAATCCGTCGTATATCTCGATTCCAGCTCCTTGTGCAGCGCTTCCCAGCAGTGTCAGATCTCCGGCCAGGTTGTCCAGGCGTACTTTCGACATTTCTTCCGCAGCTCCTGTGCTGTTGTCAATCGCTTTCGCCAGATCTTCAAAGTCTTTATCGGATGCCGTCACCATTGCCAGCAGTCCGGACATGCCTTCTTTCCCTGCGATTCCGGCCGCATATTCTGCTTTTTGTGCCTCGGTTAGCCCGGAGAAGCTTTCGCGCATTTCCTGCATCTGCTGCCTGAATGGCTTCATTTCTCCGGTGCTGTCTGTTAATGAGATTCCGAGGTCCTCCATGTAGCCCCGCATTTGCTTTGTTGGCTTGGCCAGGTTGGTGAGCATGGTCCTCATTGCGGTTCCGGCTTTTTCACCCTTGATACCCGCATTCGCCATTAATCCTGTGGCGATCGCGACATCCTCGATCGTGTATCCGTATGCTCCAGCGACCGGAGCAACATACTGGAATGTTGCTCCCATCATCGATACATTGGTGTTGGAACTTGACGATGCCTGCGCCAATACGTCCGCAAACCTGGCCGCCTCGTCGGCAGACATTCCGAACGCTGTCATAGCGTCTGTTACAATATCTGATACGATCCCAAGCTCCTCACCTGATGCTGCCGCAAGGTACATGATGCCCGGTAGGCCTCCGATCATCTTGTCCGTATCCCATCCGGCCATAGCCATATATTCAAGGGCTTTACCTGATTCTTCTGCCGAAAATTTTGTCGTTTCTCCCATTTCCTTGGCAAGCTCGGTTAACCGACGCATATCCGAGCTCGAAGCCTGGGATATCGCCTGTACTGTGCTCATTTGAGCCTCAAACCCCATTCCTACAGCGGTTGAGGCTCCCAATATGCCTGCTATACTGGCTCCAGCAATTTTCGCGCCGTCAATGATTGTCCCGAAAACATGATCCGATACATTCGCCAGTGAATCGATTCCCTTGATACTCATCCCACCAAAAGAATCGCTGATGGATTGTTTCGCCATTCCCGCCTTGCGTTCCAGGCTGTCAATCTCTTTTCTTGCCTTTTTAATCGATGAGGCGAGTGACTGGTCTGTGCCTCCGGCGATCAAAATTTCAAGCTCGTATTGTCCCTTTTTTCCAGCCACTATTTCCTCCTCCTCTTGATCTCTTGGCTTTCCCGTTTCGCTGCCTCGGCGGAATCCTTAATAAGCCGCGCCGCTTGATATATGGGTAGCTGCATAAAAAACTGCGGACCAGATTTTGTATATCTGCCCGCAGCAATAAATACTTTATTGAGTTCCCTTATATCTTCTACGCAACTTATGCCGGCAGGAAGAAAAAACGGTATATTCTTCCTTTCAACGTAACGGAATCCCTGGCGCTGATCTTATTGATCGCTTCGAGTGGATATCCCGTAACTCTCGATGCTATCACTTGTGCAAATAGCAGAGTGCTCTCCTGCATGATTGTGCCTGTTCCTCCCAAATTGTTGTACAGGTCATACACTACATTGAGTTCCCCTCCGTTCATGTTCCGCAGTTTGGTCAGGTCCAACGTTGTAATTGGCTGCCCCTGATACTCCGTTGGGTCCTTCAATTCGAAAATCAGCCAATCGTTCTTTTTCTTGTCTTTCGCTCCCGTTTCTTTTTTCTCGTCCATTTGTTCTCCTTAACACATGTCCCGCGCTTCGCGCAGGACGTCCTTTCCGTTTACGATATAGACTCCGTTTAGGCGGTCAATCTCAATCATCGTTTTCCCGCCGAGGGTGATCTTGTAGTAGCTGAGTCCGAGCGTAATACTTGATCCCATTTTGGCTCCCGCTTTCAATGTTCCGGGAGAAAACTTTTTTGTGGTTCCTCGAACCGCGATGCTGATATCCTGGTACACGATTGCTCCCGTTCCGGAATCTGCTCCCTGTAATGCTCCGTTCAGTGTAAGATCGGCCGTTTCCGTCGGGTCCATAATAGAAAATACATCTTCGCACAATGATAGAAACTGAATTTCAATTTCCATCTCTTCAATGAGCCCAATGACCGGAACATCCATGTTTCCACCTGTTCCCGCCCCCTCCATAGTGTCCGTTAAGTTTGTGATCTCAGGCAGTGTCACCTCTCCGGCGACGCCGACCAACTGGCGTCCATGTTTATACACATTGTACCTGTTTACCAGATGTGTTTTGAACATTTTATCCCTCCTCTGCCATGACGCTTTCCAGCGTCGCAATGTCAAATTCCATCAGTGCATTGATATACTCCACCGGTGTATATGGGGCAAAATATATCCTAAGTTTCATGTGTCCATTTAACACATCTTCGATTGTGTTTTCCTGCGCCCGGTACTCTGCGTATAATCCAGCGCACATCCCGGCAGCCGTCAGGCTGTTTCCCCAGATGTTGAAGTTGTTCACGATATCGTCCACCGTTCGGCGATTCATGTTCCGGTCCAGGCGCTTTCGATATTCAATCACAAAATAGTTTGCCACGTAGTCAAACATCCTCCGGCATCCAATCCACCGGTCCTTGGGATCAGTATTGTCCGGATAGCACCCCGTATTGTTCCCATATGATTTCCATGCGCTGTCGCAAAAGGCTGTCACGATGCCATCTCCGTTCAGGTCCCCTGCCTGGACCTGATCGAGCAAAACCTCTGTTCCGTCCGCCAGCACTGCGCCGTCAATATTCAGCTCTTTGTTTGACGGGTATAAGTACGGAACGTCACCATTTGCAGCTGTGCTGTAGCTCATCATGGCCCCATAAACCGCGGAATAGGCGCAAATCTTTCCGTCTTTCTGTACCCTCGGCCAGAGCACAATGGAGTGCTCGTCGTCATACCCCGCATCTGTTTTGGCCTTTTTACAGTCTGTATGTTTTTTTGCTTTCGTCGTATCCAAGTCAACCAGACATAATGCCCGGAATGCCCCGTTGATGTCCTCGCATTTTGCCTGCAGCGCTGCTCCAATATTGGGGTTTTCAGTCCATCCCGGCGCCATCAGAATTCCCGGAACGATACCATGTTTGGGATATACCTGGCGAAGCACCTCCATACCTGTTTCGGCCCCGGTTTCAACATCGTAAGCTCCAATAATATCCGCTTCCGTTACCATCTCAGGATCCAGCTTCTTCCCTTCCGCTGTAATTTCAGCTGCTTCATAGGCTGCACTTGTGCTGAGCAGTGTTATGACCAGTTGGCCGTAGTCGTCGTAGCTTTTGACATAATCGACATTGTTTGCCAGTTCCAGCGGCTCTTCGGCTGTCATTGCCTCTCCCGTCTTTGCTGATCCTGCCCTGGCGGCTTGTATCTGTGCGGAAACTTTGATCGTTTCTGCGATAACCCCAGTCGCTGTTATAATCGCCTGATGCCCCCTGACCTCGTAGGCCTTAGCAGCCAACTCCGCAACATGTTTCTGCGGATCCAACACATTTACAAAAATCACCGGGTTGATTTGAAAAAGTTTAAAGCTCGCATACATGCTCTGGCACAGCGTGTATTTCTCCCAATCTTCGCTGTATCCCAATGCCTTTTCCGCCTCTTCAAATGTTGTGGCTTTAATCGGGCGGTTGACCGCTGCTGCCGGATTCTCTGCCAGATTGATCGGGGCAGTACCGAAAATAACCTGTACACCGTACTTCGTCGATAACGGGCTGGGAAACGATGTCGCCCTTTCGGTCACTTCAATTCCGTGTTTATACATCTCATTGTCCTCCTTCTTTTACCATCTGGCACAATGCCCCGATGTCACTTTTCTGATCACGCACCTTTTTCCGCGCTTCAGCCAGCTCACTAATCGGAATCATTAAATCTGCCAAATACGGTTTTTTTTCAATCTCTGCATATACCTTTGGCGGGTATCCTCCGCGAAACGCGGTTCCGGTCAATACGATACCTTCAATCGTAGGGCCGACATACACCACCGTGCTATTTTCTTTTTTGTTCACTATGTCTCCTCTCTTGATATGTCCGGCATATGCCAGATCATCTCAATTCCACCAAAAAATTGCGGGTACGAATCGTCCTCCTGATATTGCAGTGCCATTTTTTCGCTGCAATAGAACGGGCCTAATACCGGATCTTTTTGAAATCGCAAAACTACGCGCTCCATGATTGATGTCAGTGTGTAATAACCTCTTTGCCCTGGATCCTCATCGTATATTGCGAACATGATCATAATTCTTGCAGTATTCCCGTCGTCCTCGCTATGATAGGTTATACTATCCGCCCGTACCACAAAATACGGGAAAAGGTTATCGCCGCCTCCCTCCAGGTCGTCCGAATATGCCGTAAATACCGGAATCGCCTGTCTGTATCCTCTCAGTTCTTTTAATTCCCCGTCTTTTCCGGTCATGCTCATTTCGGATGTGATATGCACAATCTCGTCAATGAGCTGTTGCTGGAGTTCGTTTATTGTCACGTTATCCCTCCATTGCTTGTGCAATAAAATTCCGCAAGTTCTCCTTCAGATTCCGCTCAATATGTGGCTGTGCAACACCAAGAACCCGCTTGGAACTTCCAAGCATAATTGGCACAGATGGACTGAGCAATGTCTTTATCGGGAGGCGTTCTCTCCCAGTTCTTTGTGCGACCGCTTTGTGTCCGCTTGAAAACCGTACCAGAAACGCTTTTATTCCTCCTCTTTGAAGAGGCTTTAAACTTCCGGCTTTCAGCACCTGCCCACGTACGATTTTCGGGCGGGTTTTTCCGCTTGTTACGGTTGCGGGTGATACCTTGAAGTCTACGATATCATTGGGGGATCCTCCTGAAACAATCCTGGCCGTCAAAGTTGCCGTGGTAGCACTCTTGATTTTCATTTCCTTCCGAAAACTCACTTTTTTGATTGCATAGCTTTTCTGCGCCTCTGCCGCCAACCGATCTCTGGCCTGTTTGGCTGTCATGTTTAAGGCCTTTTTCATTGCCTCGTTTTGGGTTCCTTTGTTTTCCAATTTTTTAAATATGGCGTTGACATGCTCCATGTCAACGCCAATTAAAATTAGTGAGCTCATGATCTCTGCGCCTCCAAACTGATCGAATAGATTCCGTCCTCGTTGATCGCGTCTGAAATGATATAATGCTTTCCGTCCAGTTCCAGCCCGCGGCCGATCGACGGAAGCGGTCCAAAATCCTGCGCTAATACATAAAAAAGGAGCTTTTCTTTAAACACTCCTTGCCGATAACTCATTAATTCGCCTTGCCCGGTTCTGCGTTTTTCTCGCTCAACCATCTCGTTGTTGTCTATGCTGATCACCATGCGCTTTTTCCCGACCATATGTTCCTCCCCGAACTCGTTCGGATTTAGGAATACGAGCGCGTTGTCTTTCTGGAGGACATCTTTGAACGCGCTCATCACGTTCCGATGACGCCGCGCGTCCGTAATTCCGTCAGGATATCATTAATCTTGGTGACAATCGTCGCGGTGTCGGCGTCTGCTGCGAGGTCTGCTATTGCGATAGCCGTACCCGTGAGTCCTGCTCCAGGATCGCCCTTGTCCCCCTTTGGCCCCGGCTGCGCGGCCTGCCCGGCTGCCTGTTCCAGGTCGTTCAGTTTCTCCGCTGTGATAAGTTCTCCGTCTACCCAATTATGCGGTGTGTACGCCATTTCCGGTCCTCCTTACGCTTGCAGTTTGACTTTCACGTACGTGTCGCTTTCTGCTGCATCTTCCACAGCGTATCCGAGTTTCGGCATCGTTCCCTCGGCGGCGGCCTGGTCGATTGCGGTTATCCCTTCCTCCGAAAAAAATACATCCTTACCGGCCAGGATTGCCTCTCCTGACTTCTTGATGATTCGGTAAACGCCGTCCATTACGATACTGCCCAATTCTCCAACTGGAATCGGCGTCCCTGCGATTCCCGCCCTATTTCCTAATACCACCACATCGCCCGCTTCGATCGCGGCGTTTCCGTTGTTTCTATAGTCCAGGTTTCCACCCGGCTGAATATATGTCGCTTTCATGTAATGCCCTCCTATTCAATCACTTCTCCGGGATTCTTGTTGATCCCACGGAAATCCCTGACTGCAATGCCCCAATCGGTGTAAATGTCCCACGTAAATCCAAGGGTTCCCGGTGTCTCCATCCTTCTCACAATCGGGGTTTCCTGGCCGTTCAGGTAATCCACCTGAATTGATTTTGCGCTCATCGGGTCCGCTACCATGAACCACGGCGCCGCCTTTCCGGCTGCCATGGCATTGAGCACCGGCGTCTGGACAATGTTGATTGGATAATTGTACAGCGGATTGATGTCGTTGTTGTTTGACCCCGTCACCTGTGTGGAGTGCAGGATTACGGCCAGATCGAACTCATACCCCACCGGAACAATGATCCACTTTGGAATTACATAGATTGCTTCTCCGAACTGATCCTTCTGTCTCTGCATCTGGAGAATCATTTTCTGGATCGTCTGCTGGGACGGTTTTGCGCCCGCAGGCATTACGTTAGCGTGCGCGGCATCAAACAGTGGCTTCCCGTCAAAAATCTTTTTGTTGTCAAAAATCAAGGAGTACACCTGCTTGTCGAGCGTCATTTTGGCCTTAGTTGCATACGCTCCCGGAATCTTCGTCAGGAATCCAATGTCATCGTTAATGAACGCCTGCCGGGTCATGCTGAACTGTTTCCCGTAGGTTTTCAGCCGTCTGCTCGGGAGCAGTTCCGTTCTGGGTACGTCTGCCTTGATCTCTCCGTTTTCCGGAACTTCTTCAAAGTCTCCCAGTCCTCCCATTACATACTCGTGATCTGGCGTCTCCTTAAAATCGCTAAGGCTTCCCTTTGTAGTCCATGCCTGAAAAGTGGTGGGCACCTGGTTGTACAACTGCACGATGCTCTTGCGAATGGTGTTGTCCAGGATTGATGGAAATGCGGCCGTCGGGTTGTAGAACTGACGGCAAAGATTGCTATACAGTTCGGACGAGTCCATTCTGAGGTAATGCATAGCATCCTCGCCCTCTCTGGAAAAGCACTCGATTGCCAGGTCCCTCAGGCTCATCCCTCTGATCTGGCTGGCTCCGTCGGCCGGCGACTCAACTGCAATTCCGGCTCTTAACAACATTCCGTCCGAAGCTCGGCTACGAAACTTGTCTCCCTCGTCCGCGGTTACGCGGGCGTTGACCGGCGCTCCGGTCTGCTGTAATCTTCCTAATACCGCTTCCCTTACCTGGTCCATTGTGGAGCCGTTATTGATGTACTCTTCCGGCGAAATCCCAAAGCTTCGGCACAGGCTTGTGATTTCAGCCGCTCTTTTGCGTTCCTCTGCGATTGCGCGCTGGGCAGCCTGCTGCGGGTCCTGCGGCGGCATCTGCTCCGTGGTTGTCGCTCGTGCTGCTCTCTGTTCCTGCGACCCTCCTCCCGTTTCTGCGGTCTCCGGCAGCTCATCAAGCTGGCGCTGTAGGTCGTCGAACTCGGCCCGCTCTGTTTCTGTCAGATCCCTGCTCTCTCGTTTCGCGGCATCGACAATTTCCTGCTGCCGCTTTAAAATCTCCTGTCTTGTCACGTTTGTTACCTCCTGTATTTGTTGTAGTTTATCTGAAGCTGCCGGGTGTAGCAGTCTGTACCTCTGCTATGCGTTGCACCGGTGCAACTTTCCATTTCTCTCCCGACTCCCACGGTAGGGTCTGCCGGAACCGATACGATTGATATTTCGAGTGGAGTCCACCTTTTCGCAATTTCGCACGGGCCTGTGAAGCGTCCGTCTGCGGATTTTTTTCCCGCTGCCACTTCTTCCCAGGAATCCACCGTATATCCCACTGATACTCCTTTTAAGGTCCCGCTTTTGACTTTCTTGTAGATTGTGTCTGACTCCTGATCCTCATCAAATTGGATTTTCGCGCAGCCTCTCCCGCCTTCCTGCCATGCTTTGATCACTTTCGCGATTACGATGTCGCGCTTGTGGTTGAACAGCACGCATCCGATCTGGTTGAGCCGCGCCAAATCAATGCAGCCTTCTGTGTGATCAAGGACTTCTACCCCCCACCACCGTCCGTATGGTTCCTCGGACGAAAAGGAAAGTTCAACTGTTCTCTCCTCTCCCTCCACTTCCCGGATCGCGGCAGAGAAAATGGCTCTGCTAAGATTTCCCCGCATTTCCGTTTGTTTCTTTCGCGCCTGCTCCCGCAGCAGGCTGCTTGTCGGCTTTTCCAAATATGATCCCTCCCATGTCGATTCCTTTGCTATCTCCGTACGCCAATATCTCGGCCATCTCGTCGATCTGTTCTTTCCAATCTCGGCCGTTCTCCGCCGCAAGGCTGGCCCATGTTTTCTGCCCGGTATTTAGGGCTATTTTGTTTGCATTTGCCTCCTTTAATGGATCGATCCAGCGTTTGGGCGCCTGGATCCATTTGTGCGCCAAATATCCGTCTTTTTTGTCCCAGAAATCCGGTACAGCTATTTTCCCGCTGAGTACAAGGGATATGACAAAGGTTTCGTAGATTTCGTCCATTACCTCCATCAGCTGTTCCTTGTCCTCCTCATATGTCAGATCATCCTCGATCATCCCCTGCCTTGCGGAACTGTAATTACTTTCCGACATGTCGCGGCTGACTGTCTCATAGCTTAGTCCCTGCCCCGCGCCAACCAGTCGTATCTCCTGCTTTGTATATGCCGTGGCATCGGTTGCCTGCCCGCTTGGGTTTACCACCTGTGCCTCGTCCCCCTGGTTCAGATATTGAATCATACCCGGGGTCAGCGTCTTTCCCTGATATCGCTCGTTTGATTCTCCTGACACCCCGGCCGTTATTCCTCTTCCCGGACTCTTTCCGGCCTCTGGCAATTTTCGGGTAATAAATACTGCCAAGCACGATAATATCCTTTCTTTGACAGAAACCGCCCGCATGAATTCATTCGCGTCTCTGATTCTGGTGATTGTAGGCGTCATGTCTGACATTTCCCGAATTTGTGACGGCCGATTTTTTGTAAAGAAAAATATAACCTCTTTTTCCTCGATAAAAGTTGGGTCCGTAATGTCCATTCCATCGATGCTGTACTGCTTAATCCAGTATCCGACCGGCCGGTTGTATGGATTATACTCAATGCCTCCGACCACCCGGTTTCCTTTTTTGTGCGGGCGCATTGAATTGGTGTCCAGCTCATCAACCTCAATAGCCTGGAGTTTGAATGGAACCAGTCCGCCGGCGGTGTAGCGCTTCAGCAAAATAATTCCACCGTCAATCTTCTTGCGCCTGACCGCCATGCGCATCATGGCATTAAAGCTCTGTGTCCCCGTTACGTCACAGTTCTTCTTTTTACACCAGATTTCCCATAACTCCTCGATCCTGGTGTTCAGCTTTTCGTCTCCGCTGCTTGCTCTCAGGCGGTATCCCCTCCCGAAAACATTGCGCTTGTAGGCTCCGATCACCGCGCCCATGATGTCGGAATTACGCTCCAAGTCCCTGGCTCTTGCCCTGACTACATCCCGGCCGTAGCGATCCGTCATTTCCGCTGATTCATTAATTACTCGCCAATTTGAATTGACGCGGTCGAATCCGGCCGCGTCATAATTGCGTTCTTGTTCCAGTGCCCGGCGGTATGCCTTCCGCTCATAGGCTGTTTCCGGCGAAACCCATTCGATTGCACGGTCTAACCAGTTCATCTGCTACCTCCCATCAAATACCGCAACAACCGTGTCCTGAAATAATGTGCTCGGCTCACTGTTTGCAATCTGCGCCTGAAGCTTAGCCTGCATGTCGTAGAGTAGGCCCAGATCCGCTCTTGTGAGCCTTTTGGTGCCAAGCTGATACGACTGGCCGCCCACTAATATATTGTATATGGCATCATTGACCGTCCTCAGCTGCTGCTGTGGGTCTGCAAATACCGGCGTGTTGTCCATGTTATCCTCCTATCCATTCAGTCTCGGCCTGAATCCAATCCTTGCTCTGCGCTTGTTCCTCCTGCGGCTTTTCGCTACGCCCGGTCTGCTCCGGCTCTAGGTGCAGGCTGCGCACGCCCAAAATGTCCGCCGCGGCCATCGCGTACACCTCCGCGTCCAGGTAGTGGTTGTCGCCGTGTGATTTCTTCTGCTTCCATTCTTGTGTCACCTTCCCATTGCCTTTCCGGATACTGATCTTGTGCTCTGCCGTTACCTGTTGCGCGTAATCTTCGTCGCAGTCCCGGTTGACCATCCAGCTTCCTGTATTCGGCCCGTTTGCTCGGTGCAGCCGCGCCGCGATATTGTCCTTGTATTTCCCGCCATCGATCATAACCAGCTTGATTCCATCTACTCGGCTCCCTGGCTTGTTGATCTGGCTGATGTGATAGTGATTGTGCATAGGATTACTTGCGCCCTTACACGGCATAGCCCAGTCCGCATTAGTGATGCAGAAATCATAGGTATTATCTGGCTGGAATCCGGAGTCGATTAGCGCCAGGTTCACAATCATCTTAACTCCGTCCTCTCGCTCCCATTCCAGATTCATAATCCGTTCAATGTCCGAAAAGGACAATACTTGTCCGTGCGTTATGTTTTGACTGGTCACATGATTCCCCCAGGCTCTGACGGTGTAGTATAAGCTTCCTTCCTGAATATCCACCCCTCCGGTGAGCAGCTTGCCCCAGGCCGGCACAATCATTTCCGGCATATCGGTCTTACGTTTCATCACCAGTTCGGCGGACGTTTTAAGTTGCGCGTCCTCCCACGGTTCCGCCAGCCAGGAGTTTATGAAGTTCTGCAGGAGCTCCGGATCCTTTTTGTCCTTGATGAATTCCTCTGCGATGTCTGCCCAAGTCAAAAAGAAGCTGTATAGAGAGTTAATCCAGAACCCAACTGTTTTCGGCCTTCCGATCCCCCGTTTCTTTACGGCTCTCCATTCTCCGAGCCGCAGCATTTTGGGTTTGTCCTTGTCTTGTATCACGCAGCCGCATTCCTGGCATATATATTTCGCTGTCATTGCCCGATCGCGCGGACTTAGTTTTTTTTCTTCGTCCTCCACGTACTTGATCTGCTTCCATTTCAGCTCGATCATTTCTCCACAATGGGGGCACGGAACAAAGTAATGCCTTACCTCGTCTGCGTTGTCGGTCAGCTGCCATATATAGTTGGTTGACACGGTTGGGGTGGAACATGCGTATACCTTGCTTTGAGATTTATACGTTTTGATACGTTCCATTGCGAGGTTGTAGGGAGAGGCCTCCTTCTGCGATGCTCCAGCCATCTTGTCTATCTCGTCAAAAAATAGATACTTGATTGCCTTTGAGGCCAGCTTTGACGGAGACCCGGCTCCCCGCAGGTACAGCGCCATGGTCCTGAACTTCAGCCGCAGCTCCTTCGAAGAATTCTCCAAGAATCCACGCTTAATCCTTGGCGATAGCCGGAATGCCGGCTTCAACCTGTCGTTGGATACGTCTTTTGCCAGATCGTCGGACGGATATACAATCATGGTGGGGGCCGGTGTCTTGTCGATAATATACATCAGCATATTGATCATGACCTCCGTCCCCCCCAGCTGTGATCCCTTGCACAGATATACCTCGCGTATATAGTCATCGTTCATGGTATCCATGATTCCTACCAGATACGGCGTCACATCGTTGGACCATTTTCCGTTGATATTGCTCGACTCATCCAATACCCGGTACTTTTCCGCCCACTGGCTGACGGTCAATTCCTCTGGTTTTGCAAGGGTCCTTCGGATTACTCGGCGAAACAGATTCTTGGTTTTTTTTCGTGATCTGTTTTTGTACCCCATGGCTATCCCTCTTCTTCGTCCTCCTCGTCAATATCCTCCTCTGGCTCATCCTCCTCGCTCTCGCTATGGATCGTTCCGTCTATTTCATCCGGATCGTAATCAGCGAGCTCTTCAAGGGTATTTTCCAGCTCCTTTTTGATAATGCGGATCATCTCGTTCAGATCTGTTTCTCCGATTAGTTGCATCGCGAGTTTTGGTGGAAGTGAGAGGAGTCTGTTGCGAAACGATGCCAACATGTTGCCCAAAAATGCCTCCACATGTGCTGCCTCATGGAGCTCTCGCCTCAGTGTTCTGAGCTTCAATACCGATATCTGTTTTTTCACTTCTTCGTGTTGCGCCTGTATTTCCTCTTTTGTGATATGTGTCCGCCTGTCCGTTTCCGCATTGACCTTAAAATTGATGTACTCGCGTACACACTTTTCCAGGCTGTATCCTCTGCTGTTTTCGACCGTCTGGAACAGTCCTTCTGACTTCAGATTTCTGACCTGGCGCGTCGATATATCAAGGCATTGCGCTAATTCTTTTTGATTGACAATCATCTCGCCTTTCCCTCCTTGTCATTTCCATATTTTGTAATGCTTTGGCCCATCCTGAAAGCGGAAGGAAGTCACCTATTTTTTTACCCTGGAAAGAGAAAAACACCGGGCCTTCCGCGCCCCGCATAGGGGCCGGCTCCCCCTGGAAGTACCTTGTTGTCTTAATTATGTGAACAATTCCGTGCAATAGCCTCATGCTTTCATACAAAAAAAGACACCTGCTCATTCAGCAAGTGCCTCTTTGTGTTACTCGTCCTTATTTTCCTCGATCGCTCTTATTGCTTTTTGCTTCTCTAGTGTTGACAGATTGGGGTTGTTCTTAACCATCATTATTTCGTTTTCCCCTGGTGTAGGCATCGATTGTATAATGCGTGTTACTGCCTCCGCCATTTCTTCTGTCGTTATACCTCCTGCAATCCCATTCATGTCGTTTCCCTTCTGCGTCATGCTATAGTTATACCATATTGACTTGTCCCGCGAGTCCCCCTCTTTTAATTTTTTCTTTGGTCCAGCAACCAATAGAATTTTCTTCTCCTGTCATAATACATTTTTTTCCCGCAAGGAATTCCCATGATCATCCTCATATACCGGTATGTAACATCCTCATTCGTAACCGCCTTCAAAAGGTATTGATAGATATCAGGATCTGCCTCTATCGCCGTCTGCTCAATCAGCTCGCAATTCTTTTCCAGTTGTGCCCGCCGGATCGCTAACTGCTGCGTTGCATCGCTTCCGCAGTGTGTTACCGGCATATCTGTGATCTCTATGGATTTAACGGTATCCGTTTTGTATTTTAGTTCGTCCCTCCATTCATCGTATTGTAGACACCAGTAGTACAGTTCCCTGAACCTGTTCTTGCTGATGCCATATTTGCTATGGTTGATTGGTCTTACATTTGCCATGTTGTCACCTCTGCCCGTTGCCTCTTACGCTTTTCTTTCAAAAAAACAGCTACTATCCGAATATTGGATAGTAGCTATAATTTTACTATTGCATTATTTGATCAATTATATCAACAAAATTACCGATCACATCATACTGACAAATTACAGGTTCAAATTCTGATTCTATGCCTGCTATTGCAATCTTGCAAAAATCTTCTATAAATTTATCTTTATCCTCATAATTCTTAATCTCGCAAGTATCTTTGCGGACACCTTAACAACCGTTCATACACATATTCATTGCCTTTTAATGCAATCGGATGTATTACAACAGCATTTTTATACGGACTAATGCCTTTATAATACTCATATTTCTCCAAAAAGTTGTCCCATTGTTCACGCTCTTTGTCGTTCACATCACCACCTCCCTCCGGGTTAATTATACCACTATCCATATTCGCTTTTCAATGTGCTTGCTCGATTCTTCCCGAAAATGTTGATATTGATTTAATAGTTTCTATATTCTTTATCAGAAGCGTCATAATATCCGTTTACAAGTATTTGATTGTAAACTTCTTTTGCTTCATCCGCTGTATCGAAAACAATCGTATACAGCCCGTTGCTGGTGCAAGCATTTATAATATTGCTGTTTCCCCCAGGATTAGAAACAAAACGACAAAAATGAATCCATGTGCCAAACCTTATTCTCATTTATTCCATCCTCCAAATGCTAATCTCCCAGGCCAATCCTGCGAAAACCATACCTCTCCGCAGGATCGACCTGGGGAATGTTAATTTTCCCAATTCCAGAGCCCCTGCCTGCCTTTTGCCGGTATCGGCTCTGGCAGCAGCTTGACGTTCTCCAGCTTCCACGCATACCGGCCCAGCGTGTAATCGCCGAGAACCAGCTCGTCCGGCGTCAGAGTAGCGATATACTCTGACGTTATCTTGATACAGTCCACCAGCTCGGCGGTGGCAAGTATGCAGCCCATAGGGAAGGTCGCCGGGCCGTCGAATATTCCCGGCAGCTCCAGCCGCCTGCTGATTACTTCCCGCGCCGCGTCGTTCATGTAGAGGTCGCTCCATGTGTGCTGTATTGCTTTCATGGACGAGTGGATCGCGATCGGGCCCCGGTACTTGGTGGGCCAGCTACGCGTCTCGTTTTCTTTGATACCGGCAGCCAGAGCTCCGGCCCATGGCTGCCATACGGTGATTGCTTTCATATTCACTTCCTCCTGTGAAGAATGCTAATAGTGTGGACTTACATGACTACTTGCAGGCGGTCTATTTTGCCGCTGGGTTCACCAATGCCACAAATGTTAATTTTTCCTAACTACACGCAGACAGATTTCAGAACTCATGCCGTCGCCTGTACTGTCTACGATAATACTGGGTTCTGGTATATACTCATTGTCTATGCATAGGGATACTTCTCTTGGCCTCCCTGTAGCTCCGCCAAACTCATGCCGTTTCATTATTTCAATCCATTCTGTTGTTGTCATTTATCATCTTCACTTTCTCAAAATGCTAAATTAGCAGCGGCGGCCGGACTCGAACCGGCACCCTCTTACTTTCCCCTCGGTTGCAGTCCTCAGACCGCCCAGGAGTCGAACCTGGCCCTGTGTACCATACACCGCTACTGAGTGCTAATCTGCATTATGAATACAGTATTGATTGTTCTGTCCCAGATCGCTATCCCACTCTGGTGGCTCTCTATCCTCGCAATCCCCGTCACAATCACTATCTCCATCACATAATCCGATTCCGCAGGACGTGCCCAACTGATTACACATTGCAAACCAAGTACACGATACATCAAGGACTACATAACTCTTTGTGCATTCGTTACATTTCATCTTGACCTCCAAAATGCTAATAATAGCAGTGACACTTCTTACAATCGCTCTTCTGGCACCTGTCCATACGCCCAGGCCAGAGGACTACTTTCCACTTTGCATGGCAACGCCGCTTTCTCTTCTTCATTCCTCGTCGTCCTCCTTCGCGCCCCAGTCCTTGCACTCTACAACCTCATACTCATGCGCCCACTGGCATTCCGGTTCGAATCTGCATGATTTGCACGGGCATTTATCTGGCGGCATCATCGTAATTTTCATTAGGTCCCCCTTCTGGAAATGCTAAATTAATCACCCAGATCATCCAAAGGGTTGGTTGCCTCGCTATCATAATCAACGGACTCATACCCTTCCTCTATTCCCATGGCTACAGGGCAATCACCACATTCATGATGTTCACAATATTCACATTCTTTACGCACTCCTGTTCCTCCTCAAAATAACGATTGCTAATTGCTGTATTCATCATTTGAGGCATCGTAATACCCTAACTCAAGCAGCTGTTTGTATGCTTTTTTAGCTTTGCTCTCCCCTTCGATAACAATGCTGTATACGGATCCAGCGCAGGTGGTTGCAATAATAAGGTATCTATTTTTATCGAGATGCCCCGAGTATGTTACATTGTTGCACAATTTAATGCGTCTCCCAAATTGTATTCTCAATTTGCTCTCCTTTCGGTTGACAAAAATTAATTTCCTGCTCGTCTCACCGGTGTCTGAAATGGGCAATGGCTCCCCAGATAGCACCTGTCTGCCAGATTTTCGGATCCCCCGCGGGCCAGAGCCTGGATCGCCATTTCATATGCCTGGATCTGCTTTTCGGCGTCTGCCCTGTATGCCAGCTTGTCGTATATGTTGTTCCGCGCGATGCCTGAGCGAACCATCTCCTCCCATCCCTCGTCCGTGACCTGATGGCGGTAAGTCACTATGTGTGCCTGTAAAATGTCTATGGCTTCTTTCTGGTTAATCACACTTGGCTCCTTTCTTCGTTTTTCTGATCACCCGCAGGCGCCCCTCCGGGACGTCTGCGTATTCTCCGTTGTCAAGCAGCACACCTACCAATCCGTTACTGGTGCCAATCACGGTCCCGCGGATCTGGCGGCGCCATGCTCCGTTGGTCCAGAGCTGTACGCGGATGATCTGTCTTTCGCTGTGTAGTTTCATGATTCTTCTCCCATCAGTTTTTCAAGTTCTCCCAGTATTGTCTGGGCGTCCTTGTACATGTCGATAATGTCCTGCGCCGCGATCTCACTCAGAGCCCGTTCTGTCCCCGTTCTTAACTCCTCTGCCAGCTGCCGGATATGTTTCCATGTCAGTTCCGCCGGGTTCTCCACAACTTCTGTTCCATCATGGCACTTGACGTATCCTTCCGGCAGGGCTTCCGGGTATTCTTCGATCTGCATCTGGTGCACCTGCTCGGCTTCTTGCTTCTCTGTTTCCCCAGTAACTACTTGGGTTTTCGGTTGCACCGGTGCAACTTCCGGCTTTTTCGGTTCGCGGGGTGTCTCCTGCTCTTTTTGCTTCTCTGGCGGCTGCTTTTCTGCCTGTTTCCGTTTTTCCCGCTCCTCCTGGGCCTTCCGTTCTGCCTGGATCCGTTTCCGCTCCTCCTGGGCCTTCCGTTCTGCCTCCGCTTTTCTGGCTTCCTCCTCTGCCCGGCGCCTCTCGGCTTCTCGCTCCGCCTCTGCCGGCGGATATGGCTCCCCATACAGCTCCCGGTAGCACTCTTCCGGATCTGTGCAGAGGACCAGCCCGCGGATCGTATTCTGCATGGCTTCCCAGGTGCATGATTCCCTTTCCCCCGTCCGGATGTTCAGGATCTCCATGGGGTGATCCTTGCCTTTAATCGACAGCATGAGCTTCCCGATCCCCTGGATACGGGCCATCTTGGCGGCCGCTCCGGCCGGCGCCAGCGCGTCCATGATGCGATCGGCTCCGCAGCCGCTTTGTGCGGCCGCGCAAAGTGCCTGCAACTCTCCGGGGTTATCGTGGATATACTGGTGCATGAATCGGTCCAGGTTGCTCGTCATGGCCTCCTGGGCCTTATTATGCCCTTCCATCATGACCTCCAAGTCTGTGACTCTCTGCTCTTCCTTGATCTCCTTCTTGATTTCCTGAATTTCTGTTCTGCTCAGTTCTGGCGGAATCGCCTCGATCACCGTCTCTGAGAGCGTCAGCAGTTCCCCGAGTTTTGCAACCCCGTATCCTTCGAAACGATCCTGAAGGCGGTCGGAATAACCGCCCTCGGAAAATCGCTTATTGATGTTCACGAACCTGGAGGCCTGGGACTTGTCGATCCGATACTCGGCCCAGGCAAATTCCTCCATGTTGGCATATCCGGATTCTTTCAGGATTTCCGTGTCCACTGCCACCCGCAGCATATAGCCGATTCGCACGAACCCGGTTTCGATCCGCCCGACTTCCGCGTCGAACGCCTTTTTGTAATCCTCATAGCTGGCAAGTTTGCCGAGCTCTCTTAATTCTTCCATCTGCCTATATCGCCTCCATAAAGTCCTCTTCCAGGCCCTTCAATACTCGGATGTTATTTTTTGCTTTAAGTTCTTCGATGTTTTTCCGCCTCTTTTGCGCGCTGATATGGGCAAGCTTATGGTCCTCTTCCTTCAAGCGTTTCTTAATTGCTCGCTGCCACTCCCGTAGGAATCCTCTGATCTCCTGAACCCCTGGTTCCTCGTCGTAATAGGAACGGTGCTGCCGAATGGTTCCGCCCGGCTCCACTTCGATGGTATAGTAGGGGATTTTCGGTTCCGCGACCTTGCGCAGGAAACACGTGTAGGTCTCTCGCTGCATAATGCGTTCAAAATACCGCTCCGAGCTTCCTGCGCAATGATGGAGCGCATTTCCCTCGGTGACGATTTCTGTCAACTGCTGTGGGACGATCATCATATACTCGTCGTTACTGTACTCGTACTTCTCTTTGATTTCTTTCAGGATCTCCTCTGCACCCGGGTATTTCTCGCGCATCTTTTTAGCAGTCTCTGCGGCAGCCTTTTTGCTGCGTTTCATCTCTTCAATCATCCGCTGTTTCCTGATCTCCTCTACAATTTCGTCGTGCCGGCGTTTGAGCTGCCGCGGCCGGTAGACCAGTTCATCGGATAGATCCTTCTTCTGCCCTCTGCACATGCTGAGGTAATCGCTCCATTGGTTCAGAATTGCCCTCGCGCTCTTTCCCTTGTACCCATCTGCGCGCTGCTTTTCGACGTAATTCATTACTTGCCTAGGTGACATCGGAACCGTGAGGAAACTCAAATCGCCCTGCTTAATGTCTGATTTTGTCAGCCAATTCAGGGTTTCCTCGTCGATTTTTTTCGCGCTCTGTTCGGACCAGCGTAGCCACGCAAGGACATTTTCGCCGCCATCGCAGTTACGAATCCGGTTGATCAGCTGCCGATCCCGGAGGTCAAATACCTGCTCGATTGATTGGCCTTGAATTTTCAGCGGACCACAGTAATTGCATGTGTAGAGTGAGATTTTCCTGGAGGTTTCCAACAGCAGCCGGTCAAACCGGCCCTTGAAAAGATATTCTACCGTGTTAATCAGGTCGCGGTTCCCTTGGGCAATCATCAGTCTGTTGTAGTCCAGCTGTTTCCCGGCCTGCGCCAGTTGATGGAATAGCTTGTCCCAGTCCGAGAAACATGTTCCTCTCAATGCCTCCTGTATTCCTTCCGGGTGTAGGTATCCTTCCCCTATGCGCCGATTAGACGGGTTCTTATCGTCGAAATGTTCCCCGTATGCTCCCCAATCGCTTCGGCAGCCTTGGCCATAGTACAGTTCGCATGCATATCTGGGGCTATCTCTCAACAGCAGGATTCTTACGGCCTCGGATGTTTTGATGGTCCTGCCAGTGTATCCCCAATCAATGCATACATCGATATAGCGGGCGACACCGGCACGCTGGTTGACGTTCTGAAGGACCACCGCGCATGTTCGGAGTGATACGCCCTTTGAACGCTTTTTTGCCCTGATATTCTTGTGGCATTCTGGGCAGCAAAAGATTTGATTGTTCTTGATCTTTTTCTGCCCCGTTTCGTGTTCGATATCGGATTCCCCGAATGTCTTTCCGCAGGCCGTGCAGCTCCATTCGCTCTTGTCCTTATCATAGAATCCAAAATCCTCCCCGCCGGCGGCCACGCGGTGGATCCATGTCTTGAAATCGTCAGGGAGTTTTGGGATCTGGTTCATCTTCTCCCGTATTCGCTCAATTCTTCGGAGCTCTTTCTGATCCCTCTTCTCTCTGCTGTAATCCTCCTCATGATGCCCTATTGAGACATACGGATCGTTTTCCCCGTATTCTGGCGGAAGGAGAGCCATAATATTTTCTTTCGCTGCGGCCGGCTCGAATGCGACATCATGGCCGACACTGTAATATGAGTAATAGGCCGGGTTGTATCCCATTAAGCTCATCAGCTTTTGCTCTCTCCACGATCCGTCCGCATAATACGTGGCATACTCGTGGGTTTTGGTGTTCATGCAATACCGGCCAACCAGTGCCCGATCTTCCCAGTAATTGAGGATCAGAATTTCGTCCATGGTCTGAAGCGTGAGCACCTTGCCCATCTTTTTTGTCTGCGCCTCCGGCAGCTGCATTACTGCTTTACGTTTCATCCTGCACCTCCTTCGGTGTCCGATTCTCCAGGGTGTACCACGTATATGGCTTGATATCTCCCGTTACCTCGAAAAGCTTGGCATCCTCGATTATCCCGCCAACCTCCCGGATCAGTCCAAGGATCGCGCCCTCTGCCCCTCTCACCATTGGGGCCTCTCCCCTGGCAATGGCAACGTGTCCGGCTGCGGGTGCGTCTGCCTTATCCTTGCAGATTTGCAGGCATGTGTGCGATCCCTCCCACTCCCGCAACGGGTGTCGAACCATATACATCATGGCGTGGCCGACCAATTCCTTTGTGGTCAGCTCTTTCAACAGCGTGATCTGTGTGCAGGCGATCTTGCTGTCTCCGGTCGTCTCGTCAAGGCTTCCGGCCGCCTCTACCAAAAAATATCGGTTTCCGGCTCCCAGCGGGTACCATTTCAGACAATCCGCCGGGTTCTCGGCGCAGTGGAAGCCACCGGAGGCACATTTTGAGCGCTCCTCCTCGTAGGTTTTCCCGGCCTCGTACTGGAACGTTCCTGATCCCCACCGCGCCTTCAGTTCAGTGTCAAATCCCTTGTATGCGATCATGATCTTGCCTCCTCTCCCAGGTAATACTCCGTGATGATCTGCTTGGCCCGGCCCATGCCTGGAATCCCCAGCGAAACTCGGTACGTGATTCCCACGGCCTTTAAAATCTCCCCGTCTACTGGCCGCTGGTGTTTCATGCTCCACGCCAAGAGCGCGGCAATGCAGCCTTTCAGGCTTTTGCCCTTCCTACGGACGGCCAGGGCCAGTCTGGGATCCTCCGCGCAGCGGATCCTGATGTATTGCAGCCAGTCCTCCATGATCTCGTAGGGCTCCAGGACCTTGCTCTCCACCTCCAGCTTGCCATATGCAGCCATCAGGGGCGACGCCAATTCGTCAACGTCTCCGTTGATGTAGTCCAGGGCGTCCTCCTTATCGATACCGTTTTCTTCGGCGATCATCAGGATCGCCTCGTCGTCTCCTTCGGCCCGCTGGGCTGCGGCCGCGCGGTTGATCTCCGCGGCGCTGTCAAATTCTCCAAATTTTTCGTACACGTTTTATCCTCCTTATTCTTTGTCTCCGGCCACCAGTGTCCATAGGATGGCGGCGGCGATTCCAATGCCAATTCCCAGCGCCATGCCGGCGCAGAATATCATTAAGCTCGTCACGATCTTCTCCTCGCTCTTCTTCCGATCCCAAATATGGCCTCGTACTCTGAGACTGGGCCCTGGTCCGTCATGATCATATTGCGATACCAATACCGGCCCACGGAATCGCGGAAATATATGTATATCCGGTGCCCTTCCTGGGCCTCTCCGACCCGCTCCAACTGGCCGGCGTCCTCCGGCAGGCTCTCAATGCTCCATGCGTTTCCCCTGATCCCCTTGTCCATGTGTTACTCCTCGTCTAACCAGATGATCCCCTCGCTGATTGGGATGTTTCGCGGTGGTTCCTCTGCCGAGCCGTCCAGGTAATTTCGGCGGAATATGTCCGAAAATTTCTTTCCCGGATAATGTCGCTCAAACGCTCTCTGTCCCTCCTGGTGCAGCTGATCGGCCAGGGCCGCGTCAAAATGTACGCCATCACGCGGATCCCGGTGGTGTCGGTAGCATAGGTGCACGGTCAGGCCGTATTTCTCGGACCATGCCCGATCTGAGGACCCGCCAAATACGTGGTGCCGCTCCAGGCCCTGCCGGCTGCCGCAGACATAGCAGACGGTTGGATCATTCTCTATGATTGATTTTTTCACGCTACACATCCCTGGTGCAGGTCAGGCGGATGGAATGCGGGGCCATTAGGGCGGCCAGCTCCTGCCATTGTCCGCGGTTCTTGACCTCCCGCCCCCTGGCGTTCCGCCAGCCGTTGCGCTGCCATTCCGTCAGCCAGCCGTTGCGGATCGGGCCGGTCATGTAGTCGTTGTTGACGTATATGTCCAACATGCAGGGCCTGTTTAGGGCTTTCAGGGCAGCTATCGCGGCCTGGAGTGTGTTGCTGTTGATCGAGGCTTTGCGGTCCTCCGCCACGACCTTTTTATGCACCGTACCGCCCTTCTCTACTGCCAGAACAGCGCAGTATTTACTCGGGGTTGCTGTTATGCTGATGTTGACCTGACTTGTCAATCTATTCACCTCCCTCGTCCGGCCAGGGTGCCGGCTCCCAGTCCTCCGGCTCTGGATTGATCTTGACCATCGTGTAACGCTGGTATGGGTATCCCAGCTTGTCCGTCCCGTTGTACAGGCTGCCTGGTAATATGTAATAACCCTCCCTCGGCTTGGGATCCATGGCCCAGCCATTCTTGGTAGTCCTGGTCCGGCGCCGCGGCCGCGGTGTAATTAGGTTCCGGCTGCAAGAATATCGCTGTTTGGACGGGCTGTCCTCCTGCCGGAATGTCTTTTCTGTCTCCTTGATGATGTACTCCGCTAATTTCTGGTATTCCCCATCATCATATAAGCCGACGAACTTCGGGCTCCCGCGATCCTTCCAGAGCTTGCGGATGTAGTCTGAGGTGGTCCGCTTCCCGTCGTTCACGTTGTTGATGATCAGATGGTGGTGGATCGCCTTATTCTCGTACTCCGTCGCATGGATGTATTTGAGTTGGAAGCCGTGCTTCCTGTACTCTGCCCGCAGCTTCTCCAGGAGCCTGCTCAATGCCTTGCGGGCTTCCTGCCGGTCTGGCCTGGCCGTCTTGCGGTAAGTCAGGATTACATGCCAGTCCCCTGGCCTGAAGTTCGCGTTGATCTTCCGCACCAGTTTGCGGGCCGCCTGCCGCATATTGGCTTTGGCGATCTCCTCCTTCGTTTTCCTCTTCCCTCCCCATCCCGTCCTCAGTCCCCGAGGGACGCATTTGATGATCTCCAGCGTAGCCCCCGCCTTGTACTCAATCTGCTTATACCTGTGCATGTCCTCTACCTCCAAAGTTAATCCTTTGATCGAGTCCGAAAAAGGCCGAAAAGCCTTGATTTTCCTTGACTTTTTGGCCTCGCACAGGTATAATAATAAGTGTAGATTTTGGTCTGTGCGGGACCATTCCCCTGATATTACGCCAATAATATCAGGGGTTTTTAATCTCCAATTTTCAATGTGCTCCGGGCCTGCCAGCCTGGGGCTTTTTGATTGTCCGGCTCCGGCCGCTGCCACGGCTTACCAGGATTAATGCGTCCGGCTTGTCCGCGATTACCAACCAATTTTTTACAATTAATCCCGCTGCGGAGATTGCTTCTTTCTGTGCCCTCGTAGGGCGCGTTGCTCTGCTTCTTCCCATCCTTCACCTCACCAACACGGTTTCACAACATATGGATTTTCGTCCTCGTCCAGATCCGCGTAGGCAACCTGTATCGGGATCCCTGCTCTGACAGCTGCTACAATCTGCCGCACCTCATCCAGGGTCCGGCTCTCCGGCGGCTCTGGTGCGTTTGCGTGTGCCGTCAAGGCTTCCTTCAGCGTTTCCATGGCTCTTCTGCAATCTTCATCGTTGTAACATGTGCGAAAATGGATGTCCTGCTGTACATGCGCTATGGTCAAGCCATGCAAGGCGTAGTGCTTTAGGAATCCTTTCACGATTGCATCGTCTGTGATCCTTCTATTTGTCAGATCATACAGCCATTCCTTCATTTCATTTGTGTCTCTTTTCATAATGATCCTCCCAGTGCTGTGCCGATCAGCAGTGTCAGCATGAAAACCGATATCAATACAATCGTGGCCGGCACGGCCCAGCATACAAAGTCCCATATGGGGGTCTCGTCATCACCATGCATCTGTCAGCTGCACCTCCCCGTTGTGGTATACGACTCTGATCCGGTCCCCGTTGCGATCGGTGAGCACCGCGCAGCGCGGGCCGGTAAACTCCAGGTGCAGGTCCTTTACCGGAAAATTCCGCTTGGTCCACTCTCGGATGCAGTATTCTGCTATTGTCTTTGCCATTGGCTTGTCCTCCTTATGCTTGTCCATTGTGGCCGGATTAACCGGCTTTGACCTCCTTGTTGGCCTCGTTTTTAAATTCGTATTCAATTTTGACGTTTTCCTGTTCCTCTAACAGGTGGATCAGGACTTTTACTACATTTTTGATATCCAGCATTCTCCCACTCCTCTCTGGTAGATTGTATGAGATACCGGTTGTACTTGTTTCCTCCGCTTTCGATATATCATATGGATTGCCAGTGGTTGCTTCGATCATCGTTTTATCTGTCCCAGCGTTTGCACCTTTCTAAGGCGTATTATTGATCGCCTCTCCTAAGCTGAGGTAGAAATTTCGACTTTTAATAGCAAAATCCGCCAGGATCTCTTGCACATCATCTTTGTGCGCATTTTCTACCTCGGCATTGATCGTAAGCTTTATCACGGTTCCGTTTTTTGCTATAAACTCATAACTTCTGCTATGGTTCAATTTGAGATTTCCTATGCTTCTCACGCTCCTTTCTCATCTGGCTTCCTGATTGATTTTTCTCCCCCTCTGTCCTATACTGGATGTACAGGCCCCCGCCAGGGCCGAGTATGGATGAAAGGAGGAAAATCTTGTGTTTACTAACAAAGATATCAATACTTTGACTGGCTTGTTTTATGCGGCTTCTTGCGCTCACGCCTCTCCAGATCCCACGGTCTACTACAATGAATTTAGTCAGGCCCTAGATCGTTATTTTTCGTGCTACCCCAATGATGTCGAAAATGACGACATTTTTCAATCTGGCGATTTTCCTGTCGGTTTATGATCTGCTGCCGCCCTCAGTGCATCTTTGAGGGCGGATTTTAATCTTTTTTGAGCTAAAATGTACATTGCCTCTCTGACAATTTTCTCGGCTTGCCTCAATGTTTCCAAGGCTTCTCCTAATGAAAGTCCGGCTTCCGATAACTGTTCTACGAGTTGCCTTGATTTCTCGAATACCATTTTTTCCTTATTCGTGGTTCTCACGCTCCTTTCTTATCCGGTAGTCTTGGCTTCAGAAAAAAATCTGTATTTACTCCGAGCACACCGCAAATTATGCAATACTCATCAAAAGTAAATCTGCGATTTCCATTTAATCCAAGGTTCAACTTCACTGTATCAATTCCTGTTTCCCGGCTTAAATGGGCCTGTGAAATACCATTCTTATCTAAATACTTCTTAATCTTCAAACCAACCGCCAATGCTATCACCTCCATTTTTTCGATTTGTTCGAAGTTATTTTCATAATATACCGATTATTTCGAATTGTCAATATATTTTTTCGGTTTTTTCGAAATTTTATTATTTACAAAATCGAAATACTATGCTACTATCTCATTATAAGGAGGTTGCGGATAATGAACTTGACTTTTGGCGAAAAGATTAAAGCTGCTCGAAAACTAAAAGGTCTTACTCAAAAACAGCTTGCTGAAAAAATAGATGCTAAACATAATTCTGTTAGCGATTGGGAGAACAACAAAAATAAGCCCGATCCTGATACGATTGAATTGCTGTGTGGAGTATTGGATATCGCCCCAAACTATTTGCTCGCTGTGGGGGCCGATGAGTTTTCGCCTGCGGAGAAATTGCTCATAAAAAAATATCGTGATCTCGATGATACTGGTCGCAAGCATGTGGATACGGTTATTTCATGGGAATTCGAGCGCCTCCTGGCCTCTGCCGTGCAGGAGGCCCCCGCTCCGGCTCCCGTCCGCATTATCAGCTACTATCAGCGCTTGGCCTCTGCCGGCAGCGGCGAATATCTTTTCGATTCCGTGCCCTGCGATACCATAGAAGTTCTTGATAGCAAGGTATCAGATCAAGCGGACTTTGTGATCGGTGTTATCGGCAGCTCCATGGAGCCGACCTACCGCGACGGAGATAAGGTATTTGTCCGGATAGCCGAGGAAATTCCCACCGGCCATATTGGTATATTTACCCGCGGGAATGACTGCTTTATTAAGGAGCTTGGTTGTGATCGTTTGATCTCTCACAACAAAAATTACCCTGATATTCCGGCCAGTGAGGATATTCGATTGGTGGGTGAGGTTTTAGGGAAGGCAAGTGAAATATAATCAGAAATTATAAAGAACACAATCAATGGGTAAAGTCCATCGATTGTGTATGGAAAAGGCGGGAGAATTATGACGAAAAAAAGTGTGCTCGCAGTCATTGCTTTTATTGGTGTCTCCGTAACTGCTTGTAATAGTTCTAATGTCGTCGAAACAGCAAGTACTATTGATACGACCAGCGCTATTGAAGCAACCGGTGCTTCGGAAATTTCAGTCCGTAGTACTTCAGCTGAAAATTATGAAATCACGTCAGAAATTCCTGATACCAAGGGATTGTCTTTGGAGCTTGCTACAGTAATGTATGATTTAGGAATTTACAAGGTTCCTAATAACACAAACTTTATTATTCAGGAAGAAGGTGATTATGAAATCCATGTTGAAATTACTATGACAACTGAAATATGCAATTTAAGATTTTACTGTATATATGTAAAACCAACCTCTCACTGGTTGTTTTACTTGGTAGAAAATGACGAGAATCAACATGTGTATTGGGTTGCAGACGATCAGAAACCCTATGTAGACTTTTATGATTATTCAACCGATGAATTGATTTCATCGCAGTCTGAATCTTTTGATTTTGATAAATCAATGGACGATTACAATAAAGCATTAGAATCAATGAACGAAAGCGCCGATGCTGCACTTGATTCCATTGCGGACAAATATAATATTGAACGACCGTCTAATTAGTTATAGTGACGGTTGACCAAATTACTTGCGAAGAATTGAGGTGCTCTATGAAATTTAAAGAATTCCTTGAATACCTGGAAAACAATCTTGACGGCTACGGAACATTCCTGCGCAAGGCCCGACAGTTCCAGGCCGGCCAGAATGCCAAGCGAAAAAAACCGTGGTCTGATTATGAGACGGAAAAAGCTGCCTACAAAATGTGGGCAGCTGCGGCGGAGAGCCTGTATAATAACCTGCGATCTGTGGTTAAGTCGGATTACCCCTCGGCCTGGGTATCCTACATCAAGAACAACGATGTTCTTGAAAGCGTAAATGAATCGATCTGTGAACTCGATTTCTTCGACGAGGTGGCATGAATGGGTTTTGATATTGAGACGTTTAAGCGCGAGCGCGATGCGGCCCTGTTTTCCATGGATAAGGATGTGCTATTGACATATTGCCGCAAATATGGCGTGCCCATTCCTGATAATGAACTGGTTTTCTGGGCTGGTATCTACAAGTGTATCTGCGCACTCCCCAGCGCTCCCCCTGAGAAGAAGGCATTCTCCACGGAATGGTTGCTTAGTCATGGTTTTAAAGCGGAAATTTTTTGAAATACGTATAATTTATGCGCATTATCTATTGACATACGCACAGAACAGGCGTATAATGGATAATGTAAGGAGGATACGGCATGACTGTGCGAGAGATAGTTAAACTTCTCCGGGATGATGGATGGTACGAAAGCGAAACAAAGGGGTCGCATGTGCAGTACGAACATCCGACCAAAAAAGGCAAGGTCACAGTGCCAAAGCATTCCGGGGATATCGCAAAAGGTACATTAAACAGTATCCTAAAACAAGCGGGGCTTAAATAAAAGCCCCGCCATCAAAAAAGGAGCGTGTAAATTATGCGGAAATTGACTTATTTGGCGGTTCTGGAGCCATCGGCAGACGGTTACAGTGTATACTTTCCTGACCTTCCCGGGTGTATTGGATATGGTAAGGATATCGAGGCGGCGCAGGCAGACGCCAGGGAGTCGCTGGAACTTCATGTGTATGGCATGGAAAGAGGCGGCGAGGTTCTTCCTGATCCGTCCCTGGCAATTTCCCCGGAGGATAGCGACGGCTGCCTCGTATCTCCCGTAACAATTTTCCCGGATCTGGTCCGGAACG
>ERZ773260.1267-NODE-1267-length-33772-cov-11.425038_pt1 | contig 33772 bp, 26 predicted proteins | sample MGYA00511387_ERZ773260 | MGnify/ENA primary metagenome ERZ773260 (study PRJEB29015, sample SAMEA2737745) | human gut metagenome | biome: human gut; feature: human-associated habitat; material: faeces | place: China | collected 2012 ...
TTATTATATCGCAGTCCCGTCCTTCTGTCAATACCTTTTTCGAACTTTTTTTGACGGTTTTTGAAACTTTTTGTCTGAAAAGTGAATTTTTCCATTCATTTCCTGCTTTTTTACCTTTTCAAATCACAAAACCTTCGAGCCGTTCGCCTTGAGCTTGAAGCTGCACCCCAGCATCTCGGCCGCGCGGCGGCACATCAGCATGCGCTCCAGAAAGATTTCGAAATAATCCAGCACGGAGCAGATTTCGTCGTCGAGCTGGATATCCAGCGTAATTTGCCGCTTTTCCCGATCCATCTGCAACACTGAACTGATGGCCGCAAAATTGACCCGGTCGTGGATGTCGAATTTGGTTCGATCCCGTCCCCGCACGCGGTTTCGGCGCACGTCGGTCTTATCAGCCAAAATCAGCGCAGCGGAAACCGCATCCACCGCCGTTCCCGTCTTTTCGTCGTGGTTGCCAATCGCCGCGATGACAATCGCGATTTCCTTCGCGTCCATTCCCATGCTCTGCAGAATCGTCATCGCCATGATCGCGCCACTGTGCGCGTGGTCGGTGCGGTTGACGCAGTTGCCGATATCGTGCATATAGCCCGCAATGCGCGCCAGTTCCACCGTTCTCGCGTCGTAATTCAGTTCTTCCAGAATCCTCGCCGCCATGTCGGATACCTTCGTCGCATGCCCGATCGAATGTTTGGTGAAGCCCAGAACGCCCAGATTCTCGTTCCCCTTCTCGATGTACGTCCGAATCTCCGCGTTATTTCGAATATCCTCAAACGTAACCATGCCGTTTTTCCTCCGTTCAGCCCTTAAAGCAGCGCTCGAAGATCACCGAAATCTTCGTGCCGCGCCCCAATTCGCTCTCCAGCTCAATCTGCGCGTTGTGCTTCACCGCGATGTGCTTGACAATCGCCAAACCGAGACCCGTGCCGCCCGTCGCCTTCGACCGGCTCTTGTCTACGCGATAAAACCGCTCGAAGACATGCTCCTGATTTTCCGGCGAAATGCCAATGCCCGTATCCTGCACGCAGACGATCACCTTGTCGCGAATCGGGCGAACCTCCAGCTTCACGCTGCCCCCGTGCACGTTATACCGAATCGCATTGTCGCAGAGGTTGTAGAGCAGCTCGTCCATCATCTGCCTGTCCGCCTCGACCATTGCGGGCTTCGCGTCGAGCTGAAGCGTGACGTCGGCCTTGCGTGCGCTCATTTCGAGCTGTTCAAACGTGTTGGCCGCGATCTGCGCCAAATCCACCGGTTCGAATTTGAGATCCGGCATCGGGGCGTCCATCTGCGACAGGCGGATGATGTCGTTAATCAGCGTCAGCAGACGGTTCGCGCTCTTGTGAATCTCCGCCGCAAATGTCTTGGCCTGTTCGCCCTGCGCCATGCCGCTTTCAATCAATTCCGCATAGCCGGAGATGCTCGTCAGCGGCGTTTTCAGCTCATGCGAAACGTTGGCCGTAAATTCCACGCGCATGTTCGCGCTGCGCAGAATTTCCTCGTGCTGCTGCTCGATCATATCCATAAACGGTTCCAGCTCGGGGTAGCGCGCCACGCCGCTCACGTTGTTGAGGTGGGCGGTCATCCGCTCAATCGGCTGCACCAGCCGCGCTGTCAGCAGGTGCGCCAGATACAGGCTGACGCAGGCCATGCCCGCCGCCAGCAGCATGATGAGCGGCATGGAGCGGAAATACACGCTCCATATATTGGATGCCTCCTGTGCCAGCCGCATCACGTCGCCGTTTTTCAGCCGAACGGCGTAATAAAACGCGCTTTGATCGACGGTGCTGGAATTGCGGATATCGCTTCCGCTTCCGTTTTCAAGCGCCTGCCGGATTTCCGGTCGGTCTGCGTGGTTATCCATCGCGTTCGGATCGGCAAAATTATCGTAATAGACCGTGCCGTCCGCATGCACGAGCGTCACACGGATATCCTCCTCCAGACCGTGCAGCGCGCTCTGCGTCTCCGCTTCGCCGTTCATCTCAACGGCGAACATCCGCCCATACGCCTCCAGATCGTCCATGACGCGCCCCTTGAACATCTCATAGTTCACCCAGGACAGCAGCAGCGTCGTCGCCAGAATGGCCACGGTAATCATGCAGGCGAAGTACTTGAAAATCTTTTTCTTCACAGCTCATCTCTCCATTCGGAGGGCGGCGGGTTTTCCCGCGCCATATACGCAAAAGGAGTGGCTGTCAAGCTTAAACTGAACATTTCAAGAAACAAATATCTATGTATTTGGGAACATGGGGCTTTGCCCCATCGCCCCACCAAAGGGCTTTCCGGTCGCCCTTTGGAAACCTTCGGGCACAAATACTTAGTTTTTCTTGAAATATCGGTGTTATCAGCTTGACAGTCTCTCCCAGACTTTATTTTGCTTCCGCCATATAGCCGACGTTGCGGATGGTCTTAATCAGCGCGCCGCCGTCGCCGAGCTTCTGGCGCAGGGTTCGCACATGCACGTCGATGGTGCGGCTCTCGCCCTCGAAGCTGGAATCCCACACGCGCTCCATGATGACGTCGCGGGAAATCACAATGCCGTGGTTCTTCATCAGCAGCTTGAGCAGCTCAAACTCCTTATAGGTCAGCTCCACCGGCTTGCCGTCCACATACACCATGCGCTTTTCGCTGTCGAGCGTCACGTTGCCGCAGGTCATCAGACTCTCCTCCGCCCCGCCGGAGCGGCGCAGAAGCGCCTTCACGCGCGCGATCATCTCCATCACACCAAACGGCTTGGCGATATAATCGTCCGCGCCGCCGTCAAGCCCCTTCACCTTGTCGATCTCCGTGGATTTGGCCGTCACCAGAATCACGGGGATCTTCTGTGTGTCCGCGCGGGTGCGCAGGCTTTTGAGGATGGAAAGGCCGTCCTCGTCGGGCAGCATGATATCCAGCAGAATCAGCTCCGGCAGCTTTTCGGAAAGGGCCTTGTAAAAATCCTTGGCCGTTTCAAAACCGACGGCCTGATAGCCGCTGTTTTTGAGCGCAAAAAGCTCGATTTCCTGAATGTTGCGGTCATCCTCGACAATGTAAATCATCTTTTTTATTCTCCGGCCTCAGCCGTCTGCGCTTTGGCCACGTCCGGCAGGCGATACCGCTTTTCGTAGGCCATTTCCTCGCGGTCAAATTCCGCGTGCTCCTGATGCTTGACGTTTTGCAGGTATTCGTGCGTGTCGTATTCGTCCTTCGGCACCTGAATCTGATACACCGCAATGTTGGAGCAGTGGTCGGATACGCGCTCGAAGTTGGTGGAAATATCGGTCAGCACGAAGCCCAGCTCGATGGTGCACTGGCCGGTGGTCAGCCGCTCGATGTGGCGGGATTTGACGTTCACGTTGATGTCGTCGATGCACGCCTCCAGCGGTTCCACCGTCTTTGCTAATTTTACATCATCATGCAGGAAGCTGTCAAATGAACGATTGACGATATCGCGCACCGCGTCGGCAAAAACGTGCAATTCGCCCGCCGCCGCGCTGGAAAAGCTCATTTTCTTGTCGTGCATCTCCTGCACGGAATCCATCAGATTGACCGCGTGGTCGCTGATGCGCTCGAAATCGCTGATGCTGTGCAGCAGCAGGGAGAGCGTGTGGCCGTCCTTCCGGGAGAGCTTGGCGCGGGAGAGCTTGACCATGTACGTGCCCAGCTTATCCTCGTAGTGGTCGATCTTGGTTTCCAGCGCCTCGACGCGATCCGCCATCTCCTGCGTATATGTGCCGCCGTCGATCATGTTAATCGCGTCGAAAATCGCCTCGCGGGTCAGCTCGGCCATGCGGTCGGTGACGACCTTGCACTGCTCCACCGCGAACGCCGGGTTGGAGAGGAAGCGCTCGTCAAGAAGCTGGAAGTCGTCGATGCGCTCCACCGTGTCGTTGTCGCGCACGGTGAGCGTCGCCAGCTTTTCCAGTGTACCGGAGAACGGCAGCAGCACCGCCGTGGCGATGATGTTGAAGGTCGTATGGATGACGGCAATGCCCGCCGCGTTCGCCGCGCTATCCATAAACGCAAACGGGAACACCGCGTTGATGGCGTAGAACACGACCATGAACAGCACCGTGCCGATGATGTTGAAATACAGGTGAATCAGCGCCGCGCGCTTGGCGTTCTTGCTCGCGCCGACGGAAGAAATCAGCGCCGTCACGCAGGTGCCGATGTTCTGACCCATGATGATCGGCAGCGCCGCGCTGTATTTCACCGCGCCCGTCACGCACAGCGCCTGCAAAATGCCGACGGAGGCAGAGGACGACTGGATGATCGCCGTCAGCAGCGCGCCCGCAATCACGCCCAGAATCGGGTTGGTGAACATCAGCAGCAGGTTCGTAAATTCCGGCACGTTCGCCAGCGGCTTGACCGCGCCGCTCATCATCTCCATGCCGGTCATCAGCACGGCGAAGCCGATCATGATGCTGCCCGCGTCGTGCTTTTTATCGCCCTTGGCAAAGAGCAGCAGGCACACGCCGATAAACGCCAGCACCGGCGTGAACGTCGCCGGTTTGCACAGCGTCAGCAGCAGGCTGTCGCCCTGAAGCCCCGTCAGCGACAGAATCCAGCTTGTGATCGTCGTGCCGATGTTCGCGCCCATAATCACGCCCGCCGCCTGCGAGAGGCGCATGATGCCGGAATTGACGAAGCCGACCACCATCACCGTCGTCGCCGACGAAGACTGGATCACCGCCGTCACGCCCGCGCCCAGCAGCACGGCCTTGATCTTGCTCTTGGTCAGGCTTTCCAGAATCCCCTCCAGCCTGCCGCCGGAAGCGCGGGTCAGCCCCTCGCCCATCACGTGCATACCATACAAAAACAGCGCAAGGCCGCAGAGTAAATTCAGCGCGTTAGTCATACCCATCCGCTTTTCTCTCCTCTATCATCACAACGTTGTGGTCATTCCCATCTTAACAATCCATTGTAAAACGGCAAACAACACTGTGTAAAATTTGAGTTAAGCGGAAAAAAAGCAACTGCGCATTGCACCGCCGTACCCGTAGGGGCGCGCATTGCGCGCCCGTGTTTTTTACAGAATTGCTACTTGTTCAATCTCTGTTATCTCGAAAAAGCCCCTTATCTCTTTCCAAAAGGAGCTCCCTCCTTGAGGGCGTGGAGCTTGCCGCCCCGCTGTGCGGGAAACAGGCAAGCAGAACGCCGAAGGTCTGTCAGCGAAGCTGACTGAAGGAGTTTCCTCAATCCTTCGGCATTTCCCCGGTCATGGCGAAAATCGCCCATTGCGCGATGTTGGTCGCATGGTCGCCGATGCGCTCAAAATACTTGGCCACCATCAGCAAATCCGTCGCCGCCTCGCCGTTGTCCGCGTTTTGGCGAATCGCCCCGATCAGCTCGCCCTTCACCGCGTCAAACAGGTCGTCCACCACGTCGTCCCGGTCGATGACCCATTCGGCCTTGACCCTGTCCCGCTGGGCGAAGGCCTCCAGGCTCTTAATGAGCATCACGCTCGTCTCCGTCGCCATCTGCCGAATCATCTCGCAGTTGAGCGCCGGCAGCTTTTCCAGCATCAGTTCGATTTCGGAGATATCCGCCGCGTGGTCGCCGATGCGCTCCATGTCCGTCGTCATCTTCAGCGCCGCGGAAACCATGCGCAGGTCGCCCGCCACCGGCTGCTGCGACAGGAGCAGGCTGTAGCACTGCTGCTCGATCTGCCGGTTCTGCTTGTCGATTTCCTCGTCGTAGGCGATGATTGAGCGCGCCCGGTCGTGGTCGTGCTCCATCAGCGCCGCCACCGCCCCGCCGATGGCCATGCGGATCATCTCGCCCATTTCAAGCAGCGCCCCGTTCAGCTTTTGCAGCTCCATATCGTAATATTTTCGGCTCGTCATGCTTTTTTCCTCCTCAGCCAAACCGGCCGGTGATGTAATCCTCCGTGCGCTTGTCCTTCGGCACGGAGAACATCTGCCCGGTCGCGCCGCTCTCGATGATTTCACCCAGCAGAAAGAACACGGTCGTATCCGAAACGCGGACGGCCTGCTGCATATTGTGCGTCACCATCACGATGGTGTATTCCTTTTTGATATCCATTACCAGATCCTCGATCTTGGATGTGGAAATCGGGTCGAGCGCGCTGGTCGGCTCGTCCATCAGGATCACCTCCGGCTTCACCGCCAGCGCGCGCGCGATGCAGAGCCGCTGCTGCTGGCCGCCGGAAAGGCCGAGCGCGCTTTTTTTCAGGCGATCCTTGAGCTCATCCCAAATCGCCGCGTCGCGCAGGCTCTTTTCCACAATTTCATCCAGCTCCGCCTTCTTCTTGACGCCGTGCGTCCGCGGGCCGTAGGCGATGTTGTCGTATACGCTCATCGGGAACGGGTTCGGCTTTTGAAAGACCATGCCCACCCGGCGGCGCAGCACGCTGACGTCCATGTTCCTGTCGTAGATGTCCTCGCCCATCAGGCGGATGTCGCCCGTGATCCGGCATCCCTCCACCAGATCGTTCATCCGGTTCAGGCTCTTGAGAAACGTGGATTTGCCGCAGCCGGAGGGGCCGATGAACGCGGTGATCTCCCCCGACGCGATATTCAGGTTGACGTTTTTGAGCGCATGGAAGCTGCCGTAATACAGCTCCATGTCTTTGACAGTAAATGCATCGGCCATAGGGCTTTATTCCCTGCCTTTCATCATCATTTTCGCAATCCGCGAGGAACCGAGGTTGATGAGCAGCACCAGCGCCAGCAAAACGACGCTCGTGGCATACGCCTGCTCGGTGTAAAGCCCCTCGGAGGCCTGTATGTACATGTGCAGCGCCAGCGTGCTGCCCGATTTCGTCAGTCCGGCGATTCGCTCCACCGTGCCGGAGGTATACATCAGCGCAGCCGTTTCGCCCACGATGCGCCCGATGGCCAGAATCACGCCCGAGAGAATACCGGGGATGGCCGTGGGCAGCACGATGCGCGCCACCGTGCGCAGCCGCCCCGCGCCCAGCCCGAAGCTCCCCTCGCGGTACATATCCGGCACGGAGAGCAGCGCTTCCTCCGTCGTGCGCATAATCAGCGGCAGAATCATAATCGACAGCGTCAGCGCGCCGGAGAGCATCGAGTACCCAAAATGCAGCTTGCCCGAGAAAAACAGCATGCCGAACAGGCCGTAGACGATCGAGGGGATGCCCGAAAGCGTCTCCGTCGTCACCCGCACCAGCGAAACGATCCGGCTCCCCTTTTGGGCGTATTCCACCAGATAGACGGCCGAGCCGACGCCGAACGGCACCGCGACCAGCAGCGAGAACAGCGTCATCGTGCAGGTGTTGACGATGGCGGGCAGCATCGACTGATTTTCCGACGTATACGTCGGCGCGAACATCTCCGGCCGCAGGTTCGGCACGCCGCGAACGAGCACATAGCTCACCAGAAAACCCAGCACCAGCACCGTCACCGCCGCCGCCAGATGCGTCAGCAGCGCCAGCACCAGCGAACCGAAATGATTTTTGTATCGCCTCATGCCTTTTTCCCCCTCTTGAGCGCGGAAAAGCACAGGTTAATCAGCAGGATGAACACGAACAGCACCACGCCCGTGGCGATCAGCGCCTCGCGGTGCAGCCCGGTCGCGTAGCCCATCTCGATGACGATGTTGCCCGTCAGCGTGCGCACGCCCTGCAAAATGCCCTTGGGCATGCGCGGCTGGTTGCCCGCCACCATGATGACGGCCATCGTCTCGCCCATCGCGCGCCCCACACCCAGCACAATCCCCGCCAGAATACCGCTCTTCGCGGCGGGCACGACGGCGGTGTACACGCTGCGCTCGTGCGTCGCGCCCAGCGCCAGCGCGCCCTCGTAATCGCTCGTCGGCACGGCGCGCAGCGCAGGCTCGACCACGCCGATGATCGTCGGCAGAATCATCATCGCCAGCAGGATCGACGCGGTGAGCATCGCGTTGCCGCTGCCGTCCCATCTTTCGCCGAGCGCGCGCACCGCGGGCACGAGCACCACAATGCCGAAAAAACCGTATACCACCGACGGAATCCCCGCCAGCAGCTCCACCGCGGGCTTGAGCACGCAATACAGCCCCTTCGGGCAGAAGAACGCCAGATAAACCGCCGTCAGCAGCGCCACCGGCACGCCCAGCAGCAGCGCGCCCGCCGTCACGTATACGCTGCCCACAATCATCGGGAAAATGCCGTAGATATCCGCGCCGGGCTTCCACCGCGTGCCGGAAAGGAATTTCAGCACGCCGATTTCCCCCAGCGCGGGCAGGCCGTTGGCCAGCAGAAACGCGCAGATCAGCGCCACGCACAGCACGGATACGCACGCCGCCGCCAGAAAGACATATTCCATCACGCGCTCCAGCAGCGCCCGTTTTTTGTAGCTTCGCTCCATATCATCACCCGCAAAAAAATTCCACTGCCGCGCCATCCCCCTCAGGGAACCGCCTCGGCAGTGGAAGGATGTTTTTTTACTTCACCATCTCATTCCACTTCGTCGCATCGCCGAGGAAGATGGAAGCGATCTGCTCGACGGTCATATCCTCCGTCGGGTTTTCCAGATTGACGATCACGGCGATGCCGTCCATCGCGATGGCCTGATGCGCCAGCGCCGCCGCCTCGTCCTCCTTCAGCTCGCGGGAGGCCATGCCGATGTCGTAGGTGCCCTCGATGGCGGAGGTCATGCCGGTGGTGGAATCGCTCGTCAGCAGCTCGATGTCCGCGTTCGCGTTGACCGCCTTATAGGCCTCGATCAGCTTCACCATCACCGGGGATACGGAGGAAGAACCGCCGACGACCAGCTTGCCGCTCGCTCCGTTGGCCGCATAGGCCGCCGCGTCGCTGCTGCCGACATAACCGTTCTCATTGATGATCGCCTGACCCTCGGCGCTCATCACGTAGGCGATGAAGTCCTTGGAAAGGTCGCTCTGGCCGTCCGCCTTGTAGGCGATGTTGAACGGGCGCGCGATCTTGTAGCTGCCGTCGGCCACGTTCTGCGCCGTCGCCTCAACGCCCTCGATCTTCACGGCCTTCACCGTCTCGTTCAGCGAGCCGAGGGAGACGTAGCCGATCGCCTGCGTGTCGCCCGCGACGGTCATCAGCATGGCGGCGGTGTTGTTGGTGATCTGCGCGTCGTCGGTGGTCATATCGACCTTCTTGCCGTCGATCTTCTGCTCCACGCCCGTCAGCTCGACAAACGCGCCGCGCGTGCCGGAGCCCTCCTCACGGGAGATGACGGTGATGGATTTGTCCGCGCTGAAATCCGCGCAGGCGGTCGAGGCCACACAGGTCAGGGCAAGCGCGGCCAGCGCCGCGATTTTGGCAATCTTGTTCATGTTGATTTTCTCCTCTTTCTTCACGTTCTTTGAGTGAATGTCGGGATTTTTTTCGTCCTCATCTGAGAACGAGGTTATTGTAAAACCGATGTGTAAAATCAAAAAGCGCAGACGTGTAAAAAAAGGGAAAAGATCAGGAAAAGCGGAATGAGCCCTCATTTGGGGAATTTTCCCGCCATAGACAAAGAGCCATTCTCCCGCTCCGGGAGAATGACTCTCAGTTTGTTGACATAAGCAAACTTGGCTTGGATAGCAAAATCAAGAAATCCAGCTATTTTTTCATTTGCAGAAAGGGCTATTCTCCCCCCCTTCGGGGGGAGAATAGCTTTTTGTCTACAGTCTGAGCGCCATTCTTCCTCTCCGGAAGAATGACTCTCTTGATTGTTCGCGCGGCGTTATCCCTGCGTCTCCAGCTTCTCGCAGCCGCGCAGCATCGCGCTTCTGGAACGCGGGTTGCGCTCGACCTCCTGCGCGTCCGGCTTGATTCCGCCGCCGCCCAAAACGCGCACGACCGGCTTTTTGCCGCAGATGCACACCGGGATTTTCGGCGGGCAGGTGCAGGGATTCGCCAGCCGCCGGAACGTCTGCTTGACGATGCGATCCTCCAGCGAGTGGAACGTCAGCACCGCCAGATGACCGCCGGGGTTCAGCAGCTCCACCATGTCCTCCAGCGCCTTTTTGAGCGGGTCCAGCTCGTCGTTGACCGCGATGCGCAGCGCCTGAAACGTGCGGCGCGCGCTGTGGCCGTTGTCCTGCATGCGCACCTTTTTGGGGATGGCCGCGTCCACGCACGCCACCAGATCGCCCGTCGTCTCCAGCGGCTTCTGCGCGCGGTGCTCGCAGATGATCTGCGCGATGCGCGCCGCCCACTTCTCCTCCGAATAATCGCGCAGGATGCGGGTGATCTCCGCCGCGCTCCATGTGTTGACGATCTCCCGCGCCGTCAGCGGCTGATCCTGATCCATGCGCATATCCAGCGGCGCGTCCGCGTGGTAGGAGAAGCCGCGCTCGGCGGTGTCGAGCTGATGGCTGCTCACGCCGAGGTCGATCATCATGCCGTCGATTTTTTCCACGCCGCGCTCGGCCAGCAGCGCCTTGACGTCGTGGAAATTGCCCTTGACGGCGGTGAAGTTGCCCGCCGCGCCAAGGCGCTCCGTCGCCGCCGCCAGCGCGTCGTTGTCGCGGTCGATGCCGTAGAGGTGCCCCGTGCCGTTCAGCCGTCGCAGAATCTCCGCGCTGTGGCCGCCGCCGCCCAGCGTGCCGTCCACATAGACGCCGCCCTCGCGCACGTCGAGCATATCCACCGTGGGCATGAGCATCACGCTCACATGTTCAAAATTCATCGCTTGTCCCTTTCTTCCCTCAGCACCGTTCTCATCTCGCCGATCAGATACAGCGAGCCCGCGCAGACGACGTTGCCCTCCGGCCCGGCCAGCCGCCGTGCCTCCTCCAGCGCGTCCTTCACATGGGCAAAGGCGTAGGCGCGGATCCCCTGCGCCTCAAATTCCTTCGCCAGCTCCCCGGCGGGCATGGCGCGCGGGTTATTCGGCTGGGTGCAGACGACGCAGCGCACGCGCGCGGCGAGGCGCTGGCACATCTTTTCCGTCTCCTTGTCGCGCATCATCGCGCTGATGAGCACGGTGTTCTCCTTCGGCATCCACCGGTCGAGGTAGCCGCAGAGCGCGCGAACGCCGGGGTCGTTGTGCGCGCCGTCGAGCAGCACGCGCCCAAAGTATTCCAGCCGACCCGGCCAATGCACGTCCGCCAGCCCCGCGCGAACGGCGCTTGTCGGAATTTTGAATCCCTTTTTCTTGAGCGCCAGCAGCGCGCCCAGCGCCGCGCAGGCGTTATCCGCCTGATGGCGGCCGCAGAGGGAGACGGTCAGCGCTTTGAGCCGCTCGCCGCCGAAGGCCACGTCGAACGTGATCCGTGTGCGCTCCTCCCTGACGTTTTCCGCCGTCAGGGAAAGGATGGGCAGCTCCTTGCCCTTCGCCGCCGCCAGCAGCACGCCGCGCGCGGCCTTCTCCTGCCGCCCCAGCACGACGGGCACGCCGGGCTTCATGATCCCCGCCTTTTCCAGCGCGATCTGCTCGATCGTGTCGCCGAGGAGCTGCATGTGATCCATGCCGACCTCGGTGATGACGCTGACCGCCGGGGTGATGATATTCGTCGGGTCGAGCCGGCCGCCGAGACCGACCTCGATCACCGCGACATTGACCTTTTCCTTCGCAAAGCAGCAAAACGCGAGCGCCGTGCCCAGTTCGAACTCGGTGATCTTCACGCCGTCCTTTTCGCATGCCTCCACCGCAGGCCATACGCTTTCCACCAGTGCGGCCAGCTTATCGCCCGCAATTGGTTCGCCGTTGATGCGGATGCGCTCGTTGTATACCTCGATATACGGCGAGGTATACAGCCCGGTCTTGTACCCCGCCGCGCGGAGCATGCGCTCGATCATCGCGCAGCAGGAGCCCTTGCCGTTCGTTCCGGCGACGTGCACCATGGTCAGCTTTTCCTGCGGATTTCCGAGCCTGCCCATCAGCGCGCGCATATTTTCAAGGCCGTTTTTGCAGCCGGTCGGGTATACGCTGTGAATCTTTTCAATCGCTTCTTTTTCCGTCATGGGGAATCCCCCCTTTCATCCTTTTTTATAAGCCATAAAAGAAGGGTTGTCAAGCCCGAATCGTCCTGACAGCCCTTTGATACTAATTCGCAGTTAAAATGCTTAACAGAGCGCATCAGATTTTTTGTTCTGACGAAGCCAAGTGAAGTGAGGCGTACTGGAGGTACGTTGAACGGAACGAGGCAAAGTCAGAGCGAAAAAGATGGTGCGCGGATTAAGCCATTTTAACAAGAATTAGTATGAGATTTACATATTTGCGAGATCCTCGATGCGCGCGTTCAGCTTGGCCAGCTTGTCGCGGGCGACGGCCAGCTTTTCGCGCTCCTGCTCGACGAGCTGCGCCGGGGCCTTGCCCGTGAAGCCGGGGTTATTCAGCTTCGCTTCGCCGCGCTCGATGTCGCGCTGCACGCTGTCGCGCTCCTTGGTCAGGCGCGCGGTCTCCTTGGCCACGTCCACAAGGTCGCCCAGCGGGATGAACAGCTCGGCCGCTTCGCTGACGGCGGAAACCGTCTTGGCCGGGGCTTCCTCATCCTGCGCGAGGAGCTGCATGCCGCTCGCCCACGCGAGGCGGCCGAAGTACTCGCCCGCGCCCGCCATGGCGTGCTCCCAGCCCGCCTTCGGGCGGACGATCAGGTGCGCGCGGCGGCCGACGGAAACGTTCATCTCCGCGCGGAGGTTGCGGACGGCGCGGATCACGTCCATCACGCCCTCCATCTCGTGCGCTTCCTGCGGGAAATTCATCGCGTCGTCAGCCTTCGGCCAGTCGGAAAGCATGATCGTGCCCTCCGTGCCGGGGATGTGGCGATACACCTCGTCGGTGATGAACGGCATGAACGGGTGAAGCATCTTGAGCAGGCAGATGAGCACATGGCGCAGCACGGCCAGCGTCGCCGCGCGGCCCTCGCCGTTCAGGCTGACCTTCGCCAGCTCGATGTACCAGTCGCAGAACTCGCTCCACGCAAAATCATAAATCTTCTGCGCGGCCAGACCGAGGTCATAATCCTCAAAGTGCGCGCTGACCTCGCGGATGGTGTCGTTCAGGCGGGTGAGAATCCACTGGTCGGCGGCGCAGAGCGTCTTGCCTGCCAGCGCCTCCGCCTCGTCGCCCATGTTCATCAGCACAAAGCGGCTCGCGTTCCAGATCTTGTTGGCGAAGTTGCGGGCGGATTCGACCTTGTCCGTGGAGAAGCGCATGTCGTTTCCGGGGCTGACGCCCATGACCAGCGAGAAGCGCAGCGCGTCCGCGCCGTACTGGTCGATGATCTCCAGCGGATCGACGCCGTTGCCCAGCGACTTGCTCATCTTGCGCCCCTGCGCATCGCGCACAAGGCCGTGAATCAGCACGGTGTGGAAGGGCGGCTTGCCCATCTGCTCGATGCCCGAGAAGATCATGCGGGCGACCCAGAAGAAGATGATGTCGTAGCCCGTCACCAGCACGCTGGTCGGGTAGAAATACGACAGGTCGGCGGTCTGCTCCGGCCAGCCGAGCGTGGAGAACGGCCACAGCGCGGAGGAGAACCAGGTATCCAGCACATCCTCATCCTGCGCAAGGTGCGTGCAGCCGCACTTCGGGCAGACGGTCGGCGTTTCGCGCGCGACGATGACCTCGCCGCAGTCGTCGCAATACCACGCCGGGATGCGGTGACCCCACCAGAGCTGGCGGGAGATGCACCAGTCGCGGATGTTCTCCATCCACGTCATGTAATTCTTCGCGAAGCGCTCCGGCACAAAGCGAACCTCGCCGCTTCTGACGCACTCGACGGCCGGCTTGGCCAGCGGCGCCATCTTCACAAACCACTGCTTGGAAACCATCGGCTCGATGGTCGTGTGGCAGCGGTAGCACGTGCCGACCTCGTGCGCCAGCGGCTCGACGCGCTTGAGATAGCCGCCCGCTTCCAGATCCTTGACGATGGCCTTGCGGGCCTCCATCGTCGTCATGCCCGCGTACTTGCCGCAGTCGATCACGCGCGGCTCGCCGACGGTCGCCTTGCCGCTGGCAAAGAGCGCGTCGTTCTCCGCCTTCTCCTTCGCGCCGGTCATGCGGCCGTCGTAGGTGAACACGCGGACGATGGGCAGGTTGTGGCGCTGGCCGACCTCAAAGTCGTTCGGGTCGTGCGCCGGGGTGATCTTCACCACGCCGGTGCCCTTTTCCATGTCGGCGTGCTCGTCGCAGACGATCGGAATTTCGACGTTCATCAGCGGCAGGATGACGTGGCAGCCGTGCAGATGCGCATAGCGCGGGTCGTTTTCGTTGATGGCCACGGCGGTATCGCCCAGCATCGTCTCCGGGCGGGTCGTCGCCAGTTCAAGCTGCTCGCCCGTCTCCTTGACGGTGTAGAGCAGGTGCCAGAAGTGACCCTCCTGCTCCTGATACTCTACCTCCGCGTCGGAAATGGAGGTGTTGCAGCACGGGCACCAGTTGACCATGCGGTTGCCGCGGTAGATCAGCCCCTTTTCGTAGAGGCTGTTGAAGACCTCGGTGACGGCCTTGCTGCATCCCTCGTCCATGGTGAAGCGCTCGCGGCTCCAGTCGCAGCTATTGCCCATGCGGCGGGTCTGGCGGACGATGCGTCCGCCGTATTCGTTCTTCCATGCCCACGCGCGGCGCAGGAATTCCTCGCGGCCGACGTCGTGCTTGTCGAGCCCTTCCTTGCGCATGGCCTCGACAATCTTCACCTCCGTGGCGATGGAGGCGTGATCCGTGCCCGGCAGCCAGAGCGTCGGGTCGCCCTTCATGCGGTGGTAGCGCGTCAGGCTGTCCTGAAGCACGCCGTCCATCGCGTGACCCATGTGAAGCTGGCCGGTGATGTTCGGCGGCGGCATCACGATGGTAAAGGGCTGCTTGCCCTCCACGCGGTGCGCCACAAACGCGCCGGTCTCCTCCCACTCCTTGTAGAGCTCTCCTTCGATGGCCTGCGGGTTATACACCTTGTCCATCTGAGCGGCTTTGTTTTCCATAGTCGTTTCCTTTCTCTCTATGCTCCATTAAACGGTAAACACCATCAACGCGCCGACGACGGCCAGCGCCACGCCGAGCAGCTTCATCTGCGGCACGTTCTTCTCCCTGTGGCAGAGCTTGTCGCTGAAAAACGTCAGCAGCGCGCCGACCGCCAGGGCGCAGATTCCCGGAATCATACCCGCCTGAAAATTCATACGCATGTCTCCTTTGTGACGGAAGGAGTAAAAAAACGCAGACCGCCTCGCCCCAAAGGACGCAGCGCTCTGCGTGGTACCACCTTCATTTACACCCAAAAGGATGCCTCTTTGCGCTGTATCGGGCGCACCCTGTCCCTCCAAAGCGACCTTCCGCGCGCGCTCTCTCCGAATCGCCTTGCAGCCCATGGGCGATTCTCTCTGACGGCGGCACGCGCGTACTCCTCTTTTTCAACGGGAAGCTCATATACATGGATTATTATAGGCGGTTTTCGCCGGGTTGTCAACGGATTTCTTTTTTCATCCGTTCCACCTTTCCAGCAGCGCCCGCCCCAGCTCGCTGTCAACGTCCACCTTGCGGGCAAAGCAGCAATCCGAGGCGCTCATTTTTTCCAAATCGCCCATGTTCAGCACGGCGGGCAGGCCGCGCTCCGGCTCGTTCCAGATGGAAAAATGCAGCTCCCGGTTGACGATCCGCGGCTCAAACGCCGTGCCGGAAAACACATTCTGAAAATAAAATTCCTCCGGGATATACGTCGTGCGGAGCCTGCGCAGCAGCTTCTTCCCCGCGCGGCCGGAGACGGCGTACTGCGCCGCATCGCGCGGCAGGCTCAGCCAGACCATACCCTTATACGGCAGCGTCAGCCTGCGCCGAATGTGCAGCTTATCCTGCCAGCGGTCGATGCGGCCGACCCAGTTCTGTGTCCTCTCCGACGGATCGCGGTAGTTGAGCCAATGCATGAAATGATAATGCTCGTAGCGGTGCGCCAGCTCCGGGTTTTCCGCCGTGCTCAGCCGCTGCATGAACAGGCGCGTCTCACCCGCAAACCGCCGCTCCATCTCGTCCGCGCAGAGCAGCGGCACATCCTGTGCGCTCATCAGGTGCAGATAATCCACGCGCTCATCCTCAAGCGCCATGCGGCACAGGTCGAGCAGCGCGTAGAGGTGGCAGACGCTGCCCCAGTTGACCTTATATTTACGAATTGCGCGCACATTGGGCAGCGCGTTCAGTTCGTCCACCTGCCGCGCCGTAATCGCCCCCTGCGCGTCCGCGTGGATCACGCAGAGCCCCCTTCGGCTCAGCGCCAGCGTCAGCGTTTTGAGCGCCTCATAATCCTTATAAGCCGTGATGACAAACGCCTGCATGGTTTCATCCTTTCCGGGGGGACGTTGAGGGCTTTGCCCTCAAACACCCAACAGGAACCCGAGGTTCCTGTACCTCCCGCCTTTTTCAATCATAACAGTAAATGAGCAAATCCGAAATTATGCACAAATTCCGGCAACGGGCGCGCGATGCGCGCCCCTACGGGTACGGCGGCATAATGAGCGGTTGCTTTTTTCCGCAACGTTGTAGGGGCGCGCATTGCGCGCCCGCATTTTGTCCGGAACTTGCTTTTTTGCTCAATTATTGTCATACCGTTTTTCAAACGCAAAAGAGCCGCTGAAATCAGCGGCTCGCGATCTCTATTCTATTTTACAGGATATACTGCCTCATGTCCAGCTTTTTACCGTCCCCGCCGAGGTGTTCGGCCACATAATCGCCGTTGATCGTCACATCCACGTCCGGCATATCGCCGCCCGCGTTGAAGGAGATATCCTCCAGCATCTTTTCAAACAGCGTATGCAGGCGGCGCGCGCCGATATCCTCGCGGGTTTCGTTTTCCTGCTGCGCGGCCTGCGCCAGCGCGTCCAGCGCGGATTCCTCAAAGTGCAGATGCACGTGATCGACGGCCAGCAGCGCCTCGTATTGGCGGGTCAGCGCGTTATCCGTCTGGCTCAGAATCGCCTTGAAATCCTCGCGGGTCAGCGGCTTCAAATTCACGCGCACCGGGAAACGTCCCTGCAATTCGGGAATGAGATCCGTCACCTTCGCCACATGGAACGCGCCCGCCGCGATAAAGAGCATGTAATCCGTCTTGACCACGCCGTATTTGGTGTTCACCGTGCTGCCCTCGACGATCGGCAGGATGTCGCGCTGAACGCCCTCGCGGCTCACATCCGGGCCGTTGGCGGAGCGCCCGGCCACCTTGTCGATCTCGTCGATGAAGATGATGCCGTCCTGCTCGGCGCGGCGCAGGGCTTCCTCCGTCACCGCGTCCATGTCGATCAGCTTATCCTCTTCCTCGGCGACCAGCAGGCGGCGCGCGTCGGCGACCTTCATGCGGCGCATCTTGGTCTTTTTGGGCATCATGTCGCCCATCATCGAGCCGATGTTCACGCTCGCGCCGTTGATCTCCACGTCCTTCGGCGCGTCCTCCACCTCGACCTCAATCTCCACGTCCTCCAGCTCGCCGCGCTGAAGCTGGGCGCGCAGCTCGTCCGCCTTCTGGGCGATGCGCTGCTTCTCCTCGGCGGGCAGCTCCGGCTGCTTGGGTTTGTTGCCCAGCAGCACGTCAATCGGGTTGACCGGCTTGCGGTTCGGGTGCAGAATCAGGTCGATGATGCGCTCCTCGGCAAGCACGGTCGCGCGCGCCTTGACCTTCTGGCTGGCCTTCTCCTTGCAGATCCGCACACTGGCCTCGACCAGATCGCGGATGATGCTCTCCACGTCGCGGCCGACATAGCCGACCTCGGTGAACTTCGTCGCCTCGACCTTGACAAACGGCGCGTCCACCAGCTTGGCCAGACGGCGGGCGATTTCGGTCTTGCCCACGCCCGTCGGGCCGACCATCAGGATGTTTTTGGGCACGATTTCATCCCGGATTTCCTCCGGAAGCTGCGCGCGGCGATAGCGGTTGCGCAGGGCGACGGCGACGGCGCGCTTGGCCTCGTCCTGACCGATGATATAGCGATCCAGCTCGCGAACAACCTGTTTCGGCGTCAATTCCATATCAGGCATCCTCCACAATCACGTTATGGTTGGTGAACACGCAGATATCCGCCGCGATATGCAGCGCCTTTTCGGCGATTTCGTGCGCGGAAAGATCGGTGTTCTCCTTGAGGGCGCGCGCGGCGGCCATCGCATAGTTGCCGCCGGAGCCGACGGCCGCAATGCCGTCATCCGGCTCGATGACCTCGCCCGTGCCGGAGACGATCATCAGCGTTTCGCCGCTGGCGACGATCAGCATGGCCTCCAGCTTGCGCATGGCCTTGTCATTGCGCCATTCCTGCGCCAGCTCGACGGCGGCGCGTTCCAGATTGCCGGAATACTGCTCCAGCTTCGCCTCGAAGCGGTCGCAGAGCGCAAAGGCGTCCGAAACCGTTCCGGCAAAGCCGGTGACGACCTTGCCGCCGTAGATGCGGCGAACCTTGTGCGCGGTCGCCTTGAAGATGGTGCTTTCGCCCATCGTCACCTGACCGTCGCCCGCGACGGCGATTTTGCCGTCCTTCCTGACGGCGCAGATGGTGGTGCCCTTGAGTGTCATCTATGTTTACCTCCGATACGTTGCACTGGGTTATGCCGGGACGCTGTCCCGTCAACTCCTTCCGTCTGCCTTCGGCAGCCACCTCCCTCTGGGAGGGAGGCGCTTCGTATATGCTTCCATGTCGCTCAAAAACTTCTTTTGAGCCGCATCTCTGCCTCAGCGGTTTCCTCTTTGAGGAAACCGACTGAAGGAGTTCGTTTTCTTATTATAACACGCCGTCCCGATTTTGAACAGGGCGGCGTGCGGGGAGTCAGTTTTGAAGCGTCCGGTCGAAATCGCAGGCCAGCGGATTGCTGCGGATGGCCTCGATGGTATCCAGCGCGCGCGCCGCGACGTGGGCATAACGCTCCTGCTTGTTGCGGATGCGCTTTTCGCAGGAATCAATCAGGCCGAAATTGGCGTTCATCGGCTGGAAATCGGCCGTCGCGCCGGAAACATGGTGCGCCAGCGCGCCGATAGCCGTGCGCGTCGTGAAATCGACCGGCGGCAGGTCGAGCATGCGCCGCGCCAGCGAAATGCCCGCGACGAGGCCGCTGGAGGCGCTCTCCACATAGCCCTCCACGCCGGTCATCTGCCCGGCGAAATACAGGCCGGGGCGGCCGATCATGCCGTATTGCGCGTCGAGGAAGCCCGGCGAATGGAGGAACGTGTTGCGGTGCATCACGCCGTAGCGCAGGAACTCCGCGTTTTCAAGGCCGGGGATCATGGAGAAGACGCGCTTCTGCTCGCCCCACTTGAGCCGCGTCTGGAAGCCGACGAGGTTATACATCGTCCCCGCGCTGTTCTCCGCGCGGAGCTGCACGGCGGCGTAGGGCTCGCGCCCGGTTCGGGGATCGACGAGGCCGACGGGCTTCATCGGCCCGAACGCCATCACCATTTCCCCGCGCGCGGCCATCACCTCGATGGGCATGCAGCCCTCGAAGACCTGCGTGCCGTCAAACCCGTGCACATCGGCCTTTTCGGCGTTCAGCAGCGCCTGATAAAACGCCTCGTATTCCTCGCGGCTCATCGGGCAGTTGAGGTAATCGTCGCCGCGGCCGTATCGCCCCTGCCGGAACACCTTCGTCATATCCAGCGATTCGCCGGAGACGATCGGCGCGGCCGCGTCGTAAAAATTCAGCGTTTGCAGCCCCGGCAGCGCCGCGATTTTCTCCGCCAGCTTATCGCTGGTCAGCGGCCCGGTGGCGATGACGGCGTTGGTCTGCGGCAGCTCGTCCGCCTCGCGGAGGACGACCTCGATCAGCGGATGGCTGCGCACGGCCTGCGTCACATAATCCGAAAACTTTTCGCGATCCACCGCCAGCGCGCCGCCCGCGGGCACGCGCGTCGCGTCCGCCGCCTTGAGGATGAGGCTGCCAAGCTGGCGCATCTCCTCCTTGAGCAGGCCGACGGCGTTGGTCAGCTGGTCGCTTCTGAGCGAATTGGAGCAAACCAATTCGGCAAAGCCCGCGCTGTGGTGCGCAGGCGTAAAGGCGTGGGGCTTCATTTCGTGCAGGGTCACGGGCACGCCGCGCTGGGCAAGCTGCCACGCCGCCTCGCACCCCGCCAACCCCGCGCCGATCACAATCGCTCTTTCCATCATTCGTTCTCTTCCTGCGGCGCGGGAATGCGCTCGCGGCAGGTTTCGTTCGCACAGACGTAGAAATCGCCTTTTTTCGTGCGGGAAAGCGTCATGTAGCTTCCGCACTTCGGGCACTTCTCCCGAACCGGCATCTCCCAGGAGACGAAATCGCATTCCGGGTAGCGCTCGCAGCCGTAGAACTTGCGCCCCTTGCGCGAGGTCTTCTGCAAGAGCTTGCCGCCGCACTTCGGGCAGGGCGCGTCGATTTCAATCTGAATTGCCTTCGTGTTGCGGCAGTCCGGGAAGTTTGGGCAGGCCAAAAACCGGCCGTAGCGCCCCAGCTTGTAGACCATCATCGCGCCGCACTTGTCGCAGGGCACATCGGAAACCTCGTCCTTGATTTCGACCTTTTCGATCTTGGCCTCCGCGTTTTCCAGCGTCTTTTCAAACGGGCCGTAGAAATCGGAAAGCACCTTGTGCCAATCCAGCTTGCCCTCTTCCACCTCGTCAAGCTGCTCCTCCATGCCGGCGGTGAAGGCGATATCCACGATATCCGCGAAATACTCCTCCATCATGTTGGTAATCATAATGCCCAGCTCGGTCGGGAAGAGCTGCTTCTTTTCGCGCATGACGTACCCGCGCGCCAAAATGGTGGAGATCGTCGGCGCGTAGGTGGACGGGCGGCCGATGCCCTTTTCCTCCAGCGCGCGCACCAGCGAGGCCTCCGTGTAGCGCGGCGGCGCCTGCGTGAAGTGCTGCGTGGCCTCGTCGCCCAGCAGCTCCGCCTTGTCGCCCTCGTTCACGTCCGCCATCGCGCCGGCCTGCGCCTCATCCTGCGCGGGCGCGTCGTCCGTGCCTTCTTCATACACCGCCGTGAAGCCCGCGAATTTCAGCCGCTCGGCGCTCGAACGCAGAACCGCGCCGCTCTCGGAGGCGATTTCAATCTGCTGGGTTTCATACAGCGCGTCCGCCATCTGGCAGGCGACAAAGCGCAGATACACCAGCTTGTACAGGTTAAACTGATCCTTGGTCAGCGAGGCCTTGATCTCCTCCGGCCGCAGGTCGATGTTCGCCGGGCGGATGGCCTCGTGCGCGTCCTGCGCGCTCTTGCGCCCCTTGTAGACGTTCGGCTTCTCCGGCACATATTCCGCGCCGTAACGCGCCGCAATCGCCTCGCGCGCGGCGGCCACCGCCTCGTCGCTCAGGCGGACGCTGTCGGTACGGATGTAGGAAATCAGGCCCAGCGTGCCGCGCCCCTCGATGTCCACGCCCTCGTAGAGCTGCTGGGCGATCTGCATCGTCTTGGCCGTGGTGAAGCCGAGCTTTCGGCTGGCCTCCTGCTGCAAATTGGAGGTCGTGAACGGCGGGGCGGGATGCTTGCGCTTTTCGCCGCGCTTCACGCTGCGGATGACAAAGCCGCCCTGTTCCACGCGCGCCTTCGCCGCGTCCGCCTGCGCCTGATCGGAAAGGCTCACGCGCTCGCCGTCCAGCGCGATCAGCCGCGCATGGAGTTGTTTGCCGCCCGCGCGCAGCTCCGCGTCCACAAACCAGTATTCCTCCGGCTCAAACTGCTCGATCTCCTGCTCGCGGTCAACTACCATGCGCGTGGCGACGGACTGCACGCGCCCCGCGGACAGCCCCTTCTTGATCTTCACCCAGAGCAGCGGGCTGATCTTGTAGCCCACCAGCCGGTCGAGCAGGCGGCGCGCCTGCTGGGCGTTGACGAGCTGCATATTCACCGCGCGCGGCTGCTTGATCGCGCTCTTGACCGTCTTTTCCGTGATCTCGTTGAATTCCACGCGGCATTCGCTTTCCGGGTCAATGCCCAGAATGGTCGCCAGATGCCACGAAATCGCCTCGCCCTCGCGGTCAGGGTCCGTCGCAAGGATGATGGATTTCGCGCCCTTCGCCTCTTTGCGGATGCGCTCGAGCACCTCGCCCCGGCCGCGAATGGTGATGTACTTCGGTTCAAAATCGTGCTCGACGTCCACGCCAAGCTGGGATTTGGGCAAATCCCGAACGTGCCCCTGCGAGGCCTCCACCTTGTAGTTTCGGCCTAAAAATTTCGAAATGGTGCGCGCCTTCGCGGGCGACTCCACGATAACCAGCTTGTATGCGGGCTTACGACTGTTCAAATCCAATTCCTCCAACGCGGCGGAAAAACCGCCGTATTCTCTTCACGCTTCAAAACACACGCGCCTGAGCCAAGCGCGGGAAAATCCCCGCTTTTCACCCCGCCGGCGGCGGGATAAACGCGGCTCAAGGCAACTGCCAAACGTCAAAAAGGATACCAGCCCTTTTTGAATCTGTCAAGGCCGCAATTTGAATTTCGCAGGAAGTTTCTTCATTAGTATGCGGTTTTATGCGCGTTTTCAGCCCGTCATCTGCGTCCCCGGCGCGTATCTCGTTCCGGCCAGCGGCGTGACCAGCCCGTCCATTTCCATCTCGATGAGCAGCGCGCCCAGCTCGTCGCTCTCCAGCCCGCTGACCGCGCAGAGCGCGTCAAAATCCGCCTCGCCCGCCAGAAGCGCGGCGCAGATCGCCCGCTGCGTTTCATCCAGCCCGCCGGGGATGTGCGGTTTCTTTTCCGCCGGCGCTTCCATCGGCGCAACCGCCGCCTGCGCGGCCTTCGGCGCGTCTTTCGGCTCGATCACCAGCGCGGAGAGAATATCCGCCGCGCCCGTCACCAGCCGCGCGCCCTCGCTGATGAGCATGTTGGGCAGCTGCGCGCCGGGGCTGTCCACATTGCCGGGCAGGGCGAACACCTCGCGCCCGTTTTCCAGCGTCCGCGTCGCGGTATTCAGCGCGCCGCTGCGCCGCGGTCCCTCCGTGACCAGCGTGCCCAGACACATGCCCGCGATGATGCGGTTGCGCTGCAAAAAGCTGTATCGGCTCGGCGGCGTTCCCGGCGCGTATTCGCTGACGACGCTCCCGCCGCTTTCCAAAATCCGCCGCATCAGCGGCTTGTTCTCCTGCGGATAGGGCTTATCCAGCGCGCTGCCCAGCACGGCGACGGTTCGCCCGCCGCCATCCAGCGCGCCCGTATGCGCCGCCGCGTCGATGCCCAGCGCCAAACCGGAAACGACGCAGACGCCGGTTTGCGCCAGCTCGGCGGCGATTTCCCGCGTGTGCGTCAGGCCGTAGGCGCTCGCCCGCCGCGTGCCGACCACGGCGACGGGAAAGCGATCCGTCAAATCCGTTTCGCCGTAAACATAGAGCAGGTGCGGCGGGTGGGCGATCTGCCGAAGCAGCGGCGGATACTGCGCGTCCTCGCGCAGGACGAGCGCCATCTTCTTTTTCGCCAGGCCGCCAAGCAGACGCGCTTCATCCGCAAGCGCGTGCCGGAGCAGCGCCAGCCCCTTTTCCTGAAGCTGCGCCGCATACAGCCCCGGCTCGGCCAAAATCGCCAGCGCGCTCCCCGCCGCGCGCAGCGCCGCCTCCCGGCGGCCATAGCTCACGCCCGCGCCGACCAGAATCGCCATCGCTTCGGATTCAAGCATGGCCTCGTTCCCCCCTTGCCGTTCTTTTGCGTTCTTTTCTGTTCATTGTAGAGAATTTCCGGCTTTCCGTCAAGCCCGGCCGAGGAAATGCAGAAAAAAGGGGCGTTTCCTCGGAAACGTCCCTTTTGAATCTTGAGTTTTACTTGGAGAGCGCGTCCTTCACGGCGTTCTTGATGGCGTCGGAGGTCACGGTCGCACCGGCCACGCCGTCCACGTCGGCGCTGTTCGCTTCGACGATCGCGGCAGGCACCTTTTCAAGCGCCGGGTCGGAGATACCCGCGGTTTCGTTCTGAGAAACGACCTCGACGGCGGCGATCTTGTCGCCATCCATCGTCACCTTCACGGTCACGTCGCCGCCCATGCCCTTCGCCGTGCCGAGCTTCTCGTTCTCGGCCAGCTCGACGGCGGGCTCGGCGGGCGCTTCTTCAGCCGTTTCGGCCACCGGCGCATTCGCATCGCCTTCGAGGATGTAGCTGCCGTCCGCATTCGCGCCAACCAGCTTCTTGCCCTCGGCGTTGATCAGATCGCCCGTGCCGGAAACCCACCAATCCAGATCCTGATTCAGCGTATACGCCCAATCCGGGAGCATGGCCGCATCCGCGTTCTGGAGAATCAACTGACCCGCCTTGTCGCTGCCCTCCGGGTAGCGATCCAGCAGACCGTCGTGATCCATGTCAATCGCGTTGACCTTGCCGCTGGCCTGCTCGAAGTCAAAGCCCAGCTCCTGCTTGTTGTTGACAATCTGGAGGATGTTGAAGTGCATGTAGTAGCAAACGCCGGTCATGGCCTCAATCACGTCCGGGTCGGCGTTCAGCGTCTCGATATACGCCGCGCGCTCCTCGTCCGTGGTCAGGTTCTTGGCCGCGGCGTCGCCGGTCGCGCAGCCCCAATACTGCGGGATGGAGAGGAACTTATCCTTCCAGTTTTCCAGCGCAGCCATGCGGCCCGCCAGCAGCCAGCTGGACGTGGTGGGCAGCTCGCCGTCGTAGTATTCCTGCGGCGTGCAGGCGCGCGGCACATAGTGATCCAGCTCAACCTCGACCATCAGGATGTTGCGATACTCCCACGCGGGATCAATGCCGTAGTTGCTGGCCAGAGAAGCGTCGATGTAGAACGAACCGCGGCCGTTGCGGATGTAGTTATCCACCGTCTGTCCCGGAGACATGACGCTGATCATCTGCCACTTGTCGGATTTCTCGTAGCCCTGAACCTCGTTGTTTTCGATGGTCAGATCGGTGTTCGGCGCGATGCAGGCCCAGTAAGAGCCGACGGAGCTGTTGATGCCGCCGTTGGGGTTGGTGCTCAGCCAGTTGACCGAGCGGGTCAGCGGATCGTAGTACGGTCCGCGATAGCCGCGTCCATTCACCGGGGAGCGCCACTGGGTATCAAAACCCGTCTCCGGGTACTTGGTGAAGTTACCATAGTACGGCGTGGCGCGGTTGATGTACCAATAGTGAGAGGAATCCATGAGGAACTGGAGCGCCTCGTCCAGCTGTTCGCCGGAGAGCACTTCCTTGGAGGAAGCATCCGTCGCGTGGCTGTACGCATCCGGCCACTCCATTTCCTCAGCGACGCCGACAGCGGAAACCGCGCTCGCGGCGGCCATGACCATCGCGGCCATGCCAGTCAGCAATCTACGCGCATTTTTCATGTTCTTTTCCCCTTTCGAAAATCATAATTGTTATTTTGACGACACGGTACAAGCGTTCAGCTTCCTTTTTTCGATGATTTCATCGAAAAATCCGCTCATTCATGCGCCTTTCGCCCTTTACATTGACAATTATACATCAATGTCTCCAAAAGAGGAATGACCGATTTAGAAACAGGTATTTACCTTTCGGTATCATAGCGCTGCACGGCCTGCACAAAGCGCTTCACCTTTTCGGAAGGCGTTTGCGTGAAAATCAGGCCGTAGGGAATGCAGTACGGCCAATCGACCGGGATTGTCTTCATCAGCGGATACACGCCGTTCCACGGTTCGATGGTAATCATCAGGCAGCCGTTGTTGGCACACTCGTTGAAATAAGTCAAATCAAACCGGGGAAATTCCTGAATCTGGACGAGCGGATGGTTTCGGGTCAGTTCCTCCCGAAGCGCGTCCACATCCGCAATCCAGCCCTGTTCGCAGAGCATCAGCGTTTCATGCTGCAAATCGTCGATGCGCAGCCGTTTTCGTTCGGCCAGCGGGTGATTATACGGCACGGCGCAGCAGATGGGATAGCGGCGCAAAACGAGGTTGCCGCATTGGCTGCGCTCCTTAAATTCCTCGCTGGCAATGCCCGCAATCAGGTCGATCTCATTGCCGAAATTTTTGAGAAAAACGCTGTATCGTTCAAAATCGGTATCAAAGGAGACGAGCCGAATGTCGATGTCCTCCAACTCGCGATAGACCTTCTGCCAATATTCCAGCAGGAACGACGCGGGATTGAGCACCGACGTGCCGATATGGATGATCTCCTTTTTACCGCGCGCCGCATTCTGCACGCGCTCCTCCACGCTGCGCGTCTCCCGAATCAGCGCCTGCGCGTCGTGATAGAGCGTATGCCCGGCGTTCGTCAGGCAGAGCCCCTGATGCGTTCGCTCAAAGAGCTGCACGCCGAGTTCCTTTTCCAGCAGATTGATCTGCTTCATCACAGCCGCCGGGGTGATGTATTCTTCCTTCGCCGCTTTGGTGAAACTCCCGGCGTTGGCCACGTTGATAAACACATCCAGCCGCGGGTTATACAGCATTGCCCTTCGCCCTCCGTTTTACTTCCAGTAATTCCCTTCCAGATTGCGATACCGCAGCGCTTCCAGAATATGCGCCTTGCCGATGTTTTCTTCCCCCGCGAGGTCGGCGATTGTCCGCGCGACCTTGCGCACCCGGCTGACCGCGCGCATGGAGAGGTTGTATTTGTCGCAGGCCTTGCCGATCAGCTCGCGGCAGGCGTCGTCCAGCGGGCAGAACTGTTCGAGCTGGCGCGCGGAAAGCTCCGCGTTGCTGCTGGCGCCCTCGCCCGCGTATCGCGCCTGCTGCCGCCTGCGCGCGGCCTGCACACGCGCGTGAATCGCTTCAGAGGGCTCCTCCGGCGCGCTCTCGGTGATCTGGCGCACGGGGACGGCCGTGACCTCGAGCTGCATGTCGATTCTGTCCAGCAGCGGCCCAGAGATGCGCCCCAGATAGCGCGCGATTTCCTTCTGGGTGCAGCGGCAGGGCTGCGTCGAGCTGCCGTAATTGCCGCAGGGGCACGGGTTCATCGCCGCAACAAACATCGCCCGCGCGGGGTATTTCGCCTGCGCGCTGACGCGGACGACGCTGACAAAGCCATCCTCCAGCGGCTGGCGCAGCGCTTCCAGCGCGCCCCGGTCGTACTCCGGCAGTTCGTCGAGGAACAGCACGCCGTTGTGCGCAAGGCTGATTTCGCCGGGACGCGCCTTCGTGCCGCCGCCGACCAGCGCCACCGCGCTGACCGTGTGATGCGGCGCGCGGAACGGCCGCTCGGCCATCAGCCCCGCGTCGGCCGCCAGCGTGCCCGCCGCGCTGTGGATGCGCGTCACTTCCAGCGCTTCTTCCAGCGTCATATCCGGCAGAATCCCCGGCAGGCAGCGCGCCATCATCGTCTTGCCGCTGCCCGGCGGGCCGATCATCAGCACGTTGTGGCCGCCCGCCGCCGCGATTTCCAGCGCGCGCTTCGCGCCCTTCTGGCCGCGCACATCCGCGAAATCGCACAGGATTTTCTTTTCGCCCAGCAGCTCGGCGTAGGGTCTGGCGCGCAGCGGCTCGATCCTCCGCCTGCCGCGCAGATGGTCGATTGCCTCGCTCAGGTGCGCGACCGGCAGAATGTCCAGCCCCTCGATGCAGGCGGCCTCCGCCGCGTTGGAGGCGGGCAGCATGATCGCGCGCAGGCCGCTTTCCTTCGCCGCAATGGCCATCGACAGCGCCCCGCGCACGCCCATCACCCCGCCGGAGAGCGACAGCTCGCCGACCGCCGCCATGCCCGCCATCGTCTCCGCGTCCAGCCGCCCCATCGCCGCGAGAATCGCCAGCGCAATGGGCAGGTCGTAGGCCGGCCCCTCCTTGCGCACATCCGCCGGGGCGAGGTTGAGCGTCAGCCGCGCGACGGGGAAGGGCGTATGGCAGGCGGACATCGCCGCGCGCACCCGTTCCCGGCTCTCCTTCACCGCCGCATCCGGCAGACCGACAATTTCAAACATCGGCATGCCGTCCACACAATATGCCTCCACCGTCACCGGGTAGCCCTGTATGCCCGTCAGCCCCATACTCTGAACACTTGCAAGCACGGCAAACACTTCCATTTCGTTCTTCTTTATTTACAGAAAGTATATCATACGCATCCTGCGCAGGCAAGCGGAAAGGGGAGGCCGCCGCCGAAAATCATCTTTTCCGGCCTCCGTACGCGCTCAAACCGCGCCCGCATCCGTCCCCTTTTATTTTCGCCCGGCCGATCGGTTGCAAATCTGTCAACCGAGGCGTATAATGAAAGCGGCGTTTATTTTATTTCAATGTCAATCACAAAGGAATTTTGCTGTCATGCGTTTTCAAACTGTTCACACCCCCACGTCGCTCACCGAAGGCCCGATCTCGCAGGCGCTGATCTCCTTCGCGTTCCCGCTGCTTCTGGGCAACCTGTTCCAGCAGCTCTATAACACGGCGGATTCCCTGATCGTCGGCAATTTTCTGGGCAGCGAGGCGCTGGCCGCCGTCAGCTCCTCCGGCAACCTGATCTTCCTGATGGTCGGTCTGGTCAACGGCATCTCGATGGGCGCGGGCGTCGTCATCGCGCGCTATTTCGGCGCGAAGGATTACGACCGCATGCAAAAGACCATCCACACGCTGCTGGCCTTCGGCCTCGTCGCGGGCGCGCTGCTGACGCTTGTCGGCGTCGCGCTCTCCCCGGTGATGCTGCGGCTGATGGATACGCCGGAAACGGTTCTGCCCAATTCCATCAGCTATTTCCGCACCTATTTCACCGGCTCGCTGGCTTTCGTGCTCTATAACATCTGCATGGGCATTTTGCAGGCCGTCGGCGACAGCCGCCACCCGCTGCAATACCTGATGATTTCTTCCCTCGTCAATGTCGCGCTCGACCTGATCTTTGTCGGCGTGTTCCACATGGGCGTGTGGTCCGCCGCCGCGGCGACGGCCATTTCCCAGTTGGTGAGCATGGCGCTGTGCCTGCTCCGCCTGATGCGCAGCGAACGCGCGTACCGCGTCAGCCTGCGGAAAATCCGCTTTGACAGGCGCGCGCTCCTCGAAATTCTGCAAAACGGCCTGCCTGCCGGTTTGCAAAACAGCATCATCTCCATCGGCAACGTCGTCGTGCAGAGCAACATCAACCAGTTCGGCGCGGCGGCCATGGCGGGCTGCGGCGCGCACAGCCGCATCGAGGGCTTCGGTTTCCTGCCCGTCACCTGCTTCACGATGGCGCTGACCACCTTCGTCAGCCAAAACCTCGGCGCAAAGGCGTATGACCGCGTGAAGAAAGGGATTCGCGTGGGCATTTTCTGCTCGGTGACGATTGCCGAGACCGTCGCCCTGCTGATCTTCATCTTCTCCCCGAAGCTGATCGGCCTGTTCACCGGCGACGCGGAATCCATCGCCTTCGGCGTGATGCACCAGCGCACGACGACGCCGTTCTTCTTCCTGCTGGCCTATTCGCACTGCATGGCCGCCATCTTCCGCGGCGCGGGCAAATCCACCGTGCCGATGCTGGTTATGATGCTCTGCTGGTGCATCATCCGGGTCATCTACGTCACCGTCGCCGTGAAGTTCTTCCCCGTGCTGCGGACGGTCTCCTGGGCGTATCCGATCACATGGGGGCTGAGCACGCTGGTGTTCACGCTCTATTACTTCAAGGCCGACTGGATGCATGCGTTCGAGCGGCGCGAAAAACACGCCTGATCGTCCTTTGGGCGTTTTCCCTCCGTCGGCGGCTTCGCCGGCGGTTTTTTGTTTGCCCCGTTCGGGGCGCGCCCGAAAAGCGCCCGTTCTGCCGAATATTGTATTTTCACACCCGTTTTTTTTGCACCTTTTCGCTTTTCAAGTCGAATCCTTTATGATATACTATATGATTGTTTGAAAGTAGCTCGGGAGCGTGTTTCGCGCTCCTTTACATCGCCCCAAGGAGGATCAACCCATGCCTGATACGCCGATGCCCGGTTCGCTCGCGGCCGAAACCGCCCGCCGCCGGACGTTCGCCATTATCTCCCACCCCGACGCCGGTAAAACGACGCTGACCGAAAAGCTGCTGCTTTATTCGGGCGCGATTCGCACCGCCGGTTCCGTCAAAGCCCGCAAGAGCGACAAACACGCCACCAGCGACTGGATGGATATCGAGAAACAGCGCGGCATTTCCGTGACCTCCTCGGCCATGCAGTTCGAGTTTGACGGCTACCACATCAACATCCTCGATACCCCCGGCCATCAGGATTTCTCGGAGGACACCTACCGCGTGCTCGTCGCCGCGGACAGCGCCGTGATGCTCATCGACGCGGCCAAGGGCGTCGAGGCGCAGACCATCAAGCTGTTCAAGGTCTGCCGCCTGCGAAACATCCCGATTTTCACCTTCGTCAACAAGATGGACCGCGCGGGCAAGGATCCGTTTGCTCTGATGGAGGAGATGGAGCAGGTGCTCGGTATTCGCGCCTGCCCGATCAACTGGCCCATCGGCACGGACGGCGATTTCAAGGGCGTTTACCACCGCGATACCCAGATGGTGGAGCTTTACGAATCCGGCGACCACGGCAAGACGCGCGTGGAGAAGCAGGATGTGCCGCTAGACGATCCGCAGCTTCCGGAGCTGCTCGGCGAGCGCCTCTACAAGCGCCTGATGGATGAAATCGAGCTGCTGGATATCGCGGGCGATTCCTTCGATCTGGATCTCGTGCGCAAGGGCGAGCTGACGCCGATGTTCTTCGGTTCGGCCATCACCAACTTCGGCGTCGAGCCGTTCCTGACCCGCTTCCTCGAATACTCCACCCCGCCCGCCTCGCACGAGAGCGACATGGGGCTGGTGGCGGCGGACGATCCGGATTTCTCCGGCTTCATCTTCAAGATTCAGGCCAACATGAACCCGGCGCACCGCGACCGTCTGGCTTTCATGCGCATCTGCTCGGGCGTGTTCACCAAGGGCATGACCGTCTGGCACAGCGGCAGCGGCAAAATGATTCAGCTCAAGCAGCCGCAGCAGTTCATGGCGGACGAGCGCGAGGCCGTTGAAAACGCCTATCCGGGCGACATCATCGGCCTGTTCGACCCCGGCATTTTCGCGCTGGGCGATTCGCTCTGCACGGGCAAAAAGCGCCGCTTCCCCGGCATCCCGATGTTCGCGCCGGAGTTCTTCGCCCGCGTGAGCAGCATCGACAGCCTCAAGCGCAAGCAGTTCGTCAAGGGCGTTTTGCAGCTCAGCGAGGAGGGCGCGATTCAGACCTTCAAGCGGCCGGGCATCGGCTTTGAGGAGATCATCGTCGGCGTGGTCGGCGTGCTCCAGTTTGAGGTGCTCGAACACCGCCTGAAGACGGAATACAACGCCGAGATCCGCCGCCAGCAGCTCCCCTACCGCTTCGTGCGCTGGATCACCAAGTCGCCGAAGGCCATCGAGGATTTGAAGCTCTCCAGCACCTCGTCTCTGGCCAAGGACGCGCGCGAGCGCGACGTGATCCTCTTTGAAAACGAGTGGTCGATCCGCTGGGCGCTTGAAAACAACGAAGGGCTGGCGCTGGCGGAAACCGCGTCCCGTTTAGGCTGACATTCCCCCCACTGACATAAAACCGACATATCAACAGAAAGAAGGGCTTCCATTTGGAAATGATTCGTGAAAACCTCCGCAACATCGCCATCATCGCGCACGTTGACCACGGCAAGACCACGCTCGTCAACGAGATGCTCAAGCAGGGCGGCGTTTTCCGCGAAAACCAGCAGGTTGCCGACCGCGTGATGGACAACAACGCCATCGAGAAGGAGCGCGGCATCACCATTCTGGCGAAGAATACCTCCATGTACTACAAGGACGTGAAGATCAACGTCGTCGATACCCCCGGCCACGCCGATTTCGGCGGCGAGGTCGAGCGCGTGCTCAAGATGGTGGATGGCGTTCTGCTGCTCATCGACTCGTTTGAAGGCCCGATGCCGCAGACCCGCTTCGTGCTCCAGCACGCGCTGGCGCTCGGCCTGCCGGTCATCATCGTCATCAACAAGATGGATCGCCCGGACGCGCGCTGCGAGGAGGTCTACAACGAGGCCTTTGACCTGATGATCGACCTCGGCGCGGACGAAAGCCAGCTCGATACCCCGGTCGTCTACGCCAGCGCCCGCGCCGGCACCGCGACGCTCGACCCGAACGTGCCGAGCGAGGATCTGCGCCCGCTGTTTGAAACCATCCTCAAGTACATCCCCGCGCCGAAGGGCGACCCGGACGCGCCGGTGCAGATGCTCATCTCCACCATCGACTACAACGAGTTCGTCGGCCGTATCGGCATCGGCCGCATCTCCCGCGGCACGCTGAAGCTCAACAGCATGGCGACCCGCTGCAACAACCTCAACCCCGATCTCCACGAGAACTTCCGCCTGAGCAGCCTGTTCGCGTTCGAGGGGCTCAAGCGCGTGCCGGTGGAAAGCGCCAGCATGGGCGAAATCGTCGCCGTCACGGGCATTGAGGACATCATGATCGGCGACACCATCTGCGCGCCGGATACCGTCGAGCCGCTGTCCTTCGTCAAGATCACCGAGCCGACCGTCGCCATGACCTTCTCCGTCAACGACAGCCCGTTCGCCGGCCGCGAGGGCACCTACGTCACCTCCCGCCACCTGCGCGCCCGCCTGATGCGTGAGCTGCAGACCGACGTTTCCCTCCGCGTGGAGGAGACCGACTCCGCCGATTCCTTCCGCGTCAGCGGCCGCGGCGAGCTGCACCTCTCCGTGCTCATCGAGAATATGCGCCGTCAGGGCTACGAGTTCCAGGTTTCCAAGCCGGAGGTGCTCTTCCACTATGACGAGAACGGCAACAAGCTCGAGCCGATGGAGCGGATGGTCGCCGACGTGCCCAGCGAGTACGCAGGCGCCGTCATCGAGAAGATCGGCCGCCGCCGCGGCGTGATGGATAACATGTCCGGCACCGACCGCGTGCGCCTCGAGTTCACCGTGCCGAGCCGCGGCCTGTTCGGCTACCGCAGCGAGTTTATGACCGATACCCGCGGCGAGGGCGTGATGAGCGCCGTGTTTGACCACTACGAGCCGTATAAGGGCGATATTCCGCACCGCAGCGTCGGCGCGCTGGTCTCCACCGAGACGGGCGAAGCGGTCATGTACGGCCTGTTCTACGCGCAGGATCGCGGCACGCTGTTCTGCGGCCCGAACACCGCCGTCTACACCGGCATGATCGTCGGCCAGAACGCGCGTCAGGGCGATATCGACGTCAACGTCTGCCGCCAGAAGCACCTGACTTCCATCCGCAACGCCGCCGGCGCAGAGACCGCCATGAAGCTGACCTCCATGCGCACGCTGACGCTCGAGGAATGTCTGGAGTTCATCGACGACGACGAGCTGCTGGAGATCACCCCGAAGAGCCTGCGCATGCGCAAGCGTGTGCTGGAAACCGAGCTGCGCAAGAAGCTCGCCGCCAAGAAGCGCGCGGAAGCGAACAGCTAAAATATTTCATTCATCCGACCGGGATTTCCCCCGGCCGGATTTTTTTGTGCTCTGATTGTCATTTTTCTGTCAGTCCTAAAATACGAACAGCTTATGTCGCATGAACAACTTTGTCTTTTGCTCAATGCGCCATAAGCTGTTTTTTTGTTTTTGGAGGTTTTTTCCAATCTTCGTTTTGTCTAATTTCAGTCGTTATTCTTCGTTTTGTCTGAGACTGCCAAACTTCTTTTTCCCCCATTTACAACAGCCGCTCTTTTGTGCTATCATCTCTGCCGACAGAAGGAAAGCGCCGCAAAGCAGGCGTGAGCCGCTTCTGTTGATATACGTTTCTGTTCCTGTTTAGACAGAAAAAGGAGGTCTTTCTCAATGCTGAATTGTAATGTTGCCTTTGCGAACTGCGCAGACCGTATCGGCGAGGCGCGCACCGTTTCCGTGCGCGAGCTGGCGGGCATGGTGGGCTTCATCTTCGGTATGGCTGTCTCCGTCGCCCTTGCGACGGGTGTTGCTCAGGTGATTGCGCTGCTGTAAGCGGCCTGATTCCGCGCCGCTTTCCGCGCATTGAAAGCAAGCTATCTAAAGGGGCTGTCAAACTAACAAAACCGGTATTTCAAGAGAAACTAGGAATTTTTGCCCGAAGGTTTCCAAAGAGGTTTTCGGTTGTTGCTGCCGGTGGCAGAA
>ERZ773260.1270-NODE-1270-length-33670-cov-11.306500_pt1 | contig 33670 bp, 32 predicted proteins | sample MGYA00511387_ERZ773260 | MGnify/ENA primary metagenome ERZ773260 (study PRJEB29015, sample SAMEA2737745) | human gut metagenome | biome: human gut; feature: human-associated habitat; material: faeces | place: China | collected 2012 ...
CCGTGAGGAGATTTTGGATCTGGTGTGGGGCCGGGATTACTTCGGTGAGCTGAAGATCGTGGACGTGAACATCCGCCGCCTGCGGCTGAAGATCGAGGACAACGCCACCAACCCCACTTTCATCAGCACCGTATGGGGCTACGGCTACAAGTGGGACGCCTGATGGCCCCGCAGCAAGGAGGTGACGGTCCATGAAGGAGCGTCTGCGGATACAGGGCCTGCGAAAGCGCTGGATCCTCAACAGCGTGGGGCCTGTGATCCTGATACTGGTGCTGGCGGCCATTCTGGCCTCGGCCACCGTGGCCAACAACTACTACGGCTCCGCCCGCTCCACGCTGGAGGCCAAAGCCAAGGCCGGCGCCGACTACTTCAACTCTTACAGCATGAGCAGCTACAGCGAGTACTATCGCAACGCCTCGCTGTACGCCGCCAGCTTCGACAGCACCCGCATCGAGCTGCAATTCCTGAATCTCTACGGCCGGGTGGATAACTCCACTCAGGGCGTGGCCGCAGGCACGGCTCCCCAGACCCCGGAGCTCGCACGGGCGCTGGAGAGCGGCAGCATCGAGGTATTCAGCGGCAAGGACCCCGTCACCCTGTCAAAGATTCTGGGGCATGCCAACGTATCATTTACCCTCAAAACCTACGTGCACGCAGATACGGCGAGCAAGCGGGCAGGCATGGAAACCATGGCCACGATCATCTAGGGGGCATAAGGGTACTTTTGCCCCCTTTTTGCCACATGCGAAAGAAGCACGAAAAGCCTTTTCCCACAAGGGTTTGATGGCTTTTGCCCCCATATTCCGCATATTTCTATAGAATAAAATTCTCACTACCCCAAAATGGCCAATTACTGTCAAAACTACTGTCAAACAGAGAAAACAGCCAAACACAGACCTAAAAGAAAAACCCTCAAGCCTTTACGGCTCAAGGGTTTTTTGCTGGTGGAGCATAGGAGATTCGAACTCCTGACCCCAACACTGCCAGTGTTGTGCGCTACCAACTGCGCTAATGCCCCGTCAACGTTACATATTATATCGCAGAATTTTGCCTGCGTCAAGCCCCTTTTTCAACTTTTTTGCATGAAACGGCAAAAAATGCATCGCATGGGCTGACCTCAAAGGGGAAGCGCTTGCTTTTGGTTTGCGAAATGGGTATAATAACGAAAAAAGACAGGCGCGGAGGGATGACATGGCTCAAAAATATACGCGAAACATGATTCGCAACGTATTTATCGAAATGCTGGATGAACGCCCCTTCGACGAGATCACCGTGACCGACCTGGTGACGCGGTGCGAGATCAACCGCAAGACGTTTTACTATTATTATCAGGATTTATATGCCGTGCTGACGGAGATTTTCGAATCGGAGCTGGAAACCGTGCTCGGCGGTGTGAAGGAGCATGTCACGTGGGAGGAGGGCATCGCACAGGCGATGCAGATTGCCCTGCGGCATAAGCGCGCCGTCTACCACGTGTATCACTCCATGCAGCGCGAGTCGCTGGAAAAATACCTCTACAACGTCGCGGGCGAGGTCATGCGCCGCTATGTCGAGCGGCAGAGCGAGGGGATTCACGCCAGTCAGGGGGATAAGGATATCATCGCCCAGTTTTATCAGAGCGCGCTGACCGAAATGGTGCTCAACTGGATCGGGCAGGGCATGAAGGAGGACGGGCTGGAGATGATTACCCGCATCGGCCAGCTCTTCGATGGCAATATCCGCGCGTCGCTCAAGCGCAGCGAGAATCTGCCGGTTCGCCCGTGGAAGGGCGGTATAAATGCCTGAAGAGGCTGTTGAGCTCAAACCAGACATTTCAAGAATCAAAAACCAGTATTTTCATCTTCTGGATGTGGGGCTTTGCCCCACTGCCCCACCAAAGGGCTTTCGTTTTCGATTGTTTGTTTCTGCCACCGGCAGCAACAACCGAAAACCTCTTTGGAAACCTTCGGGCAAAAATACTTAGTTTCTCTTGAAATGTTGGTTTTATTAGCTTAACAGCATTTCATATAATGTAATCAAACCCCGCGTCGTCGCTTTTCATCAAATCCGCGAGGGTATAGCTATCCAGATAGTCGCAGATCAGCTTGCTGAGCCCCTGCCACATGGGATAGGTTCGGCAGTTCGCCATCCTCGCGCAGGGCTCGTGCGGCTCGCACAGGCAGGCCACCGGCGCGAGCGAGCCCTCCGTGATTTCCAGAATCCGGCGGACGGTGAATTGATCCGGCGTGCCGTTCAGGCGATAACCGCCGCCCTTGCCGCGCACGCCGATGAGCACGTTATTCTGCACGAGCAGCTTGACGATGCTTTCCAGATATTTTTCGGAAATCTCCTGTCGGGCTGCGATCTCTTTGAGGGGCACGTAGCCGCCCCCACGCTCGTGCTCGGCCATATCCACCAGCATGCGCAGCGCATAGCGGCCTTTGGTTGAAATCATCATCGGGTTGTGTACCTCCTTCGTCCCCGGCCATGTGCGGTCGGGGGCGTTTTTTGATGGATGGGAATTGCATAAAATCGCCCGCGTCTGCATGGCTTCGATGCCTTGCAGACTTTGGCGAAGAGGAGGGCGGGCTCAGCCCGCTTTTGATTACCCATTATACCACGGGGTAAATAAAGAATTCAAGAAAAGGGTGCAAAAACGCTTGACATCTGCCGAATATGGGATTATAATTCCGACAACCGACTGGAAAGGTGGGTTGTAAACGCCAAAAGGAGGAATTTGCCATGAGCAGGATCTATACCGGCGCCGATCAACTGATCGGCCACACCCCGCTGCTGGAGCTGACCCACATCGAGAAGAAGGAGGGGCTGAACGCCCGAATCCTCGCCAAGCTGGAATATTTCAACCCCGCCGGTTCTGTGAAGGATCGGATCGCGAAGGGGATGATCGACGATGCGGAGGCCGCGGGTGCGCTGAAACCCGGCAGCGTCATCATCGAGCCGACGTCGGGCAACACCGGCATCGGACTGGCTTCCGTCGCGGCGGCGCGCGGTTACCGCATCATCATCGTCATGCCGGAGACGATGAGCGTCGAGCGCCGCCAACTGATGAAGGCGTATGGCGCGGAGCTGGTGCTCAGCGACGGCGCGAAGGGCATGAAGGGCGCGATTGCCAAGGCGAACGAGCTGGCGGCGGAAATTCCGAACAGCTTCATCCCCGGTCAGTTTGTGAACCCGGCAAACCCGGCGGTGCACAGGGCGAGCACCGGCCCGGAAATCTGGGCGGATACCGACGGTGCGGTGGATATCTTCGTGGCGGGCGTCGGCACGGGCGGCACGATCACCGGCGTGGGCGAATACCTCAAGGCGCAGAACCCGAACGTGCGGGTGGTTGCGGTGGAACCGGCGTCCTCCCCGGTGTTGAGCCGCGGCGTTGCGGGTGCGCACAAGATTCAGGGCATCGGCGCGGGCTTTGTGCCGGAGGTGCTGAACACGAAGGTCTACGACGAGGTAATCGCGGTGGAGAACGAGGATGCGTTCGCGACCGGCCGCGAGATCGGCCGCAGCGAGGGTGTGCTGGTGGGCATTTCCTCCGGCGCGGCGGTCTATGCGGCGATTCAGCTGGCGAAGCGCCCGGAAAACGCGGGCAAGAACATCGTCGTGCTTCTGCCGGATACGGGCGACCGCTATCTGTCCACGCCGCTGTTTGCGGAATAACGGGGGAACGCCGTGGCTTTGCCCCGACCCCTGCCGAAGGACGGCGCTTTGCGATTCGGAGCAAAATATCATAGACGGAGCATGCTTAAAGCGATTTAAGCGTGCTTTTTTACGCATAGAAAATTTCAGTAAATGAGCAAATCCGAAATTATGCGCAAATTCTTATAACGGGCGCGCGATGCGCGCCCGCGTTTTGTGCAGAATTTGCTTTTTTCTCAATGATTGAAAATTCCATAAAATCGTCCGCAAAGGCGATGCTCTATATCGGTTTAACCGAGGAAAGAGGCTGAACCATAGGATGAAACTATGACTGGCGGCAGGAAACGGGGATTTGACCTTTACGGTCTCTGCCCGTATAATACAGTCACCGGATCGGAAAACGATCATCCAAAACGAAACAGGAGGATTTGAACATGCTGTTTCATCCGGGCGGGAGCAGAAGCCGAATGTGCTGAGCGCCGAACCCCGCCGCCAAACATCATTTTGATATCATAAAGGAGATTGCATCATATGAATCGCATCGCTAAGAACATTGTTACGCTGGCCGCGACGGCCGCGCTCGCCCTGACCTCTGCCGCCGCGCTGGCGGCCGCCCCGCTCCAGCTCGGTGTGCCGGACGACGGCACGAACCTCTCCCGCGGCATCAAGCTGCTGGAAGCCGCAGGCTTCATCGAGGTTGATCCGGCGGCGGGCTACACCCCGGAAATCAAGGACATCACCAAGTACCTCTACAACGTGGAGGTGACCCCGATTGCGGCGAACACGCTGCCCTCCACGCTGGGCGATTTCGCTGCCTCCACCATCAACGGCACCTACGCCGTGCCCTACGGCCTGATCCCCTCGCGCGACGCGCTGCTCATCGAGAAGCAGGATGAGAACGGCGAAAACCCGTATGTGAACGTGGTCGTCGCCCGCACCGCGGACAAGGACAACGAGGTTTACAAGAAGGTCGTCGAGGCTTATCAGACCCAGCTTGTCGCGGAGTTCCTGCTGGTCAATTACCACGAGACGTTCTTCCCGGCCTTCCCGTATGACGAAGGCGCGACGTTTGCCGTGACCGAGGACAACGTTTCCGAGATTTCCGGCTACAAGTCTTCCAAAGAGGGCAAGACCGTCGTGAAGATCGGCGTGTGCGGCGGCGTGAACAACAACGAGCAGTGGATCGCGACCCAGAAGGTGCTCGACGACGAGGGCGCGAACATCTACATCGAGCTGGTGGAGTTCGACGCATACAACCTGCCCAACGAGGCGCTCAACAGCGGCGACATCGACCTGAACGCCTTCCAGCACAAGGCCTACCTCGCCAAGGACTGCGGCGCGAACGGCTATGATCTCACCGTCATCGGCGATACCCTGATCGCCCCGCTGTGCATCTACTCCGAGAAGTACGATTCCATCGACGCGATCAAGGAAGCGGCCGGCGCGAAGTAAGCAAAAGGCACCCTTTCAACCGGTACGGCCTGCAAAAGGGCCGTACCGGCTTTTCCTGTTTATCATTGATAAAGCGAGGTATCCCCATGATTCAAATCGGGCACATGAACAAGGTGTTTCACCTCAAGAGCGGCGACGTGACCGCGCTGGACAACGTGACCCTCAACATCGAGGACGGCATGATTTACGGCGTGATCGGCTATTCCGGCGCAGGCAAATCGACGCTGGTGCGCTGCCTGAACCTGCTGGAAACGCCGGACGACGGCACGCTGAGCGTCGGCGATTCCGGCGTGATTACGCTCAGGGGCGGCAAGGCCTACGACGCGCAGGGCAGGAAGCTGACCGAAAGAAAGCTCGGCACGATGCGGCGGGGCATCGGCATGATCTTCCAGCATTTCAACCTGCTGGATCGCTCGACCGTGTTTGAAAACATCGCCTATCCGCTGCGCTACACCGGCATGAAGAAGGCCGATATGGAGGCGCGCGTGTTTGAGCTGCTGGATCTGGTTGATCTGCGCGACAAGGCGGACGTGTACCCCTCCCAGCTTTCCGGCGGGCAGAAGCAGCGCGTCGCCATCGCCCGCGCGCTGGCGAACAAGCCGCGGGTGCTGCTCTCCGACGAGGCGACCAGCGCCCTCGATCCGGACGCGACGGAGGCCATTTTGAACCTGCTCCGCGATTTGAACCGCAAGCTCGGGCTGACCATCGTGCTTATCACGCACGAGATGGCGGTCATCAAATCCATCTGCCGGCGCGTGGCGGTGATGGAGAACGGGCGCGTTGTCGAGGAGGGCGACGTATACGACGTGTTCGCGCACCCGCGCGCGGCGATTACCCGTCGGTTCGTTGCTTCCGCGTCCGCGCTGAGCAAGGTGGATAAGCTCATCGAAGAGGGGAGCGCGCTGGTCAAACCCGCCGCCGACGAGAAGCTCGTCCGCCTGACTTTCCATAAGGACTGCGTGGGCGAGCATGTGATCTCCACCGTCTCCCGCGAATTCGGCGTGGACATCAACATCGTGCTGGCCAACGTCGAGGTGATCGAGGATAATCCGCTGGGCGGCATGGTCGCCCTGCTTGGCGGCGGGGAAAAGCAGGTGGCCGCCGCGCTCCAGTACTTGAACGAAAACCATGTGTATACGGAGGTCATTGCCGATGGAAGCATTTGAAACGCTGATTGAGCGGATTGCGCCGAATCTGTACGCCTATCGGGATCGTTTTTTCACCAGCTTTGCGGCGACGTTTGAGATGTTCGGCAAGGCGGGGCTGATCGCGTTTGTCGTCGGCCTGTTCTTCGGCGTGCTGCTGGTGGTCACGCGCAAGGGCGGCGTGCGCGAGAATCTGCTCGTCTATCAGGTCGTGAACATCGTCATCAATGTGTTTCGCTCGATTCCGTTTATCATCCTGCTGATTTTCCTCATCCCGCTGACGCGCGCGGTGGTCGGCTCGGCCATCGGCGTGAAGGGCGCGATTCTGCCGCTGGTGTTCGGCACGGTGCCGTTTTACACGCGCCAGGTCGAGGTCGCGCTGGCCGGCGTGAACGAGGGCAAGGTCGAGGCCGCGCGCAGCATGGGTTCGGGCACGCTGGGGCTGATCTTCCGCGTGTATCTGCACGAGGCCGTGCCGGAGCTGATCCGCGTGACGACGGTGACGGCCATCAGCCTCATCGGCCTGACGACGATGGCCGGTGCGGTCGGCGCGGGCGGCATCGGCAGCTTTGCCATCAACTACGGCCAAAACCAGAACCATCAGGATATCGTCAACGTTTGCGTGGTGGTGCTGCTGATCGTCGTGTTCATTTTGCAGAGCCTGGGCAATGCGTTGGCGCGGCGCACGACGAATAGGGGATTGTTCAGGAAGGTGCATAAATAAATTTCGCTTTTCGCATCTCCTGCCCCCCGGACACGCCCCGCAGGGCGGTTTGTCCGGGACGTGAAGCCCCCGTTCCCGGGTGCAGGGTGTCCCTGCTCGTTTTAAGGGGTGTGGGGGTCAAGGGGGCGAAGGGGGAAATCGAAATCCCCCTAAGCTCCCCTTGCCTGCGGAGCACGTCTTTGCATCGTCTGCAGACGATGCTCTTCTCATCGGCGATAGCTATCTTTTATTGATGCTTTTGGGGAAAACGCGCTCCGCTAGGCCTAGGGGATTAGGGGGAAATTTCGATTTTTCCCCCTTAAATCCCCTAGGAACCCCATAACCCCCTTTGAAACGAGCAGGGCTTCGGCCCTGCACCCGGGGTTAAGACAATGGGGGCGTCTTCCCACATTTGCCCCGAACTGTCCAAAAATCATCCAAAATCAAAGCGGTGTCTGAAAACGGGACACCGCTTTTTTTCTGCCCGTGTTAAAAACCGCTTGACCTTGGTACAATAACACCATCAAAAGGAAATGCGCGGTACACAAAGGCCGGATGGGCAAAATGCTCCCGGCGGTACCGCCTGAATCATAAGGAGGTTTCGGTTATGTATTACAGCAGCGGCAATTATGAAGCGTTCTCTCATCCCAAGAAGCCGGAAGGCGTGGACGGCAAGTCCGCGTATATCATCGGCTCCGGCCTTGCGGCGCTGACCGCGGCCTGCTACCTCGTGCGTGACGGTCAGATGAAGGGCGAACACATCCACATCTTTGAAAAAGACCCGGTTGCGGGCGGCGCGTGCGACGGCCGCAAGATGGACGTCGGCTATGTGATGCGCGGCGGCCGTGAGATGGACAACCATTTCGAGGTCATGTGGGATCTGCTGCACGATATCCCGTCCCTCGAGCATGAGGGTCAGAGCGTGCTGGACGAATACTACTGGCTCAACAAGGAAGACCCGAATTCCTCCCTCTGCCGCGCGACCGTGAACCGCGGCGAGGACGCGCACACCGACGGCAAGTTCGCCATCAGCGACAAGGGCGCGATGGAGATCATGCGCCTGTTCTTCACACCGGATGAGCAGCTTCAGGATAAGCGCATCACCGATTTCTTCGACGACGAGGTCTTCTCCTCCAACTTCTGGCTCTACTGGCGCACGATGTTCGCCTTTGAGAACTGGCACAGCGCGCTTGAGATGAAGCTCTACATCAAGCGCTACATCCATCACATCGGCGGCCTGCCGGACTTCAAGGCGCTGCGCTTCACGCGCTACAACCAGTATGAATCCATCATCCTGCCGATGACCAGCTACCTCAAGAGCCACGGCGTGCAGTTCTTCTACAACACCAAGGTCGTGGATGTGAAGTTTGACATCAACGGCGAGCGCAAGCAGGCGAGCAGCATCGTGGTGGAGAGCGACGGCCAGCAGGAGGCCATCAACCTGACCGAAAACGACCTGCTGTTCATCACCAACGGCGGCTGTGTCGAGAACAGCTCCATCGGCAGCCAGAACGAGGCGGCCAAGTTCGACCCGGAGCTCAAGCCGGGCAACGGCTGGGATCTCTGGAAGCGGATCGCCGCGCAGGACCCGAGCTTCGGCCACCCGAACAAGTTCATCTATGACGCGGAGCAGACCAACTGGGAGAGTGCGACCATCACCACGCTGGATGAGAAGATTCCGCCGTATATCCAGAAGATCTGCAAGCGCGACCCGTTCACCGGCCACACCGTCACCGGCGGCATTGTCACCGTGAAGGATTCCAGCTGGCTGATGAGCTGGACGCTCAACCGTCAGCAGCAGTTCCACGATCAGCCGAAGAACCAGCTCTGCGTGTGGGTCTACGCGCTGTTCACCGATAAGCCGGGCGACTACGTGAAGAAGCCCATGCGCGACTGCACCGGCAAGGAAATCTGCATGGAGTGGCTGTATCACATCGGCGTGCCGGAGGATCAGATCGAGGAGCTGGCGGAGAACAGCGCCAACACCGTGCCGGTTATGATGCCGTACATCGACGCATTCTTCATGCCGCGCGCTAAGGGCGACCGCCCGGACATCGTGCCGAAGGGCGCTGTCAACTTCGCGTTCCTCGGTCAGTTCGCCGAGACGGCGCGCGACACCATCTTCACCACCGAGTATTCCATGCGCACCGGCATGGAGGCGGTTTACACCCTGCTGAACGTGGATCGCGGCGTGCCGGAGGTCTGGGGCAGCACCTATGACCTGCGCGACCTGATTAACGCTACCGTGCAGCTCCGCGACGGCAAGAAGATCACCGACATGGAGCTTCCGTTCATCGAGAAGATCGCGCTCAAGGAAGTGCTCAAGAAGATTCAGGGCACGGACATCGAGAAATTCCTCAAGGAATACAATGCCATTTAATACGAGCAATCGCGTTGGCGCGGGGCTTAGCTCCGCGCCTTTTCGCGTGGCGGGAGAAAACGAGCGGGCGTGACCAAAAGATTTTTGACAAGCGATCATTTCCTGCGTATAATAAAATAAAATTGATTTTCGTGGATTACGCCGTAATCCACAAATGGAAGGTGAAGGGAACTCAGTTCCCTTCCGGGGTTTGGGGCGGCGCCCCAACGCATCCCCGAAAAGGAGGAAACATGAAACTAGGCGTGATCGACGTGGGCGGAGGCTTCCGCGATATCTACGGCGCGGGCGTGTTTGACTGGTGCCTTGACCACGATGTTCATTTTGATTACTGTATCGGCATATCGGCGGGCAGCGCGAATCTGGCATCCTTTCTGGCCAAGCAGCGCGGGCGGAATTACACTTTCTATATGGATTATGTGTTCCGCAAGGAATACGCAAGTCTGGATAACTGGCTCAGAACCCGTAACTATGTCGATCTGGATTATGTGTTTACCACGCTGTCCGGCAGTAAGGGCGAAAACCCGATTGATTACGAGGCGCTGGCGCATAACCCCGCCGAATTTTATGTCGGCGCGTGCGACGCGCGCACCGGTCAGTCCGTCTATTTCAGCAAGAGCTGCCTGAAAAAGGATCAGTATGACATCTTCAAGGGCTCGTGCGCCCTGCCGCTGTTCTGCAAGCCGTATGTCGTCGATGGAATCCCGTGTCTGGACGGCGGCATTTCCGACCCCGTGCCGGTGCTCAAGGCGTTTGAGGATGGCTGCGATAAGGTGGTGCTGATTCTGACGCGCCCGGTCGATCAAAAGCGCGAGCAGAAGAAGGATATGATGCCCGCGCGCCTGCTGGCCAAGGCCTATCCGAAGGCCGCCGAACGGCTGCTGGATCGCTACCGCGCCTATAACGACGGCGTGGAAATCGCCAAGGAATACCAGAAGCTCGGCAAACTGCTCATCGTCGCGCCGGACGATATCTGCGGCCTGTCCACGCTCAGCAAGAGCCACGAGAAGCTGCAAATGATGTACGATAAGGGCATGCGGGACGCGGAGAAAATCGGAGAATTTTTGAAAGCGTAAATTGAAAGCGAACAGAAAATGAGAAAATCCGCCCGGTATCTTCGCGATACAGCCGGGCGGTTTTTTTGCGATTATACACTTTTTTGCTTTCAACCTTTTTGGAAATCGGGGAGACGACCCAAAGCGTTCGCCGCGCGGCGTTCAATTCGCGCCGGGCTTTTTTGCTGAGTTTTTCCTTGGGGATAAAACGGGTGGACGTGCAATCACGACCTTTCAATCGGCTCGAAAAGACTTCTTTCCGGCGTCGTTCTTGTGCCGGAAAGAAAGCTATGATATAATGCCTTTGTCGGCTTTGCCGACAGGCATGGCGAGGGCTTGACACCGGAACACCCCGGATTCTGACCGGAGGGAGGTGAGAGCCATCAAAGCAAAAGAAACGACCACGATTACGATCCGACAGACGCTTGTAACGTCTGTCAAGATCGAAAAATCGCAGGAAACGAAAGAACACGATGATGTTAAGGTCATCATCGTGTTAGTGCCGAGAGGCTAAGACGATTAAAAGCCCTCGTCGTGTCTTTATTGTAGCATGATCCGCGCCGCGCGTCAAGGGCGGCGTTTTCTTTTATTTTGGATGCAAGAAAATGGCGTGTCCGTCCGTATAACAGGTGAAAGCGCTTTTGAAAAAACGGCCGGAGGTGAAAGCATGACAAAGAAACAATATGGAGATGAAGCGGAGCGGCTGGCACCGTCATTGCGGCGAATCGCCTATTCTATCGTCCGCAACGAGCACGATGCGCAGGATGCGGTGCAGCAGGCGCTGCTTTCCGTCTGGGCACGGCGGGAGAACGTTGATCTGGCGCGGCTTAAACCGTATTTAGCCCGCGCGGTGATCAACGCTTGCCGAGATATCCAGCGCGCGCGACAAAAGGCGATTCCGGTGGAGACTGTGCCAGAGAGCGGCTATGAGCCGCCGGACAGCGCGCTGTATGACGCGGTGGAGCGCCTGCCGGAGGAACTGCGTTTACCGTTGCTGCTGCATTATATGGAAGGGTATAAGCTGGCTGAAATTGCCGGGGCACTGGGGCAGAGCCTGCCGCAGTTGACCAGTCGGCTGTTTCGGGCAAGAAAGCTGCTCAGGCGGATGCTCGAGGAGGTGGAAGCATGAAACAATTCAAGATGCCCTCAAAGCGGGAATTTCAGGCGATGTATCCGCCGGGAAACGATGCGTTTGATTGCGCAGTTCGCGCAACCCTCGACGCGCTGCCGGAGAACAGCCCGAATAGAATGCGTGTAAAGCGAAAGATGTCCGTCGGGTTGGCGGCAGCGGTGATTCTGGTCTTGGCGCTGACCTGCGCGGCGGTTGCGGCGGGGCTGGGCGTTTTTGGAAGGCTGGCGGAGCAAACCGCCAACAAAGGCTATTCGGAATTGTATCGCGCGCTGGATGAAAAAAGCGTGAGCATGGATGAAACGCTGAATACGGGTGGTCAAACGTTCCGGCTCAAGCAGGCGTATGCGGATGAAAACAGCCTGTTTGTGGCTTACGAGATGACGAATATGCGGCCTGTCGTCGATTATACGTGGATGCCGACAACGGAAGAACTGGCGCAGATGGAGCAGATGGACGACGTTCAACCGGATACGGGCAATGAAGAACGCGACGCGATGATCCGCAAATTGCTGGAGGACGGCGCGAAAACCGGCGCGGCAGGCGCAATTTGGAAAATTGCTTATTTGAGCGACGGCGCATATCTGGCCGGGACGGACGAATATCTGAATATCCTTTCCGGCGACGAAACGCTGCGCGAGGATGGCACGATGATCGGGGTAAAGGAGCTGGAACTGCCCGAAAAACTGAAAAATGAAACATCGATCGCGATAGAGTTTGTGCTTTATCGAGCGACGGAATATGATTTCTTTGACGGAAAGCGCTGGGTGCAGAGCATGGAAGACAGAACGGAACAGCGCATACGGGTTGACGTGCCGCTCAATGCGAACGAGAAGGCAACGGTCTATCATGCGGAAAGGGCGTTTCCGACGTACAGCGTCGCGGTGGATGTGACGATTTCAGACGTCAAAATCCATGTAAAGGCAAATTTGAAGAGCCTTAACGGCCATCCGCTTGGCCGAGAGAAATGGACGCCGGGCGAAATGATGGACGGTGGGCTTTATCTCGACGGACAGCCCATGCATGTGATTTCTGGCATGGACGAGGGGCTTGAAACGACGGATTGGACGATGGAAAACGATTATACAAGGCCGGAACAGCTCCCCGAAAAGCTGGAATGGATTCCGTGCTATTACACGGAAACGGGAACGGAAGAGCGCCCCGAAGAAGCCGTGACCATTTGGCTTACTCAGCCATAACGATATCAAAAATCCGCCCGGTATCTTCGCGATACAGCTGGGCGGATTTTTTGCGATTATACACTTTTTTGCTTTCAACCTTTTTGGAAATTGGGGAGACGACCCAAAGCGTTCGCCGCGCGGCGTTCAATTCGCGCCGGGCTTTTTTGCTGAGTTTTTCCTTGGGGATAAAACGGGTGGACGTGCAATCACGACCTTTCAATCGGCTCGAAAAGACTTCTTTCCGGCGTCGTTCTTGTGCCGGAAAGAAAGCTATGATATAATGCCTTTGTCGGCTTTGCCGACAGGCATGGCGAGGGCTTGACACCGGAACACCCCGGATTCTGACCGGAGGGAGGTGAGAGCCATCAAAGCAAAAGAAACGACCACGATTACGATCCGACAGACGCTTGTAACGTCTGTCAAGATCGAAAAATCGCAGGAAACGAAAGAACACGATGATGTTAAGGTCATCATCGTGTTAGTGCCGAGAGGCTAAGACGATTAAAAGCCCTCGTCGTGCCTTTATTGTAGCATGATCCGCGCCGCGCGTCAAGGGCGGCGTTTTATTTAGGCGCAATCATTCGGTCAGAGCGCGTTCAGATTTTTCCGTGCCTTTTCGCGTAAACGAACGAATAGACGAGCGGCGAGAGGGACGCGGCAAAAATCGCGGCGACCCAGACGACGGCTGCATGGCTGAGGAAGACGGAAAGCAGCGTGACCACCCCGGCGATGATCCATACATAGCCCGCGAAACGGTGGGTGTGATTCCAGTTTTCCTCGTCGTCAAGCGTCCACGGGACGCGGATGCCCACGGTGTAGTTATGGCGGCACTTGGGCAGATAATTGCCGATGGCGATGAAGATCAGGCCGACGAAAACCATGCCGAAACGTGAGACGTTGATGGCGAAGCCCAGCGCGCTCAGGTATACGGACAGGCCGGCGAACAGACTGGCGGCGGGGCAGACCCACAGGACGAGCTGCGCCATCTTTTCGGAGATATTCTGCTTTTTGGGATCGGCGCGCAGCATGACGGCGCAGAAGAGATGCATGGCGAGGATGAACAGCGGGATGCCGATCACCGCGAACGGGCGGCTGGAATAGCCATTTGCCGTGCCGCTGAAATCGAAATGGGTGGGCATGCGCTCGGGCAGGCGGTTCCACAGGGCGAGGCCGAAAAACATCGGCAGCAGGATGACGACGCAGGTGACAAGCAGGGTGCGTTTAGGAATGGCTTTCATGGTTGTCTCCTTTCAGTTGAGAGAGCCAGAGCATGACCTCCTCGACGACGGAGGTGTTCAGCTCATAATAGATGAAGTTTTTTTCGCGCGTTTCGAACACGAGATCGGCCTTTTTCAGCACGCTGAGATGATAGGAGACCGTTGCGCCCGTCATCTCAAAATGCCCGGCGATTTCGCCCGCGCTCATGCGCCCGCCCCTGAGCAGCAGCAGAATTTCCCGCCGCGCCGGGTCGGAAAGCGCTTTGAAGGTTTCGGCAAAGCTCATAGGCGACGTCCTTTCAAGGATTCTATTTAGAAAAAAATCTAAATAGCGGATGCTTGAATTATAGCAGGAATGGAGAAGGCTGTCAATGGGTATTTAGAAAATTTTCTAAATGGAAGCTCCATTGCAACTCCCTCAGTCACGGCTATGCTGTGCCTGACCTTCGAAGAGGGAGCTCCAGACTGTAGACAAAAAAGGGTACTTTCGACTCGCGAAAGTACCCTTTTTGTCTACAGTCTGAAGCCACCGGCTTCGCCGGTGGTTTTGACTCATTTGACTTTATTTTACACTGCGCTTTTTCTTGCTGCTGATAACAGCTGTTGCGGTTATTGCACCACCGCTGACAAGCAGCAGAACAAACCATAAGGCAAGGTTGCTATTATCACCGGTTTTCGGAAGGTCAGTTGGTTTGGCTGTTCCGTTTCTACCAGTGCCAGCGCTATCACTGTTTTTACTCCATTGAGCATAAAGCATGGTATCTTTGTCAGTCAATGTAAAACTATCGCCCGGTTTGTAAGCGGTACCCTTTCCATCTGCCTGTGTATTCTAGCCGGTAAAGGTGTAGTTGTTACGGGTAAATTCGTTCTGAGCAACTGTCACGATTTTTCCCGCTGCACCAGTTGCTGAATCTATTGCTCCCTCGCCGCCATTCGCATCATAAGTCAACTTAACTTGATATTCCGTGACATTTTCCTCATATCCACAATACGTGCATTTTTTTGTTCCATCGCGGGTTATCGTGCCATCTTCGTTTGCAATCCACTCACCGTAGGTAGTTTCAATCACATTATCCTTATAACCTTCGGCATGCAGACTATTATTGGAACCATCAACATCATTGTCGTACGTAACGCCATCTGCCGTCACACCGCTGTTGTGGTATGCCTTGGCATCAACCATTTTGCCCTTCTGCCAAACGGTAGTGTTACCGAACTTTACAATAGTTTTGCCTGTATTATTGCCGGGTTTACCGCCATAGCCAAACAAACGAGAGCAGGTTATTTTATCTGTATTTACCCCGTTTACAACATTGTCGCCGGAAATATTGATGACATACTTATAATTCCCCATATTGCTGTCATTGATGTTCAGCACTGGTTTCAGAGACGAACCGGAATTTTCGACTCTACAACCGCTGAAATTTACTGTGATGTCATTCTTTCCTGCACTATAATCGGTGTAGACATTGATGACTTTGCCAGAGGAATTAAACGTGCAGTTATCGAAAGTCATCACGGGAGAGCTGTATGTCCAGATGGCGTAATCTTTATTTGGGCAGTTGAATGTGGTATTTCTGAATGTTGCAGTCTGATAGCCCCAGTAGAAAGTCTTGCCGTTGATCACGCAGTTTTCAACAATAGTATTGTTGGCGCGGATAAAGCCAAGGTAATCTACTTTACCCGAACGGAGCGTCATATTTTTAAATGCAATTGTTCCTGCCCCATCAAAACTGTAATCGCCGTTGTACTCTGTACCGAAATTAGTTGGATCAGGAACTTTTGCACCGATATTCCAGCCTGTTTTATCGGCTCCCTGACCCACAAAGGTCAAGTCTTTGCCTTTGGTATGCCCTGTGCTGTCGACCTTGTATAGCGTATAGTTACCCGTGCCCAGTTGGATGGTATCGCCACTTTTTGCAGCAGCCACAGCCGCAGCTACCGTCTTATAGGCTTTGTCACTGGTTGTACCGACTCCCTCCTGCGTATCATTACCATTTATCGCATCCACGTAGATTGTTGTGCCGCCAACAGGCTCCTCCGCAAATACGCTTGGTGTGATTGAAAGTACCAACACCAACGCCAACAAACACGAGAGAACCCTTTTCACTTCCTTTTTTCTTTTCATCGTACTTCAGACACACGCTCCTAATTCTTCATAAGAGCCGAGCCCATTCCCTCCTTGTTGAATTTTGATAAAGTGTACCTTTGCAAATTTTTATGAAGATACAATTTGCAATAATATATCTTACATTATACACCAAAATTCAGAATTTACAAGGGGAAACACGATTATTCTAAGGCAAAATTTCACTTTTTTTCGACCTTTGCAATGGTACACTTTCCCAAATTATTGATTCGTTTAATTTAAGCAGTGTTTTCAAATTTCCGAGCTTTGTCATAGAATGTTCCAACAGGCATATTACAAGCTTCCGCCGCTTGTTTCAGCGTCATTTTCTTCGCACGCCATTCTGTTCCCGAAAAAGAAAAGCCACCGTCGCTTAGAGGGACGTTTTCTATCGTCGCCGCCTGCGGCGGATTCAGACGGTGGAAAACGCCGCAGGTTGGCACGACGAAGTCATGACGGAAGGAGTCAAATTTCACGCCCTCGGCATTTTCCGCACCACGACCGCGTAGCAGACGACGAGCGCGAAAAGCGTCGCCGCCCAGGAGACGGGATAGGAGAGATAGAGCGTATCGAGGGTCGGGGAGGCGGCGAAGGCCGTATACAGCCAGACCACGCGCAGCAGGCAGATGCCGCTCAGGCTGGTGATGGTCGGCAGAAGGGAATAGCCGACGCCGCGGAGCTGGCCGACGAAGGTATCCTGCATGCAGAAGAGGACGTAGAGCGGCATGTTGTGGCGCACGCGGACGAGGCCGCTGGCGATGACCGCCGGATCGGTGTTGAACAGCGCGAGCAGCGGCGTGCCGAACGTGTAAATCAGCAGGCCAAGCGTCAGGCCGCCGACGAACGTGGCCGCAAGGCAGACAAGCAGCACGCGGCGAACGCGGGCATATTTCTCCGCGCCCATGTTCTGGCTGGAGAAGGTGAGCGCCGCCTGCGAGATGGAGTTGGAAACGGTGGTGGCGAAGCCCTCGATGCTGGCGGCGGCGGTGTTGCCCGCGATGGCGGCCGCGCCGAAGGAATTGATGGCGGACTGGATGAGCACGTTGGAGATGGAGAACATGCTGCTTTGCAGCCCTGCGGGGATGCCGATGCGCAGGATCATCGAAAGCGAGCGGCGCTCGATGCGCGTCTTTTTCGGCTCAAAGCGAACGTCGCCGTGGCTGGCGATGAGGCTGGCGAGCACGAGCGCGGCGCTGATGGTCTCGCTGACGACGGTGGCGATGGCCACGCCCGCAACGCCGAGCCTGAACCCGGCGACGAGCGCCACGTTGAGGACGACGTTGACCAGCCCGCTGACGGTCAGATAATACAGCGGGCGCTTGGTATCGCCGACCGCGCGGAGGATGGCTGCGCCGTAGTTATAGACGAGGCTGGCGGGCAGGCCGACGGCGTAGATGTTCAGGTAGAGCTGCGCGCCGCCGACCACGTCCGCCGGGCAGCCCATCATTTCGAGCAGCGGGCGGGAGAGGACGAGCAGCAGCACGCCCAGCGCCGCGCCGGAGAGCACCGCCAGCGCCATGGAGGTATGCACCGCGCGGTGCACGCCGTCCCGATCCCCTGCGCCGGCCGCACGGGCGACGGCCACGGACGCGCCGACGCTCAGCCCCATCAGCAGGCTGACCAGCAGATGGATGAGGGAGGTTGTCGCGCCGACGGAAGCCATTGCGACGGAATCAGCAAAGCGCCCGACGACGATGATATCCGCGGAATTATATAGAAGCTGGAGCATGCCGGAGAGAATCAGCGGCACGGCGAAGGCCAGCACGTTGGGCAGCAGCGGCCCGGCGGTCATCTCCACCTGACGATGCGAACGATGGGCAAACAAAGCGATCACCTCAATCCTGGAGCAATGCGAACAGCATAGCACAACGCGCGGAGAGCGTCAAGGCAATGCAGCCAACAAAAACCGTACTTGCATTTCAGCAGTATTTTGGATATAATAAAGGGGAATACAGGAAAAATATCGACTGATATGAATATGTGACGAGGTGCATGAATATGAAAACCGTGACGATTCGCCTGACGATGATGACGGACAACGTGAAAAACTTTGTCCGCCTGGTCAATCGTTATCCATATGATATGGATTTGCGCTCGGGGCGCTATGTGGTGGACGCCAAATCCATCCTGGGCATTTTCTCGATTGATCTCTCCCGACCGATCACCATGACGATTTACAGCGACGACTGCGACGACCTGCTCCGCGATCTGGACGGCTATCTGGTCAAGGACGGCGAGGAAACCGCCGCGAAATAAGGGATGGAGGTGCAGCCCATGCCGCTTGATGTGCATGCTACGGAAGAAGAGGACAAGCTCGTGGTGCTGTCGTCTTTGAACCGCCTCGGCGGCTGCACGGAGGAACAGCTTCTGCGCTTTCTGGTTGAAAACGCGCTGATGAATCAATTTCAGTTTTATCTGGCGCTGGGCGGGCTGAAAGAGGCGGGCTTCATTCGCGAGGCGCGCCATCTGGAAGGGACGCTGCTGATTCTGACCCCGCAGGGGCGCGAGAGCGTGGAAATGTTCGCCTCCCGCATCCGCGCTTCTCAGACGGAGAAGCTGAACGCGAACGCGCCCGCGTGGAAGCGGCGCATCCGCGACGAGCTGCAAATGCCCGCCGCGTGGCAGGAGACGGACAACGGCTTCGCCGTCACGCTGCGCGCGCTGGAGGGCGGCGCGGAAATCTTCTCCATGACGCTGACGGCGGCGACGAAGGCGCAGGCGAAGCGCTTCTGCGAGCGCTGGCCAAGCCGCGCGCCGTTTCTGTATCAGACGATCATGGAGCAGCTCGGCGAGGCGGAAAGCGAAGAAAAAAATTCGTAAAGCCTGCAAGGAAACAAAAAAAGAAGACAAAAAGCAAAAAACGGAAACGTTCGACGGAAACGGCAAAAGGGGCGCGTAAAAAAGCGTCCGACTGCCTGCGCCCGCCGGACGTTTTTTGCGTGTACGAGAAATTGCGCAAAGCCGCCCAGCACGAGCAAGGCGTGGAGAAGGTAAAAAACGATCAAACGGCGGCTAATCACACAGAAAGTTCGTAAAAACCGAGCGTGAATTTAGCAAAATTGCCCGAGTGAAGAAAAGAAATTATCCAAAAACACTTCCATTTTTTCATACATTCTGATATAATGAGCATCAGATGCGGGCGGGCGCGAAACAAGCCGCCTGAAAAACAGCCGAAACAAGGCTTCAAAGGAGGAACGATTTATGAAGGACTACATGGTGAAGGACATACGCAACATCGCTGTATTGGGACACGGCTCTGAAGGCAAAACGACGCTGGTTGAGTCGATGCTCTATGCCGCCGGCGTGACTGACCGCCAGGGTCGTGTCGAGGATGGAAACACGGTCAGTGATTACGATCCCGAAGAGATCAAGCGTCATATCTCCATCAGCGCGTCCGTGGCGCCGATTGAAATCCACGGCAAGAAGCTCAACCTCATTGACGTTCCCGGTTACTTCGATTTTGCGGGCGAAATGTCCGGCCCGCTGCACGCCGTGGAGGGCGCGGTCATCGTTCTGAGCGCCGCAACGGGCATCTCCACCGGCTTTGAAAAAGCATGGAACGCGACCGCGAAGCATGGTTTGGCGCGCATCATCGCCGTTTCGCAGGTCGATCGTGAACATATCAATTACCGCAAGGTGCTCGACGATCTGCGCAGCACCTACGGCAACTGCATCATCCCGACGGTTCTGCCGATCGGCGAGGGCACGTCCTTCGTCGGCGTGGTGGACGTTTTGACGGGCAAGGCCTTCACCGGCGCGGGCAAGGATCGCCGCGAGATCCCGATTCCGGAAGAAATGGAAGCGCTGGTCGAAGAAGCGCGCGAGGCCTGCAACGAGGCGGCGGCGAGCACCAGCGAAGAATTGATGGAAAAATTCTTCGACGAGGGCAAGCTGAGCGAGGAAGACATGCTGCGCGGCCTTTCCGCGGGCATTTACGAGGGCAGCATCGTGCCGGTCGCCCCGGTTTCCAGCCTGAACGGCATCGGCGTGCGCCCGCTGATGTATGAGCTGGCCATGTACATGCCCAGCCCGATGGAGCACACCTATCACGGCATCAACCCCAAGACCAAATCCATGCACATCCGCCACGCGGACATGAGCGAGAGCTTCACCGCGCAGGTGTTCAAGACCATCGCCGACCCGTTCGTGGGCAAGCTGTCCCTGATTAAGGTCATCTCCGGCGTGCTGACCCCGGCGACCCCGCTGTTCAACGCGAACGCGGACAAGCCCGAGAAGGCGGCGGGCATCTTCATGGTGCGCGGCAAGAAGCAGATTCCGGTCGGCATGCTCTGCGCGGGCGATATCGGCGCGCTCAGCAAGCTGCAATACACCTCCACCGGCGACAGCCTCTGCGAAATCGGCAAGGTCGTTCAGTATGACAGCATCGACTTCCCCGCGCCGCAGATTTCTCTGGCGGTGTATGCCAAGAAGGCGGGCGAGGAGGACAAGGTCTTCTCCGGTCTGGCGCGCCTGTGCGAGGAAATGCCGGATGTGATCGTCGCCAAGGATCCGATGACCACCGAAACGCTCATCAGCGGTCAGGGCGAATTGGAGCTTGAAATCGTGCGCCAGAAGCTGCAAAGCAAGTTCGGCGCGGACGCCGTGTTCAAAGACCCGAAGATCGCCTATCGAGAGTCCATTCGCAAGACGATTCAGGTGCAGGGTCGTCACAAGAAACAGAGCGGCGGCCACGGTCAGTTCGGCGACGTGTGGATCGAGTTCTCCCCGGCCGAACCGGGCACGGATTTCGAATTCGTCGATGCGGTGGTCGGCGGCGCGGTACCGCGCAACTTCATTCCGTCGGTCGAAAAGGGTCTGCGCGAGAACCTCGTCAAGGGCGTGCTCGCGGGCTTCCCGATGACGGGTCTGCGCGCCAAGCTCTACGACGGCAGCTATCACCCGGTCGATTCCTCCGAAATGGCGTTCAAGACGGCGGCGCGCATCGCGTATAAGCAGTGCATCAACGCCAACCCGGTGCTGCTCGAGCCGATCATGCACGTGGAAATCAGCGTGCCGGACGAGTACATGGGCGATATCATGGGCGACCTGAACAAGCGCCGCGGCCGCATCCTCGGCATGGAGCAGAACGACGGCAAGCAGCTGATTATCGCCGAAGTGCCGCAGGCCGAAATGTTCAAATACGCAACCGATCTGCGCTCCATGACGCAGGCGAAGGGCGCGTTCAAGATGAACTTTGAGCGCTACGAGGAAGTGCCGCAGGCCATCTCCAGCAAGATCATCGAGGCGCATAAGGCCGATCTCGCGGACGACGAGGAATAAACGGATTCATATTCACAGCGGACGGGCAGAAATGCCCGTCCGTTTCTATATGTTTTGCTCAAAAATGCATCGCAAATTTCACCGGATTGACAAATTCTCTTGACATGCGGTTCAATCAAATGTAAAATAGAGATAGTCAGAGTGAAAGCGTGTGCAGATTTATGCTGTGCTGGACATTGCGCCGGGGAAAAGCGGGGTGCGTTTAGGCCGACTTTTCCGGGCGTTTGATACATCAAAACCGAATAGGCGGCAAAGCCGCGGCGGGGTTCTTGTGCCCCGACGATGGCATGGTTCTTTGCGCCTAATTTGTATTGTTTATCGCCAGAGGCAGGCGTCGATCTGTACCCTTTTTTCTTGGACGATTGATTGAAAGAAATTAAGAATCCAAACAGAAGGAGAGTGAAGCAGATTGGCGTCGTTTATTTTTACCCTTTTGGCGATTGCAGCCGCGCTGGCCGCGGGCGTTGCGGCAGGCTACATGTATCGCAAGAACGTGCAGGAAAAGAAAATCGGGCGCACCGAGGAATATGCCCGTAATCTGCTGGACGACGCGCAGCGCCGTGCGGAGGAGAAGAAGAAGGAAAGCATCCTCGAAGCGAAGGAAGAGGTCATCCGCCTCAAGAACGAGCTGGATCGCGAGATTCGCGACCGCCGCGCCGAGGTGCAGCGCAGCGAGCGCCGCGTGACCCAGCGCGAGGAAACCCTTGACAAAAAGGCGGACAACCTCGACGCGCGCGAGACCGGCCTGGAGCGCAAGCAGAACGAGCTGGATCGCCTGACCGCCGAGGCGCAGGAATACAGCGTCCGCCAGAAGAACGCCGCCGAGGAGGCCGAGAAGACCGCCAAGGACATGGAAGAAAAGAGCCGCGCCGAATTGGAGCGCGTCGCGAAGATGACGCAGGACGAGGCGCGCGACATGATCGTGCAGCGCATCCAGAAGGAAGCCTACCACGACGCGGGCGTGATGGTGCGCGAAATCGAGCAGACCGCGAAGGACGAGGCCGAAAAGAAGGCGCGCAACATCGTCGCGATGGCGATTCAGCGCTGCGCCAGCGACCATGTGGCGGAGACCACGGTTTCCGTTGTGTCGCTGCCGAACGAGGACATGAAGGGCCGCATCATCGGCCGCGAGGGCCGCAACATCCGCACGCTGGAAACCGCGACGGGCGTGGATCTGATCATCGACGATACGCCGGAGGCCGTGATCGTCTCCGCGTTTGACCCGATTCGCCGCGAGGTTGCGCGAATCGCGCTGGAAAAGCTGATCGCCGACGGGCGCATCCATCCGGCGCGCATCGAGGAAATGGTCGAAAAGGCCAAGCGCGAGGTGGACAACCAGATTCGCGAGGCCGGCGAGCAGGCCATCTTCGAAACGAACATGCACGGCATCCACCACGAGCTGGTCAAGCTGCTCGGCCGCATGCGCTATCGCACGAGCTACGGCCAGAACGTGCTCCAGCACAGCATCGAGGTCAGCCATCTGGCCGGCCTGATGGCGGCGGAGCTGGGCGCGGACGTGCAGCTTGCCAAGCGCGCGGGTCTGCTCCACGACATCGGCAAGGCCGTCGATCACGAGATGGAGGGCACGCACGTCGAGCTGGGCGTTGAAATGGCCAAGCGCTACCACGAGTCCCCCGAGGTCATCCACTGCATCGCGGCGCATCACAACGATATCGAGCCGCAGACCGTCGAGGCGGTGCTCATCCAGGCGGCCGACGCGATTTCCGCGGCTCGTCCGGGCGCGCGCCGTGAGAGCATCGAGAACTACATCCGCCGCCTCGAAAAGCTGGAGGAAATTTCCAACAGCTTCCCGGGCGTGGAAAAGTCGTTCGCGATTCAGTCCGGCCGCGAGGTGCGCATCATGGTCAAGCCGGAGGACATCTCCGACGAGGGCACCTATGTGCTCGCCCGCGAGGTCGCCAAGCGCATTGAAAATGAGCTGGAATATCCGGGACAGATCAAGGTCAACGTCATCCGCGAGACCCGCTGCACCGAGTTCGCGAAGTAAAACAGAATCGCGAAGTAATACTAATTCTTGTTAAAATGGCTTAATCCGCGCACCATCTTTTTCGCTCTGACTTTGCCTCGTTCCGTTCAACGTACCTCCAGTACGCCTCACTTCACTTGGCTTCGTCAGAACAAAAAATCTGATGCGCTCTGTTAAGCATTTTAACTGCGAATTAGTATAAAACAGAATGAGGAAAGCGGCGTCGTGTATTGCGGCGCCGCTTTTTGGGTACTCCTTCCGTCACGACTTCGTCGTGCCACCTCCCTCGAAGAGGGAGGCATGAGGAGAAACGACGAAATTATTGTCGAATTTCGCCATGGGCGGCATGCTAACGCCGGATTGGTCAGAGTGATCGAAAAAAAGGGCGGAAGGCTGGAAGGGATTGTTCCGCATCCCGGCTTCCCGAATGTGAAGCGGTACCGTTTTTTGACGGAAATCGAAGATGAAAGCGAGCTGAGCAAAATAAATGGGAATTGAAATTCGGAAAATCGAAAACGCGGAAGAAAAGCGGCGAATCTGCCGCGCGATTTTGGAGGCGCTGCCGGAGTGGTTCGGTATTCCGCAGGCGCTGGAGGAATACGTCAGCGGGAGCGCGGACAAGCTCTTTTTCGCCGCGATGGACGGAGAGAACCCCGTCGGGTTTCTCTACCTGAAGGAGACGGGACGCGACACGGTGGAGCTGTACGTGATGGGCGTTTTGAAGGCGCGGCACAGAACGGGCGCAGGGCGCGCGCTGGTGGAAGCGGCCAAGCAGGCGGCGCGCGAGGCGGGCTATGCGTTCATGCAGGTGAAAACGGTGCAGATGGGGAAATACGCCGAGTATGACGCGACAAATCGGTTTTATCTGGCGATGGGATTCAGGGAGTTCGAGGTGTTTCCGCACCTGTGGGACGAATGGAATCCGTGTCAGGTATACGTGATGGGACTATAACGAATACAACCTGATCTGCGGGGCGATGGCCGGGGTGCTTGACGAGGCGGTGACGGAGGTATCCATGCTCGTTTCGATCATGCGGTTCGGATGGAAGAAGTTGGACAAAGCGGAGGAATGAATATGCGGACGGAAACGACGGGCAATATCTTTCAGATGCGGCGGCTTGGCGAGCAGGATGTGGACGCGATTTTGGCGCTCTGCGAAGGAAACCGGCTGTTCTATCAATACCATCCGCCGATGGCGACGCGGGAAAGCATTTTGGCGGACATGACCGCGCTCCCGCCGGGAAAGGGCATGGAGGACAAGGCATATGTCGGCTTTTTTGAGGGGGAAAAGCTGGTCGCTGTTCTGGACTGGATCAGCGGCTATCCCGTGAAGGAAACCGCGTGGATCGGGCTGTTCATGGTCAGCGCGGAGAAGCAGGGGAAGGGCGTCGGAAGTGGAATCATCCGCGACATGGCCGCAAGCCTGAAAGCGGTGGGGTATCGGGAAATGCAGCTCGGCGTGGACAAGAGAAATCCGCAGAGCTTCGCGTTTTGGACAAGGAACGGGTTTGAGGTGCTGCGCGAGGACGGCTATATCGTGATGAGGCGGGAGATTTGAGGAGGGGAGAAAAAGATGATCCAGATTTATGATTCCGGCGCGGCGTTTATCGCGGAAAATCAGACGCTTTTGGACACGAATCCGCAGATTTCCGCATTCATGGTGCTGGATGCGCCGCTGCTGAAGGAGACGGGCAAAATCAACTACGCGATGAAATGTGAAAAGGATGGAAAAACGCTGCTGGCGATGAAGGTGGAGCCGTACAACCTGATTCTGTTTGGCGACGCGAACTGCGCGGGGGAGTTGTTGGATTTCCTGATGCGCGAAGGATATGAAATCAAAAAATACCTGAGCGAAAAGACACTGGGCGACGCGACGGCGCACGAGATGAAAGCACGGTTTGACATTCAATACGAAGAGGCGCTGGCGATGGAATTTATGGAGGCGCGGGAAGTGACAGAACCATCGTCGCCAGAAGTTGAGGCGGCAGGAGAGGACGATCTGGACGAAATCTGCGCGTGCATGGAGCGTTTTTTGATCGACTGTAACTTGCAGGACAAGCTGAACAGGGAAGCGATCAGGAGAAGCATCGGGGATTTCCGTGTCATTCGGTCGGACGGGCGAATCGTCAGCGTGGGCAAGGCGGTGCGCGACGTGAATGAGAGCATGCGCATCACCAATGTCTATACGCGCGGAATATACAGAGGGAAAGGGTATGCCCGGAAGGTGGTCAATACCATCAAAAATGAGATCTTGGCGGCAGGGAAAACCGCGACGCTAAACGTAGATAGGCGCAACCCCGTGACAAACCATCTCTATCGGGCGCTGGGGTTTAAGCCGGTTTTCGCGCAGGGGGAGTATCGGCGGATCGAGACGAAAGGCTGACGAAGGAAAGACAGACATGGAAGAAATCACCGCGATGCGGTGCGCGCTCTGCAACGAGGAGGATACCTTCATGGATGCGTGAGCCGAGGCTGGCGATTTTGGATTCGAACAGGACGAAACTGCCTTGTGGGGATCAAAAGATTGAAAAAAAGCCCCGCAAATGCGGAGCGCAGACCATGGACAAAAAGCTATTCTCCCCCGCGGGGAAAATAGCCATCCCCGCAAACGAAGGCATAACGGAAAGCCTGATTCTGTTATTTAGGTCAGGTTGCCTTTTGCCAACAAACGAAGCCCAGCCATGGGGGGGCGCGGCAATTATGCGTTTTGGAGACGCTGCTTGAGCGCATCTTGAAGAACCTGAGAAAAGTTCAGTCCTTTTTCAAGCGCCGCGTTGTTCAGCCATTCCGGGATGGTTAATGTCTTTTTGACGGAACGCTCGAAATGGGATTTGGCATAGGCGGGAACGTCAACGCTGACCAGATTGACAAAGGCGTCGGACGCATCGTCAATGCCAAGCGATTGAGCAACTTGTTTAATCTGGACGGAGGAGACGGCGGAAGGGGTGGGTGCTTTTTTCCCTTCCTGCTTGAGCGTATAGAGATGGCCTGCAAGGCAATCGACGGCCATGGTCATGGCTTCTTCCAGATTTTCTCCGCAGGTTGCCAGATCATCAAGGTCAGGAAAAATGACAGAGTAACCGTTTTCTTCTTTGAAGAAACAGGCGGGATAGATAGACAGCATAACGGTCAACCTCCTTTTTTATTTCAATCAAAACGCCAGCCGGCAGCAAGGATTTCGCGTTCCAGATCAAGAGACGTTGGGGGCATAAGCTCAATCCTCCTTCTATGTGCGTCAATTATAATGCAGAATACAGATGAAGTCAATACGTGCTCATTAAAATACGTGTGAATAGGGGGCGGCATGGAAAGAAATTTGGCGATGGCGCGGCGGATTGCGCGGATGGCCGAGAAAGCGGGCGGGCGCGTCTACTTTGTCGGAGGTTTCGTTCGCGACAGCGTGATGGGACGGGAAAGCAAGGATGTGGACATCGAAATCCACGGGATGACGGCGGACGCGGTGCGGGGGATGCTGGGCGAGATCGGATCGTGGAAGGAGATGGGCGCGAGCTTCGGCGTGTTTGCGCTGCGCGGGTATACGCTGGACATCGCGCTGCCCCGACGCGGCGGCAGAAAGGGCGAGGACGCAGACATCGACCCCTTTATGGGCGTGGAGGAAGCGGCGAGGCGGCGCGACTTCACGATGAACGCGATGATGCGGGACGCGCTGACCGGAACGCTGATCGACCGATTCGGCGGGCAGGCGGACATCCAAAACCGGGTGATTCGGCATGTGGACGAGAGAACCTTTCGGCGCGACCCGCTGAGAGCCATCCGGGCGGCGCAGTTCGCGGCGCGGCTTGAGTTTGCGATTGCGCCGGAAACGATGGCGCTCTGCCGGACGCTCGACCTTGGCGGACTTGCGCGGGAGCGCGTGATGGGCGAAATGGAGAAGGCGCTGACGAGAAGCAGGCGGCCATCCCGATGCTTTGAAGCGCTGCGGGAGATGGGACAGCTCGAACCATGGCTGAAGGAGGTCGCGGCGCTCATCGGCGTGAAGCAGCGGGCGGATTGCCACCCGGAGGGGGACGCATGGACGCACACGATGTTGGTTGTGGACGAGGCGGCCAAGCTCCGGGACGAGGCGAAAAACCCGACGGGGCTGATGCTGGCGGCGCTGCTGCACGACGTGGGCAAGGCAGTGGCCATGCAGGAGAAGGACGGTGTGATTCACGCCTACGGGCACGAAACGGCGGGCGTGCCGCTGGCGGAGGAGTTTCTGCGGCGGCTGACGGGGGAAAAGGCGCTTTGCCGCTATGTGCTGAACATGGTGGAGCTGCACATGAAGCCGAATATGTACGCCGCGCAGAACAGCGGACAGAAGGCGTGGAACAGGCTGTTTGACCGGAGCGTCTGCCCGGAAGACCTGCTGCTGCTGGCGAAGGCAGACCATCGGGGCAGGATAAACGCCGCGCCCTACGCGGAGACGGAACGGACGATTCGGGCGCGGCTTTCGGCGTATGAGGAAATGATGACAAGGCCGCACATCACGGGAGCGGATCTCCTCGCGCGGGGAATTCAGCCGGGGGCGGAAATGGGGCGTCTGCTCGAAGAAGCGCACCGGCTCAGGCTGGCCGGGGTGAAGAAGGAGGACGCGCTGCGGCAGATGCGTTTGTGAGACGGGGGACGACTCCTTCCGTCACGCCTTCGGCGTGCCAACCTTCGGCGTTTTTCATCGTCTGAATCCGCCACAGGCGGCGATGATGGAAAACGTCCCTCGAAGAGGAAGGTCATGGGGCGGTTTAGAAAATGGAGTGGCAGAAGAACGAAGGGATACGGTGTCTTTGCCTTACAATCACAAGCTGATTCCGCGAGCGAAAGAGCTGAGGAAGGATGCAACCGAGCAGGAAAAATGCTTATGGTATAAGTATTTGAGCCAATATCCGATTCGGTTTCAGAGACAAAAAACAATCGGAAGATTTATTGCGGATTTTTATTGCGCAAAGGCTAAATTGGCGATTGAATTGGACGGCAGCCAGCATTTTTCGAACGAAGGAAAGGCATATGATGAAAGCCGAACAGCCGGTCTTGAAGAATATGGAATCACTGTCATCCGTTTTTCCAACGCCGAAGTTGATAGACATTTTGAATCCATGTGTGAAGTGATTGATAAAACAGTGAGGGCGCTGATAAAAGAAATTTGAAAAGGGACGCTTTATAGTCAGGTGCAATTCAAAAATAAAGAGATGAAAGCGGGCTCAGCCCATTCAGACTGTAGACAAAAAGCTATTCTCCCCCAAAGGGGGGAGAATAGCCCTTTCCGCAAATGAAAGAATAGCTGAATTTCTTGATTTTGCTATTCAAGCCAAGTTTGCTTATGTCAACAAGCTGAACGGGCTCAGCCCGTTTTTTTGATGGGAAAAATAGGGCGGAAACAGACGGTTTTGGACGGGAGACCGGGTTGACAAAGCGGGGCGTATCGCGTAAAATGGGAACATACGTTCGCATTACTGCCCCGGGATGCGAACGGAATGAAGACGGTGAGAAAAGACGACGCGGATTTGAGGAGGAGAAAATGGCGTTTTCCTGTGTGCTGCACCTCAAGGAAGAATGTGACGGCTGCGGAATGTGCGAAGAACCGCTGGGACGGGCGGAAGCATGGAGCGCTGAGACGGAGAGATGAGCCGGACAGGCCGGCGGAAGCAAAAGGGGAGTTTGAGACGATGACACAGAAGGATAAGCAGGCGCTGCTGAGGGTGAGAAGTCAGGCGAGGTTGGTACGGGAGCTGCGCGAGCGGCTGGAGGACACGAAGGCGGCGATCGGCGCGGCGGCGCTCGACGGGATGCCCAGAGGAAAGGGCGGCCTGCCGCGCGGGCTGGAAATGAAGGTCATGCTGCGGGAAACGCTGGAGGAATCGCTGAAGCGGGAAGAAAAGCGGCTGCGCGACTACGAAAAGGAAGCGCGGGAGGCGATGATCGGCATGAAGAGCGGCGCATATGCATTTTGCTTATATTACTACATTTGCGGGATGAATTTGGAGGACACGGCGCGGGTCACGGACAGATGCGAGCGGCAGATTCGGCGATACAAGCGGGAGATTGAGAAAGAGGAAAAGGCGGAGGAATGAGAAAAATACGCGGGCGGACGAACGGGAGACGTTAGGGAAATGTCCGGAAAATGTCCGGAAGGCGTCCGCTAAATGTCCCCCAAATGTCAGCTTGCGGCGCGAAAAAAGGTGTGGTATGATAGAATCAGTCAAAGAGGGAACGAAAGAGCCCTCCTAGACAACCATCAAATGGGCATGAGCCGTTTCCGAAAGGGAGCGGCTTTTTATATGCCCAAAGGAAGGGAGGGATGACGATGAAAATGACGGAGAGCATGAAGAGCGAGGTGGTTCGGCTGTACTTTGAAGAGAACCGGGAGGAAGCGGAGATTGCGGCGCGGCTGGGCATCAGCCTGCGGCAGGTCAAGACGGTGCTGGGCGATCTGGCGCGGCTGGAAACCTACAAAAAGCGGAGCGAGGCGGCCAAGCTGCGGGCGCAAATCTGCGTGAACAAGAGCGCGGAGGAGGCGGCGCGGCGGCAGGCGGCGCTGCTGCTGGACGGCGAGGTGAACGAAACGATCAGCCAGAGGGCGGCGAAGGACATCCTCGACCGGGCGGGCGTTCGCGTGCCCAAGGAGAGCCGGAGCGACGTGGTGATTCGATTCGCGCAGGGCGCGCCGCCGCTGGGGATGCCGGAAAGCGCGGAAAAGGGAAAGGAGGAAAGGCATGGAGCTTGAGCTGGCCTATCGTCCGACGGGCAAGCAGCTGGCGTTTCACGCGAGCACGGCGGACGAGGTGCTCTATGGCGGGGCGGCGGGCGGCGGAAAGAGCTACGCCATCTGCTGGGATGCGCTGATGCGGTGCCTGAAATATCCGCAGACACATGCTTATTTATTCAGGCGGACATACCCGGAGCTGGAAATGACGCTGGTGCGCACGATGATGCGCATCGCGCCGAAGGAGCTGGGCAAATACGTCGCCAGCGCGCATGAACTGCGGCTGAGCAACGGGAGCGTCATCCACTTCTGCCACCTGAGCAACGAGGGCGATGGGCTGCTCAAGTATCAGGGCGCGGAAATCCACTGGCTGTACTTCGACGAGCTGACGCATTTCACAAAGCCCATGTACGACTACCTCCGGACGAGGCTGCGCGCGGAAAAGCGGCTGGGCATCACGCCCTGCGTCCGCTGCGCGAGCAACCCCGGCGGCCCGGGGCACGCATGGGTGAAGGCGCGATTCGTGGACGCGACGGGCGCGGGGCAGCGCGTCGCCGAAGCGACGGTGGAAAGCAGCATCCTCGGCGGGGTGAGCGTGAGGCGGATCGAATACATCCCGGCGACGGCGATGGACAATCCGCACATCACACGGGACTACATCGTGGAGCTGGAGCAGAAGCCCAAGGCGCTGCGGGAAGCGCTGCTTCTTGGAAAGTGGGACGCATTCGACGGGCAGGCTTTCCCGGAGTTTGTGGACGATCCGGCACATTACGAGGACGGGCTATACACGCACGTCATCAAACCGTTCAAAATTCCATGGCACTGGACGCGGGTGGTCAGCTTCGACCACGGATACACGCGGCCTTTTTCTTTTGGCGTTTGGGCGGTGGACGAGGAGGGACGGGTTTACCGATACAAGGAGCTCTACGGCTGCGTGCCGGGGGAGGCGAACGTCGGCGTGACCTGCCCGCCCGGAGAAATCGCGCGGCAGCTGGCCGACCTGATGGAGCCGGAATTTGAGGAAGGCATACACGTCAGCGGCATTGCCGACCCGGCCATCTGGGACAGAAGCCGGGGACTGAGCGTGGAGGAGCAGATTCGAAAGGTATTCAACGGCGTGATCTTTATGAAGGGGGACAACACGCGGCTGCCGGGAAAGATGCAGCTGCACGAGCGCCTCAAATTTGACGAGGAAGGGCGGCCGATGCTCTACGTTTTCGAAAACTGCCGAGACTTTCGACGGACGATCCCGGCGCTGGTCTACGATGCGCGCAGGCCGGAGGACATTGACACCGCAGGCGAGGATCACATCTACGACGAGACGCGGTATTTTTTGATGTCGAGGCCGATTGCGCCGAGGAAACGCTCCGCTGGGCCTAGGGGATTAGGGGATTGAAGCCATGCGCCCGCTGTGTGGGAAAAAGCATGGCGGAAAACGGAAATCGCAAGGAGCGCTTGCGCGACTATGCGAGTTTCCTGGGAGATTTCGATTTACCGCGCTCAAAGGTCGCAACAAGGTTGCTCCCTTTCGCTTGGGATGCTCCGCCTCGCTGAGCCGCCCACAGGGCGCGCTCGGCTTCGATCCTCCCTTAAATCCCCTAGGAACCCCATAACCCCCATTGAAACGAGCAGGGTTGCGACCCTGCACCCGGGGTTGTATAAAAGGCTTCGAGAGGGCGCGCGAAGGGGCTTAGGGGCGAGCGATGCGAGAGAACTCCTTCCACCGCCTGCGGGCGGTCCCCCTCCCTCGAGGAGGGAGGTCTTTGGGGAGGGGAGACGGGAGCGGGGGGACGAGCAAGTTTCTTCGGGAGAGGGCGAAGGGGCTTAGGGGCGAGCGCAAAGCCCCTATAGGCAATCGGCGGCAAGGCTGGAGGCCTTGACCGGCGAATGAACCCCAAAGACAGGAAAGGAGGAAAAAACCATGAACGAAGTGGGCGACAGGCGAGAGGCCGCACGCCGATGGGACGCGGCGGAAAATCAGCTGATTTCCGAACGGGAAAGGGCGCTGGTTGCGCGGGCTTACGCGCTGTTTGACTGCTTTTACGATCAGCTCGAGGAGGAACACGAGCTGATGCGCAAGGCGCGCATGCTGCGGGCGCGAAAACCCGACGAGCAGAGCCGAACCGCGCCGACGGGCAACACGCTGGGAAGCTGTGTGGACAACATGATCGCCGACCAGATCGACAACCTGCCGGAAGCCGTCATGCTGCCGGAGCGGGAGGAGACCGCGCAGAGCGCCGAGGAAATGGACGACGTGGTGAGCTTCGTGCTCTACCGCGCGGGCTGGCCGGGCAAGTATCAGACGCTGATGGAGGACGCCATCGTGGCGGGCACGGGCGTGGCGCAGGTGTTTTGGGACGAAAATCTGGAGGAAGGCGAGGGCATGGTGAACGTGCTGGCGTGGCATCCCGAAGATTTCTATCCCGATCCGATGTACGAGGATATTCAGGACGGGCGGGGCTGCTTCAAGGCGACGCACACGAGCGTGGCATGGGTGGAGGAGCACTATCCGCAGGCGAAGGGCTATGTGGCGGGCGACCGATACGCGAGAGCGGACGAGGACGACGCGCAGACCCCGGAGGGCGATACGCGGGTGACGCTGCTGGAATTCTGGTACAAGAAATACGACGCGCAGGCGAAGAAAACGCGCGTCCATATGGCGCAGGTCGCGGGGCGGGCGCTGCTGTTCAGCACGGAGACGGGCTACGGCGCGGAGAGCGAATACCCCGAAGGACTGTATGCACACGGGGAATATCCGTTTGTGCTCTACAAATACCGCGATGCATGGCGCAAACCGTTCGGCACGGGGCTGATCTACGATTACTACGACACGCAGACGGCAATCGACCGATACGCCAAATACATCGACGACAATGCGCGGGAATCGAGCATACAGCGGCACTTCATCCGAAGGGGGAGCGGCGTGAATCCCGACGACGTGGCCGACATGCGCAAGGCGATCATCGAGTGGGAGGGCAACGACATCCGCGAGGTGATGCAGACGGTGCAGGCTGCGCCGATCAACGGGCAGGTATACGAGATGATGCGCTATATGGCCGACACGATGAAGCAGGACTGCGGACAGAACCAGTTCACGCGCGGCGAGGGCGGCCTGAACGTGACGGCGGGCACGGCCATCCACTATTTGCAGGAGGCGGGCGGCAAGATCACGCGCTGGCACAGCGAACGATTCAAGGACGCTTTCAGGCGGATGATCGAGCAGATTCTCTGGGTGCTGAGCGAATACATGGAGCCGGGGCGCAAGCTGCGGATCATCGGCGGGTGGAACTCGGCCGGCGGGATGCGAGAGCGAATCATCGAGCTGGTCGCGCCGGACAGGCACGGCGGCGCGCTGCCCAGACCCGCGTACACGGTGCGCGTGCAGGTGCAGCGCGGAAATCCCAACCAGATTCAGAGCGACAACGAATTCCTGATGCAGGCGGTCAAGATTTGCGCGGACGCGGGAACGCCGCTGCCGCCGGAGACGGTGATCCGGCTGATGGAGGGATATCGGAGTAAGGAAGGGGTGCTGAGAGCGATTCGGGAGAATGGTTCGCTGTAAGCGGGATGAGAAGGGGGAACTCCTTCTACCGAGTGCGGGCGAGGCACGCGCTCCGCTAGGCCTAGAGGATTAGGGGGAGATTTCGATTTCTCCCCCTTAAATCCCCTAGGAACCCCATAAC